>Ga0265797_10000356_pt1 | contig 83497 bp, 69 predicted proteins | sample P2T30metagenome_FD_192433 | JGI IMG/M metagenome (GOLD analysis project Ga0265797, IMG submission 192433) | Plant litter microbial communities from East Loma Ridge, Irvine, California - P2 T30 | ecosystem: Environmental > Terrestrial > Plant litter > Unclassified | place: USA: California... | reverse complement strand
CAATCAAATGTACACCGTAAATGTTGGCAACATCGGCTATCATGGTGAGCATTCCACCGCTTTCTTGCAGAGATGTTGTCAGGGACTCGGTTCCGTGCTCGGCGGACAGACTGGCGGCAGGGTGGATACCCATCTCAGCAGCGCCCAGTTTCCGGGCTTGGTTTAAGGCAGCGGTCAACTTTATCACGAGGTCCTTAATCGTCATGGCTTTTTTGCGATCCATGTGCAGGATCGAATAGACCGAAGCGATGCCGCCGAGTATCGTCAATTGCTCTGGCATCGCGATGGTGTCTTCGTTGGCAGGCATAGCAGTCACAAGAACTTCCGCGATCGCACTTTTGGAGAGCAGTCGAGAGCCTTGTAGAGACGAGGACTTGAAAGAATTGCTCCTGGGGTGAGACTGCTCGGGTGAGCCGACGTTGCCGCCTTTGATGATTTGGCTCAACGCTGCTTTGTCCAAATTACCGGTACCATCGTGCAGCATCGCGAGGAGCTTGCATAAACGCACCGTGGCTTCGCATACAACAAGAGAAGGAAGCTCTAAAGAGCCCTCGCTTGAGCGGTAAAGAACGACGATCTGCCGGACGAGGTCAGGCAACATCTCTGATAGCTTTCGAGTGGAAATTTCACTAGATGCTCCGTTGGATGCAGACTCTGCGAGAGATGCTGATGAAAAGCGCTGTGCTGCCTGCTTGGTGATAGATTTCTCTATTGCTTGCTGGCATAAAGTGGGGACTTGGAAGCCGACTCCTTTCCATGCTTGCAACAATTGGCATACAATGATGTTTTCGAGCCCTTTGGCATACCAAAGTAAATCTTGCAAGGTCTTCGCCTGGTTGGAATTTTCAACTAATCGTTGCAGGGCCTCGTCCCACATTCCTGCCATCATGTAGATGGATCCCACAACGATGCCCACTCGCGCTCTTCCTCGTTTCTTCGCCTTTTCAGACGATGTGTTTGTTCCAAAGCCTTGGACTGAGACTCGGTCCTTACTTGATCCTCTGCCGCTGTCGCCTCGATTACTGTCAGATCTTGACAGGGCGTTGACAGTGGCATTGGTATTCGGCATTTGATCGAAAGAGGTAGCGGGTGACGCAAGGCTGCGTGACGGGGGTCTCGACGGGCCATCTTCGCCTGGCGGTGGTGGACTAGTAACATTTCGAGGTCCTGGGCTAGCGTTGGATCTGTTCTCCACCTCTCGCATCCACGACGCCCGCTGCTGTGACCGAGACGTTTGTCCAGGCGTGGGAATACCGGGAGACGCTTGTAGGGCTTGCACATAGGTGGACAGCTCGCGCAGGAAGCGGACTGCCACCGTCCGCATTGCTTTCACGAGGGATGGGTCACCCGCCTCGTGCGACTTTTCGACAACAGTAACGTTCGCCAGGAGCTTCCCGCCCATGTCCTCATCTTCCCTGAGCGAAAGCAGATATCGGTGTACTACACGTGGGTGCCGTTCGCGCATATAGTCGGTGGCAGCCTTGAGCTCTTTCCGGCCATCCTCTCCACCATCGCCCAGTCCTTTGCCAACGCCTATGACAAGCAAGGGCTCCCTGAATATCTCGTAGGGGCTCAAATGCAATGTAGCCTCTCCAACACCGCTTGTGCTATAGTGCAGCAGCAGACATCCTCTTTCAAACTTGGAAGGAGACAGCAGGAACTTATCGCCGGCAATGGCCTTCAGCTCCTTGTGATGTATAATAGCGGCCTCATCTTGTAGTCTCCTCACAAAGTCCAGGAAGGTCTTGCGCTCTATCTGTCCGACCGGAAGCACGAGTACGCGGATATGCGCCGCTGCGACGGGAGAGAAGCGGTCCATTTGGGAAGAGTCTCGCGCTGCATCATGTCGTTGAGCTCGGTAGCATCACGTGCGCTCCATGTTCGCGTGTATGATCGTAAGGGGGTATCGTGTCGTCGCTGAATTGGTGATTGTATCGGTCCCGTGACCCTGTCTGCCTGCACCAACAACGGCCAGCGGCCAGTAGTTCCACCTCCTCCAAGCAAACAAGCGAGGTCATGAGATACTGATTCGGAAGCTCTAACCGAGATCAGTCACGGATCGGAGCGGCACGGCTCTGGCCGAATCTTGGGTGACGCAAGCCCGAGTCTCCAGTCACAAGTCTCAATTCTCTCAAAGGGCTGATACTGTATTGCGTTGGCCAGGCGCGGGCGTGGGCTAAGTCTGAGTTACCTTGGTGCTAAGGTGGTATTAGTTGATGCATTATCCTCCTCTCTGCCTCTCTCGCCCGCCTCGCCTCGCTATCTTCAAGGACCCGCAGTCCTGCCCACTGACCATCATTTTCCGTCTCACGCACACGATGAAGGCTTGATACATCGGACAACTCGATGGGGTGAGACGGCAGCCTTTTCGCCCTTCGCCGACACCCCCACGTCTTTTGCTGGAAGGCACTGCACCACGCCCTCAGCACCATGAGATTGGGTAGGTATTCCTGCCAATATTAAATCTGCCGCCTCCGCTTTCTTCACAACGCCACGTCTGGACTGCACTGGACTTCTGTGATCATTAGACTAGGAAGTCCTTGAAGGATCGCTACCGGGTTCCCCTGCACGGCAATGCTGCTGGCTTTAATCTTATTACCACTGTCCTTCTCAACCTTCGAATTATTATTCTGATGATCTTGGTCACGGGCGATCCATATCCCATGGACGAAAAGGATGTCTTCGGTTCGCCTGACTGGAGGCCACTGTCGAGCCTGGGCTCTGACGGCTTGCTGTCCACGCTGCAATCCCGCCGCGGGAGCCTCGATCTTTCGGGTTCCCTCACTCACGACGCCACCTTCCTGGAAACCAGCACCTGCGATCTTCTCATAGAAAGCCTCGAGACCGAACAACCCCTGCAAGCTGCTCTCCACAAGACCAAGGACACCTTCCAGCGCCACGCAAAATGGTTCACTCAGGCTGGCTTGGCAAAGCTGTTACGGATCGCACTCTTTCGCACGGCGAACTCAAGAGCCACTGTGGACTTGTATGCCGCACTTGAGTTCATCGACTCTATTGGGACGTTTGCCGTGCTGCCGCCGGAGAGCATTCTCCCTGCCATGCGCTTCATTGCATATGCATACTACCAAGGCACCCGGATGAACAAACATAAATCGCTGGCCGACAAGGCATGGGGAGTGTTTCAGCACACACTTCAAAGTCACATGGGTCAACAAGCAATTGGAGCATTGCTCGAAATCCTGAGCTTCGCACAAGAATACCAGAGCAAGGCGGAGTTTGCTGCTGCTTCTGGTGCCCTCAAACTCATAGAGGAGAAGCTACCGCTCGGGGACCGCAGCGAACCTCGACCACCATTCGTGCCTGTGTTTCAGATCTTGCCGTGTCTACGTTCAGTTGCTCAAGGCAGCGACGAGATACTGAGGGAGCAGGTGTTCAGCATACTGAGCAGGATATTCAACGAGGAGCATGCCATCGCGGAGCTAAGGAACACAGCGAGCTGGGACGTTTGTATTGACGTGCTCGAAATATGCTACAACTCTGCACAAGACGGCGATGCATCGTCCATCCTGGAACACATGGCAAAGTACTCATCCTACCTGGAAAGAAAAGCTGTGGAGCGGCTTGCGTTGATTTTTGTCAAAGCAAGCCAGCCACTTACTCAGCCCATGCTTGAAGCGATGCTCAGCGCACCATTCGCAGCCTCGCCTTTGGAATCGCCACCTCTTGTGCAACATCAAGACCTTTTCTATCTACTTTGCCGTTCACAAGAGCCGGAGCATCATATCGCGCTTGACAGACTCATTGCACTACATCTGGAGTCTATCGTGTATTCTGAGGGCGATCTTGCCTGGGAGAGCCTGGTCGACATGTGTGCAGATCAAGGCGGGCGCGATAATTGCACAACTCAAGCCGCTATAACATGCACAGGCGCAGTATGCACCATCCTCCATCGCGCTTTCGCGTACCCTCAAAGCTCGGCTCGTTTGACACGGACGATCAAGAAGCTTATTGATGTCGTGACAAACCTTGCAATCTCGGCATTCACCGCCGAAGCTCGAATGCTAGCACTGAGAGTCCTCTCTCGCTTACGTGCTGCGGTAGATGGTGCGGTCTACCTGGCGGGCGATGATGGTCTCGACAACGTACCCTCTGGTCCGACGATACCAACTGATCACAAGGCTGTCGAACTGCCATTAGACAAATGGATGGATCACCTCGTTGCTTTGATCGATGGCCACGCCACAAGTCAAGATCAGCACTGCTTGAACTTTGTGCTTGCCACTTTACCTGAGCAACTCAGCAACCTTTCTCTGTTTTACAAAAGACCGCAATATCCTAAGGAGCTTTTCCAAATCGCATGCACTCGGCTAAATGCCGGAGGTGGCCCCCACGCAGCGTCCTTCGTGCATCTGCTGACCACCCTCATCAGCTATCGTGGGCTGCTCTCTTCACAAGAGGAGCGTCAGCTCGTAGCGGTATTCACCAAAACGGCTGGCTCTTCCGAGGTGGTGAGCAAAGCTTGCATTCATGCGCTCACCATTTGCTGCTATGAAATCTCCGAGGCGGCAATGCGGCATCTGGAAGATATCGTCCAGAAGATGCATCGCATGGTGACCCAACGCCATCTAGCAATCCATGTGCTTGAATTCCTCACTGGATTGTCACGTCTACCTTACCTTTACAACAATTTCCGCTTCGACGACTTCAAGCGCATTTTCGGCGTCTGCTTTAGCTACTTGGACTATTTGAGGAGCAGCGAATCGGACCCTGTGCCGCAGAAGTCTGATCAAGGAAGCAGTAGTGATCACAATCTCCAGCACACGCCGCAATACGTACACGCCTTGGCACATCATGTCATTGTGTTCTGGTACTTTGCTGTACGAGCGAGCGAGAGGCAACCTATCAAGGAATATGTGACTAGCCGGCTCAAGCACACCACAAAGGATGGTCAGGAGATTTGGTCTGACCAGGCTCTTGTCACCATAGATCTGATGGATAGTGTCGACGCGACGGCGTCCCATGGCGAGTACGCGGTTGACAAGACACAAGCTGAGCCATTTGATGAGAAGCTTGACGGTCGCCTCACTGTCAGGCACAGACTCTTCGGCTTATTGCTCATCTCCACCACTACTGCATTACGGAACGGCAGGACTTTGGTCACGGTAAGAAGACCTTCCGGCACCTTCAAGTCCCAAATACGGGGTGGCGCTTCAGCGCTTGCGAAGACGCCTACCAAAGCACAGCCGACATTGCACATCGAGCGAGAGTGGGGCGACGCTGCAGAAGCTCTGAAAAGAGGAGGCGATGAGGTGCCAGTCTTTTTGGATGATCCACAGGGTCGATTGTACGGCAGCATCATGGTTCCCAGCACGAAGTCTCCGCTCGGTGCAGCGGGGCTGATAGAGCTTCCAGACGCCGACAGCGTACAATCTGCGATTCGTATGTTCGACCGCACACCAGGTCTCGACTCGCACAAGGCTGGAGTCATCTACGTCGGCGAAGGTCAAGTCACCGAAACGGCCGCCTTCGCCAACTCCAGCGGTGCGCCTGATTACAGAGAGTTCGTGGAGCATCTTGGCCAGTTAAGGAGGCTCAAAGGTGCCACCTTCAACACTCAAGGCCTCGACACCCGCGATAACATGGACGGCGATTTCGCCATAGTCTGGAACAACGAAGTGACCGAGCTCGTCTACCACGTCACCACCATGATGCCGGCCTCGATCCACGACGACGAAATGTCTGTGATGGCCAAGAAGAAGCGCCACACAGGCAACGACTACGTCAACATCGTCTTCAACAATTCCGGCGAGCCCTTCCGCTTCGACATGTTCCCCTCGGCTTTCAACTACGTCTACATCGTCATCACACCCTCCGTACGCACCACTTTCCTGCAAACCCGCACGCACACCATGCAGACGCCCGTCGCCGACCGCTTCTACCGCGTCGAAGTCATGACCCGCGACGACTTCCCCGGCATCTCGTCCGCGCACGAGCCGAAAATGATCTCGGGGGCTTCGCTGCCGCGTTACGTCCGCAACCTTGCGCTGAACGCTTGTATCTTCGCAGAGGTCTGGGTGAACAAGGATGTGCAGGATTACAGGTCTAGTTGGAGAGAGCGGCTGTCGCAAATCAGGCGGCTGAGAGACCGCTTTGGGCCTAAAGATGTCAAACCACCGTCGGATGACAAGGGCAAAGAGAAAGAGAACCACCGAGGTAGTGGTAAAAGTGTTTTGGCGTCTTGGATTGGGGGAGGGAAATGATACCCGGTTAAGGTCACAAAAGTTTTGATTTTATTGGGAGGAACTGCTGGTTTTTTGTATAATACAAAAGTTGTGTAAAATTGTATCGTCTCTTCTAAACCTTTGCCCGGCGGCTGGAGGTCGCAGAACTGATGCGCTGCCTGAATAGTTACTCGCACCAACTCTCGTCCTCCTTTTTTGCGCATTTAGGCGTGATGTCTGCGTTGGCAGATCAGGGATGGCTATACGCTTTGCCATTAGACGTCGTGTTTCCATCCCTGCCATTCGAACAGTCAATAAAATTATAGCACGTCTCCCGAGCCGTGATTCTCATCGGCTATACGGTGCGAGGGTGCAATCGAGCAGTAAGCTGTTCGGCAACATCTCATGGCCTGATTTTTGTCACTCCCTTTCTGGCGTGTCCATGAAGTGCTGTTCAGAGCCTTCCAAGCTTGCTGGAGGCACTCGAAAACCATTCCGCCCTGGCACAGACATAACAATAGGACACCCTGCCTCCTGAGGGGAAGTCCACTGCTTGTGACACTTCTGAGTTACAGCAATAGCGTCAAAATCCAATCACCAACGGCATCATTACCCTCAAAACACCTCTTCCGTAACCTTCCTCCCAAACCAGCTGCCCAACTCATCCCCCTCCTCTTCCTTCCCACCCATCATGAACCCCATCAACTTCATATTATTTCCCGCCTCCTCCGCAGCAGGATCAGGCCAGTCCGCCTTCGCTCCCAGATTCTTGCCCTCCAGCATCTCTTTCGCAGTCCCCCAACTGAACCTACACTCGCTGCCCCACCCAAACACCGGATCCATATTCGCTCGCATCCAAGTCGTGCACCTTGCGTCCGAAGGATACCCAGAGCCCCACGCCACCTCTCCTCCCTCAGGATCGTAAGACTCGTACAAGACGTCCAACGCCGCATCTCGCGAGACTTTCGCGCAGACAGACGCCGCGGAGACGCAGGGGAACAAGCTATCAGCTTTCTTCGCGACTGTGATGCGCAGGTTGGGGAAGATTCTCTCCAGGCGCTTCTGGTATGATTCTGGCGGGCCGATGGTGTCGATGTACACTTCTGTGATGTTCACTCCGGCGTCCAGGACGCCGCGGATCAAGTCTGCTGTGGCGTCCATGGCTTGCGCGTTCAAGTTGTAAGCTCCGTTGGGGCGCAGCTGCGCGGCCGAAATGTCGCGGGCACTCATCATGCGAGTGGCCCAGCCGCAGGTCTCGTACAAGTCTGTTGAGGGAGTGCAGATCTTCTCCATGAGGTTGGAGCGTACGGCGGGGGTAAGCACTTTGCTGTCGTCGAAGTGGTGGGTTTCGGCGAGCAGAGAGTGGTGTTGGGTTAGAGGCAAGTAGAGTAAACCGTAGACCATGGGCCCCAGCACGGGACCACGGCCGGCTTCATCGACGCCTAGAACGCAGGGTGTTGAGAGGTCGTCTTGGATGTGTTTGGGGATTGGCGATTGGTAGGTGTAGCTCTCGCCGGAGAGGACGAGGGATCGCGTTACGGAGGGTGCGAGGAAGACTTCGTCTGGAGGCGTCTCGTTGGCGATTTTCTGGCTCTCGGGAGCTTCGTCTGTGATGTCTTCCATTGTGGTGTTCATAGGTATTGTTTTGGGAGGAGTTTGCGTGTTGTTGAATGTTGGAAATGTCAGGGTGCTTTACGCGTCTCGCGAATGTTGGTGGACGCGATCGTGCCTCGGAGCTTTACGCCAGCCCTAACCCTGTTTACCCTCACCTTTGAAAAGTAATTCACCAATTAATTTGCACTCGTCGACCTGGATGATGCAAAAGAAGGCTATAACTGATTCGTCGTACTCTATGCTATATTCCGAGACGCATCAGTGTACTGTCGTGTCGTTGGAGGACAGAAACATTCGATTCGTGGGATCTACTGATTTGTTGTGGATTGTCCAGCGGTGTACGATCAACATCGATGGTGTAGCACATCCAGCTCCTAGGACAGCCGAAAAGCATTACATGTATGCTTATGAGTATCACCACCGAGCAGAATGACCCGGACCCTGATAGTAGACAAAATGGTTGATGACAGAACACTGGAGACGAGAATAGACGGAACCAAATCAAGATCGTAAAAGGGCTCGAAGCCAAAAGCCCAGGACCAAAACCCCAGCTCCAGTCCCAGCTAGACATACATCTGCCCTGTTTAGAATGCTACAGTAGCTACCTGATGCTCCCAACGATCCCCGTATGCGCCTGTGATTTTACATTCGCTAACCGTCATGAGAAAAAGCTTCATTGATGCCGCAGTAAGCGCAATTGCGATTGCAGTGACTGCAACTCCTCCGCAGGCTTTCTAGGACCTGATGGGAGGGTTACCGGCGCCGCGAGGACCACCACGCCCTCCACGGCCGCGAGTTTCGCCATCACCGCGTCCGCCCCTAGGACCGCCGCGTCCACCACGGTTGCCACGTCCTCCGCGACGAGACTCACCCTCGCCCCGGCCACGAGCGCCACCACGACCGCCTCTGGCCTTACCAGCGACCTCGTGGAACCCGTCGTCGCCGTTGGTCGAAGCCGGGATGTCTGCAGCAACCTCTTGACCGGGCGCCTTGGTGTCCCAGGCCTCGCCAGCAATGTTGCCTGCGGTAGAGTCGTCGGCCCAATTGGTGGCCTGGGGCTGAGACGCAACCTCTGGGGCGGCTGCAGGCGTGTCAACCTCCTCGTTGGGTCTCGGGACGATCTCATAGCCCTCGTCGAGACCCTCCTTCTCAGCGCCACCAGTTGTGTCCCAGCGCTCGCCGGCGACGTTGCCTTCGGTCTGGACGCCGGAGCTCGCGCTCTCTTCAGAGGTGGCCGCAACACCGTTGGTTTGAGGCTGCTGGAGCTCGGTCAGGCCGGCATGTGCAGTGGTGGGATCGGATCCGGTAGGAATGGCATCATTGTTGGTAGCTTCAGGCGTGGACTCGACGTGGACGTCTTCGGCTGAGAGGGGTGCGTGCGCGACTGCGGCTTGCTTGACTTGGGAGACTGCAATGATTCGTTAGCGATGGTTCTGATGTTGTTACGTTCGATCCATCGTGTGAATGGACTGTATGGTCTTGGGAGTACTCACACTTGACAGGCAAAAGAGTACCCTCGATGCTTGTCACCTGCTCGTCGGATCCCTCGATGAGGTTCAGGGCCGTGTCAACGGCCTTTTGGTCACCACCGTAGACCAGCAGCAGCGTGCCCTCGAAAGCCTTATTCTCGTCCAGCTCGGGGTCCTCCTCAGCGTTCCTCTTTGCAGCCGCCGCTTGCAAGAACTGAGAGAGGATCAACAGCTTCTTCTTGAGCTCAGCCTCAGCGTGAGCGACCGCCTGAGCTTGTGTCTCCTGCTTGATCTTCTCCAACTCCTGGCTGTGGGTGGATGTGAGTTCCTGCTTCAGCTTCTGAATCTGTGCCTGGTTCTCTGCGTCGAACTTCTTGTACTGCTGCACCTGCTCCTCCAGAGTGACGAGCTGAGCTTGGAGCTGTGGCTTCTTGAGGGCCTGAGCCTTCTGATCTTGGTTGAGTTTGCGCTGAGCGACGAGGTCGTCGAGAGAGACATTAGGGTTGTCCTTGATCACAGCATCGGTCTTGGCCATGCCGCTGATCTTCTTGTTGATTGCGCGCATGCTCTTGACCAGGCTCGTGATGTAAGGGTGCTCGGAGCTGCCCTCAGTAGGCTCTGGGGTGGATGGAGATGCCATTGTGAGTGAGTGATGAATTGACGATGTGTGTAGAATTGTACAGAAGAGAATATAAAAGCAGATGGTCCGGGTCTGGCAATGTTTGTAGCTGTTCTTGTGTTTGACGTGACGGTAGAGCTCTAGAGCTGGCTCGGAAGCAATTCCATGGTCGCGTGGCTCGAGGTTTAAGGTTCGGCGCTTAGACTAGATAACGATAAGGGCCGAACAATCATCATTGTCGCGAGCCCCAACTATGTTCGATCACCGACTTCACTCAGGGATTGCACTCTGCCGTCTGGCGTTGTCATTAGCTGCGATGGTAGACTCACCGTCGCAGGCGCTCGCGAAGCGCTCGACCGACAATGCTCTCATGCCGCCTCCTCCACCGCCGAAGCGGCAAAAGCGACCGGCCAAAGTACTGGACGAGGATGTATACACGGAGGCGCTTTCTCACATCATAGCGCGCGATTTCTTTCCTGGACTTATGGAGTCGGAAGCTCAGCAAGAATACTTGAAAGCGCTGGACAGCAATGACAATGAGTGGATTCGGGAAGCTGGAAGGAACTTGACGCAAGTCATGACACCTAGACCAGATGGGCGTCGCAGACTAGGAAGAGGGACCAGCTTCACACCGAGGAGGAGTGCCACAGGAGGAGAAACTCCCAAAGGATGGACAGGGGAAACACCAGGGCGAACACCTATGACCGAGGCGGGCGGCGATCACTTTGCGCCAGAACAGAAGCCGGAGGTGGACGTGAACATGTCGCTGGGAGCTTTCCAAGCAAAGTACACGAGCGAGGATAACGAGAGCTTCAACGCGTTGCTTGATAAGCAGAATCAGAAGGTGGCGGACAATTACGCTTTCTTTCACCAGGGAAACAAAATACCCGCCAACCGCCAGATCGAGCATAGGAAAAGAGAACAAAAGCTACTTGAGAGCGGCGAGAGGGTACCCTCCTCAGCATTGATCACTACCAATGCCAATGGTGAGGAGAGGCAATTGCTGGCTGCCAACCGGCCCTCTCAAGATCTTGATTCGAGGCCAGCCTCGGTAGAATCATTTCCCAATCGCACTGGACCTCGTAACACACTCATGTTTGGCCCTGATGGTGTCGAAGATTCAGTTGCTACACGTGCGCAGATAAAGCAGATGCGCTCCAACGCCGCCCCAAAAGCTACGAACTATGCTGGAACCCGCTTCGCTCCAGAGTCCCACACACCAGCAGAATCGATCCCACCCAGTCCATCAATGAGCGCGATCGACGCCGCGATCGCTGGTCGCCCAAGACCTACAGAGTCAGAACCGGGCTACAGCGGCGCCGAAACGCCACGCGTAAACGGATACGCATTCGTCGACGCCGAGCCCACTCCTTCTGAGCTTGGCCAGCCAGTGTCCGACGCCGATGCTGATGCAGCCGAACGCGAAGCAGCGCTTGCTCTGCTCCCGAAAGCCGACGAAGCTGGACCTAATTTATTCACCATTCACGAGCGCAGCAAGCGTGAAGACGTACACCACAGACTTGTAGAGAAGGCAGATCAAGCGAGGAGGAAAAGCGGCCGAGGCAGAGTGGAAGAGCTGTCGAAGCTAGGCATCACGCCTGGACGCACACCTACCCCAAGGTTCAAGAGTGCGGAAGGATTGACACGCGGTAATAGGGGGATGACACCGGCGGCGAAGAGCCTGGCCAATAAGCTGAGAACACCGAGGAAGGGATGGTGATATTTTTCTTAAGCGTTTGCTCACATTTCTTCCGTTTAACAATGATACCCCCTGTCATCTGCGACATTACTACTTTCGAGATGGTACTGAATACGACTCGTTCAGCCTGTGTGAACCGTACAACCACGGAGGTGGTCTGATTGCTGGATGTTCGACAGCTGTTCACGACGAGGCGGGTACCACCTATTGCACCGCAGCCATTCCGAAAGACAACATACATCTAGGGCTGCGATATTCCGGTGGGCGGCTTACTCAACCCCGTCCCACCTCTGAAAAGCCCGCCGAGACAGATCAGATAAGCTGAGGAGCTCTAATCTGCTCGTGTCCCTGGGCGGTCTGACTATTCCGATTTCCGGGGTTTGCGGGTGTGGAGTGAATGTCGTGCATTAGCGGGTGTCTGCAGGAACTGTCTAGGGACTGCATAGAACCATGCGATCAATGTGTATGTTGGCTATTAATTTATCCCGATTGACGGACGGCGTCAACGGCGAGTGCTATATGTCGCATGCGTAGTTGCTGAGAATCCTCCTTCTGGGTGGATGTGGAACAAAGCATATCGAATCTCGAGGTAGCAACAAGATGTGGACAGTATACCCTCAAGAACATGGTACGGAGAATTGGTAGATGGATCCCACGTTTGTGCGATGTTCTATGCACATTATTATTCCATGGGGCCTGGTGCTGCAGGTGCCATCTGGATAGCCGATCACGTGGACACAGCATGTAAGCTCTTTTGAAGAGACACCTAATTCGTCCCGCTGATGTGTCTCATAGCTTTTGAAATAAGCAATTGTTTGAACATCTCAATTATCTCAATCAAGAGTCACCGGATACTGTAGTTGTAACAATATTGGAGTGTGATTGACTTGGGGGAGGCGAGGGAAGCCTGAGGCAGAAATTCGCTGTGGATTATCCAAATCCAGCCAGTTATGGGCAACTCAAGCTGCTCGCTTGCACCTCCTACGTAACTTCCATTTCCATTTCACTACCGCCAACCTTCTCCCACTCCCACCGCACGTGCAAGTGATGCTGGTGCAGGCTCCCGATTGAACACAGCGCCCGACGCACTCCAGTAACGATACCAATAATACTGCCTGCACTCTTTCATCCCTATTCGCCACCGCGCACCGCGGCCAGGCCCGACACCGCGCCCGGATCCCAGCGAGCGACTCGAGCTCGCAACCACAACACCACCGCCTGGGTGCGCGCACTTGCCGCCCGACGCCCGCGCATTCATCATGGATACTGCTGGCGACACCGAAATGGCGATGGTCACCGGTACTGCACCGCTGTCGCCAGCACCACACGACGAGCCCAAACCCACGACCGAAACCCTTCCCGACCCAAGCGCTAAGCCCGCGAACGCTCTCACCCCTCCGACCTCCGAAGAGATGAATCACGAGAACAAGGACGAAGACTCAGAATTGAGCGATCTGGATCTGAGCGACGATGACGATGAGGAAATCGAACCCGATCACTATTGGGACGGAGGTAACATTCCCGTCTTCAAGCCCACAATGGCGCAGTTCAAGAGCTTCAAGAAGTTTATCGAGAAGGTGGACAAGTATGGAATGAAGTCTGGAATTGTCAAGGTTATCCCACCAGACGAATGGTGAGTCGAAACGTGATTCGAGGGAGCGAACCGCGCATGAACTAATACAATACTGTTAGGCGCAACAACCTCCCAGCACTCGATGAGAAGATCAAGCGCATCAGGATCAAGAACCCCATCACACAAGAGTTCAACGGCACGTTCGGCACTTACACGCAGCAAAACGTAGAGAAGATGCGCTCGTACAATCTCCCGGAATGGAAGGCCTTGGCACACGAAACACACCATCAGCCGCCTGCCAGACGTGGAGAGCGTCGCCGCAATCAAGAGAAGGTTGTCAGGAATGCTCCCGGAACCCGAGGACGTGCTGCGACTGCCGCTGCCAAAGCTGCTAGCGAAGCTGGAGACGATGACACGCCAGAAAAGCCCAAGGTCAAGAGAAAGCCTGGGAGGCCAGCTCGCAATGCACCAGTCAAGGTGGAAGACGAATTGGCCGATGAATCAGGAGCCCAACGTGGCGGACGCTCAAATGCGACGTCGACTCCGGCCGAGCCCAAAAAGAAAGGGCGTGCTGGCGGACGCGGCACCAACAAAACGGTTACGTCTAGGCGTCTCAACAACACGACGGAATCTGTTGATTACATCGATACCAAGGCTTTCAAGAACTTCGATTATCGAATGGAAGGCCTAGAAGAGTACACCCCCGAACGCTGTGCGGAATTGGAGAACCAATACTGGAAGAGTCTTGCCTTTAATCAGCCCATGTACGCGGCCGACATGCCTGGCACCTTGTTCGAAGACGACGAAGAGACTTGGAACGTGTCGAAACTGGAGAACATCTTGGATGTACTCGGTACTAAAGTTCCGGGTGTCAACACTGCCTATCTATATCTCGGCATGTGGAAAGCAACGTTCGCATGGCATCTCGAAGACGTCGATCTTTACAGCATCAACTACATCCACTTTGGTGCACCCAAGCAGTGGTACAGCATCTCGCAAGAAGATGCGCGCCGTTTCGAGAAGGCCATGAAGCAAGCTTGGCCCGGCGATGCGAAGAATTGCGATCAGTTCCTCCGTCACAAGACTTATCTGATCTCACCTGACGTTCTGCAAAAGCAGTACGGCGTCAAAGTCAATAAGCTTGTCCATTACGAGGGAGAGTTTGTCATCACATATCCATACGGTTACCACTCTGGTTACAACATTGGCTACAACTGCGCAGAGTCTGTCAACTTCGCCACAGAATCTTGGCTTGAGTACGGTCGCATTGCTCGCAAGTGTAACTGTGAGGCCGACAACGTCTGGGTCGATGTGGCTGAAATTGAGCGCAAGCTGCGCGGAGAGCCTACTCCTGAATACTACGAGGAAACCGACGACGATTCAGAGCTGGAGGAAGAGGACAGCAAGTTACCCACACCACCAGCAAGCGTCAAGGGCAAGTCGGCCTCCAAGAAGCGCAAGCGCGGCGACACGAAGCAAGAACCGCCGAAGAAAAAGAAGAAGATTCGTATTCGGATCAAGGCCCCTTCAGCCGAGCCTTGCGTCATGTGTCCAAACGAGAACCCGTGGGAGCCACTGCTGCCAACGGACAACGGCAAGAAAGCTCACAGATCATGCGCCTTGTACACCCCGGAAACGTTCGTCACAAACGATGACGGCCAGGAAACTGTACATGGTGTTGCAAACATCGATCGCGCTCGCCTGGATCTGAAGTGTAACTTCTGTCGCTCGAAGCGCGGAGCATGCTTCCAGTGCTCGTCGAAGAAATGTGCGCGCGCCTTTCACGCTACCTGCGCGTTGGCTGCTGGTGTGCAAATCGACGCGGGCCCTGTTCCCACATTCGATGAAGAAGGCAAAGAGTACTACGAGGAAGGCTTCGACTTCCGTTGTAAGATGCACCGGCCGAAGATGCCGAAGAATACGACAGTGAACAGCTTGGAGAAGGAAGAGCGCGTCATGAAGTACGCCAGACGACTCAAGTCAAACGATGTTGTTCAAGTACAGCACATTGGGCGTGAGGTCTTCGCTGGTCTTGTCATTGAAAACAGACCCGCTGAAATGACGACCTTGGTAGATGTGTTGTTCGACGGAGAAAGAGTCGAAGTGGAGTGGAAGTACCTTTGCGTGCTGGATCCGGACCTCTCACAGAGACCTCACCCATCACCGAACGCCGTACCGATGCCCGAAGGCATGAACAAACAGCTCGTGTCCGCTAGCAATCGGCAAGATGGCGTGCCAAACCAGGACGAAGTCTTCACCGACGATGCTGCTTACAAGTGGCAAGAGTTCTACAACTCAGACTTTCCTCCTGGAACTTATCAGACCAATAGGGACAAGCTTCTCAAGGTCAAGGTCGATCTCGAAAAAGCGGACCAGCTCTATTACTACCTCCCTGCCAAGTCGACAGAGGCGAGATGCTTTTTCACCGACAAGGTTGGCGGTACAGAGCCTGCGCCGCGTAGTAACTTCTTGGATCGCGTGGCACCCCCGAAGCCAACGTACACGTACACAGCGCCACGTCCCTCTCTGGCAGCAGCTCCAACGCTTGTCCCACGGACACAGCCTTCATATGGCGCAATGAACACATTCCACCAAGGCTTGGACAAGCCATATGCTTACAAACCTCGCATGCCCACGCAACCAAACATGCTCGCAATTGACACCCAGTCGTTGGCCAATCAACGAAGCTTTGCCGAACAGGCCAGACAGCCATCGCCCTATACGCAAGCGAATGGCCATCCCACGGAATCTTCTCGCAGAGGCAGCGACGCCGAGAATGCACCGCCATTGCGTCCCTTCTCGAATGATCAGTATTACTCCACGAGAGTTTTGCCAGCGGCATGGCGTGGTGAGTATTCGAGCTTTCGAGATGAGGTACAAAAGTCGCAGAGTATACCGCGCCCAGGCCAGCAGCGGGAGACTCTGCCACCAATGTACAAATCCGTGTCTCAACAACAGGCGGAGATGAGACAACAGCGTCCTGCCCAATACGCCCCAGCCGCTCCCATGAGTCGTCCAGCCGGTAGTCCCGAAGTGCGCCAGCCCATGATCAACTCATCGTACGGTCCTGAGGCCAATGGAGCTCCACCTCAGACACAGTATTCACACTCGCCATACGGTGCCCCGCCAACTCCCGCAACCGCAGCCTCTGCGGGCTCTTATCAGTCACAGCGGCCACAGAGCAGCCATGAGAACACGAATCAACCGAGTAGGTCTTCACACATGCCAAACAGGCTCACACCTAGCCAGAATCTCGGTCCTTCGCCGTACTTGCACCCGGCGTACCACGACGCTGACCACATTCAAGACAAACCTGCAGACAACGTTGGCGATCAGCGTACGCAACCTAATGCTACGCGCACGCCATCCGCATCCGTGAGTTCAGGATCCAACTCCAGGCCTATGAGTCAACAATGGACGCCGCCATCTCAGCGCCCAGGCGCCACACCGAAGTATCAACACCCGCCGCATGCGCTTCCACCTCTACGCCAAGAAGAGCAGAAGCCTAAGTGGCCAACGGCAGTACACCAGACCCCACAGGAGTTCCAAAATCAACTTACGTATGCACCGAGCGCTGCTTCTCGGGACGGCGCTCACCTGCGCATGATGCGTGACAAGGGATACATGCAGCCGGTCTACCAGCATGTCTCGCCTTACGGCCCATACCAAACACCTTACCAGCACAATCCTCTGCAACAGCCTTACTATCAGCAGCAGCAGCAAACATATCATCCGAGTCATCAGCATCCGCCACAGAACCAGCATCGTAACAGCCTAGGCCAACCTTTCGGTGCCTCAGGCCCAGACACACACGTCTGGACAAGCCCCAAGGCGCCAACTGCAAGTCCTCTTTCTGATTCCAACACGCCGAGCACGCATCAACATCATCAGAATCAGCAGCAGCAAAATCAGGACCACTACCAGGGCTCCGCACCACCGCCGCCAGACTTCAAGACGCCAGCGTGGGGACCAAACTCTAGACCTGATCTGGCTCCTATCCACCCGCATGCGCATGGACAGCAAGCGAATGGGCAGGCGCCCATGCTACCGCAGATGCAACCCGGCCCTGGCGGCAGCGGGAACGAAACTTGGCGTTACACAAGATAGAGAGCCATCGGCCACGAAGGCCATCGCGATGCTCCAGGAATGAGGGCGCACATGCATGCTTCTGGGGCGCATTTGAGAGAAGACGTGCTTTCTGTCAGACCTATTGATTGGGCTTGTAAAACAGAACGGAGTGCATCAGAACCCGCATGCATTTGTAGCGGGAATGGGAAAATGGCTTAACGACTCGTCAAACAAAATTACTGAAGACCTAGTAATGCCGGAGATCGCACACATCGCTTAGTTCTTTCGTACTTCAGACTTCATACACGCTCTTTCTCTCCTCTCTTGCGCTTAGTTAGTGACAAACTTTTAGTACTATGTACAATTGTCCCAATCTCGAAAACCCCTCACGCCCAGACCTTGAATGTCCCGCATCCTCTCTCGTACTTGCCATCAGATGTGCGCATAACCTTCGCCAATCGCCAACGAAAATGCATCCCATCGCTCACTCGTCATCTCAGCCCTGCCAGCAAGTTCTCTCTAGTCAACGGCACATACCCTTCGTACTCATCATCGACATCATCTTCCTCAACACGTCGGCTCTTTCCCTGTTTACCGGCTCTCGCTGTTCGCCTCGCATCGGCTCGCTCTTTGTGGTATTCGTGGATGATTTTGAGAAATCCATGAAAGCGACGTCGGAGGTGGAAGGTGGTTTTGGATTTCTTCTTGGAGGTTGGATTGGGTTTGCAGTGCATTAGGGAAAAGTCGTTGGACGGGTAGGCGATGTTGGCGCTGGGAGTGTCATGAGGACGTGGTCGTGTGCATTGATCTAAACATGTGATGGGAGTCACGCCGCGCGTTGAATAGAGAGTCAAAGTCAATCGTCACCTAGTCGTTTGTTTGCTACGGTAGAAACAATGGCCGTGGTCAACTTTTATTTCAAGGGTTGTAGTTCCTTCTGATAAGCTACAGCTGGCCGTGACCATCGATTCGCCGTCGACTCCTTGGAGTTCATGTGTTATTGCGGGCCCATGGGATGCCTCGTTTAGCCATCTCGAGCGCTGGTCGCATCTTAGTGAAGCCGAAGGCCTCCCGTTCCACGATATCTGAACAAGGCTCATGGTATTTGACCATGTTTTTCTTGACTGGCACACCCACGGGGGTAAGCTCACCGTTCACCACAATTGGCTTGGACCGCAAGAAACAACATATTTCTTCATCTTCTGCCTCGTGACCATACGTCCCAATAACGATCACCGCAAGATCGGGGCAGACGTTTTCGGCAAACCAAAAGATCTTATCGACAATCTCCTGGATCACGCGTTGCCGCTCGGTTGCACGCGCATCCAGTTGCGGTCGAGACCTGGGAGCATCGCCTTCATAATCGTTGAAACCCCAAAGACGGAGCCAGACATTGAGCTTGAGCACCCTTAACGAGCGCAATTCAGCGATGCAATCCTATGAATCTTATTAGTTTATGGTTAAGTTAGGACATAGCTCTCAAATGACTCGTACCAGGAATTGATAGAAGCTTATATTTCCACTGATACCTTCATCATCAAATTCAGAATCCACGCCAGATACCGCCAACTGCTCCAGGTTGACAGCATTATTACAAAGCCGCACGAGCGACGAGATGCACTCCTTAGTTGGAAACATATCCGCGACCCAGTTGATTTCTACCTTCAGGTATTTCAGAGTCGATGCATGGATCTCAATGGCGGACCAGTCAATCGGAGTGTCCAGGCCTCCCAAGTCTGCGTCCAGAGCGAGGGCAATCCGGTCGAGCGGGTTCAGCGATCGGAGGAACATGTTGGTATTGTCGTCGAATTGAATACCAGCGGTGTCTTGTTCGTCGATACAAAAGCTCTTCAATTTTAGTGTCAAGTGTGCGAGCTCCAGCAAGAGGCGTCCGTAGTCTCTGCAGTAGAATATCTGCAACTCCTCGAGCTCCTCGAACCTCACCATCTAGAAGAGTGTGGTACCACCATTGTCGAAGTACCAACACTCTAACCGCAGGGCTCTGAGCTTGCGGGGTCCTCCAGCCAACGACACCGAGGGAAACGCGACTTCAGGGCTGTCCATCAAGAGTTCAATGTCCAAACTCATGAGATTTGGAGTGGAGTCAAGCAAGAAAAGTGTGTGCTGATAGTCGCTTTTGAATTGAACATAAAGCTGCAAAGTCGTGATACGACAGAGGTTGTCTGGGTCGGGTGCAATGATCTGTAAGATTTCCAGCTTGCTGGCTCGAAGCTGGTAGTTCGTCAGAGCGTGTTGACTAAGACGGACAAGGCGCTCGACGCCGGTACTCCGGCAATAGTACATCGGTAGCCTACACAGTGTGTTAGTCTTTCTGAATTGGTGACTCGGCCATGGTATGAAAGTGGGACGAACTCAAGTCGAGTGAGTGAGTGCTTCGGCATTGCACGAAGGAAGTCGCAAACCACCCTAGCCATCTGTTCTTCAAGAATCTCTTCTTCTGGACTTTCCGTTCTGGGGAATGTTCTGGCGCACTCTATTCCAATGTCGACGAGGGTCTTTGGGTCACAAATGCGCAAAGTGCGGACGTGCTTTAGCCCATGATGTTCCCCAGTCAGACTGCGTGCAAAAGAGGCATCGCGAACGTAGTCACCATCAACTTCCATGTGACGGTACAAGTCAGGCGTTAGAAATGCTTGGAAGCGTTTGCAGGCCAGACAAGCGTTCTTCTCATCGCTGTTCAATATCAGCTGTAGCGTGATTAGCATCCATTCTGAGAATGACCTAGGGAGGGATGCGTACGTTGTCAAGGATCATCTCTTGCAGCTCGACTGGCAGGCTCATAAGGCGAGACTCTTGGCGGACAATCTGCTCGACGGCCACATGCTCGACAGCCTTCGAGCTTTCGGGAGCAGACCGAATGGGGAGTTGAATGCTCGTAGCCATGGCGTGGGACCGAGAGCAAGTGCTGGTATGTATGAGGCATAGACTATCCCGCCGTTACCGAAGGAGGAGCGGGCCGATTGGAGAGAAACCCAACTGCAGAATGAGCTTGTGCTGGGTATCTAGTGATTGTTAGTGGTGTGTAGCTTGGGTTGCCTGTCGTTGGTGTCGCGTTGGTTGGTGTCGTGGGGAAAAGGTGCGAGAAGCAGAGCTTAAGTAGTTAAAGAGAACCTCAAGATGTGAGCGGTGTCAACAGCAGCGGCGGCGGTGTCGCGATGTAGGGGGGGGTCAGGTGAGCAAGGTGGCAATCGCAATCACATGTGTAGAGATCAATCTTTACTCACCTTAAGTCTGTGAATGGAGAGAAAGACCTTTCTCTTCAACCCCGGAGCCTGGGATGGAAGCAAAACATGATAGCAGTTTACGTTGCTCATAGTCTAGTCAATTTGGAACTTCGTTGTGCTAATTAGCTACTCACGTCGCGAAGCCTATGTATTGAGCTTCTTCATTCTCAAGGCGTTTCTTGCTCCCCAAATATACTCCAACCCCCGTCCTTCAGGTGCCCAGCGCACTCCAACAATTGTGGCGATACACGGAATAATCACGTCCCAGGAGTAACCTCAACAGCTTCTCCGTTTGCTCATTTTACTGGTCTAGCAGATCCAAACTTTTCGGGCTCCAGAATCTCCGAACAGGGTTCGTAGTGTTTGACCATGTGGTGCTCCACGGGCATACCTGTAAAAGTGGATTCACCACTTGAATCGATCTGCTTGGCTCGCATGAAAGTATCGACTCCGTCGTCCTGGTGAAATTTGCCCATGGTTACGAGGACGATCACCGCGAGGTGTGGGCAGTCAATTGCAAGCGAGGTGAAAACTTTATCGACAATGCTGTAGATCGCGCGTGCCCTTTCCATTGCACGTGCCTTTAGTTGTGGTTGCAATATGGATGAATCTTGAACGTCGCCTTTGGGATCTCTGAGACAAGTCAACCAGAGGGTGAGCTTGAGAGTCCTCAACGAATGCAGGGCAGTGACACAATTCTGGTAAACCCGTTAGCATGTGGGTAAGGTGTGGAAAACAATTTTGCAACGCGACTCACCAAGAAGTGGAAAATGCTCTTGAACTTAGAGTCTTGACTTGCATCTTCGCTCTCATCCCGGCTCGTAGCTCCTCCGCATACGTCCGCTCCGATCTCTATTCCAGAAATTGCTAGTTGTTCCAAGTTGATCGCATGTTCGCAGAAAACCGAGAAGTTGTGCGCAGATGTCTTGCATAGGAACGGCGATTTGATTGATTGGTATTCCACCCTCAGGTACTTGAGCTTCGACGCACATGCTGTGAGGGCAGACCAATCGAGTACAATGAACGGGCTCTGCGACTCAAAATTTGGATCCAGCGTCAGGCTGACACACTCCCGCGAGTCAAGGGATCGTAGAAAGTCGTTAGAGTCAATTTCGAAATCTTGTTCACCCATGTCGTACTCATGAATACAGAAAACCTTCAGACCCAGTGCCAGTTTTTTGAGATCTCTTAGGAGGCGACTGTAGTCTTGGCAGCCGATCAATTGCAACTCTTCCAGCTTTTCCACTTCCACGAGTTGCTTGAGTGTAATCATGCCATCTGAGAAGTTAGTCCCTTCCACTCGCAAGAACTTGGGCTTATGGGGTCCAAATCGCGTGAGGAGCACAAGTGTCTCGAAGAGCTGCGCACGATAACCGATGAACAATATATCAAGGCTCACGAGACTTCTTACTGAATTAAGTAAGTGAGCCGCGTGCTTGCAGTGCGTTTCGTACTGAATGCAAAGATGTAAGCTGGTGATTCGCGAAAGGTCGTCCTCATCGGGTGCGAGATTCAACCAGACATTCGGGCCATTGATTCGATACTGGTAGTTGGCGACGTTGCGTTGATTGAAACGGACAATAGAGTCGATGTCCACACTCAAGAGATTGAACAACGGCAGCCTATCAAATCTATTAGTTTTCCTGTATTGACGTGCAGACTTGAGTCATGGGATGAACGTACTCGAATGAAGTAAGCGAGTGCTTTGGGATGGTGATGAGAAGGCGGCAAAGGGTTGAAACAGCTTTCTCTTCACCCTTAACGGAATCTGGAAGAGGGAATGCGATGCGTAAAGTCCGGATATGCTTGAAGCCAGTGTGTTCTTTGTTCAAGCTCTTTTTGAATCGTGAATTCAAGCGTTCGCCCGCCATGTCGACGTGCATGTAGAGCAGCGGCGTAACAATGGACTGCCACTGCTTGCAAGTGAGACATGCACTTTTCTTATCGCTGTTGGTGGTCAGCTGTAGAGTGATTAGCCTTCAAAATGTCAAGTGGAGCTTGGTCTGAAGTCCCTACGTATGCGAGGATCATCTCTTGCAACTCGACTGGCAGGTTCGAGAGATGAGACTGATCTTCATTCATTTTGGCGACGGCTGCTGAGGTTCTCGGAGCGGACTCTATTGCCAGCTGAATGCCGTTACTCGGTGTGTGCATGGCTCTGTGGGCCACCATGGTGCGGGTATTCGAAGCAAATGCTCAGGCGCGGCGCTGAAGTGTATTGAAGATTGTGAGGTGACAGCGAGAGGAGCGATGCCGATGAATGAAGCGATGGTATGGGATTAGACCAAGTGAGCAGGAAGAGACGGATCGCGTCGGAGCCAAACAGAGATTTGGCGGTGTTGCGTGGTCGGTGTGCGTTGTGGATGATGAAGAAGCGAAAGATTGAGTGATTTTGTGTTGTGACGACGTCGTTCGTGCTGTGAGACGCAAACGGGAGTCAACAAATTGGGAGCGACCAAGCGCCAAGAGCCTGAGATCAAACCTCACTTTTCTCGAAACTCACTTTCTGCCTTCACTTGAGATGTGACCATTAGTCCATGATCCGGCTCTGGTTCACTACCAAATCACCCAACACCGGAAGCAAAGTATGACAGCAACCTGCTCCGAACGCCACGCTGAACCATGCTGTAAATCAATCAAGAGCACCGTCCTCTTCACTTTCACGCACCTCAATCCTTATTGCCCACTGCACTCTGGACACAACCAATCTGCCGTTCGACGCGTGAGACCCACACAAGCCATATGGAAGTGAATTCGAGCACAGCGCTGAAGGAAAATGTAAGCCCGTGATCAACATTGCGAATGTGAGGTCAAGAAAAAGGAGGGAGGGAAGAGAACTTACAATATTGTCGCACATGACAGCAGCACGTGCGCTAGCAACTGGTGAACCGCAGGTGCAGGTCTTCACTTTGTAATCGCCGCTCGCCGCCTTGGAAAGAGACTCGCTGCCATCAGCGAAGCCACGCTGCTCCGGCAGCTCTGCTGGCGTGCTGGGCGCCCTTTTCTGCCGCTTGCAGCAGTAATCGCGAACCTCTTGATCAACAAAGTTGAGAGACTCCAGTCTGAGCACCATCTTCTTGAACTCATTATAGTACTCGTCATAATGTCCCAACTTGACGCTAAACTTCCTGGCAAATCGCACGAGAGATTCTTTCGCGAAGACATCGGCCGGAAAATCGTCCAGAGCCAGCGTGAGGTTCCAATCTTGATAGAAGTCTTTCGCGCCTGCGCTGAGGGGAAGAGAAGACATATCGTCGCGCTTGTGAGCTTGCAGCCAGCTTTCATCGACATCCTCGTCGCTTTCGGAGACTTCTTCGTCGCTTTGGAAAGGCCGCTTGGACTTCGTGCGGTAGAACCTGATTCCGGGGACTTTGGGCAAGGGCCATCGGGGTTTCGGCAGTTCTGGAATGTCGATAACTTCTGGAGGCGCAGGTCTGCTGCTGCTCTTCATTGGGTTTTGCGAGGTTGATGTGGCTGAGGGCTGCTTCTTGAATGCATTGAGATGTGCTCGTTCCGCCTTAAGATCTTGCTTCGTAACCGGCTTCGATTTTGGATGTCCTGTCCAAGTATCTTCGCCTTTCAAGTAGGCTTTCTCGTCGAAGGGTCGTTGCGGGGCTATCCATTCGTCTTCATCTCCTTCGTACAACGGCTGAATTTGACCTTCAACTAGCTTGGTAGTAAGAGTCAAGTGTACTGTTTTGCGAATAACCGAAGAAGCATCCTCTTCTGCATCTTCAACTCGAGGCTGAAAGTGGTCGTGCCACAACAGAAAGTGGATGTGTAGTCTGTCGAAGGAGGAAAACTCATGGCGCGCTCGTAGTGATGTCCCGGTGGCGCACAGAGGGCACTGCAGATTCTTCATCGTATGCGAACGCTCATTCATTAACACATACGTGATGATGTGCTCCTTTGAGGTGTTTTCTGACTCATCCGAGGCACTTGGCGTTAGTAGTTGGTCTTGAGCTGGCACAATCGCTGCTCGCCTTGATTTTGCATACGCGACAAGTGGCAGATCCTGTTTTCGACTCCAACCCATCGACAGCTCAACGCCATAGTTTGTGTCCACTGCATGTGCGGCCCCATCTGAGCGCAGCAAACGAAGCGATTTGCCAAGTGCAGGACACTCAGGCAGAGCGAGCCAAGTCGCTCGCAAAGTCGCGTCCTTTTCAGTAAGCGAACGTCGGTATTTCAACGCAGGCTTTCTCTCCATCAAGCTAAGAAGCTTGATAGCATCGTCGTGATCTTGGCACTTGATCTCTATATTCAGCTGATAGTGCGCTGGAATGCTGCGTTTCCACCGATAAGTGCTGTTGCTGCCCTTTTCGATGGTCACGAATATTTTTTCCACGTCGATGGCGAAACCTTCATCCAGCGTGACTTCGAAAGTGCGGTCCGTGGAACCCGCTTTACTGCTTTCGATCACGCCGCATCGCGTGTCGACGTGAATTCTTTCTTGCTGGTTGAGATCTTTCCCGGTGTTGATGAACATCAGTGTGATCAGACAGGATGCGCGGAAATCCATGCTTGGATCCGGCAACCAATCAGGTTCGCTCTTGATCTTGCGCGAAAGTCGATTGCCAGCAATACTGCTTCAAAACTTAGTTTGCAATCACACCAATAAAGCTTTCTTCAAGACTCACCCATAGGCCTGCGCAGAATCATGCCGACGAATCTGCAAAGCATCAAGTCTGAGCACGGGCTTCCGACCTCTCAAGAGATCTTTCATCATCTCAGCAGTAGGATAATCCCACACAGCCTTTCTCCTCGACATAGCACTCATCTCTCCCTTGGGCCCATCGACACCCCTCGATTTCGCCAAAAGTTGCTCGTGTCGATCCAGTACGAAATTCAGGTCCCTTTGTAGGAAAGGAGGTTGGCGGAAAGCGAGGTGGCGGTATAGGCTGGCGGTTCCCACGAACTTGCGATGTGTTGCTACTGACTCGACCATGTCACCTGCGCGATTGTTTGCTGGTAGGTTGGGCGGTCTTTGCTAAGAGCAGGAACTGCAGGATCGGAGACTTGCATACGTTCCTTTTCTTTCATAGTGGGTGATGCTGCGTTTGATAGGTGTTGGAAAGACGGCAGGCGGCATGCGAAGTCGTCACATGTGTTTCAGTAGTCGTAGAAGAGGATATTTTCAACCAGCGGTATGAATGTTGTCAGCCGTCCGGAATCACCAGCTCGTACGCTTCCATTGATTGCGTGGATTCTTGTTTGCGATGATGAAAACAAAAACACCACCGTATTGGGATCCAGTCGAACAGCCCGTCACACGCTACTTGCAGATTACAGTGTGCTCTCGACGTTCAAGGGACATGTGATTGTGAAGAACAAGTCTGTGTGGTTGGCAGGTCAAAGGTCCAATCTAATGTCATGTGCTTTCGACGCGCCTGCCAGGATTGCCCTAGCTTCGCGTTTGTCACCCTTAGTCTGTTGGATCGATGTTGCCTCAGGCTGCCAGTATGGCTTGGCGATCGTCGAATGAGAGATACGATCACGTTGCCGGAAGAATCAGTATGCAAGGCAAGTATCAAAATGACTGTAAAGATATAACTACATATACGCTATTTCAAGGCTGGGTGGAAAGAGGTTCGTACATGTCTCCCTGTTGACAGCGACGCGTAATCCACTCAACTCTGCCCCGCTCAAGCATAATAACAAAAGGTAGGACATGTCGTCGGATACTGTATTGAAATGAAAAAAAAGGTCCTGATTGTGCGACTATGTTGGCATTAAACAGTTGAGAAGACGAACGACCCGACCTAACCGCATCATCTCTGTGTTTGTGTTAAGGGGGATTTGAATGAGAAGTGCACTAAAAAACGCCTGACCTGCCCGTCGTGAACAATCCAACTTCGCTACCACCGGTCTCCATCGTCACTCTAAAGTTTCGGAGCGGGAAGGGCTCGCATGGTGGCGTCCCATGGCTTCGTTGTGCTGGTGGAGAGAAAAATCTAGCAGCAGCCGCCGGCGCTGCCTGACTGCACGCCCTGACCCTGGCCAACCTGCACAGTAGGCTTGTTGTTGACAGTGGTGTTGCCCATGCGCTCCTTGATCTGGCGGGCCATGGTAAGGAAGGCTTGCTCGACATTGCTGGCGTTCTTGGCAGACGTCTCAAGGAAGGGGATGCCGAGGCTGTCTGCGAACTCCTGCGGTGGTTGTAAGTATAGCCCTTTGTCCGATAACGATTATGTTCTTCCAAATCCCACTAACCTTTGCTACATTGTAGTCAACAACCTTCTTGTCGGTCATATCGCTCTTGTTGCCCACGAGGAGCTTGTTCACACCCTCCGTAGCGTAGCGGTCAATCTCCTGCAGCCACTGCTTGACGTTGTTGAAACTGTCCATGTCGGTAACATCGTAGACGACGCAGATACCGTGAGCGCCGCGGTAGTAAGAGCTGGTGATTGTGCGGAAGCGCTCCTGTCCAGCTGTGTCCCACTGTTTTCGTACTTCCGTCAGCCTCATACCTCATTCTCCGGTACTCTCATCTTGGGTTTGTACGCACGATCTGAAGCTTCACGGTCTTGCCGTCGAGCTCGATAGTCCTGATCTTGAAGTCCACGCCGATTGTCGAGATGTAGCTCTCAGTGTAGGTATCGTCGGCGAAACGAAGCAAAAGGCATGACTTTCCGACACCGGAGTCACCGATGAGGAGAAGCTTGAAGAGGTAGTCGTATCTGTTGCAGCCTTGGGTCAGTACTTGGTCAACACTCGTGCAGAGGCGGTGCAGGCGGTAAGCGAATGTGGCATGAAGGCGGTTGGCGCAGAGGCGGGGCTTGTGGGAGAGGTACTCTAGGAATCTCTGTGTCAGCGATATACGATCTCATGGCGGTATGGTTTGCAGTGGCGTCGCATGAGCGCCGTGGCTGTCATGTGAAAGAACTCACGACTCTGGGTTCATGGTTGCGGAGTGGTGTCGCCGCGAGGCCTGTTATGTGGAGTATAGGTTGCTGCGTGTTCGCGTGAAATGCTGCGACAGGAGAGTGCAGGCAGTGTTCGTTGGGGTCGTTGGTGGGATTATGCGCAAAGCAAAGGGAGTAGGCAAGTGTTGTAGCAGGCTAGGTACCCCGAGTTGTATGTGGTCGGTGTCTCGTGGGATGATGCACGTGCACGCTGGCTGGCTGCTGAAGACGCTGACTTTTGAAACATGAACCGACCGGTCTTTAATACGGCAAGGAGTAGGCTACGCAACGGTTTATACTCTGCCGACGGTAGTGACTACATCCGCGTGAAGACGATGCCGCAATCACGGTGCTGTCGTGTAATAATGACTTTCTCGCCGCCAACACACCCGGTACTTTGCGACCGCGATGTCTTGCAAGGTTGTTTTTAACGTCTCATACGACTGTCAATCACATTACATGCACCCGAAACAACCCCAGTCATGCGCGCGCAATCGATTTTCATGTACAGTCATCAAGCTTCGTTCTTGCAAACATCATGCCCGTCTGTCTATGTCCAAACCATGACTAACGAGATCACCTTCCATAGCCGTTGTTGCCATGCTGCTGTTCGTATCCACCACCGCCATACCCCCCAGGAGGTGCCTGTCCGCCGTATCCGCCCTGTGGGTATCCACCCTGGGGCTGACCGCCGTGGCTGCCTTGGCCGTAGCCGCCGTGCTGGGACGGCGGACCACCGTAACCACCTGACTGCTGACCACCATGTGGCTGCTGCCCGTAGTTACCACCCGGTGGGTTGTACGACCCGGACTGGGGGCCGAAGCTCTGCGTAGGAGCACCAGGTTGCGAGCCATAGCCTTGTGGCGATGGACCTGAATGAGAGCCATAGCTTTGAGATGGCGGACCAGATGGCTGGTAGGAGGTTGGGGGTGCAGAACCAGAATACGTACCGCTGGAACCGCCGCCTGACGAGTAGCCATAACCGCTGGAGCCGCTCGGCTTGTCGCTACCGACGCGGCCACCCGTGAGGCTGCTGAGGAAGCCACCGCCGCCGCTGCTACTGCCGTGGCCTTGGTTAGAGCCATGCTGCTGCTGGTTGCCGCTACCGTAAGAGTCACCACCTCCGCCGTAGCCCTGGCTGTGGCTTGAGCCATGTTGGCCCGATTGATGGTTGTTGTTGGAAGAGCTGCCACCACCAAGGAACGAACTCAACCCCCCGCTGGACGATCCGTGCTGGTTACCACCCAAGTGCTGCTGTTGCTGGTTGTTGCTGCTGCTGCCGCCGCCGCCGAGGAACGATTGCGCCATACCTGCAAGTCCACCTGACCCACTTGATGATCCATGGTTGTTGTTGTTGCCAGAGTGTTGTTGGTTGTTATGGTTGCCTCCTCCCAGAAATTGGCCTGCAAGACCGCTGAGGCCACCAGAAGATCCTTGGTGGTTGTTGTGGTTATTATTGTTGCTGCTTCCACCGCCTAGGAAAGACTGTGCCATCCCTCCGAGGCCAGAGGAGCTGTTCGATGAGTTGTTGTGCGAGCTGCCTCCACCGAGGAAAGACTGAGCCATGCCTCCTAAGCCGGAAGAGTTGTTCTTCGACTTGCCACCCATACCTGTCGCCATCTTGAAGGCCTCAGTCTGTGATTCCAATAATCAGTGTCGCTTCTCGCAACATCCCTCAAATCTCGCCATCAACTCACCTTGAACCCTCGATCTCCCTCTTGCGCATCGTCAGGACCGTTGCTTTGATAGTGGCTTCCCTGGTTATTGCCATAGTTGTCACCGTATCCGTTTCCATGACCTCCCCCCTGACCAGGTTTCGAGAAAGGGTCCGACATCGTGGGCACTGGTGTTCCTCCCGGCGTGGGGACTTGCGGGGCAGCAGTGGTGGGAACGTCCCAGGTCGATTCGCCGGTGCTGATTTGGACAAAGTAGTACTTGCGGGATCTGGATGGGGCGGGTCAGAATGAATGCAGCGATTGAGTATGCGTATAGCAGCAGTTGAAATGCTCACTTGTTGTCCCACTGAGCAATCCTAATAGCCAGTCGCCAAGTCAGTGCCAAGGACAAGAGTCTCACACAGGGTCGCGCGAAGCGGTGTAAAGGTGGGAGAGGAAAGTGTCAAGAATCGCAAGCTGCAGATGCTCAAGAGGGGAGAGGGGAGAGATATGTAAAAGGCTGGTGAAGACGCACCACCCGGGAGGTAGTGCAGGAGGCGCGTAGTTTGGCCCGGCATCAGGAGTTGTTGGCTCTGGCTCCGCCATGTTTGTGACGTTGTCGTTGTCTCTTCGGTGGGTCGACTGCGGCGAGAACGCGTGGAGAGGCGATTCCGCGATGGTCGGTAGCTGAAGAGGTCGAGGGAGTACAGTAAAGATATAAATGGCAAGTCAACAATAAATGTTGTCGCGCGGCGCCCCGATTACAGACCGATGCTCGCGAAGCGGATCAGTACCTCCGTAGCAAAGTGGGGCAGAATTGTGTAAGTTAATCACGAATGTAGGTTGGGTAGTAGGAGGAAGAGAGTGGTATTATGGTTGGATTAGCACATTATTTGTGATAAGAAGGAAAGTACCTAACTTGCCAGCACAAGGGCTTTCGCGTCGGAACATTGTGGAAGGTAACTACATGTAGCCCTCTCGCACGTGTCCGACGATGAGACTGGCGGCACACCACCCACTTTCTTGCGTGCTGACCACAGGCGTGCATGGAGTGGGCAGCTGAACAGCCTTTGTGGCTGTGTACTGTACTTTCTCTGAGCCTAATCTCTGGTGGATCCGCCTGTTGCATCGCTAAGCGCTGCTTGTAAATGGGCGAAAAACCCGGGACGTACATTGCACGAAATTCACGATCGTGGATGGTATTGGAAGGTATTCACGCATTGGTGGGAAATTCGCTTTCGATTAAACAGTCATGGTGCATCAAGAAAAAAGCAGCGCTTCCACTGCGGCTTGCAGCGTCAGTGTACCAGTACCCTAGTAAGCCCTGCGCCTGGACAATAACATAATTTTCTCCTCGCTCAACAAGAAAACTCCGGCTTCACGTCTAGTACTCGGCGTCAAGACCCTCGTCGCCCTCGGCAGAGTCGGCGGCAACCTCCTCGTAGTCGCGCTCGAGCGCAGCAAGGTCCTCGCGAGCCTCGGAGAACTCGCCCTCCTCCATACCCTCGCCAACGTACCAGTGAACGAAGGCGCGCTTGCTGTACATGAGGTCGAACTTGTGGGAAAGAGCGGACCAGGCCTCGGCGATGGCAGTGGTGTTGGACAGCATGCAGACGGCACGGTTGACCTTGGCAAGGTCGCCGTTGGGGACGTTCATCGGGGGCTGGTAGCAGATACCGAGCTTGAAACCAGTAGGGCACCAGTCGACGAACTGGATGGTGCGCTTGGTCTTGAGGGTAGCGACAGCGGCGTGGGTGTCCTTGGGAACGACGTCGCCACGGTAGAGCAGGCAGGTGGCCATGTACTTGCCGTTGCGGGGGTCGCACTTGACCATCTGGTTGTTGGGCTCGAAGCAGGCCATGGAGATCTCCTGGACGCTGTTTGCTTCGTGTGCAGCCTTGGCGGCGGAGACGATCGGGGCGTAGGCAACGAGAGGGAAGTGGATACGGGGGTAGGGGACCAGGTTGGTCTGGAACTCGTTGAGGTCGACGTTCAGGGAGCCGTCGAAACGGAGAGAAGCGGTGATGGAAGAGACGACTGGAATGCGGTTAGCCAAGGTTCTCGTTGGTCGCATTCTGCGTATACATACCCTGAGCGATCAGACGGTTCAGGTTCTCGTAGTTGGGGCGCTCGATGCCGAGGTTGCGACGGCAGATGTCGTAGATGGCCTCGTTGTCGACCATGAAGGAGCAGTCGGAGTGCTCGAGGGTTGTGTGGGTGGTGAGGATGGAGTTGTAGGGCTCAACAACGGAGGTGGCGACCTGAGGAGCCGGGTAGACGCAGAACTCGAGCTTGCACTTCTTGCCGTAGTCGACGGAGAGACGCTCCATGAGGAGGGCACCGAAACCGGAACCGGTACCACCACCGAAGGAGTGGAAGACGAGGAAGCCCTGGAGACCGGAGCAGTTGTCGGCGACGTGGCGGACCTTGTCGAGGACCTGGTCAATGAGCTCCTTGCCAACGGTGTAGTGGCCACGGGCGTAGTTGTTCGAGGCATCCTCCTTGCCAGTGATCATCTGCTCAGGGTGGAAGAGGGAGCGGTAAGTGCCGGTGCGGACCTCGTCGACGACGTTGGGCTCGAGATCGCAGTAGATGGTGCGCGGCACGTACTTGCCCTGGCCTGCATGTGCGTGTTAGTACGGCGCCGATAGTCCATGACAAGAGACTTCGTTCGACATACCAGTCTCGGAGAAGAAAGTAGAGAAGCCTTGGTCGTCACTAGCGGCCTTGCGCTCCTCGGTGAGGAAACCATCGGGCTGTAAGAAGTCAGCATTTGTTGCTAATTGGGTGCTTGCAGTGTGTGTTCTACTCACCTGGATGCCGTGCTCGAGGCAGTACAGCTACAAGTCCTTCATGTCAGCACAGGTCCCCTGAGGCTGCCACATTTCCCTTATGATTGTGTTTCCGCCGCATGTCATCCCATTCCATCCCAACACGAGCTCTTTCGGACGCGAGACTAACCTCCCAACAGCTGTTTGCGATCTGGCAACCGGCCTGGCCGACTAGACGCGAAGAAAGTCAGCACGAGGTTGCATGTTTCATACCTTGCCGGCAAGGCGGTCAAGGCGCGTGGGCCGCGGGCGGCATAGGGGTAAACATACCGTTCAAGCTGATGACTTCACGCATGTTTGCCGAGTGGTTTCGTATGGAATGGTGATGCGGAGGAGAGGCGAGGAGGAGATGTCGCGGCGGACTCGGTTGGGCGGGCGGAGGATGGGTTGGTGAAGTGGAGGCAAAGGTGCGGTCGCGAGGTGTTTACTGCTTGGTCACAGCACAGCAGCGCCTGCGAGGTTTGAGCGCTAGCGCTCGCTAAGTCCCTTGGCAGCTACTGAGGGGGGACATCCGACTTCAGCTTCAACGTGCAAGGGTGCTAGGAGCGAGGAGGTATGGCTGTTCTGACGCAGGTCCGATTCCCTTACATTACGGATAGGCCGACGTCCATGCGCAACGAGATGACATACTACCTATTCGATCGCCATGATGTTGTTGCTGTCAACAATCCGACACTTACACACTCGCTACTGAATGCCGGTCGGACTTCCAAGGTCCAAGAAGATAGCTCGCCATCGCCACGAGACGCTCGAAAACACTGGCTCGTGAAGAGATCGTGGGTGGCAGTGGCAGCGGCAGCGTGAAAGGCTCGTGTCCATCAACGAGAGCACCACATCGCTACGAACCTGGTGAGTATCGCCTGGTTGGAGTCCGATTGGATTTCCGCGCTTCCGTATCCAGATGTCACGACGTGGGAATCTTTGGAGCGTGATGTCGACACCGATCATTGACGGCTACGCAATCAGCACCCTATCCTCCAGTAGCAGCTACATCAGCGGATCGTTTGCTCAAGGAAGGCCTAGAAGTGTGATGATCAGGTAAATCTGCATCTGTACGGAAGCTGAGGGGGGAATTGTCAAGAACATGCCACCTGTGTCACTTCGCTACTCTCAATCAACAATCACTGAGAGAGGAAACGTCATGATCCGAGGCGGCACATGGGCGGGAGGTGGAGGGCGTGTGATTGAGGGCGTTTTCAGACCTCTTTCAAAAATTAGAAGTAAGTCTGAGCATGTGATAGCAATCCGTTTGCTCGTGTCGCGCCAGAAGACCGTTTGTATCAACGTTCTTCACAACCTCCTCTTGATCCTTCTCACTACCAAACATCCTCTTCGACAGTCCCACTCATTACCCAGCACGAAACACCTCACTACAAACCTTTACTCATCGACACGATTGTCCACTTTGCACACAGCCACACTCACGCGACATCCGCATTACATCCTGCCCAACGCCCACCAACACGTCAAACACCTCCTCAAGCCGCACATACCTATCATATCTCAGCACTCGCCAAGATGTCTTTCTCCGTCCCCAATCTGACGCCTAGTGACGTGGGAAGGAGCGTGTTTAGGTGCAAAGAGTCCTACTTCAACGCTGCCAGCGGCGAATTCTTGAACCTGAACGAGCTCGGTGTTGTCCTCGGCGCCCATCCTGGAGGAGGATTCACGGTCCGCATTACAAGCCGCGTACCACAAGCCACGATCGTCGTTCCGTTGAGATCTATCACAATAGGCGCTATGGTTATGCGTCAACCCGCGCCGAACCCCTCGGGCTCTTCAAGGAACTCAGCTGGGTCTGCACCCGCACCCGTTCGATCGAGCTCCTCAAGATACTCTCTTCCAGCGCCGAACCCCTCGAGCTCTTCAAGAAACTCATCTGGGTCCGCACCCGCACCCAATCCCATTCTATCGAGCTCCTCAAGACACTCTCTTCCAGCGACAAACCTCTCGGGCTCCCAAAGGATCTCATCTGGATCCGCACCCGCACCCATCCCACCAAGCCCCTCAAATTACACTCTGATGCCTACCGATGTTGGAAAACACATGGCCATGTGCGTCGAGACATACGTCAACCCCGCCAATGGTCAGTTCATGAACCGCAACGATGTCGGCGTTGCTCTCAGCTACAAGACACTCGCAGACGGTACTATCGAGCAGGTCCAGCTTCGCATCACAAGCCGCATACCACAGGTTATGATCATTATACCGTTCAAATTCATCAAACTCGGCGCCCTTGTCGTCATACCTCTTCCAGTCGATTACGAAGGACTTCTCCCTGCTCGGATCACCTCTCTCCCCAATCCTGCCAAGGCGCCAGGAAGCGACCTCCGAAGGTATGCCTTTGCAGTACTCAGCGGCATTGCGGAGACAAAGCAACGTTTGCCTATGCTGGGACAGAACGTCATCCGCTGGCTGGAAACCCCTGCAAGACTTCAAGAAACGGCGACTTTGTTCAACGCCGGGGTTCTGAAATGCTCCCCCAGACTGATACCGTTGCTGCTCCGGAAGGACTTTACGTTTCAGGACATTATCAACGTCTGTCCCCGGGTCTTGCGTAGCAATCACTCATGTGGAATCTACGCTCGCTTCTACAGCGACTTTGCTCCTGGCAGCACATTCGAAGGCCGTGACCCATACCTTTACATTGGTCAGGCGGTGAACCAGGCAGACCGTTTGAAGGGCCACGACTCGGCGACGAATGACCCCGAGGAAGTGGGAATTCACTACACCGTTGCTCGTGCGGCGAAGACGTGTGTTGTGATACAACTTTGCGAGATTCGGTCAATGGAAGGCGGCTCGAACGAGAATGGTGTTGGCCTTCGAGACATCTGTGAACAGCTTTTTGTTCTTTTCTTCGGCACATATCGTGCAAGTGTACTACAAACCCAGGCCTCGGACCTCTCTGGAACAAACTTATCAGCGATTGCACCGGCGATAGTCGGGGACTACCGTCACAGGAGTCTCGCTCGCGCATACACCGACATTGCAAAGGTGGCTTTATCGAAGCCCGAGTTTGACTTTGCACTACCCGGCAAGGAGAATCGACAGAAGGCATTCGGTATTCACAGCGGTCTGAACAAGTTGTCTCCTATGGGTACGGGAGGGCAATGGGAAAAAACGCTCTGGACAATGGAAGACCATGAAAACAAATGGATTTTCCACAAAGCTGGATGCGTCATAGCCCCAAGCGCCCATCTCTTCGAGAGAGGCCAACTTCGAATCTTGTGCCCGGTGAAAGATGGTTCTGTTGACTTGCCAGCTCCGGGAGACACTGTCTACTTTTCATTTGAATGTATGAAGCCGACCGCAGGTGAGCACCTTGTGCCATACTATCGCTGCCAAAGTATCGGGATCTACAAGAACTGGCACTTTGCCAACAAACTTGCCGTCAAGATATGCTGGTTTTCCCGCACCACTCGCACCTGGAGAACGAAGTACATACAAAAAGGAACAGACACAAGTAGCTCCGCTGCTGGGCGAGAGTACCACTACAGGTACGGTTCGGGCACTGCTTTATACGCACATCTCACTCGAACTCACTGGGAGGATAAGCCGGATTTTGTTCCCGACCTTGGCAATGCTGATCTCATGGAAACCCGTGTCGACCAGTTCCAGCAGAAGATCCACACTAGGATCACCGCAGGGCCGTTATGTCGGCTTCCAGCTACGACCAAATCATCTCCTGCGGCTGTTCGACAGAAACTAAAAGACATGGGATATGACAATGTCGATGCTGACTGGCCGTCGTTACAGCAAGCACCTAAGCGAGGTGTGTCGTGCGACTGTTGCTGCATCAGAGATGTAGCATGTACACGCGATGGAGGTACTAGGCACTGTGTGAACTGTCAAGCCTTAGGACTTCCCTGCTCGTGGACAAGTGACGAAAAATTGCTCGGTAAGCCCAAGAGGAATGGTCCTGTTTGGGAGAAGTCATTTGGAGACTTTGTCGCGCTGCCGCGTAACGCTTTGGCTGGACAGGCACAGATTATTCCTGACCCAGGCTTTCAAAAGCTGTCAAACAACGAAGCGTAGGCGCATCAGCTTCCGGCGGGTTCGGGTGTGGGATAGGAAGCGCGATGGAGGAAGGAGCCAACGCGAGGTCGCGACGGAGGAAGGAGCCATTGAGGCAGGCTTTGAACTTGGATTTCTGATTCTCAGCGGTATGCTGCCATAGACTAACAATACAATCGTCAATCTCGTTTCGTCTCCCCTTTCTCGCAATGCCAGAAACAACCCTTCCCGTCGGCGCCTTACCACTTTTTGGGCCACAGGGTTGGTACATCCACCTTGTGGGTTACCCCCAAGAAGGAGAGGGAGTCGGAGATACCTGCGACTCTAGGTGGCCATCAACTTTCGACGAGACTGCCATAGATCCTCAGGTAGCTGAGTGGGAGGCGCTTGAAGAAAGAGTGGCTACTGAGGACGAGAGACCAGTGTTCGATGATGATGAACTCTCGCAGGTGCGCAACCCTGAGCCGAGTAGCAGCGAGCAAGGTAAATGACCGTCGAGTTCGTCTATCAGTGTACTTATCCAATCTAACAAATCCTTACAGTCCAAGCCGAACCCAAGAAAGCCGAACCCAAGAAGAAGACTGGTATAGCAATATTTCAGTTTCTCTTTGGTGTTCGAGTTTCTCTAGTGTATTTCTACACCGACACACCATTAACATATCGCTCTAGCCGATACCCCAAAAGTCTTGTCGATGACCGACAGTAAGTGAACATGCTATGTTCTCAACGTGATTACGATGGTGTCTGACAATGGATCTGTTCTGTTATAGATGCGATACGAATCAGGGACCGCAAAGACAGGAAGGCCGCGGGTCTTCCTTCATTGCTCGAGGCTCGGGAGATGGAACTTTCGATGACCGACAGTAAGTGAACATGCTATGTTCTCAACGTGATTACGATGGTGTCTGACAATGGATCTGTTCTGTTATAGATAACATAAAACGCAGGGACGTCAGAGCCAGGAAGGCCGCGGGTCTTCCTCCAAAGGAAAGGGAACTTTCGACGACAGAATGTAAGTAAAATGCTATCTGTTGAGAGCGGCTGTAACTAACATTGATCGGTCATAGCCGCCATACGCAAAAGGAAGGAGATGGCCAACAGGGCTGAACGCGAAGCTCTGGCGAAGAGCGACGGCCAACCGCCCGCTAAGCAAGCGCGAACGTCACCTGACCACGCGTGATATCGTCAGACCTGTATTGCTGTACTGCGAGGTGACTCTCATCGACAACCACCTTCCGCCTGTCACCACCACAATGAAGCTGTCTCGCAGCCTGAGCTCTCTGTTTGCCCTGTTGGTAGCCTCAGTGCTCGCAAACACCGAAAAGACCATCTTCACGGCACCCGACGCCCTCAGCTTCACCGACAGCAATCCAAGTCTTGACGTCCTCCAGCTGCAATCACTCACGCACGTCTTCAATACTCTCACGACTTCGCTGGACGTACTCTTTCCCACCCAGGACGCCCCGCAAGGCTCAGACCATTGGTTCTTGCTGCGGGATCTCAATCCTGGTCAACGATACGAATTGCGCGTCTGTTGGCCTGCCGTTGTATGTCCATTCTCTGCCAAGTAGAGGTCTACCTCGCGCCAGCTCGTGCTAATCCGTCACCAGCAACCGACTGAATTCTGGCTAGACGTTTACCCCATCGCCGAGGTCTTCGACACTCCAGAATTGATCCAGAACCTCGCAGAGTACGCTGGTAAACCTGACAGAATACGATCAGATCCACTGCCTTCATCTGGCGAGAGCAGAGAGAGCTTGCTGTTCTTGCACGTGAGGGCTGCAGCCGACTTCTTCACCACTGATAAGGGATTGATGTCAAACCCGCCACCAGTGAACCTTGACATCATTCTAGATCCTTACGTTTTCAACATCTTTCCGAAATCATTAGGCCCGACTGCAGCCTATATCGTTGTGCTTGCTTTCGGCGCCTGGCTTATCTCCGGATTTGTTTGGAAATTCCTGCGACCTGATAGCACCGACAAGTCCCACAAAGACTAGTCTCCTCCTCAAGGAGTGTATCGCAGAAGAATCACTTTGACCTAACAAGTCCATCACCATGGCGGGTGACAACACTTCATCAACCAACCGGCGCGCCGGCTCGCAGCCCAACGATTATATGCAGCATTTCGCGTCTACCCAGCAATTGCAACCCATCAGACCGCGGCATCCGTTCTATAGGCTACCTCCTGAGCTGATATTAGACATCATGGATCTTCTTTCGCCAGACGCTTTCATCAATTTTGCCTTCGCCAACTACCCCTTCTTACACGCATACGGACTGGCGCCGGCCCTCTCTGGCGTGCGTATAGATTACATCGCAAACTCAACCCGCATTCCAGCACTGTTCCCCCTTTTTCGCTTGCCTGCGGAGATCACGCTGCAGATCATGCGCAATATGAAACCTATCGACATTATGCGCTTCGTCCTGGCCAACTACCAAGCTCTGGCGCGTCAAGGCATCACTCCGCCGCTGACGGACGAGACCCTTAGTCAGTTGCGGAGAGCTGTCAGATCAAGGTTGAGTCTGAGTTGACGAGGTCTTCTGGGTGTCAAGGTGTGATGGCTTTTCTCACGAGATGCAGCAACTGCCAACGAGAGAAGTATGTGCATCTATAGTTCAGCTGCTACTGTCAGTTTTCCGTTGCGACCGCTGTATGAACAATGCATGATGATTGTCGATTTGCTCGGGGGATCATTGCACTCCACAAATTTCGACATTACTTACGCAGCTAGCCTTTCAATCGACGTCCCAAGGTCTTGTTCTATGCATCAAGAATTGCACATTGAGTACACGAAGAGAACATGAGAAATGAGGAACAACCACTTTGCCATCTTCGAATAATAACAAAAATTACATGGCATCGCATCCCGGCGAAACGCGGTGTGACACGGAAAAGTGCGGGCTTTGACCCTGGTCATACGGCGCCCTCCGCTACAGACATTCAATACATGAAGCACATGTTCACAGGACAGTGGACCATCGGAAGGCTCTCGATGAATGATGCGCATCGAAAGGAGGTACATGGCTAGCACCGAACCACTCAACGAAGAACTCTACCATCATTATTGACCTTCGAAATGGACGCATCGATCATCTTCGTAGCGATGCCACACCCATCAACTCCAGTCCACAGATCTGAACAATGCACAACCTGCTTAGCACGCTCTCAGCGACATCAAAGAAGAAGTGGCGGCCACAGTTCCGGAACTTTAACAATAGACAACAACGACACCGACAGCTCACCAGAGATCGCCGAAACAAATCTAGAAGCGCAACTCGCACTCACAACAACAAACGAGTCCACCCTTCTTCTCCCGCCACCGCCACCGCCCCCTTACTCCCGCCGCCGCCGCTACCAAAGACTCGACGTCGACCCGCCAACCTATTCCTCAGTTTTGATTACTCCTCCCCCCGACCAGCCCGTCACCAGCATACGCCTCACAATCCGCTATATCGAGACTCTCGTTCTCGAAGATAATGGCTACACGCAAATTGTATGTCCTACGGCGCGGAAATTCAGAACCTATATTCGGGTCTACCCTTCGATGGCGTGGGATCGCTTTTGGGAGTGTTTGCGGCAGGCGAAACCCGCCTTCACGATGCGCGAGGGAGGGTTGAGGTCGGTCAAGGCTCTTAGGCGGAAGGGCAAATGGGAGCGGCTGGTTCTTTCGAGGTTGGCAGGTGGTGTGAGTCTTAGTGAGCAGAATTGGGCAGAGGTTCGCACGGCGATTTGTGACGGCGGGCTGGACAAGATCGTTGCGGCGGTCTGATATGGCATTGGTGGGATCTGTTGACTTATCATCGTTCACCGCTGTCAAGAAGCGGGTGTCGAGAGTCTGAATTATTCGGCGTTTCCTTTTCCTCATGACCTGCATTTTTATTATCTTCACAAGAATTGACCATCGTGTCTCTGTCTTCAGCCGCGCTTGTTACTGCCAGACACCAGCGCCGCTGGGTTTACGTGAAGGGAGTCAGTACATGCCTTGCATACATGTACAATGAACATAATCATGTCCATGTCCAATATTAACCGCAAAGGTCGCTCACAGATAGATCAACGATCGATCTCACTTTCAGATCCTTCACATAAATCTCTCGACCAACTACTACTACCTCCACCACCGCTACCAGCATCATCATCGTCGATATAACCAGCATCGTCAAAACCATCACACCACCCAACATCCACCTGAAAGAAACAGCACCAACCAAACGAGAGAACTGCCATGGACTCAAGCCTAATCCACCTCCTCCCAAACCTCCTCTTCCCAAATCGCCACAACCCACGCCACCAAGCCAACACCTCACCAGCATCGCCACCAAACCATCACCCACCGCCATACACCCTCCACCCACCATCGCGACACACCCAACCGCCCATCCTCCTGACAATCGCTCTCCTCGGGCCCCCAGCTCACTCCTCAAACCTCAAAGCCCAGACCCGCCCACTGCTCTACTGCCTCCAAGACACTGTCCAACTAAGTCCAGAAGAACCCTACCAAGAATTCATCGACGTTCTGCGGATGAGGTTACAGAGGTTGGGTATTGAGGGAGAGAAAGGAGAGTGGAAAGTTGGCATCGTAGCGCTAGGGAGAAGGTCTAGGACTTTTCGCTGGGGTGGGAGGAGGGAGGTAGAGGTTAGGAGGGATAGTTGGGAGGAGGTCATGAGGGGGTTTGCGGAGGGGAGATTGGTGGGGTTGAAGGTTGATTGTTGGAGGGATTGATTTTTGGAGGCATGTCATGGCTTGAATATTGTTGATCTTTTTTTCCCTGTCGCATGTCAGCTGGATAATTTTTGGGGATGAGGTATTCTCTTCTGGGACGACCGAATCGCTTGCAATCTTGATCGCTTCATTTCATAGGGTATAGCAAGGTAAATCAAAGCAAGGCATAAAAATCATCTACAATTTCATGACCGAAAACGACCAATCAATCAATCGCTATCCTCCATCAACTCTGCCAACTCATCTTCCTCCTCAGCCGTCAAGTTCGGGGTTCCTCTGCCCTCCCTAGCGGCACCATCAACATCTTCGCCTCTAGCAGCCCTCTCCCTCTCCTCCACAAACTTCATCATGTCGTTCCTCTCCAAACTCCACCTCCTGACCGTCGAGTCGATACTAACACTGACAACACTGCTCCTTCCCACCCTCGCCAAACCAGTAACCTCCTCAAAATGCCCCTCATAAACACAAATGCAGTTCCCGCTCACCACATCCCACACCCTCACTTCCTCGTCCCTGCAAGCCGTTACCACCAGTCCCAGATCATCAAAAGGCAAGACATCTCCCACAAAATCCGAATGCTGCAGCACGGCGTCCGCTTCCCAGCCTCGACTCCGCACAAGATGCTTGGCTGTCTTGTCCGCCGAAGCCGTCCAGAGATCGCCATCCGAATCGAAGCGCAGCGCCCAAACGCTAGTCTCGTGCGGCCGCAGAGGCGCCTCGAGCGACTCCGGGATCTCGTACGAGCGCGCCAAGCTGATGTACCAGCGGCGGACCTCGCGATCACTGCTGGCGGAGAAGAGCACGAAGCCATCGGCCTGCTCGTGTGCCGCAGGGTCCGAAGGCAGGCTGAGAGGGTCGATGGCCAGGTCTAGTACGGCCTTGACGTGGCCTTTGAGCTTGTGCAGTTGCACGCCGGTGTTGAGGTCCCAGACGATGATGCTGGCGTCTGCGGAGCCGGAGACTAGGATGGGGCGGTTGGAAATGGTGGTGGTGAGCAGGCATTTGACAAAGTCGCCGTGGCCGGAGAAGGTCTGGGACTGGCCGGTTTCGAAGTCTGTGCTGTAGATGTTCTTGTCCCAGCAGCCGGAGAACATTCGCTGGCCGTTGGGCGAGAAGGCGAGGCTTGTTAGGGGCGCCGTGGCTTTATCTACTGAGATTTTCTCGCCGGTCTGTCATGGGATTGTCAGTGGGTTGTTGGTGTTGTCATCAAGTAGTAGATGTGCATGATCATGGGTCGTGAAATTATGAAAAGAAGGAATGTGCCAACTAACCTCCAATACCACCCTCCTCACTTCGCCCGCAGCCTCAGCGACATAGACAGCGCGCTCATCAAACGGATCCGCAGTAACAGCAAGCAACTTGGACGACAGCTTGATCGGGCGACCAAGTTTGTTCTGTGCTTTGTCGGCTTTGCGCTGCTCAGCGACCAGCGACTCTGAAGTCTGGAAGAAATGGCCGGCGTTGGGGTTGGCCATGATGCAAATGATGCAAATGCAATACGAAGAAGGGTACTGTAAGGTATGTAAGGTCGAAAACGAGTGTACGGAAAGGAACAGCCGCAAAGGCGTCTTTTATTTTCCTTCTTTTTTCTTCTTCACGTTGGTATTCTTGGAGTGCCAAAGTCGCCAGAGTTATTGAAGGCGTAGGCGGTTGCTTTTGTCGGCGTCGCAGCGAGACAGCGAGCCGGCAGGGTGTGAAGTCGCCCGCTCGGGCCAGGCCAGGCGAAGACCTTTGGGCTGCAACGCTTCTTCACATGTGGGCAGCTCAGCGCTCTTTCGCCCTCTTTTGGCATTTGCTCTTGCCCCCCTTGCCCACGTTTTAACACCTAACGGCAGTGACATTCTAGCCTTTTGACTTTGTGTCATCTTCCTGGAACCTTGAACGGTATGCAATGCAAATAAACGAGCAAGGTCAGTCCCGGTCGGCAGTGTGACAGGAAACCGCGAAAACGGTATAAACCATCACTCCACGTTTCGTTGCAACCCAACCCGGTCACACTCGTCGTACGCACCGTCGAACGAGATCTCGCACATGCGCTCTTGGGGTTCAACTGTGTACGCGTCATGGAGCTCTGCTGTATTATGTTGATGTGCAATGCTGGGGATGTTCCTTGGGATCACACTTGATATAGTGGTGATCTCGTCTGTCAATGGCAGACACTTCCCCTCTCTCACAGCCCAACATTACATTGCATTTAATATCAGTCTCCGAAGATCGACGGTCATACTGTGACGGACCACCACAGATTCTCTCAAGCACGGACAAGGGAATTGACACCGACACCGAACAAGACCGGAATATTGACACAAAATAGACTTTTGTTTGAGTGCAAGCAGCCAACCACACAACCGCCAATAGCGGAAAGTGCATATCATTTCGATAGGGTTAAGTAAAGATACATCCAAGAAAGAAAGAAAGGGACATATCATCCAGCATCAAGAAACGAAAAATCTCCTCCAAAACCACCTAGGCATAAAGGAATGCCGTAAGAAAGCGAGCACATAGGGCTCATATGCAATCATCCTCTTCAAAGACTCCAACGCATGCAATTCGTATCATCGCTTAGCGACGAGTGACATCACGGGCGTGCTGGCCGCCCTGGTTGTAGGCCTTGCTGAGGAGGTAGTTGACCCACTCGAGGAGGTCCTTGAGGGTGAAGCCCTCGGGCAGAGCCTTGCTGGGCTTGCCGTTGTCGTTGTCATCGTTGGAGATGGGAGCGTCGAGGACTTCCGAAGGAAGAGACTCGGCGACGTCCGAGATCTCAGACGAGGGAGCGGAGCCAGTGGGAGTCGGGGTGTTGTCAGAGGAGTTGTCAGAAGAGTTGTCTGAAGAGTTGTCAGAAGATTCCTCCTCTTCGTAGTCATCCTCAGAGTCATCTTCGGAGGTCTCGATAGGGGAAGAGGTCTGGGTGGCGGAGGCAGTCGCGGATGCGCTGCCAGTGATGGTGATGGTGGTAGTGCAGGGAGTGGAGGCAGCTGAGGATCCAGCGAAGGTGGGCTCACCGGTGGGCTCAGGGGCAGTCTCAGAGGTAGCGGTGGCGCTGGGAGAAGAAGCCTCGGTGGTGGTGTTGCCGGAAGAAGGGGCGCTGGGAGACGGGGCAGAGCCGCTCGAGGAACCGCCAGTGGAGCCACCGGACGAGGCGCCGCCAGAGTAGACAGCGGGGCCAGGGATCTCGTAGGAGCTCATGTCGCCGTAGATGTTGACTTGGATACCGGGCTGTGGATTGTTAGTGATGAATTGACAAAGATTGGAAGTTTAGATGGGAATTTACATCTGTTTCTGTGTACAGCTCGGTAGCGGGAACGCCCTCGGGCTCAGCGGTGCCACTGCCAGTAACCTCGATGTTGATGCACTGGGGGTAGTTCTGGGCACCGTTGGTGTCCTGGGCCGAGTGAAGGGCGATGATCTCGTGACGAAGGACGTACTGGCCGGGGGCGATGTCCTCGGGAACAGTGACGGTCCAGGCGAAGTCGTTGGCGATGAGGTCGTCAGAGGCCCAGTCCTGGGAAGAGGCGTCGTTCAGGCCAGCCTCGTCAATCTTGAAGAAAGAGAGGTCACCAGCAGAGACGCTGGTGCAGTCGTCACCAGCGCACCTGGCCAGGTAGTCCAGAACGGGACCGTGGTGAGACTCGGGCCAGGTGTCCCACTGGAGCTTGATGGAACCACCAGCAGCGACAGTGGCAACAGCGGAGCCGGGAGCACCAGACTGTAGTGTTGCGTTAGTTGTATTCATCCGAGATGGTAATGCAAAAGACATACCTTGTGGCAAGCAATGTCGGAAGTGCCGAAGGATGCAGGCTCAACGAAGCCGTTGTCGCCGTTCTCAGCGCTCCAGGCGATGATGTCGTCAGCGCCAGAGTAGGCCATGGAGCTGGTGAAGCCCTCGTACTCAGTGCCGTCAATGTCGATGCTGACGATACGGCCGTGAGCGTAGGCGGAGGCGGCGAGGGAGCCCAAAAGGGCGGCTTTCTGCATGAGAGACATGTTGATTGATTTGCTGGAAGATAGCGGGTTTCTTGGGAAAGATGATGCGGCTTGTTGACGGAAGCGTGTTTGTTTGGTTGTAAGAGAATGGATTGATATCACCAGGATATCAGGAACGAGTGACTATGGTACTGGACCAAAAAGGCTGCTGCACTGCAGAGATGGAAAGACGAAGCTGGATGAGAAGGTTGGATGAGAAGAGAAAGAAGACCTAAATGGAGGTGCCACCACATGTCTAATATACCAAACACCAGAGGTCTCGTTTGCGCAGAGATCTCGCCTGGCAGTCGGCTGGCGGCGCCTAATCAAGACGGAAAATTAGAGATGGTTCCTTCGGCACCGCAAGGGCGTGATGGCAGTCCACATGGCCCGCAGTCAAGACCTTCGTAGAGAGTGGTGACAAGACGCCATTGTGTTCGAGCCGTTTCACGCAAACTCGAAGCGAGGCCTTGTTGCATGCGAAGATCGAGCCCTATAGACGGACGGCGGTCCTAGACGCAACGGGCTCCGCCAAAGCGGTTTGTCCATGTCGCAAGTATAGCGAGTATTGGCATTTTGCGCCGCAAGAGGCCAAGTGCGAGAGTGGCAGCAGGTGGAGGATGCGCATGTGAGGAGTCTCGCACGTCTCGGTAGACGATGTTCTTCGGTGCCAAGTGTGGTGTATATGAAGGGGTTTGCGGCTCTAGTGTGTCTGAGATGTTGGCGCTTGCTCGAAGCGAGCATTGCGAGTGGACCCGCAGGGCCAGAAGCGTGATGAATGCAGACACTTTCGATCTTCGTTACATGTCAGCCGGGTATTATTATCGTTGGCATACTTTAAGCCCTGCTCTATACAGTATTGTAGTACGTTAGTGAATTCCCAACTGTACATAATAGGGTTGGACTGGTGGCGTGTTCGTATAGGGCGAGGCGAGAAAGCCTGCCGGGTGCCATGTTCATGTCTCTCGGGGGACATATTTAAAGATACATTGTCTCTGCAGTATTGGCCGTAGACTGTCCCAATAGTTCAGTCCTCTGGAAGCATGAGGTGGTGTCAACGTGAATCGTGAAATCGCGGCGCTAACCATCAGCAATCTATCCAATGCACGCCACCTTATGCAGGTACGAAAAAACACAAGGAACGCCTCACCTCGCCAGGCTCGCCTTGTCACACATCACGGCAAGCAATAATATTATTCATATCCTCGCCAGCCGCACGTCGATGTACAAGGTTCACGGCGCGATCGCCTGCAGTCTCCAATTCACCGCCCGTCTCGACAAATTTGCAGGCGGCTATAACGGATTGGCATCGTAGATGAAAAGTATATTGACCTGCAAATAGCCGGGATCTCGTCATGAGTGTCGCCACGGTTTTGGGGGCAGCGTATAGGGTATCGTAAAGACAGCAATCTCGAACCAAGTATATCACACAATCTACCGACCACCTCTCTTCCACTTCTTCCACGCCCAGAGCATGACCAACGCGCCAATGCCAGCTCTTCCAACAAGCGCCAACGCGACGGCTTTGCGCACAATGTCGTAGTACCTGCCCCTGTCAGCAACTTCTGGCAACATTAGTTCGGCCACTGGAGATACCAACCCCTCCAAAAGGGTCGCGACTGCAGCTTTCTTGCCTTTGTTCTCTCCCAGGCCTGTGCCAAGGCCGTGGAACCCTGTCTCGTCTGGTCGTTCGGCCGAGACGGGTACGGTGGACTCGGTTGCAGCGCCAAAGGATCTTCGGCGGGCATCATCCCGGGCCGGACGAGGGCTGTCTGTTGGTGACGGGAGTGCAGTGCCGGCTTGCAGCTCGGCGCGCTTGCGGTGTTTGAAGCGGTAAGTCAGAAGCCAGATGGCTGCACGAACATCAATAGGGGTGAAGGTTGGATATGTCCAGAGGGTGAGGGCATTGTGAGGAGGTAGCAAATCGAGGAAGTCTGCGACAACGCCCAAAGTGAGACCCCACAGCAAGAGTGGGTGTTCTGAAGCAGGAGTGTGGGTTTGGTTGAAAGGATCGAAGCGGATGAGACGTATGACAAGCCCCTCTATGTAGGAAGAGGTCGTCGGAGGCGAGTATCGGTTACTCTGTAGTAAAGGTGCAGCCGGTGTTTCGAAAGAGTGCAAAGACTCAGTAGGAGCCAAATGGATAGCAGCGAACATCATCTTGCCCAGGACGAGACTGAGCATCCACTTCTTGACGCCAGTCTCTTGGTTTGCAAGACGACTGGAAACATCCTCAAAGACCACCGTCCTTTGCGATGGCATGAGAAGAGAGCGCAAAGGGACCCAGTGTGTTGAAGCGACCTCGGTCGGTTGTAGCTTGAGTGGTGGTGTGTTGTGTTCGGTGAGCAGGAAGACATAAGGACACAACACCATTAGTGGTGTCTTACCCCAGTGTGTGGTCACCAACCTTTGCGGCAGATTTCCGCAATCTATAGCATAGCTCTTCAGGTCCAGACCTACTTCCTCCCATGTCTCGCGCACCGCAGCAGCTTTGTCGTCCTCATCCTCAGGGTCCCGTCGCCCTCCTGGGAAAGCTACGTGGGAGGTCCATCGGTCGCCTTTACGAGAGGCGCGCTTGATGAAGAGCACTTCAGGGTCTCCGTGCTTGACCCATTCTTGTTTGTAGAAGTCTTCAATGTTCTCTGGGCGGGCTGAGGATGGCTCTGGCCAGCGGGAGTAGGATGGGTTGATGCGGACTATCAGGGCTACAGAAGCACGCTTCTTGGTCGTCTCGGTTGATAGAACAGGGTATGGCGAGGTGATCAACGTGGACAGCACGGTTTGCAAGTGAGAGACGAGTGGCTGGTTTTCGGGAGGATCATTGTTGAAGGCCATTGTAGCAGACAGCGAAGTACCTCGGTAGGAAGGCTGATGGTTGATCGGGATGGAGTATAGGTAGAGGCAAATGCGACGAGAGCTTTAGAGGACATGTATGGTGTTCAGGTATCGACGCAGTTATGTCCAGATGCGCCGTTGTTGTGTAGATGGTATACAGTAGCTGAAAGAAGATGGACTGGATGTCGCGTGCCTCGGTCGGGTCGCTAAGGATGACATAAGTCAGCTCGTTGCTGAGATCAACATATGCAGCGACATGGTCGATGCTGAAACACGTTCGCCTAGGCGTCGTCTGATTGGTCAATGGCGGCGTTGCCAGCCAAATGTTCGAGGCGTGCAACAACACCGGTGGGGCTGGGTAGAGCTCGTGCATCAACTGTACTCGCCATTGCCATTTATTCCTGCTCGCTTCGCTCTCACCAAATACACCACCCACACAGCAAGTCTGACCCGACACATCCAGACTGTCCAGCAGCCAGACCGCCAATATGCGTTTCGGCCGGACTTTGGAGAAGTCCATCTACCAGCCATGGCGCGACAACTACATCAACTACGCCAAGCTCAAGAAGCTACTGCGCGAGGACGACTCTGCTAGCAACTCTCCCGACAGGCAAACAAGCGACCGTTGGACCGAAGACGATGAGGGTGCATTCGTCGACGAGCTTGTCAACGTGCAGCTGGAACAGGTCCACGCTTTCCACAAGCAGACTTACGAGAAGTTGACCGAGCAGACGGCAAAGTGCGAAGCCAGGCTGGATTCAATAGCTGCGGCTGGCAACGACAACTCGGAGAGCAAGGAAGATGGAAAGAGCAATGGCAAGAAGTCGGTGCCGAGCGAGGATGAGAAGAAGGCAATCCTCAAGGAAGTGTCAAGCCAGTTGGATCAGATCACAAAGGAAACCAACGAGCTCGAGACCTACGCCCGCATCAACTACGCTGGTTTCTTGAAAGCTGCGAAGAAGCATGATCGCAAGCGAGGACATGCATATCGAGTGCGCCCGTTCCTCCAAGTGCGATTGGCTGCTTTGCCGTTCAACAAGGAAGATTACAACCCTCTGCTGTACCGCTTGAGTTCCATGTACAGCTTTGTACGACAGCACTTGGAGGGTGCCGAGACTCGCCGCGGCCCTAGCACCACTTCCAACGGTCCCGACAAAGACAAATACGTCTCTTACAAGTTCTGGGTGCACCCAGAGAACCTCCTGGAAGTCAAGACTGTCATCCTACGTCGTTTGCCAGTTTTGGTTTACAACCCACAAAGTTCCAAGGTCGCCGAGGGTATCCAGCCCGATCCGTCGATTACAAGTATCTACTTTGACAACCCTGCCTTCAATCTGTACTCGAAGAAGGTCGACCATGGAGAAGCGACAAGTCTGCGGATGAGATGGTACGGTCAGCTGAAGAACAAACCTGAGATCTTCTTCGAGAAGAAGACAGTCTCGGAAGACGACATCAGTCATGACGACCGGTTCAAGACCAAGGAGAAGTACGTTCAGCGCTTCATCGAAGGTGAATACAAAATGGAGAAACAAATCGAGAAGCTCTCCAACACAGCCGGCGCTGAAAGTGTCGAGACCAAGCACTTCAAGGAATCGGTCGATGAGATCCAAAAGTTCATCAAGTCAAATGATCTCCAGCCAGTCCTAAGGGCGAACTACACTCGCACTGCCTTCCAGGTGCCTGGAGATGACCGCATCCGTATCTCTCTCGATACTGATCTCGCATTCATTCGTGAAGATGCTATTGACAGTGGACGGCCTTGTCGCGACCCTGAGTCCTGGCACAGGACCGACATCGACAACAACGAACTCTCTTACCCCTTCTCTTCCATCCGCAAGGGCGAAGTTAGCCGCTTTCCTTTCGCCTTGCTGGAAATCAAGATGCGCTCTTCGGATCGCAAGCGCATTGAGTGGGTTCAAGATCTCATGCACTCCCACCTTGTCAAGGACGCTTCACGCTTCAGCAAGTTTGTACACGGTGTTGCAGTACTGTTCGACGACTACGTCAACACATTCCCCTTTTGGCTGTCTGAGATGGAAACCGACATCCGTCGCGATCCACAGAAGGCGTTTGAAGAGGAACAGGCGAAGAAGCGTAAGGAGCGTGACGACGAATTCGCAGTTGGCAGCTTGCTCAAATCTGCGCCCAGTCAGTCCTTTGGCGGAGGAGACGCTATCATTAGTCCTGTTGGCTCGCCCTCTGCTTCCACTATCAAGGCAGCACGGAGCCCTGCAGAACACCGCAAATCCATTCTTGCGTCCGTCACATCACACACCTCAGCTCACATGCCTACCCAAAACAACGATACAACTGAAGAACCTGACGAGGACGAGACTGGTGTACGCAATTACGGAACAACGCAGCAACCCTCCGCTTCCTCTCGCATCACCGACCTTCTCCCGTCCTTCAGCACATCCAAGTACGCAACTGCACGCCGCAAGGCTCAGCTCCCGCCCGGCGTCGAAGAGCCCGCGTTCTGGATCAAGGACGCAGGCCCTGTAAAAGTTGAAGCCAAGGTATGGCTCGCCAACCAGCGCACGTTTATCAAGTGGCAGCACGTTAGTGTCCTCCTTGGCTCTCTCGGTCTTGGTCTCTACAATGCCGCCGGTGCCAACAACGACATTGCGCGCGGTCTGGCTCTCGTGTACACTCTCGTCGCCGTCTTCACCGGTGCCTGGGGCTACGGCATCTACATGTGGAGACAGAGCCTGATCTACAAGCGCAGTGGTCGCGATTTCGACGCCATCACCGGCCCGGTGGTGGTTTGTATCGGGTTGATCGTGGCGTTATTGTTGAACTTTGCTTTCAAGGTATGTTGATTGTCTGTTTCTCGTTGATCGAATCTTCACTAACACCCGTCCCAGTACCGCGCTGCCATGGAACACCGAGACCACCATAACCACCACGGACACTTTGAGTCTCTGCCAGAAAACGACACCATGTTGCTGCCTCACGGCGGTGACCTGAGACTTTGAGCGTATGCGCATGCACATACTTTCTGTATATAGAGATTTCCCGGGAAATGAAACGCGCAAGCGCAAGCGATGATTTGTACAGCGTCGGAAGTTTTACCTTATGTATTCAGCAGTGGCGCCTAGGTGTACATTGGTTTACACATTATCGTTGTATGTGAATCGCTGAATACGGCTTTGAAGTAATCTATATTCTGCCCAGAAACTTGCATACTCGTTCTTCCTTGGCCATGTGATCTGAGTCCAATCCGTAAAAGCGAAATGGAAGACGCTTTTTGTGGCCTACATCGAACTTTTTAGCATGTTTGTGTCTATGTATGAACGTTAAGCTTCAACCAGTCACTAGAACAAGGTCTAACCTGATCGAAACCTACTAGATCTTTACGCTGACCCTCTCGTACTCACCTGAATGCCCCCCGAGGTGCTCCTCGATGCTTGTGGGTATTTCAATGATAGATCCAAAGCGATAAAGTAAGGTGACGGCCACCACTGCTAACCCCAACCCTTACCCTGAGCATACCTAGGTAGTCCAATCTCAACATTTCCTCGACATTGGATATTAGAAACTCTGCCATCTCATCGACATGTAGGGAGCATTTTTTTTGTCTAGCACTCATGTAAGTATGGTCATGGTCTCGCTACGGAGTTCGAACGGTGCACGCGTTCTTCCGCTTCCAGGCAGCAGGATACTGTAGCGTTCAACGATCCTCCGGTCTTGCCAGCTTTACGCGGCTGATGCATCTTCTCAGCGAAATGGTTCCAGCTCGACGGCGACTTCCCTTCTTCATACCGATTGATACTTCCGAGTACCAACTGCGGCAGCATCATGTCTTTCGACCCCAGCATGCGATGGGACCTCAATGAACGCCAACAGCTTCAGCTACCTCACCCCGACCACCCGGAAGATGGTCACAGCGATGTAGTATACAAGGCCCAACTCCAAGGCGATCACCTGGTGTCCATTTCCGCCGACCGGACTGCTCGTATCTGGAATCTTAGAACCCAGCGTCTCCTGCACCCGCCGCTTGTTGGGCATGTCGGAAGTGTCATAACCGTGCATTTCGACGCCGCGGCGCACTCCGATGTTGTCATGACGGGAGACACTACCGGAAATGTCATGGTCTGGCGGTTCTCAACTGGCGAATTGATCAAAACTATCGCTAAGGCTCATGATCAAAGTGTTCTTTCCCTACACTTTGATCAAAGATTTCTCGTGACTGGCAGCAAAGATGGGAAGATCAAACTCTGGAACCGCCACTCCTGAACGTTAGCAGCACCGACGTTCCTGATCTCGCTGCCAGACCTGCCGGTGGTGACCGGTACGAAGAGTACAGTATTCTAGCCACCTTTGATGGTCACCACGCCGCCGTGAACGCCTTGAAGCTGCATAATAACGTCCTAGTCTCTGGATCCGGCGATTCCAACATGTGCATCTGGAGCCTGCGAACCGGACAAATGGTCGCAAAAGTCAAGCTCCACCAGAAGGGTATCGCATGTCTCGAGTACAACGGCCGCTTCGTGGTGTCTGGCTCATCGGACAATACAGCAAGGATATTCGACGTCGTCCAGAGAAAGGAGGTCGCGTGCCTCAAAGGCCACACCAACATCGTACGCTCGATCCAAGCAGTTGTGGATGACAACGGGGAGATTAAAACAATCATCAGCGGTAGCTACGATGGGTCCGTCAGGTTTTGGGAAAAAGTGCCGGCTTCGGGGGAATGGCAAACACAACACCAGTTTCACATTGGCGGCTTCCAAGCGCACGGAGACGTACAGCCAGATGACGGGGCAGACAATTTGGCCAACAAGAGGGTCTTCTCGGTCGGCGTTGATACAAATAGATTTGTCTGCTCCGGCCAAGGACCTGTGATTCGTGTCTGGGACACTCGTACTAAGCCACCTCCTTCTCAGACGTTCCTCCGAGGTTTATGGCAAAGTTTGGGATTGGGCTAGGGTGGAAGCATTCCCTGTTGTTCATTGTAGTATCTAGTGCGCAAATACCACTGATGACCAGCTCAATGTGGCGGTAACAGCATCGCCGAGAGGACCCGCGTCTTCTACCACCCGTTATACAAGTTGATGTGATTGATGGCAGCGAAGAAGCATAGCAACATTGCGGCCGGGAGGCACTCATTCAGAGCTTACAATATCTCTCGATCGTTGTGAAACTAGAACGCAAATCTTATCGATTGCAGGCTGAAGGTATTAGTATCAGCACCAAAGAGAGTATATGTATACTCTACCGCTCGTCGTAGAAGTTGATGTCACTGGTGAGTAAATACCGTCTAATATGGACTGGAGAATCAGGAAAATCAACGGAGAAAGAGCGAGTCAGGGTTAAAACATGTCTTACCTTTGGAGCAAATACCTTTAGCCACAAACTGGAGAAGAGGCTACATCACCGGTGAGTGAGTGAGTCTGGGCTTGAGTTAACTCTTACTTTTGAAGCCCATGCCCCATCCGGCACAAACGGGGATGATGGTAACATCACTGGTGAGAAGGTAGTTCCGGACTTTAGAGATCTCCTGCTTTTGGAGCTCGTATCATCATTACAAACGCGGAAGACGGGGACTTGGCCATTGAGAGACAGTTCCTGCTAGTCATATCCAATTTCATTCAGTAACTCTGCAACGGAAACGAATCGATCACTTGCCCCTTCAAGCCTGTTCAGATTCCATATCGCTGGTACTCATCCCTGAAGTAGTCCTTGAAGCATGCCATGATCTTGCCCATATCCCCCGTCTTGTCGCCGTAAAGGTCGTTGTAGTGCAAGAAATTGCGGAGACCCTCCAACTCATCCAAAGTCAAAGTGAACGAACTCGAAACTTCGTACTGGATGTCCAACTCTCTCTCAGCAGCGTCCTCTGAGTCCCTCCAATCGATCCACTCCTTGAGCTTGGTCGGGGTCCACATGAGAGTGAACCATGAGGAGATTGTGAGGAAAACGCGCAGGCGGTTGGAACCGTAATGATCGCGGTTGGCTTGGGTGAATCTGCCGAGGACTTCGGATTTGACGAGGGTGAAGTCGAAATCGAGGACGTGGATGGAGAGGTGGAGCATTTCGTTGTTCTGGATTTTCTGGCGCAACGCCGAAGCGAACAGCATGTTTAGCTCCATGGTGGTGTGCAGCAGGTTGTCCGGGACCGGCATTGCAGGTATGAAGCGCAGAGTCTCCTTGTTGTCCCACAACGGCCCAGCGAAGTTCGGATGGTTGCCGCTCAGTGTGGTCGATATGATCTTGACCCGGTCGACGTTTCGCAACCGTATCTTGACGATTGAGTCGGCCGCTGCACTCGGGCCGGCGGACCTCATGAATCCGTCTCGGATCTTCTCGGCGGCTGTGCTAGGCGGCGGCGGTGGGGGCGGTGGCGGTAGACCAGGGGGCGGTGGGCTCTGCTCTTCTGGGGTGGTCGTGTATCTGTCGTGGCTGGACGACGAGGCATCGCTCGCGCCCGCAAGCATGCTGTCGTTGGCCGCCATGATGACTAAGGGTTGAAGCGCGGTTGTCGTGGGATGTGGCGAGATGAGGTGGTAGGTGGGTGGTTAAGCTAGCAGTGGAATCTGAGCAACATTTAAGCAGAGCAAAGTGAACGACGCGTCGACCGGCCTCTGAAATGAATGCATTGTGCGAGCCCACATTACACTTCACTTCCCTCCACATTGGAAGTCAATCGACATTTACTTAGCCAATGAGACCACCTACTGATGAATGCATTGTGCAAAACAATTTTCCAATCACACACTCGTCCCGCTACCATGTTCCACCCAAGTCTGCTCAGCCAGTGAATACCCTTGCCCGTCATGTCGCCACCATCGAGATGGATCGCGCCGAATCATGATGCTCCGAGTCGATCGATGTGCCCAAGACAGACACCGTCGTCGACTGATGGACATGTTCCCAATCGTATAACATCGCACAACTGCCTCTACAGGTTTCTTTGGAGCCTGAACATGTCAGGCCTAGTGTAAGAATTCATCAGCAGCAAGTGAGGAGGAGTAGGTGGCAAGGGCGGAGCATCGAATTCGGGGGGATGGTGGACGTGTACGATGCCCTCGCAAGACATGCATAGCAAGACTTGCGCTTGGTCGACGTCACCGACAGGATCCGCACCACATCTGCAAGCCCGCATCAACTGTGGTCTTTGGAGTCGTCCGCGACGTCGTTCGCCCTCACGATGAATGTCAAGCCGACGAATATCGTCGGGATTCTCTCTGAATCTTGGGGTTCCAGTGGCGTCGAGTTCGACTCTCTGGAGCCATTCCCTGTTCGCTACTCTTTGGGCGTTCAGTCGTGGCATAGTTGCTGCGTAGTGCTCACGGCGATGAGGTCTGCACCGAGTACTGGGGTCGAGAGCAGCTTTTTTACATGTGCAGGTGTTGCGCGGCCAATCCACCATAGCGTTTCGTTGTGCCAACGGAGGTAAGGGTGGTCGAAGCGCATTATCGTTCTGGTTCCTCTGGTTGAGTAGTATCATCTCGCGCTCTTCGCAGACCCGGCACAATCGAGTCAAGAAATGTCGACTGACGTTACTGTGCGAATCACGAGGCTGCTTTGCCACAAAGTATTTTTGTGCCAACTTGAACCATTGTTGGTCTTCGGTCGCAGCTATACAGTACCTGCAAATTCGATGGGTTCTTTGATTAGTGGCGTGGTCTTGGTGTCGACAATGCAGGAAGGCTTGATTGAAGTTGTTCTGGACCCCTTGCGGTGTATGCGAACCGTGCAAGCAATCGTCGGCATATCTGGGACTGAAATTGACCCTATAGTTGTGTGGGCCTGAACAGGGGTTGGTATAGACACGCCTATTGAAGTAGCGCCAGGAATGACACCGAGCAGGAGCGAAACCATTCGGTAGTACGGCAGGTGCATTGAAAGGAGCCATGAGGAAATAGTTGTCTGCGAGTGAGTAGCGAGATGACTTTGGAAAATGCAAATATTGAACAGGGGGCCATGATTGAATGTCGACCACGCTGTCATTGTCATTGTCAAAACAAAGCACATCAATGATGCCGGATCCAGCTCGATCGAGTGAATAACGTTGAGCAGAGCTCCAACAAAGGACCGGTTTTGCCTGAGAGTGTTTTGAGCCGTTGTGAAATGGACGTTTGGATATGTGGATGGTACTCGAATCTCAGTTCGCAAGAATATTGTCAACCAAGATGTTGTACACCGGCTTATTGCTGGTGGACGCTCGCTGTATTGGGCGTAGCGTGCAAACAATGGATGGTGTCCTTTGACAATAGTTTTAGCGATGCTGGCGGAGTTATGCGAGTTATGATCGAGATGTTCTTCTTTCTTTGTGAGCTCCAGTGGGAACAGGTTCCAGTCAACAATGGCAGTCCGGACTTCAGTCGTGGTTGAAAAGCATTGCAGATGACGGACGAGCCCCTGCCGAACGAGGCAACAAAGCGCTTTGTCAAGCGCGTGCGTCTTTCAATGCACAATCCTCCTAGAGTCGCTTTGCAGACATGGATCGAGAGCATTGTGCGATTGATATCCTAAGGCCATTTTGCCGCAAAATTGACGCCGTCATCGGCAACAGGCCAACAACTCGCCAGGCAGTTGCGATATGTTGTTGTACAGATATGTGAGCCAGCTCGGTGATAATCATGATTTCGAGAACACCACGCGCTTATGAGATGCAGCTCGTGGGGGCAAGGGCTGTGTTGCCTTTCTATAGTCGGACTCAACGGCCAAAGAAGCCACCAAAGAGGCTTCCGCCAGCCCCTCCCTTTCCTTGCCTTGCGGCCTCGGTCTCGATCCACTTTTTAAGGAAAGCCCGATTCTTGAGATCATCCAACCTCGAAACCTTTGTCTCCATCTGAGGCTCTTGACGATCGAAAGCCAGCAGCGTAGGAATCGAGTTGATCATGTATCGCATAGGAATGCCTCCTACACCACCGAGATCCGGGCTGTCCATCTCTACTTCCACGTACGACACGCCTCCTTCTTCCTCTCCGACACCGTCTTTCTCGATCAACTCCCTGATCATTGGGGATACGGTCTTGCAGGACGCGCACCAGTTGGTCTTCCAGAAGGTCACTAGTGGTGTTCGAGTGCTCGCCGACATGAGCAGGAGGGTCTGGAGCTCATCTTCTGAGCGGACAGGAGCCGGGAAGATGCGGTTTTTTGCTTGCGACGCGTGCGTTGATGAGAATTGCCGGATTGAGCATTTGGTTGGTGTTGCACGCAGCGTTCTCGAGAAGAAAGAGATCGGCTTCATGGTGATGTGGCCAGAGGATAAGACTGCGATGCGTGTGAAAAAGTCCTTGAACAGTAGTTATATCAATGCAGTTGATGTGTAATGATGAGGATGCAGGTAACAATCCATCGTGAACGTCCACCAAGTACATGTAGCATAGAAGAAGACGAAGGAGCGAGTGACGTCACTTCCTGAAAGCTCAACTCAAACGTCAAGTCCGCAGATCTGTAGCAAGAGAACGGACTTCTTTTCATCTCGTTGAATGTATCTCTTTCTTGGATTGAACACGGTATGCAGCCTCTAGTGTCCCAGTGGGCCAGCGGATAACAGTCTTCTACATCCCCATCAGCTCCCTCAATCCCTTCATCCGGTAATCTTCCACGACTGTCTCCCAGTCCTTCTCAAGCAAACCATACGTCTCATCGTCGTACTTTTCCGGCTTCCGTGGGTTCAGCGCCCAGTATCCAAAGTCAGCATCAACATCCCGAAGAAACTTCATGAGATTATCCCAGTAGTGAAGGTTTCCCTCACTCGCGTTGTGACGCGAGCCAAACTCTCCCACCCACACAGGGGCTGTGTTGGAACGCAAGAGATAAGCCCAATTGTTGTCCATGTCCTTTGCGAATGACGGATACGGGCGTTTGTGATAAGGTACCAGTGCGCCCCAGCCTGACCAGGAATACACGTGGCTGCTGTACACGACGCGGTCCGGTATTGAAAGCCGGACAGGGCGCGTGAGAGCTCCAGAGCAATCGTTCGCCGAACTGACACCTTCGACAAACATGAGCCAGTTTGGTTGCATCGCGAGTAAAGCTTCTGAAGCTTGTTCGGCGGCAGACGCCCACATTGACCATGTCATAGTGCCCCAAAGTCCGCGTGGTTCGTTGCGCAAATCAGCACCAATGACCAGGGGGTTGTTGATGAAAGGCTTCATAATAGTCTTCCAATTTTCAATCCACGACTCTGTGGTCTGGTAGATCTTGCACATTGGGCCATATTGGCTGTTCTTCCAACTCGAATCGCACAAGTTTTTGCCGTCACACCAGGCAGCGTTGGTAATGTGGTTGTTGGGTATGACGGTGATGCCTTGGTCGGTCAGGGAGGTAACGCAAGCATTGTACACGTCCAGAGCACGAGGACCTGAGGCGGCATCATCAAGACGCGTCTGTTCGATGCCTTCACGCCTGGCGTAGTAAGGCTCGAGCAGATCAAGGTTGGCCTGGAGATGTTTCGGGTCGACGATTGGGTTCTCCAGCACCATCTGGTCAGAGTATGGGAATCTTACACTGTTGAAGCCCATTTCCTTGATAGTTTTCGCGATGTCCGATCGGTGCCGTACATCCAGACCCATGGGGACAAAGAAAATGTCGCTACCGCCATACCAGTTGACACTTGCGAGCTTATAACGCTTGCCATTTGCATCGACAATATGCCTTCCTGCAGTTTGTAATGGTGGTGTAAAGTCCAATTCGGCTTTGGTGATTTCGCCCATCGGCGCCTGAACCGCGTATGGATATACTGCTATTGCCGCAGGTACTGTCCTGAAGCCCAGAATTAGTGTGAGCAAAAAGATGACCAACAAGCCCAATATGCGTGGTTTTCGCAACATAGTATGTGCAAACATTCAGTAAATCAACGAGCACAAATTGCAAAGCAAAGCGAAGAGAGATGGAATCCATACTGGCTGCGCGACCTGCACTCTGCAGTCTTTTAGATACTGTCTGGTGGCGACTGTTGTCAGCCTGCCAGTTCAGCTCATGCGCTTCAGGTGGGCGGTGCTGCGTCGTGGGTGCCAAAAAAAAAACACCCGCTGAAATCCTTCTAGCCAGCAGGAATAGACTGCTCATCACAGATGGAGGCGGAGGTGTTTAGACACGTACTTGACGCGACACCTTACCAGATTGGTCGTAGGCGTACATACCTAAGGTACCTACGCAGTCGTCGACAACGGCACGGACCAGGGAGATTTTACATCGCTGCCATCGAGAAGGTTGTTATTGCCTCAGAATAGCTGACGATACATTTATACTTTCGAAGATGATCGGACTACTATGTGAGTTCATAACTCTTCAGATCTTGTTACACTAAACGCCGTGCCCCATAAAAGAGGCATACCGTTTCCGGTGTGTCGGTAACGATGCCGTCACCATCTGCTTTATGACCGCTTGAATGCATCATGGAAAATACCTACAATGTGATTCGTTGAACGTACATGTCTTGATGTCTGATGATACGTTATATGTATATTGTGCGTTGACGGGCTATATATGCGTGAGGATACCCCAAACAGACAGTCGATCTTTCTTCCATCTCCACCTCCCAACACCACACGCTTGAAATAGTTTCGACCACAAATAAAGATCAGCAAACGACTCACACAATGGAAGCCATCCAAAAGACTCTCGTCGAGAACCTCGGCCAGCCATTCCACAATCTCGCAACGGGCGACCAAGTCTTCACCCTCGAACAAGTGCCCGACCTGAACGGAAAAGTCGGAGTAATCACCGGCGGCAGCGAAGGCGTGGGATTCGGCAGCACTCACACTCTGCTCTCGCACAAGATCTCCAAGCTCTTCATCCTGTCCAAGAACGAAGAGAAGATCGACGATACCCTCGACGCCATTGAGAAGGAGCTCGGAGCCGCGGCCCGCAAAGCAGTAGTCTGGAAGCAATGCGACCTCTCCGACTGGCAGCGAACATCCGACGTAGCAGGCGAGATCAGCAAGGAAACCGACCGAATCGACGTTTTGATCAACAACGCTGGCAAGGGCATCATGACGCAGCAGTTCGCGGCAACAAACGGCATTGACGAACACATGGCTGCCAACCACTTCGGCCACGTTGTTCTGACAGCTCACCTTCTCCCTCTGCTGAAGAAGACAGCCGATTCAGGCAGCATAGTCCGCATCGTCAACCTGGCCTCCAGCCTACACGAGGCTGCACCCGAGGAAACAGCTTTCAAGGACATCGATGAGCTGCAAAAGGATTACGGCCCTCAGAAGCAGTACGGCCGCTCCAAGCTTGCCACCCTCTTGCACGCCAAGTATCTCGCTCGCCACTTGACCTCCGAGCACCCAAACATCCTCGCCAATGCAGTGCATCCTGGTATTGTAGACTCGGCACAGACGACCGTCCATATCCACGAAGCGTTCCCCCTTTTGGGCTACGGCATGAGCGTGGGCATGGCGCCATTCCGCAAGAACCAGTTTGATGGCTGTGTGAGCTCGATGTTCGCCGCAACAGCCTGCCAGGAGAGTGGTCTCTACAGTGGGTTTCCCCTTTGCCGCAAATGTTCTGAGTGCAATGTTGCTGACAATTTTCCTAGTCGCGCCGCCCAGGATCACGGAGAAGGGTAGCCCCAAGGCGAATGACATGGATCTTGCCGAGCAGTTGATGAAGTTGACCAAAGAGATTATCGATCAGAAGACGCACGCCACAGAAAAGGGTTGCCCAATGAAGGCTGCATCGTAGTAACGGAAACCTCGAAACTTTGTCATGTCTTTAGCGTTAGTTCTCCAACATACTCGGATGATCTAGTATGGAAACTTCCTCGCCCACGAGAAAGGGCCTGCATCCGTGTCGTTCTTCCAATGAGTAATCTTGTAGATCCTGCAGCTCATCGAATGCCATCCACTTTGCCAGTGTTCTGCGCATTGGGATCACGAGCTGCGAGCGCAGAATCTGCAGACGGACGTCTCGACGCATCATAGCTTTTGTCAGCATTCGACTTTTCGACATCTTCTTCGACAGCCGGCGTCGTAGCTCCAGGAGTATCCTCTTCCCGAATCAGACCCTGATCCTTGATGAACACGCAAAGTGCAAGACATAGAGCGTTCAAAGGAGCACAGAAGATGAAGACAGCTCTGCTAGCACTGGCGTATGCGCTTGCAATCGCGTCCTGATCCTGAATGTCGAAAGTTGTCAAGTCTGGAGCCGCAAATGTACTCTTTGCCACGTACGAGAGGTGCTCTGGCAGCGAGCTACGCAGAACATTGGCGAGGATGGCGGAAGAGACCGCCAGTCCCACTGCACCGCCTGAACTACGCAAGAAGTTGCGGTTCGACGTGACGACAGCTCTCTGCATCTTGGGCGTCTGGGCTTGCAATGCTACCAGAGTTGGTTGGAATACCATTCCTGTACCTGTACCGACGAGAATCAGGAAGAAACAAACCCAGCCGATATGAAGGCCTTTGTCTGCTTGGATGAGGAGTCCAGATCCAACAAGCCAGATGCTAAATCCGGCCCAGATGATGTAGCCATAAAAGTTAAACTTGGACATACAAAAGCCGGCTATAGTGGAGCTGATAGCCTGTGTGACGACTAGTGGGAGTAGCAGGGCCGCGGAGACCAGTGGCGAGTATCCCTTGACATTCTGGTAGCTAGTGAAATGGTGAGCATGTCTGTAATATGAGTGAATGAACAAAGGAAACATCGGCTTACTATAGGGGAAGGAAATAGAGATACGAGTAATAGCTTGCGCCAAGGAAAAAGCTCTGGGCTAGCATAGCAGCGACAGATGGGATCTTGAACATTCCGAGTGGCATAATTGGAAGGCGAGCCCATTTCCATTCAACAAGCAGGAACGCGATGAAACACACGCCGCCAACGCACAGCATGGCAATGACTTCCGCCGAATCCCAAGGCGTTCCTTCGTGACCACCTTCTGAGATAGGAATGAGGAGTAATATCACCGCAGCGGTGCCAGTGAAAAGACCCAAGAAGTCGATCTTGCCAATGGTGTCCTTCCAGTTCAGTTGAGGCATATTGGTCGGGAGGTACGTCCAGCTGAGCCCAACTACTACCATGATCAGTGGAGCAAGTAGGTAAAACAGACCTCTCCAGGTTGAGTGGATCGCGAACGCGGACGCAATGAGCGGTCCAAGTGCATTTCCCAGACCGACCATTGATCCAAGGATTCCCTGATATTTGCCTCTATCCTGAAGAGTAACGACGTCGCTGACGATCATCATCGTTAAGCTTGTGATGCCACCATTTGCCACTCCAGCCAGTCCTCGGAAGATGTACAACATCGTTGAGTTGACACTCAATCCACACGCCAGGTCGCTCAGACTCAGTAACAGCAGGGCAGAGACGAGAATGTTCTTTCTGCCGAAGAGATCCGATAAACGGCCATAGAGGACCTGAAACACTGTGTTTGCGATCAGAGCAGAAGTTCCTGCCCATGAAATCGAAGCTTGGGCGTTGAGATCGCGAGCAATTGGTGGCAGGATGACACCGATACCATTTTGATCGATGAAGCAGACCAGCAGACAGAGTGCAAGTAAGGCGAAGACGAAGAGAATGTTCTTCTTGTCCAGAAGTTGGGTCTGGTCGTGGAGAGTGTCCTCAAGGTTCCCAGATTTACGGGCCATGGCTGCAATCTTAATGTTGGTTCCCGGGAATCAGGCTGTCGAATAGTGATGGTTTGGCTCCGAAGGCCATAAGAACGATATCGATCAGATGGTTCGCTAGCCTGCTGTCTTGTTGATATATCCCAGGGATATGGCAGTGTCGAAAGAGTAGGATCCAGATAGTAGCAGATGATAGGAAAGGATATCTGGTTGGTCGATGTTGCTTGAAACGACGGATAACAGCGCTCAAGCCTGCAAGCTCGACGAAGCACTAAATTGAAGAGAAAACCCAAGTGTTTTTTTACAAGATAAAAATATCCAGGTGATGTACTGTTTCCACGGAAGCGGGCGGTGACGAATGTATGTATAAGTAGGTAACGAAGGAAGACGCGTTTAGTCTAGATCGAAAAAATTAACCTGCAGGTTTGCTGCAAAGCCCACACTATTCATGGGGCCATGATAGTAATACAGATAAGGATTTCCTAACCGGACCTTGGCCGAGTAAGTTAGGCGCAACAGGCCCGCAGTTGGCATGGCTCTGTGCCGATTCTGCCGTCTCGACATGTCCAATTGCTACATCGGCGTCGCGCCGTGCTTCAGTCCTCCGGCATCGGCGTTTTTCTGGCGTACATGAACATCTTAACGCCGACAGAGAATGGTTAACAACGATCCGAGTGCGGCGCAAGACATCTCAAGGGCAACGATGAGCGTCACAAAGTCTTGTAACAACCAGGAATCAGAGATGAGGTGGCAAGAAAGGCGGAGGCTTTTCTGCCCGAGCTCTTGGCCGCCTCTGCCACGTGCCTTGGTGGATCGAGGCGGTCTCTATGTGTTTTGAGAAGTGTAAGTTTCACATGATCGTTGGCCAGCGCTTACAGAATATTGTCAAATCTAGATGGTGTAGTCGTCGTCGTGGTAGCCTTGTGTCGTTCATGAGACGCATTAGTGAAGTACTGCAGCACACATCGGGGGTTTCCATCGCTTCTGTATCTGAACCACGTACACTACCTTAGGTACATTTATTTAGCACGTCAAAGGATCATTATTGAAACAGATGGCTCCCAACCACTTCTGCACATCGACCCCACAGTATCTTCATCAATAGTAAGCAACTTATACACCGACCAACGCCTCGCTAAAGTAACAGAAGACCTTATGACACCCCTTGCCGACCTCGGGGTGACTACTTGTTAGGCACGGTGAAGAGCGCAGGCTTCATGTTGAGCTTGCAGAGTTTCGCAACGCAGCCAGCCAATTGAAGGTATGTCTGCATACCCTCAAGGATACGCATGTGCGTGAAGCCGATCTCGCGGACGAATTCGAGCTTCGTATGTTCGCTGAGGGATGGAATCGTCTTCGTGACCTTGAACATACTGCTGATGATGTCGTGAGACGAGTAGCCAAGGGTCCTGGGATCGTGTCAGCATGCAGCACATGATTGTCAAGTCCAAGAGTAGTATGACGCTTACCAAAGATCTTTCAGAATGTCAAGAGCATCGTCGACCTTCGTCTCCTGACAGGCCTTGATCATCGCCTGAACCTTGACCGGGTGCGGGCTGTCGACAACACGGAAGACGTTGTCCCCACTAACGAACCCGAAACCGGCAGAGGTCGATTGCAAGTTATTGATAGCCTGGCGCATGTCTCCCTCAGCACTGAAGACAAGGGCAGCTATTCCATCGTCGCTATATTCCACATTCTCTGCCTTGCAGATTTGGTATAGCCTCTTGACCACCTGCGCATCCGTCAAACGCGAGTAACGCAGGATTGCGCAACGCGATTGCAGCGGCTCGATGATCTTGTTCGATTGATTGCACGCAAATGCGAATCTGGTTGTGCCCGAGTAGATTTCCATCGTTCTTCGCAGCGCTTGCTGTGCACCACTCGTCATGCTGTCTGCTTCATCCAGAATGACCAGCTTTTGCCGACCAGCGGGCAGTGTGACCTTCTTTTGCGCAAATCCCTTGATCCTGTTTCTGACCACATCAATACCTCTCTCGTCCGAGGCATTGAGCTCAAGAACAGCTTCCTTGTATGCATCTCCAAGCAGTTGACGAGCCAGACAGAGAACGGAGGTTGTCTTTCCAATACCGGGCATGCCGCTGATGATCACATGGGGCATGTTGCCATCCTTTGCGATGATCTTGAGTCGCTCGATCGTCTCGGTATTGCCAACAATGTCGTCGAGGAATACAGGACGGTACTTCTCAACCCTGCGACCGGGTCAGCGGTTTGCTTTTAAATGTATGTTGAAGAGACACTTACCATGGCAATTCGTAATTTGACGGCGCCCCTTGTGCGCTCGCCTTTGCGCCATTGCTTTCGGCATCTTTTGAAGACTCGGCACGCGCCATGTTGTGAAAGTGATGTGACTCTCTGTGTTGCTCCTGTGTGTTGATGCAAAGGTTCGGACGGGAGCTCAATCGTGGAAGTTCGCGCTTGAACGCGTCTCGCGTCGTCACGTGCGTGCCACTTGGGCGGCTCGAGGTCGACGTTGAAGCATCCACCTGGGCATTCCATCCGCCCATCCTGCACCGCGTTGCGTCCATGCCTTGCCTCACACTGTACCCACGACCAGACACCTCAATGTACGATAGTCTCTCGTTGCCGTTATCTCTATGTTCAATTTGCGTACCATAGCCGCGAGCCGTGGAGTCGCCATCAATTCTTATGAAGCATCCTTCCTTCCTCCTGTTGTAACTCCCATCTCGCTCTCCTCGAGCCATCTGAGCGATACATATTCCTAGCCGCAGATTGACCACAGTCACTCTCAAGAAAGATGTTTTCTGTGCAACGCTATGCCCTGTACTTCGTCCTGGCCGTGTGCATCCTCATCACCCTGAACTACTATCGTGCGGAATTCTGGGCACCTTTTCCTCGCGCGCATCTCTCAGCCACCGGTGGCAGAACTCATCTCCAAGGCGGCGGCGGCTCAGCCAACAAGAAGTTCCAGTGGCGGACTGTTCCTACGAATTACCCTGTCGCTAGTCTCACTCCGCTGCCCACTGACAAGCCGCTGAAACTACCCAAGATTCAATTCGACTTCCCTCTAGAGAACCAGGAACACGCGAAAAAGCGCAAGGGACGACAATCTGAAGTTCGCAGGACCTTCAAGCGCTCCTGGGAAGCCTACCGTGCGCATGCCTGGATGCAAGATGAGCTGGCTCCCATTTCCGGAGGCACCAAAAATGCCTTTGGGGGTTGGGCCGCTTCCTTGGTAGACAACCTCGACAACCTCTGGATCATGGGGTTCAAAGAGGAGTTTGAGCATGCCCTGTCGGCTGCCATGAACATCGACCTTACATCCGCGACCATCGACTCGATCAACGTGTTCGAAACCACCATCCGCCACCTGGGCGGGTTTCTGGCCGCATACGACTTGTCTGGCGATGAGCGATGTCTTCACAAAGCGACCGAGTTCGGTGAAATGCTATACAAAGCGTTCGACACCCCAAATCGAATGCCCATCACTCGGTGGAAGCTCAAGGAAGCCATCAAAGGAGAACAAGAAGCCGACACGACCGTTCTTCTTGCCGAGCTTGGATCATTTACCATGGAATTCACGCGGTTGTCAATCTTGACGGGCGATAACAAGTACTACGACGCGGTTGATCGCATAACGAGGTTGCTTGCTGCGCAACAGGAAAAGACCTACTTGCCTGGAATGTGGCCAGTTGTGGTCAATGCGAAAGTCCCTGATCTCACGACGGACACTTGGTTCACTCTCGGAGCCATGGCTGATTCAACTTACGAGGTAAGCAATGCGAATGAGTATTCGCGAATATCAAAGCTAATCTCCAAGACAGTACTTCCCAAAAATGCACGGTCTTCTCGGCGGCGTCGAAGCCGTTTACAAGCAGTTGTATTCTGGTAGCATGGCCGCAGCCATAAAGCACACTCTCTATCGGCCTATGGTTCCCGACAACGCCGATATTCTCGTGGCAGGTGGCGCTCGCGCCAAGACACGCACGTCGCCCGTCCTCGACCCACGAGGCGAACACCTAGTCTGCTTTACAGGCGGGATGTTCGCACTAGGCGGCAAGATCTTCGATATACCGGAACACGTCGAGATCGGTCGAAAACTCACAGATGGTTGCATCTGGAGCTACCGAGCTCTGCCTCTGGGAGTCATGCCCGAGGTTTTCCAGATGATTCCGTGCAAAGACAGAACCGACTGCAAGTGGAACGAGACCATGTGGCGAGAGGAAGTCTCGAGCCGCCAGGGCTTGCTCTCAGACTTGGAGCTCGACAAGTATCTCAAAGAAGCCCGCCTTCCCAAAGGCTTCGCGCAGATCAGCGACCCGCGCTACATCCTTCGACCCGAAGCCATTGAGAGCGTATTCATGATGTACCGCATCACGGGCGAAGAGAAGTATGCGGACGCAGCATGGGACATGTTCTCGGCTATTATCAGCTCGTCTGAAACCAAGTTCGCCAATGCGGCGCTGTCTGATATTACTTACACGCGGGAAGAAATGGAAAGCGAAGGCATCAACATCCAGATGGACAGCATGGAGAGTTTCTGGATGGCGGAGACGCTCAAGTATTTCTACCTGATTTTCAGCGAGCCCGACATTCTGAGTCTGGACCAGTGGATGTTCAACACCGAAGCTCACCCTTTCAGGCGCAATTTGCCGGCATGAGAGGAGGGGCTTGAGACGCGCAAGAGCGATGAGGAGTGGTGGCGTCTTTCCTTTGATCACCATTAATAATCACAATGCAAGCTCTATATGGTTAGCTGAAGACGGCGTTCAAGCTCACGTTCCAGTGCTCGTCGAAGAAACCCATCGCTAGTGTACCCTCGATGCCTTTCCACAGCATGGTGGAATCCGCTATTACGAAGTCCGGCACTCCTGCTCCTGTCAAAGTGGGTACCAACCGTGCGGCGATTCGCAGACTTGCTTCGTCCACACCCCATACCACCAACTCGAGCCTTTCATCCGGCAGAGGGCGCAAAAAGATAGCGGCCAGATTTCGTCCTCGGTGGCGGTAGTCGTGCATGGTGCCTTGCGCGTCTCTGACTAGGATGTGGTCTGGATATACTGTGATGGCGTGATGAGCTCCTGCCATTTGAGATGCGCCTTGCGGCACGTTCGGACCGAGTGAGACATTTATCACGTTACCAGTCATGTTGTTGATTGCTTGAAATAGGTCGGTGGTGATCTCGGTGTCCGCGCTAAAGTACTGGCACATGTTTCTAGAGATTTGCAAGGCTGTGTGTTTGGCCGCTCCTGCATCGTCATGGTGAGAGCGAGGTACGATTTGAATGGCGCCTCGGGTGCGTAGGATTGAATCGATGGGACCTAACTGGCGACGATGTCGCATTATCGCTGGAGTAGCCTCATTACGATCCTTGGTTATCACCCAGCTTCCGTCGGCGTTTCGTCTGACTGCGATGCCTTCGAGACCATTCAGAGGCTCGATTGCAGTGCCGTCAACGAACAGTGTATTGCAGCGAGAGATGTAGGCTGGAATATGCAATAGGCGAACATTGCTTGTGTGGAGCGTGCAAGAACTTCGATGTTTTCCTAACATAACTTCGACGCTGCCCAGCTGCCCGGGAGTCATCAGCAAGAGGATCTCAAACCCGTTCTTTGGGCCTGTGTCCGCTGGGCTCGCCGTGACGACAGTGAAATTGCGAATCGGCTTGATGCCAGGCGTCTGGTCGAGGTGCTTTTCAAAGAAGTCGGACAGAGGCTGCGTAGTGGAGACACCGTCCCAATAATGTGGCTTGCCTTTCATCTCATGGTACACACTTAAAGCATAGTTTTGTGTCAAGAGCTGGTGCATCAGTCGACTGTGATATGCGGGTACGTTATCGTCGTTGCTTCCGTGTTGTTGCAGAATGGGTATGTCTTTCGCGTTTGCCAACAAAAGCTCGTGGCGGTAGCTGTTCAAACCCGATTGAATGATCGCCGTTCTTCTTGGATCTGCCGGTCGCCATAGCTCGTATGGCACATAGTTCTGGATGCTACAATAACCGCTGAGAGGCGCTGCTGCAACGATCTTATCCGGGCTGTGCAGAAGTCCATACCAGACGCCCTGACCTCCATTGGAATGGCCAACCATCAGCCATGAGTTCGTGTCCACGCCTGGGCCAGACCACGAAGTATGATCGATCCAAGTTGGTATTGCATGAACGGCGGCTTCCACGTCGGCAAACCCCCAATTATGCCAGTCATCTCCGCTCCAAGGTGTCACTCCGGTAGGGAATAGAACCCATGCGCACAGGTCTGGCAGTGGATCTAGGGTGTGTCTAACCATTTCACTATCGGCCTCGAGACCTGCGCCATGAAGAGCCAGCAGCACTGGAAGCTTGCTGTTCGTGGAGTTGCACCTGCTCCAAGCTTGTGGTGATGGTGGACGTAAGATGGCGTAGGAAGCCATCCCACCAGGATGCAGGTATGTAATTTTGTGCGGCTGATATTTGTTGCTGACAGACCCAAGGGCTGACACGCAGGCGTGGGATTTTTCTACCTCTGTGGAGCTCGTATGGTAGCTGACATCTACACCTATGCTTCTAAGATTCGATGCGCCAGTGCATTCCAGTCCAAATGCCACAGGTCTAGATGCACCCGGCGCTATTCTGACTGGGCTCCCATGGAGAAGAAGCGTCTTGCAGGAATTGCGCAGGTCTGGCCTGGGCTCAATCCTATCAATCCAGATGTCTTCGTGTATGACATTCTGGAGTACAACAGATGCAACGTCGCTGGCGATTAGTCCGGCTTCGTCTTCAAGACGATCGGCGACCATGATATCGCCACTCATCTGCAAATCCCCACGAGCGCTGATCATCTCGATTGTTACATCGACAGCCGGGTTGTTAGTGATACCTCCCATTGCTCGCACGTCTCTCACGAGGCGGATGTCAATCTCGTGAATGCCAGGCTCAAGATGTAATATTGCGGGTGCTCGATGAAAGCCGTAGAAGTCGCCTCCGAAGTATTGGACATCATCAATCCAGTACTCGAGTACGTTCGTGGCACGGAATGATACTACGACATCGTTTTCTCCCTGCACAATGATCTCGCCGCGAGCCCAGCCTTGCCATTGGAGCGCTGCCCATCCGTATACTTCATGGAGCAGTCTCCAGTCAACGCCGGAATAGTCTACACTGATGTCTGCTGTGGCGCGATGCGGATCCGGGTCATTGAGCTTGGCGGTAACGTTGGACCAAGAGACTGTGGCGTTGAATGGCAGAGAGCTCGGGTATTGGGCATGGGCGTCATAAGTCAGGTTCCTGAAGCCGCCATATTGCTCTAATGGATCCGCACCCCATAGGGCTTCTCTGGTACCAACCTGAAAAGGACCCAAGAGATACCAGTGATCGGAGAATGCAAATGTCGGGAAGGTCGGTGAGGTTGCTTCACTGGTAGATGTCAATGTGGGAGACGACAGGCCGAGAAATGCCTGGAACGTGTGCGTGTAATGGAGTACATGGCTGAAGAGCAGTGATGGCTGCATCGTACCGGATGTCACTGTGTTGACGACATGAAGTGGTAAGGATGAAGTACATGTAGTTTTGTCGGCAGTTGTAGTGTCGCGATAAGGTCGGGTACACCTGATGGTTTTATATTGCGCATCCTTGCATCCCGGTAGATGACGACGCCGTTGAAATCCACAATTCCACCTTCCCGAGCACGTGGGAGCGATTGGAGGCAGGAAGTCCGAGAGCTTGAGACAGAATGCGCTGCTTCTCTTTCCCCTGCAGCAGTTACAGGAGTACTATACTGACCCAGCATCCATTGTATGCACTCAAACACTGGATCCTTTGGAGCACACGACCGGACGCCGCATCATGTACGCTGCCGAGTAAAACACGAGTGCGCCCACCTCCGACCCAGCAGCCACCACTACCTATCTTAGACGAATCCCGAGGACACGACGCAACCGCGAATCTCCGCAGTCTACAACGCCGTCAGAGAACACTGCGCATGGCCATGAACAGATAGACGTGGCCACACATCCACCAAAGACTCTCCATATCGAGCATGGTTCCCCATGCGACAGAGGACCAGTCTCGCCGGCGCTCCTCTATCAGCCCGAATCCCAACGGCACATACAAGTTCCCTGATCTTTCGCAGGACGCCTTCGATAGCGACACATTTGAGGATGTCTCACGAGACGGCACACCCAAACCTTTGCCCAGAGGTCTTCCGCATGGCCTACATTCGAGCGAACGTTGGCCCGCAAGAAGGGCATCAAATGCGACTAGCTGGAACTCGCGGTCAAATGGCATGCCTGGGAAGAATAGACACGGGCGGCAGAAGAGCTTGAGCGAAGCCATCCAGACGGTTCGAGGACGGAAAGCAAGCATCAGCGAAAATGCGCATGAGATTGCAGAATCGCTCAAAGCGCCTGTAAGCTGGAAGTTGATCATACTTTGTGGAGTATGGTACACGACCTCGATCATGACGAACGCATCATCCAAGGCTATCTTGACGGCATTGAAGAAGCCGGTCACCTTGACCATCGTTCAATTCCTGCTGGTCTCATTCTGGTGTATATTTCTGTCTTGGGCGGCCAAGCACAATCGCACCATTCGGGAGATGGCTCCCTTCCTCAAGAACGGCATCCGAAAGCCCAGCAGGGAAATCATTGTCGCTACATTGCCTTTGACGGCTTTTCAAATTGGTGGCCACATCTTAAACTCAGACGCCATGTCCAAGATTCCGGTCTCGCTGGTTCACACCATCAAGGGTCTGAGCCCGCTAATGACTGTGGTTGCTTACCGCATCTTCTACGACATACGTTACAGCACGCCCACATATCTTTCGCTCATCCCTCTGACGATAGGCGTCATCATGGCTTGTGCTGCAGACACCACGACGAACTTCTTTGGCCTGCTGAACGCTTTTGGCTCGGCGGTACTGTTCGTCACGCAGAACATTGTCAGCAAGAAAATCTTCAACGAAGCCGCCAAGTCAGAGGCGGACGGAATGCCAGTCGGGCGACGCAAGCCTGATAAGCTCAACCTGCTTTGCTACTCTAGCGCGTTGGCATTCCTGATCACCGTCCCTATCTGGGTGTTCAGCGAAGGTTGGGCACTAGCTCAAGATTTCATGCAAGACGCCTCAATCACACTCCGCGAAAAGCCCGGCTCGCTCGACCACGGTGCTCTTGCGGCTGAATTCGTCTTTAATGGCACTTTCCACTTTGCTCAATCGCTGGTTGCATTCGTATTGCTGGGCATGACAAGCCCAGTGACCTATTCGGTCGCCTCATTGATGAAGCGTGTTGCCGTCATCATCTTCGCCATAGTATGGTTCGGCAACCCAATGACATACATCCAAGGAGCTGGATTCGCGCTCACTTTCGTGGGCTTGTATCTCTACGACCGTACGTCGGAAACCGAGAAGGCCGACAAGCGAGCAAGGGCAATGGGCGAGACCAAGATGCCGCTACTGCCAATCAACGTTGGCGACGAGAAGAAGAACGATCCGGCGCCTCCAATGTACACGCAGAGCCCAGTGGCAGTGGAAGACACAGGACGCATACCCAGCGGCGCGAGTGGATATGCTGTTGGCGACCATAACGGGAACGGCAGAGCTAGATCTGGTAGCAGACCTAGCCCAGCGCAGAACGGCACGCCGTACTCTTTGCCAATGGGAACGAAAGCTGAGGAGACATGGCGACAAACCGATGTAAGTGTACGGTAACATCTGTATGTTAGATCTGTATTGTTTATACCTTGCCTGTATGCATATTTGATGAAAGGAAGCTGGGGTCTGACGTGCAGCACCACCAAGTTCACGGCAAGGTCTGTCAACACGATGAAAGACTTCATGAATTGGATCGCCTGATTAGGGTCAATACTATATTTACATATACTGTAAATTCGATTATTGTGCACACGTTGCAATCATGACCATCATCACCCCACCACAAGCTATCGCAGCAATCGGTTTGCACAGGCCCGCTTGGACGTCACTAACAGTAGTCTGGCCACGCCTAGTGGCATGTGTACATATGTATACTCCTGATTAATGCTTGTATGCATGTATTCTCTGCATCAACACATCCCCACCCAACGAATTGATATTGGCCCTCGACAAAGCCAAGCTAATATACCGACGGGAGTTGGCAACAGCAACAGTAACGGTTCCTTCCGTCTCATCCCCGCTAGTCGAGGAGAGTCTCAAGATTATTGGTGTCTCCGTGACGTGTGACTTCACCCTGTGCCCTGCGCCTTTGTGACGCGCTGCAACTTTCCGCATTCAAGGTTGTGTGGCAAGCCACCCGCTGCTCTCCCGCCGTGTCCTTCGAGGCTCTGTTGTCCAAGCCACGAATCCCAAAACGATGGCCACGCTCTCACCACCTTCTGGAGGCCGCCCCGTCACCACCAATCGGTCGCCAACTGCTCCTTCTGTCCTCACCATGAACGGCCACTTTGGCACCGTCGGCGACGACCCGACCAAGGAGTCCTTCGAGCATGGCATCCAGGTCATCGACGAGGAGAAGGTCTTCAACCCCGCTCTCCCGGCCTATCTTTCCCAGGAGCATATTACGAGGTCCGGCTTCAACTACCACCTGATATCCGTATTCGGCAGCCAGAGCACGGGTAAGAGTACTCTGCTCAATGCTCTCTTTGGCACGCAGTTCGGCGTCATGAGCGAGCAGGAGCGTCGGCAGACTACGAAGGGAATTTGGATGAGCAAGAACAAGAGAGAGAGCGTGGAATTGGCGCCTGGGCAGAAGATGGCCGAGAACATTCTTGTTATGGACGTTGAAGGTACGGACGGCAGAGAAAGAGGCGAGGACCAAGATTTCGAGCGCAAGAGTGCGCTTTTCGCCCTTGCGACGAGCGAGGTGTTGATTGTCAACATTTGGGAACACCAAGTTGGATTATACCAGGGTGCGAACATGGGCTTGCTTAAGACTGTGTTCGAGGTGAACCTACAGCTCTTTTTGAAGGACCAGAAGAGCGTCCCGCGCAGCTTGCTATTTTTCGTCATCCGAGATCACCTTGGAACAACACCACTGGAGAACTTGAAAAACACCTTGACTCAGGATCTTTCACGCATCTGGTCCTCGTTGTCCAAGCCTCCCGGACTTGAGAAGAGCAAGATTGAAGACTACTTTGACTTCGCCTTCGTAGCACTGCCTCACAAGATCTTGCAACCTGAGAAGTTCATCAAGGAAGTGGAAAGGCTCGGCTTGCGATTCAGGGAGGGGTTCAAGGACCCCAAGCGAGCTGGTCTCGTGGACGAATCTACCGAGGCGATCCTCCTTCCCGAGTACCACCGCAGAATTCCCGCAGATGGCTTCCCCATGTACGCACAAGGAGTCTGGGAACAGATCGACAGCAACAAGGACCTTGACTTGCCCACCCAGCAGGAGCTCCTGGCTCAATTCCGATGTGACGAAATCGCAAAGGAAGTCTTGATTGCGTTTGATGCTATTGTTACACCCCTTGAGGAGCAACAATCGGCCGCAGTCTCTGCGGGAACGCCTGTTGTTCTATCGGTGCTCGGAAAAGCTATCTCGGGTGCCAGGCAAGCCATTCTCGCAGACTTTGAGACGGAAGCGAGTCGCTACCACAAGGGCGTCTTCAAGGCCAAGCAAAGCGAGCTCGCGAGCAAGGTGGACAGCCGACTTAAGGTCCTCTTCCAAGGCCAGCTCAGCGCAGCGCACAAAATTGGTGTTCACGACTTCAGTGAAGCTGTGACGCTTGCAGTCAAGGCTGGCCAAAAGCGAGGTGGGAATTACGACTTCTACAAGATCGTTTCGTCTGAAAAGCAGAAGGCTTTGGAGAAGTACGAGACCGAGGCCAAAGGCTCGCTCATCGAAGGCACGTCATGGAGCGACTACAATCAGCAGCTCAATCTTTACCGCAAAGAGCTAGACGAGGTGAGCACGAGACTGCGCAAAGACGAGATGCGCCGTCTTGCTACGCGATCCGAGCGCTGGGTCCGTACGAGGCTCGGTGAATTGGTGGGTATTGAATTCAACAAGCTCGGTTCTGGACGAGGCGGTTCAGGGGCACCAGCGGAAGGCGAGAAGCCTGCGACTGAGAAGGACCTCTGGGACCGCATCTGGGGCGTTTTCACCGATACCGTCTCACATGCCGAGACCCGCTTCACAGAGCGCGCACGCAGCTTCGATGCTAGCCCCGACGAGGTTGAAGTCGGTCTCTGGCGCTTGCGAAGGAAATCTTGGGGAGCTCTTCGTGACAAAATCGACGAAGAAATGATGGAGGGCAACCTCATGCTCAAGCTGCGCGAGAACTTTGAGGACAAATTCCGCTACGACGAAGAGGGCGTGCCACGTATTTGGAGACCAAGCGATGACATCGAGGGCTTGTACACCAAGGCTCGCGAGAGCACTCTTGAGCTGATCCCACTTTTGTCCCGCTTCAAGTTGATGAGCACTTCGTCTGCTCCGCCTCTCGACGCTTGGATCGGTGTCCCTCCGCAGAATATCACCGCAGCAGACGAGGAGGACTTGAACCCGATTGGAGGCGTCGACGAAGAAGAGGGCAAGACTATGGAAGACGAGATGACCGTACTCGGCGACGTCAAGCGCCAGGACCTCGCGACGAGATTCAAGAAGACAGCCGACGGAGTCTACGTCGAAGCAAAGCGAAGCGCCATTGGTGGCGTAGCGCAAGTTCCTCTGTACTTCTACGGCCTTCTCCTTGCACTAGGATGGAACGAAATTGTTGCAGGTAAGAAAGCCACACCGAGCAAGAGCGCCAAAATATACACGTGTCATCAACACTGTTTACTGACCAGACAACTCTCTACAGTGCTCCGCAACCCCCTCTACTTTGTCTTCCTCATCCTCATGGGCGTCGGCGCTTACGTGACCTATACCCTCAATCTCTGGGGTCCTATCCTCCGTATGACAAATGCAGCGAGCTCGCAAGGCCTGGACATCTTTAAAGAAAAGCTGCGCGACTTCCTCGAGACCACCGACACGGGCCGACAAGCCGTTGGCATGTCCGCCAAGGGTTCATACAGGTATGTTTCTCCCTTCCTCAGGTGGTAAATCTTGACTGTGAAAATTGAACGAAGCTGACCTGTTTTGCCACAGCATGGACTCGCTGAACAGCAACGGCACGACGAAAACGAGGGCTTCGGATGTTGACGACGTTGATGAGATCTAGTTTCAGTTTCAGAACAGAAGGAAAGGAATGAATGGAAGCACGGGTTATCGATTGCGAAACCAAAGCGGATACCTTATTGTTTGTGTAGTGCAGAGGTTTTCATTGTAAAGACCTGAACGAGGGCACCCCACACTATTCTATTTTGTCCTTCTTTTCTCTTGGGCGTCATACGGAAAGTCTGAATGGCTGGCAACTATAGGTACCCTCTCTACCTGTGTTGTTGCTCAAGAAAGAGAGTGATAGCTCACCCAGACGTGCTGCGGCGTTTTAGCGTTTTAAGTGTTCTGCGTCAATAGAGCGGGTGGGACGGTAATCACATAGTACTCGACGACCTGTGAGACTAGGAGTCTCCGTTCAAACATCGTTTCAGGCACAAGTGAGACTGAATAAACGCGCAAACTTTTGATTAGGGGTCTTGCTGCAGGTTAACTACGATTACAATAGTCTGCTCTGCTGTGAACTATGGGGTAAATGATGCTGCTAGTATTTGGTATGCTGCCAGACACAGAAGGAAAAGAGAACCAAAAACATTGGAAAATCGTGCAAATGCGCTCCACGAAATGCACAGAGAATCGTGGCGATGGTGGTGGTATCATGCAAGAGTATTAGTTTGCCGGGGCGTTGTGTGCCAGGCGGTGAAATACTTGTCCAATCCAACAGCATGGGGTCGGTCAATCCCAGGCTAGCTTCTGGCGTAGAGAGTAACGAGTTTGAGGTTCAATCTTGGGATGTTGAGCTCCTTGTAGATTACTGACACAGTGCGAGATGTTTGCAAGGATGGGTGTAATCGAGCGTGCGGGGCCATCCAGAGTGACGCGTAACTATCTTGCACTGAAAGTATGATTGCAGCATGCTGCAGAGATGTGTTTAGCGGTAACCGCCGTTGCGACCCATGCCGATGAAGCCGCGGTCGTTGTTGTACTGGCGGCCGCCTCCTTCGAAGCCAGCCTGCTCAGGGAAACGGCCACCGGTGCGACTGAGCCCGGTCGGCGGGCCAGGACGTGTGGCGAAGGCCGGGTTGGTGCATAGCATGGCGACACGGGAGCCGTACTTGGAGCCACGAAGGGAGACCATGTGCTTACGGATGTGTGCGGCGACGAGCTCGCGGCGCTGCGAGTCGGCGTTGGCGAGGATGTACTGCACAAGGTAGTTGCCAAACTGGTCACCAGCGATGTCGACAAGCGGCATACGCGGGCGGTCAGGACGAGCCTCGCACACGACGTCCAGGTAGCGGTCGAGGAAGTCTGGACCACCGATCTTGAGGCACTTCTCGACGACTTTCGAAGCGAACTGGTCCATACTGTACTCAGTGGCGTAGCGGAGCACATGGTCGACGGCACGGTTGCGGTCGGGAAGAGCGCCGTGCTCGCAGACGTGCTGAATGCACCAATTGCCGAACTGGCCGTGAGCGACAACATCAATGCTGGCAAGGACCTCGTTGATGCAAGGGCGCTTGTCGTCGTCGATGCAGTTCTCGAAGATGTTTTGAACGACAAGACTGCCAGTCTCGCCAAGAGCCACCTCGTGCCACATGCCACGCAGAGCCTCGTTGACGTACTTCATGATCTGCGGTGGGGAGCCACTCCAGCGAAGCTCGAAGAGCTTCTGCCAGACATGGCATGCGTAACGGTGGATGACCGTCTCCGGAATGCGACGCAGCAGCTCATGGACCATGATGGCCTTGTACTCCTCGGGCACACTGTCGAAAGCCTTCTGGACCACGTGGCATCCGAAGGCATCCATGCTGAGGTTCAAGGTGTTGCCACGAATCGCCTGGGCGATAGCCACGACCTGTTCAGGAGAACCATGCTCGAAGCAGCGCTGCACAAGGAAGTTGCCGAAACGGTTGATCATGAGAGGGTAAGCTTGTTCGATGATGGCTTGGACGATGTCAAACTTCTGCTCTGGAGTGCCGACCTTGAGCTTTTGTTGGAGGAAGATGGAAGCCTGCTGGTCATTGCTGCAGACAATCTTGTCGACTATGTAACGCCAATTGCAACTCATGTTACGGTCGAGTAGGCGACGATAGTTCAGCGGCTCCACAGTGCTCATGTAGTGCTGACCTTGCTGGGCCATCGGCTGAGGCTGCGGCGGCGGCTGTTGCCGCTGCTGAGCCTGCCACTGGCCTGGGAAGTCAGATGCAGTCGGCGAGAGCCTGGTGCCGATCGGTGCCTGCTGAGGCTGCTGACCAGGTCCAGCACCCTGCTGGCCATAGATCTGGTTCAGCTGGGCTTGTGAGAAATTCTGAGTGAATGGAGTGACAGGAGGTGTCAAGCCCGTGTGGCGGATTGGGCGCGCATATCCCGAGGAGGGGCGAGAGTGAGGAGCCGAAGACTCACTTTGGTCTGTCAGTATGGTCTGAAGGCCATCAGAAGGGAGGTGAGGAGGTGAGGGAAGTGCTTACTTGTGCCCGGTGAAGAATGGCGGAGGAGCAAGCGTGCCGCTCTGGAACCCGCCGCTCTGGCCGAGAGCCTGCTGTTGGGAATTCAGGTCGAGGGGACTGGCGCGTCTGGAGTCGGTGACGGAGTTGTCATAGGCGGTGCCTCCAAGTGAGGAGGTGAAAGGCGGCCCATGGACTGCAGGCGGGGACGAGGCACTGACTGATTGCTCAGAAGGACGTTGCATGCGATTCTGAGTGAGTTCGATCATCTCGGAGGTCTGGCGGATGCGAGTTTGAGTGAGCTCAAGCTCCATCTGCGCCATGCGCTCGGTAGCAAGCTCGAGTTGTCTCTTCATGTTTTCCATGGCGGTAGTGTCATTGCTGTCGGACGTGGCGGTGCTGCCAGCCGGGGGAGTGTTGGCGTACGGGTCGGTGGCCTGAGAGGAGCTGTCATCGCCGAGGGGAACGCCGCCATCATGCTTGGTGTTCTGCTGTTCGTTAAGTTTCGCCATGAGCTCGTCTAGCACGTCGTGCTCTTCAGATCTGGAGTCGGTCTTGGTCTTCTGTGTGAAGTGTGAGCGAGTTTGCATGTGTGAACGTGTGAAAGCATGTGCGGGTTGAGTACCTTGGGCGAGTCACGAGGAAGTTTGTTGGCGAGCTTGGAAGTGGTAAGAGGGAGTGGCAAAGCGGCGGGAGTGCGCTTCATTTCAGCCTGCATGAGCACGTGTCAGTGAGGTCGCGTTTGCGGCAATTTCCGGCCGATTGGATGCTCGCGGACTCACGTGGAAGGTCGCGTTTGCGCTCTCATCGCGATGAATGTCGAACGAGCGCGCAGTCTTCTTCTGTGGCGAGCTCATGACTGAACGTAGCCGATCTTCCGTCCTTGCTCTGCAGCGCGCAAGAGAAGCAGACTCAGCGGCTTGATCGTGGTCGTGGTGCGCTGGTGATGTTGGTGGATGGAATCAGACAAAGGTAGCGGCGGTGACAAAGGAGTGTGCGTGGACGAGACAGGAGCGAAAGGAGCGAAAGAAGCGGAAGAAGGTGGGCAAAGGTTTGCGGTGGCAAGATCAAGACAAGGCGGTGATCGCTGGAAGTGAGAGGGAAGGAACGTCGTGACTGCCCACATGACCACCATGTGGGAAATTGCGACAGGCGAAACACTATTCCAACTCCACTTCTCGTGCACAGCAGCGAGACGACTCATACTCACAAACAAATGCAACCTTTGACAGTCACTTGAATGTTAATGTCCTGCTGGGAAGTGTGAGGGTGAGCGGGAGATGGAGTTAGAGTGTGTGAAGAAAGCTTCTTACATTACATTGATAGTCTAGTCACGCAAAGGGGTATATCGCTGACTGCTCTCGTAATGTTACTCCGACCATGCCACGCCATGCAGGGATATGTGAAATGTATCAATATAATGTAGTATTGAAAGATCATCGCGATGACTGCGAGGAGGTCAGTCTTCTATACTCCCACGCTCAGAGGTCAGAGTTTCATACCATGCCGCTCCCCGGTCCTACCAATGCTCGCTGCTTGCCTATCCAACTCTTAGGCTCCTGTTTCCGCCTGCTGAGCGACACGCCGTTGTTCTGCAACCGTGAGGTCACGTCATACCACGCAGAGGTCATCAGCCTATTTTCGCGCTGCAAACTCGCCATGTCGGGTGTCAACGCAGCGGTCGACGGCTGCTTGGATGCGGCGTCCAATTGCTTGCGCAGTTCGGTAATCCTAGTCTCCTGGTCCTGTGCCAGCTGCTGTGCCTTGGCTTTGTCAGTGTCGTTGGCCTGGAGAGTGCGCTTCTCTTCCTCGAGAACATCCGTGCGTTCAGCAGCCTGCTTCAGGCGGGTGTCGGAGGCCTCTAGCTGCTTCTCCAGCAGTCGAACCTTTTCGGCCCAGTGTTTGCTTTCGTCTGTCTTGGGCTCTGGCCGTTTTGGCTCTTCTTCGCTGGCTGTGATCTCGCGGTTGATGTCTTTCTTGGGCACCAGGTCGTCGTCGTCAAGGTTGTGATCTTGCAGCTTTTGACGCAGTTCTTCGATCATTTCATGGTCGCGCTCGTGCCGCTCGCGAGCTGCTTCCAACTTTTTGGCAAAGACGCCCGAATCGTAGACAGCATGCTTTCTCATAGTGCCCAATTCGTTGATCTGATATTCTTGGTTTCGAATGAGCCCACGCTTTTCGATGATTTCTTTTTCCAAGCTGGTCTGAACCTGCCTCATGCGTTCGAGGTCCTCTAGTTTCTCGTTCGCCTGTTTGAGTTCGTCCCGCAGAACACCATTCAGGCGTTCCTGCTCTTGCAAAGCCTGGATTTTCTTCTTGAGGTTTTCGTTGGCCCTGATCTTCTGGGTCAAGTCTTCGTTCTCGGCGCGCAGCATCTGGAGGTCGTCGCGCAGCTTCTGGCCAGCTTCGGAATCGTCCTTGTACTTCTGGATCTGCCGTTCATAGTTCTCGACCGCGTTCCTCGAGTTTTGCAGCTGCGTTTCTAGGTCATCAATATACGCGCGGTCGTTGTCTGCCTGTCGTTGCATTTTCTTGACAGCATCACCACCACCGTCACCTTTTCTGCCTCTGCTGTCGATGTCGTCGCGGTACGCATCGAATGCCTCTTGAAGCCTGTCCTTGTCCTGCCTGAGCTCCTGCAGTTGGCGGTGTGCTACATCGTAGTTCGCTTGCAGCTTGTCGATAGTTGCCTGTGCCTGAAGAAGCTCCTCTTCTCTTTCCAGCAGCGGGTCGCTGTACAGTCCTCCGTTGCTTTTCATGCCGTTCAGCTTGTTCTCTTCCGGAAGTTCTGCTTCGGACTGGTATGCTGATTCCTCCCGGCTCACGGGCTCCGACTCTTCCACAATCTCGCTCTCGTCCATGGCCCTGAGTTCGCCAGCGATAGCCATAGCTCTTTCTCTCCCCAAGCCCATTAGCCGTGGGGCCATGCGTTGGTTGGACTCCGGGCTAGTCATAGCCGACCGAATGATAGTCATAAGCAGCCTCTCAAGGTCCTTAACCGAAGAGTCGGCCGCAATAGCTTTGAGGTCGGGACCATTTGCGCCGAGCTGCTCCTGACCATTGCATATATCCCTATAGTACAGCGTGACCTGTTTGTCCACATGCTTCAGGTTCTGCCATCGTCGAGTCCAGTCGTCCGCGGGCGAGAGGTTGGGTTCAGGGAGGGTGCCGGTGAAATATTCCGAGTCGACATTCTGCAAGATTGTCCATAGTGCTCTTCCATCACTCAAGTCCCGCCACTGCTGCACTTCACCTACGCCCTCGAAAGACCGCACCCATTGCAGCAGACTATCGCCTAGAAGGTCCAGGCCGTCGTCCTCCATCTGTGGCTTTCACACTCCAGGACAGGTCGTATTTTGTAGGTGATCACACCGTTTTGGAGGTATTTGTTGGTGCTCAAGTCAGAGCACCTCAAAAACAGGAATGTCTTGATTACGAGCCGTCCTTATAGAGTATTAGACCCCAAAAGGTTCCCGATGATACAGCCCTGTTGCTCCCACCACAAGCGACGTTAAGCTCAACCCGGGCGAAGCTCGGATTTCGCGCTCCACGTGCGTCTTCCACATGGCAGTTCCAGGTTGACCACGAATTCTTTTTAGGTACATGTACCTTACAGACAACAGAACATCAGATCGATACATTTGATTGGATCCAGACTTGATTGATATGGCCATAAAGACAACCTGGTCTACAGGTCGTCGTGTTCGTAATCCGGCGTATGGTACTGTACAGACCAAAACCGTTGCAATGTATCCACACCGACGAAAAACAAAAGAAACCCCATTAACCACGCTATGCACCTCTTCCCTTCTCCCTCCTGATCATTACGAACCCATGCTAATTCGTCATTATCGTCATTTATTTCGATGCGTGTATCCCATCAAAATGACCAAACCTGGTGCGCCTTGCTAAACGGAAGGAAAAAAAATCAAACACCGCCCCTTTTAGAACCGCCTTGCCGCTTCCGCCGATGTAACGACAGGCGGTAGAGGGTATCTGGATTGCGGTGTTGTAATCTCGCCCAGAGGTGGGAGTGCTGGCGCAGATCTTGGCGTAAAGGCTCCCGGGTGGCATGTCGAACGTGCGCTGTCCGCGCGATGCCTCAACAAATGACCCGCAACCGGCGAGCTGCCACCGCTGTTCCTGCGCGCGAATCGCACCTGCTCGGGAGAGATCGACGAGCTCATCGGATGCGATCCTTGCGGCAAGCTATGGCTGTGCGTGTGGGCATGTGAATATCCGTGCCCAACCGGTGCGCTCACCACAGAGCTAGGCGATGTGCTGGACCTGCTGTCGGGAACGGCACCGGCCATAGTCGATGTGTTTTGCTGGCCGGCAAGGTGGAAGACAGGGACGTTGGCACGCTGCGCCATTTCGACCTCGCCAATCTGCCAGTGCATTGCTTCGGCCGCCCGCCATGGCAGCGCCATTTCTTTCGAGATCTTCTCCCACATGTCTTTCTTGAATCTGCAAGTCGATTGTTAGCACCATGCTCATTGCATGACATGATGAATGCACGGCTTACCTCTCGTAAAGTCTGGCAAGCTTGTTCTTCTTTTCCTCGTCCCATTCGGAGCGACGCTCGAGGTAGTTCTGGAAGCGAAGGCGACAGCTGATTGCGCTGCGACCAGGAAGATGCTTTGAGATGTCTTCCCACTTCATGCCGTTGCCACGAAGCTCAATGATCGAAGCGTCCTCGTCGGAAGTCCATTTCGACTGCTTCTTCTTCGCAGGCGACGCCGCCGGATGGGGAGGAGCATGACGCTTGTTACTCGTTCCAGTGTGTGTCACTGGGATGTGCGGAGGGAATCGCGGATCCGACATGCCATTAGGAGGGTAGCCAGGGAATCCAGCCCCTGGAGGTGGGTAGTGCTGCGGATGAGGCATGTACGGCTGGTGATACTGTACGGCCTGCATTGGGTGGTAGAAAATTTGGCCGCCGTGTTGTGGCTGGGAATGGGGTTGATGGTGATGATGGCCGTTGATATTCACCGGAACTCCAGCGTAAGGCGCAGGCGTACCAAGAGTGGCTACTGTCGAAGCCTTGGTCGATATGGTAGCGTTGTCTCTACCAATGCTGCTTGATGTCGAGTCTCTGGAAGACGTGCTCGCGTTGCCCGGAGATACTGGACCGCTTGGCCTCTCCAGGAGGGTATGGATATCCACGTTGACGACTGGTGCTGGCTTGACTGCCAGTACGGTTGCGTTTGAGAAGCCGTACGATTGACCGGAACGTCGCCAAGGGTCGATAGTCTTGGTATCAGTAGAAATGGGTATCGTAAAGCGTGTCGTGATAGATGTCGTCAATGGTTGCCGTAAGAGATAATGATATGACGCCGAAGTAGTCTTGTGTCTCGGACGCTCAGCGACGATGTCTTCCTGGCGATCACTTCTAGATTTCGGGTCGTCCAATCTGGCGGGAGACGCCTTTTTGTGAAGTTGGAGTCGGGCAGTGATTGGGTTAGGGCCGAAATGAACACCCAACGACGTGAGACGATTTGATGAACGCGTGTCGTCAGAAACAGTCCAGGATTGTGCGGGACAGCCCTATCCCAGCAAGAGCCGAGTCCTGAAACGGTAAATTGAAGGGTGCTTTGATCACAGTGATGACTACGGACTGAGCAAAGACAAGGAATGATCGAGACTGTTGTAAGACCCGCGAACAAGTGTAGTTTCAACTGGCGGTCGGGGAATGCCAAACTTGACGTAGCACTAGCTCACGAGACTCAGCAACGGTGAAGGGATCTAAGACTGCAACAGGGATGGAGCCATAGACAACAGTTGATGTGCAAGCGCGCCAGGCACGGGAGTAGCCTCCCTGCGCATGCTGTGGATACGGTGCATGGAATACCGTGCGTACTGTGGCGGGTGCCGTGAGGATGGAGCCTTGGAGCACCCTTCTCGAGCTCGGGCAGTGGCATAAGGTGCAAGGGGTGAAACAGCGAACCGGCGTTGGCGACAGCAAATCGATCTAGCGCAAGGCGTGGAAATGTCGAGTACGGTGGACGCCGAATGGAAGGTCGGCGGCAAAGCTACTTGACATTAGACGAGCGAAGCGCCAAATCAGGGCCAGGCTTCAATTTTG
>Ga0265797_10000355_pt1 | contig 83579 bp, 63 predicted proteins | sample P2T30metagenome_FD_192433 | JGI IMG/M metagenome (GOLD analysis project Ga0265797, IMG submission 192433) | Plant litter microbial communities from East Loma Ridge, Irvine, California - P2 T30 | ecosystem: Environmental > Terrestrial > Plant litter > Unclassified | place: USA: California... | reverse complement strand
TGAGCGCCTGATCGGTAGCAATACACCCCAAATTGAAAACTCCTGCTTGACAGCACAATGCGAAAGTGACAGGTGATGATCGATCGTAAGGCGCGAGTGGCTCTCTTCAGTGTGCATCGGTGTGAAGATGCTGGCGTTTAACTCCATCAACGCCTTCAATAAAAGCGGTACGGAGTTATGAACTCAAAGTGGTCCGTACTTCCAGCCTTCGCGTGTGCTCCGGCGCGGACGAGCATCTCGACGATCTCCAGGTTGTTTCTTCTGGACACTGCTTCTTTCAAAGCAATGTTACATCCCTCCGAGTCCTCCAGGTTGACGTCTGCTCCTTTGGCTAAGAGTAGCTCAACAATCTCTGTACTGCTTTCGTAAGCGGCAGTACCAAGAGGACTACCATGTTTAATGCTACGAATGTCGACGTTGGCCCCGCGGTCTAAAAGCAGGTAGATCAACGAAACGTTGCCGGACTGTACTGCGGCTGAAAGTGGACTCCGGTCATCTTTCTCTCGGCATGAACTTGGACCTTTGCCTCCACTGCAGACATTGACGTTCGCTCCGGCATCCAGTAGCTGCTCGACGACATCCTCGTTGTCGAGAAAAATAGCTGTAATTAATGCAGTGCCGCACTGACCTCCTTGAAAAGCATTCAGATCATCCCCGATCATAAAGTCGGAACAGATCATGCTAGTGTGGCCGTTCTGTATTGTATTCGGGCACGTCGAGCAATGCTCAAGCATATCCAAAACGAGATCAGATGCATCCACGTCATGATCTCCAGCTAGGTAGGAATCTTCCAAGAGAACGTAGAGAAGGCTTGCTGAAGGCATTTTAGGACTGTGGGGGGAGAGGACATTACCACACCATATAAACTCGTGTAGTGGGAAGTCTTCCAAACTCTCGACATCGCACGCCTTACCAACATAAGCACGGCGCAGCTGAGAAAAGATGTCGAATTTGGCGTATCGGAGAAATTCGATTTCTATCGGCAGCCAGGCTCCATGGGCGCCGTTGTATTGATTGACGATTTGCGTTCGCTCCAAAAACGCCGTGTCGTTCGAAAAAGGGCGTCGTATGTGAGCCCCGAAAAAGTCCGCCAAAAATTGGGCGCAATTCGCTTCAACGTTGGTCGCGAGACTGGCCTTTAGCTTTTGTAAGCCGCCAGCAAGTATATGCTGTCTGACAGATTCGTGTATGAATTGGAATTGATGTGTGTCGTCTGGCCACCTGGACTGGTCAACCCATTCGACGAGACCTTTGGAAGCATTGACAATGAACCGTTTCAAGACTGGTAAGTCGACCGACTGCGCGTCCTGGAGATGTGCTGCCTTGCCAGCAATCAACTTGATTCCAGCAAAGAGTAAGTTATTTGACATGAGAAAATCTCCTGACAGTATCAAGATCAAAGTCGGTAGCAATTCCGGATCGCTTCCTCCACCAGAGATGATGCTCCCTATCAGAGCATCCAAGTCATCAGGTAGGTCGCTTATTGCCTTCAGCAGCTGACTGTGGGACCCCCCTTTGTCGAAGTGCTCATTTAGGATGCGTACCACGAGTACGACCCACATAAAAACTTCATCGGCCTTTTGCATCACCTGGACCAGAACTTCTTTTCTTTGTGCGTCCGATTCGATGGCCAGGCGGTCTCTAGCGTATATCAAGATGTCTTGCGCATGACCTTTCGACTGCTCCACTACCAAACCCTCACAAAAGCGCACCGTGATGCTCGGGTAGTGACGACTGGCGAAACACGTATGGAACTTCAGGCCTTGAAATTCGGTGGCTTCTGCAAGGTTTCCGAGAAATTGCACCATGCTGCGAACCTCATTTTGATCGCACTCGTCAAGGGCGTCTATTATCACAACCATTTGCTCTTGCTGCAGTGAGAGTACCGCTTCGTGAAAGATATTTTGTAGCATTGCGATCGGCGACGCTTGCCCTTTGCTGAGACTATGCGGAATCTGGATCGAGCTGTGCAGTCTCGGGACTTGCTGCAGCATTTGATGGAGGAGGGATCGGTAACAGCCTTCAGTCGATCGCTCGAGACCTTCGCCTCTTGCATTGAAGAAAAATGATACGGTCGTGCATTCGGGTGCGTGAGATGTCATATGATTGAGGATGACTTTCATCAAGGTAGACTTGCCAGATCCGGGTTTGCCTTTGATCCATAGAAACCCGTGGTTCTCGTCTCTGAACTCAGGGTCGCGCCAACGTATGAACTCATTTTCTTCGAATATCCACTGACATGTGCGAGTGTGAGCGGGGTCAATAGTAGCCCGACGGAAGTCCATGCGGTCAAACGCCAGGGTTTCCGTGAGCTTCTTGTGTCGTTCTTCTTCCGCAGTGTGTTCGCTTGGATTTATCACATTGTTGTGCGTAGTATGAAAGACATTGCCAAGAACTACTCTGGTCTGGCCTCCGAGAGTAAGACCCGAGTAGACGTTCCCAGCTGGCGTTTCTCCTACGGGGAGCCCATCGATGTTGATCCGACTTAACTGCTGATCGTGGACAGCTTCGGCTTCAGTAAGCATTCCAACGGCAGGCGCTGCAGTAGCATCACTGTTTTTTCGCTTGCGTGGGTTTTCGGACTCCATGGGCATGCAAGCCTGTGTACGGAATGATCGGAGTGAGAAGGACCATATGATAGTTGATGTCAGCTTTATACTGCTCCGCCTAGTGGCAAACCAGACATGGCGCGGCTGCGCCTTGGGTACCTACAGTAGGTAAGCGGACTTGCCCAAGGCTGAAGCTGGGTATCAGCTCAGGCATACGCGCGTGGAAGTGAGCAGCCACGTGAGTCGTTGTTTCGCGCCGAATACTGCGTTTCCTACCTAGAATCTCTGGGTGATCGATACAGACCACGGCTCAATCGACTATCGCATAACAAGCCAGTGAGGTTCTCCAGTACAATGGTTTCATGTTCAATGGCATCAGCGATAGGTGTCAAAGACTTTCACGCATTGAAGGTCCAGCAATATCCTTGGGGGATCTCGAATGCGTGATTGAGAGACTCGATGAAATAATTGGTAATATAACTTGGAAGTCGTGACAGATGGGTTTAAACAGCTGTGGTTGGATGACGATTCCCGCAATTCCCGGCGGGTTTAACGAGCGCTATCGATAAGGTCGATTAAAGCCGAGGACATGGGAAAGTCGATTTCCCTTCCAACCAGCGACAACAATGTCTTCTTCAACACCACAATACTCCTCCACGCGAAAAGCCCAAGCATGGCCTTCTGCAAAAGAACTATTCGCTCCCAATGGTTGAGAGCCAGCATATTCAAGCCATGCAGCACAAGATGGCAATCCTCCCTAGCACACCTGCAGCAAGAGATGCCTCTACGCAAGATCCAGCCCATATTCGACGACCTTAGCCCTCAACAGAGCTACAGGCTCGACATGAGTCTTGCAGACTATCTGCCCGCGACCAAGTAAAGACCATCACCTTCCTTAACAACCACCAACAAACGAATTCAACTAACCAACTCCAGCCCACCACCCATCCTACCAGCCTCAACCTCCTCCCTCGCCCTCCCAATCCCCCACCACCTAATCTACTTCGAGCCGACCAAGCCCGCCTCATCCATGCTCCCCGACGGCACGAACCCAGACCAATCCCCCGGCGCACCCTACACCCGCCGCATGTGGGCCGGCGGCCACGTACTCTACAACCCAACAAACCCTCTAGTCCTCGACAACAGCCGCGGCGTCTGCGCCGAATTCATCCGCAGCGTGCAAAGCAAAGGCAAAGCCGGCGACGAGAAGCTGTTCGTGCGAATCGAACGCCGCCTAGCCCGCGCGAGCTCGGACGAAATCGCCGAATTGGCCGCAGCAGCAGAAGGCAACGAGGAAGCGCGGAACACGCTCGAGCACAGAGTCCGGCAGCGGCTGTGGCGGGACTCGGACACGGACTTCGGGCCTTGCAGCGTGATCGAGACGCGCAGCATAGTGTTCCTGCGGCCTAGGTCGAAGGAAGAGGCGGCGGCCGAGAGCGCCAGGACGGCTGGGAAGAAACTCACGCCGCAGCGTGAGGCGGAGTGGTCGCATACTGTAATGCCGGATGCGAAGCTGCTGTTCCGGTTCTCGGCTTTGACGTTCAACGCGCATGCCATCCATCTGGATCCGGAGTATTGTCGCGAGGTGGAAGGGCATAAGGAGCGGTTGTTCCATGGCCCGCTCAGCTTTGTGTTCATGATCACGCTGTTGCAGCAGGAGCTGAAGAAGCAGGGTCTTGGGGAGGTGGTGCGAGAGGTCGAGTACAGGAACCTGGCGCCGTTGTATTGCAATGAAAAGGTCAAGTTCTGCGGCGCCAGGACTGGGGCTGGCAAGTGGGAGGTTTGGTCCGAGACGCCTGATGGTGGCGTGGCTGTCAAGGGTAATGTGTTGACTGATAGGGTGTAGAAGTGCTATGTACAGGTAGGATTGAAGAGTAAACAAGACGGCCGTGAGCTACATTTCTTGGATCATTCAATCAGAGAGTCGTACATGCCAGGCCATCTATGATAATGTCATCAATCTCTTCCATTTTTGTACAATCTTTCCAATATAAACACCACAAACAACAACAACTAACTACACAGCAGCAACAATGACAACACCAACAACACCCCCCTCAAAGCCCCAACCTCTCCTTGGGCACAAAATTGAACGCCGTACTAACCAACCCCAAAACCGCACTAACAACAATCAACCCCCAATCCCTTCCCTTCTCCCACCCGCTCAACTGATCCCCGAAAAGCTTCAAATGGAAAGCCGCAGGCAGCATGATGCAGATTGTAAAACAGGCGACGGCGCCCATCAGACTCATGATGCGATCGAAATCCGGCACCAAGATCGCCAGCACGACAAACGCGACGACGCACGCGATGCGCACAGAGAACTTGAGGACGCCGCGCGAGAGGCTGGAGAGGCCCGTGGTGGCGTTTTCGGGCGCGAGAGAGCGGGCGTCGAGGCCGAGGAAGAGCTCGAGGGTGCTGACGATGGGGCGGGCGTTGAGGGGCACTTTGGTCAGGGGGATGATGGCGACGCAGACGACGATCAGCAGCGAGAGCCACTCCGGGGCGCCGGGGGTGAGGAGAATGTTGCGGGTGATTTCGTCCTTGACGCCGTCGCCGTACATGAGCAGGCCGACGCAGGCCATGAACAGGTCGAGCGTGAAGGTGAAGGCGTAGGTGATGTTGACGCCGCGGCGGTATTTGTACGGGTGGCGCATGTCGCGGTAGATGTTGGGGAAGACGCTGTGGCCGCCCCAGGGGGACATGAGTAGGCCGAAGGAGAGCGGGAGGGTGCCCCAGTTTGTGGGGAAGAGGTGTTGGGGGGCGGGCGAGAGGAGGGAGCCCGGGGAGTCGGGTTTGAGCAGGCCGTCGATGAAGACTGCGGCGACGATCAGGAAGCAGGACATTATGCCGAGGATGGAGGTGAAGGAGAGGAAGCGCAGGGGGAGGAAGGAGAGCGGGACGAGGATGATTCCGCAGACGATCTTCCAGGATGTGAGGCCGAGCGAGTTGTCGGTGAGGGCGTTGAGGGAGTCGGCGAAGAGGACGACGAGGGCGACGCAGGTGGCCAGCAGCTCGAGAGAGAACAGGATCGATGTTGCCACGCGGGCTTTGGGTCCGAATGAGACGTAGGCAAGATCTGCGAATGTGATGAGGCTGTTGTCGACGTCGAGGCACTTGGCGAGGATTTTGGCAGTGTAGGACGTGCTTCCGGCGGCGAAGAAGAAGAATATCAGACCTGGGATCCAGCCGGAGTAGCGCATTGCGAGAGGGAGGGCGAGGAGGCCGACGCCGATGAGTACGTTGACCGAGTTGAAAATGGTTTGCGGGAGGGTAGACTGGCCAACAACGACGTTGACAATGCGGCCGTCGTCTTCCTCGACCTGTTTAACGAGCAGAGGTTCACGCTCCTTATCGGGGTCCGTAGAGCCTGAGACTTGCTGTTGGCGGAAGAGACGACCGGCGTGTCGCATCGACGGCTCGTTTACGTTCGACTTCAACGATCCCCATGTGCTTCCATAGGAGCCTCCGAACGGCGAGGCGAGCTGCGGCTCAATGGAGAAGATGCTGTCGTCCTGAACTCCAGACAGCCTCTCCCGCAACAGGGACTGCCTCTCTCCCTTGACAGTGCCCGAATTTGAGCTATCCCCAAGACTGCCAGACGCTCCAGGTCTCCCATTGCCGTAGTCGTCATCATCCTCCACTATCGCACCCGCATTGGCGCCTCCAGTCCTGTTCCTCTCATGCTCTTGAAATGCCTGCCGCAGCAAAGACCGTTGGTCCTTTGGCGTGCCCTCGACGTTTTCCCGCGAAAAGTCGTCATCTCCTGCATCGCTGTGTCTGAAGCTCTGTCGCACAGGGGCGATCTCGTAGAAACCGGCGGCTCTCTGCCAGGAGCGCGCGAAGTTGTCGATGCTGTTCACACCGCCTGCGTGTCGGATCGAGTTGATGCGCATGGACATGGACGACCGGCGCGGTCTGAGGGTGCGCTCCAGAGTGCCTCCATGCTCGTATGCGCCGCCTTCTGGGTGGTGAGTGCCGCCAGTGGTTCCGTCGAGATGTTGCTCGCTGTCTTGGTCGAAATGGACGCGGCCGTTGCTCACTTCCGAGTCGGTCGAAGCCGTTCTTCCACCTCGCTCGTATGAGCCCCATGTGGGCGGTATAGGCTGCCTTTTAGGCGGCATTGCTGTGTCGAAGGGTGAGCGTTCGAGTTGAGGGTCTGAGGTGATTGTCTCGGGCTCCTGAGGAATCTTATGGTCGTGCGGTGATGCTAGGCCAGACAATCTTGACCTGGTCACTTGCTTCTTCACAGAAAGCGGAGAAGCTAAGGAAAGTATCTCAATGGCGCGTGCAAGGATGAAACCTGGGGGGTCAAAGGAAAATGGCGGTCACGAGTGCTGCTGTATTATTAAGTAGGTAGAAAGGAAAAGTGTATTGGCGCTAGAGACAGGGAAGAGTCGGAAAGATGTCGTCTTGATCAGAAGAACGCTGAGGGTTTGCTTATCGCAAGAGGCTGGGCCAGACGAAGGCTTGGGCAGGCATCATATCAATCTCAGACTTGCAAGCCCTGTGCGAGAGGCGGCCGGCTAAACTGCAGTGGGAAAGAATAGCAGGACGACAAGACTGGTTACACGTTCGAGACTGTCATGCATGCAGCAAGGCTGGTCGAGGTTCAGCGATAGGCCTTAGCATGTGAGAGTTGAGAGATAATCGATATGAGCTTAACGGCGATAATGTTTGTCAACAGGTCAGGCGCGCGCGGAGACATACTTTCTAGTGGGGCAAAGGCGGATCTTCTCACGTCCATCAATCCACTGTGTCAAGGCGTAAATCGGATTGGGTGGTGCGAGGAGGAGGCGGCGGCGGCGGCGGCGGACGGGTAGAAGCGATCAATCAAGCGATCCCCTCGTTGACTTTCAGTTATTCGCATTAATTAACATCTATATTGTTATTGACAGGAGTGACAGGCATGACGTCCCATTATTCTCGCGTGCGCATACCGCTCTGGACGCCTTGAGGAAACCTGGAACCCAGCTGATGGAAGTGTGCAGTAGCCACGTGACCAGCACGGTGTAAGTGAATGTGCATAGGAACATGTACTGTATACCAGGACCATGAGTGCCTCCTTTGATGAGAAACAGTGAGTAAGATTGAGTGGAAGTATCTTGGTAGAATGCTGTATATGAGTACTGTATACTGCAGTGAGAGTCCACAGGTAGAGCAGGCAGTAACACAGGACTATACTGCATGTGATGAGCCACCGCGACGAATTGTGAACACACCAGCGCACCACACACTCACACACTGACGCGGCGCCAAAGAACAGCCCGAAAGTTAAGAAACTCCGTCGACCAAGGAAAAACTCACCAAGTCGACATACTTTCAAACACATCCCAGCGGCAGCATCCGTCCACTTGCCCCACCAACTAATACTGGAGTTCCCTTCCTTTTCCTCTCTCCGCACCGTCACCGTCACCGCAACATCCACAAACCACCTCACATCCGCCAAAATGCCCGCCGAACAGCAGGGCCAAGGCAACGGCGCCGACGCCGACAAGAACATCGAGATCTGGAAGGTCAAGAAGCTCATCAAGCGCCTGGAAGCCGCCCGCGGCAATGGAACCTCTATGATTTCCCTCATCATCCCGCCAAAGGACCAGGTGTCCCGCGCCGCCAAGATGTTGGCTGAAGAGTTCGGCACCGCCTCCAACATCAAGTCGCGTGTCAACCGTCTCTCCGTCCTGTCCGCCATCACCTCCACCCAGCAGAGGCTCAAGCTGTACTCCAAGGTCCCGCCCAACGGTCTGGTCGTCTACTGCGGTGAAATTATCACCTCCGAGGGCAAGGAGAGGAAGATCAACATCGACTTTGAGCCTTTCAAGCCCATCAACACCTCGCTCTACCTTTGTGACAACAAGTTCCACACCGAGGCCCTTAGCGAGCTCCTCGAGTCCGACTCCAAGTATGGCTTCATCATCATGGACGGAAACGGTGCCCTCTTCGGTACCCTCTCCGGCAACACCAGAGAGATCCTGCAAAAGTTCTCCGTCGATCTTCCCAAGAAGCACGGCCGTGGTGGTCAGTCCGCTCTGCGTTTCGCACGTCTGCGTGAGGAGAAGCGTCACAACTACGTCCGCAAGGTCGCCGAACTGGCGGTGCAAAACTTCATCACGGACAACAAGTGCAACTGCGCTGGTCTCGTCCTGGCAGGTAGCGCCGACTTCAAGAACGACCTCAACCAGTCCGACCTGTTCGACGGCCGTCTCCAGGCCAAGGTCATCAAGATCGTCGATGTCTCCTACGGTGGTGAGAACGGCTTCAACCAGGCCATCGAGCTGTCTACCGAGACTCTCGGCAACGTCAAGTTCATCCAGGAGAAGAAGCTCATCAACAAGTACTTTGACGAGATCAGCATGGACAGTGGCAAGATCTGCTACGGTATTGAGGACACACTCAAGGCTCTCGACGCCGGTGCCGCCGAGACGCTTATTGTCTTCGAGAACCTGGAGATCACTCGCTGGGAGCTGAAGAGCAGTGATGGAAAGCAGATCATCCTCCACACCAACAAGTTGCAGGAGCAGAACCGTGACCAATTCATGGATGCTGAAACTGGCCAAGAGATGGAAATCGTCGACCAGATGCCCTTCCTCGAGTGGCTGGCCGAGCACTTCCGCGAATTCGGTACCAACCTCGAGTTCGTCACCGACCGCTCCTCCGAGGGCAACCAGTTCGTCAAGGGCTTCGGTGGTATCGGTTGCATCTTGCGCTACAAGCTCAACTTCGAGCAACTCCAGGAAGTCAGCGACGATGATGAGTATTACGATGATTGACGGTATTGCCCCCTCGCAAACCACCGCGAGGCGCCTACTCCAGACTTGAAGCTTCAAGCTCAAGATCTGACGGTGCTTCGCCCGCAGCTGCCAAGTCAGCATGCGGCTGTCATGAATGTCTCGGCAGAATGTGAGACAAAGGGCTTCGAGAGCGCTCCGCTGCCGCCTGCGCGTCACCCTCCCGAGCTGACTGGTCCTATTGGCTGTCAAGTTACGACGCCACGTTCAACTGTTTACCAGCATCATGTAAGTCTACAACAAGACGTCGTCTAGCTGACACAACATACTGACATTCGCCAGGCAACCCTACCCATCCGCATGAGTCACGGCATCGATCGACTGGGGAACGCCATCGGTCGTGGCTACAACAACAATCTCATGACGGCGACGGCGATCGGCGCTGCGGCCTGACTACCTCATGAACGCGATCACGAGTAATGCCGGTGTTCATATGTGGAGGATTAAGCCTACAAGTGTTGCTCAGATTGATTCAAGAAAAATGCGATTCTTACTTTTATTGCCTGCTGTTTTGATCGTCCTGTCCAACTATATCCAGTCTTTTAGAAAGTCATGAGGAATCGATTCTTATATTGGTGCGAATGTTGATATTCCTTGATGACACAGTTTAGTGAAGCGTTCCGTCTGTGTGGCGTACATATGAAGATCACATCAAGAGAACCCTGTAGCTGAGTAGATTACTCTCGGCGGCATCGTAGACTTCAGAACAACTCTGAATATTCAGGCACTTCCTCTAACATTTACGCGTGTGATAGAAATGTTATCTTCCTCATCACATGTGATAGTCAGGGTTAGGGTTGGGGCCATGTTCACCGCGCTTTCTCGACTTCGCCATTGACATTCTGCGTATGAATACCATCTCATCAACTCCATCAATCGAATAATTGCTCGTTCTGCACATACTTATCGCTGCGGTACTCGTTGGAGAATTAATCCGGTATGCACAGACCAATACACTTGGCGTACGATGAGCGACAGTAACAAATGTGTCCAGGTTGGTCTGTCTAGCTGTACATAGTGCGTACGCTCAACAGGACAGATATCGGACGTAAGTGGACACCTCTCATACACGTATCTGGGCATACGACATGGTGGGAGTGGTCGACATGTTTGAGATTCAATACATATATTGCTTGGGTTCACTACACACCATCTCGGAACCTCTACCGCCAATTGGATTTCCCAGCGATCAAGCATTAATCGCCTTCCCTAACCACATTTCCAGGCCATCAAGTACGGCGACAAACACACAACCCACATCGCAACATGGAAACCCCACCAACCCCCTCAACCATCCCAACAGAGGACAATGACCAAGTATCATATCTCGGCCCGCCAGCATCCTACACCCACCAAGCAGCCCTGGACTCCTTCAAAGACCCCAAATACCAACTCCAGCCCGAGACCACCATCGAAGACGTCTTCACCGCCGTGGCAAACGGCTCCTCCTCCCGCGGCGTGGTCCCCTTCGAAAACTCCACCAACGGCTCCGTGGTCTTCACCCTCGACCTCTTCGCCAACCTCTCGGGCAAATACGGCGACATCGTGGTCGTCAACGAAGCCTACGTCCGCGTGAACCACTGCATCGTAGGCCACCGCGCCGCCGCCGCCTCCTCCTCAAACAACGGCGATGGCGAAAACAACGAAAACGCCACCTCAGACTACAGCCACATCACCAAACTCTACTCGCACCCGCAAGCCTGGGGCCAATGCGCCCGCTTCCTAACCACCCACCTCAAACACGCCGAAAAGCAAGACGTCTCGAGCACCTCCCGCGGTGCCGCCCTCGTAGCCTCCAACCCCTCCGACCACACGACCGCAGCAATCAGCTCCGCGCTCGCAGCGCGCGAATCGAACCTCGCCATCCTCGCCCCCAACATCCAAGACTCGCAAACAAACACCACGCGCTTCCTGGTAATCCGCCGCGCAAGCGCCACCGCCTCCCCCCTCTTGCAGCAGGTCGACTCCCCCGTCGAAGCCGCGTCGTACAAAACCCTCATCTCCTTCACGGTATCCCAGCATGGCGCGCCCGGCGCGCTAGCGGACTGTCTCGCGGTTTTCAAGAGCCACGCACTCTCGCTGACGAGCATCAACTCGCGGCCCAGCGGGGAGGCGAGCTGGCACTATGTTTTCTTCGTCGAGTTCAAGGGCCGGAAGAGGGCTGCGGGGCGGGGTGGGGTTGTGAATGCTGCTTTGGAGGAGTTGGGGAGGGTGGCGAAGGGGTGGAGGTGGTTGGGGAGTTTTGAGGATGCTGCTGGTGGGTAGGTATGCGCTGTGATTTGAGGGAGGAGTGCGGGGAGGGAAGGGGTGTGGTGTGGTGTGGTGTGGTGTGGTGCCTGTTCGTGAGGTGAGTTGCATGTAAATACGCATCATGGGTTTTGCGAGTGAATTCAATATTAAAAGCATTTAGATGACCGGAGGGAGTATATACAGTACATATGAGAGCATCAAAATGCTATGGGGAGGATACCTACATATATACAACAGGGCAATGTCTTTACCAGGCACAATGGATTGTACATCGAATGGGACGAGTATTACTGTCCACCACCACGTGAACTCATAAGGAACGCATCGATGTCCGCGCGAGACTATTTCAATGAGCGCACTAATTTCTTTGTTTTTGATAAATACAGTTCGAAGAACTGCAGTCAGGGATTTGAAATAAACCGATAATAGAAAAGCCACCAGAATCCCAATCGATCGCCGAACTCACTCCCCCGTAAAAAGTCATTATACGCCGCGGACGCGAGCCACATGGGAACATCGGGTATTCTCCCACGTCAAGACTCACTCCTGCCACCCAACCGTTCTCCAGAGAAACAAAGCAAGCAAGCAATAGCACCCAAATGAAGTTACGCGCGCATGGCTGGCCTACGCAGCCGAGTCCTTGCTCTTCTTCTTCTGCTCCACCTTGAGCAGGAGCGCGCGGTTGATGTGCGGCAGGACACCACCGAACGCGATCGTGGCGTGGATCAGAGTGTCGAGCTCCTCGTCACCGCGGATCGCGAGCTGCAAGTGTCGGGGCGTGATGCGCTTGACTTTAAGGTCCTTGGCCGCGTTTCCAGCCAGCTCCAGCACTTCGGCGGTGAGGTATTCGAGGACGGCGGTCACGTAGACGGCGGCTTTGGCGCCGACGCGCATCTTGTTCTGGGTTTGCGACTTGAGGAAACGCTTCACACGACCGCAGGGGAACTGGGGAGAGAGAAGTGAGTGTTAGCTAGCTGGTTGGTTGAGAAGTTGGCACGCGCGTAGAGCGTGGATTCGCGGTCGCGTGCTGCTTGTCCGCGCGCAAACTCTGCACACACACACACACAGTCGTCGACGCGCGCAGAAGAAACCGCTGTTGCCTGAACGCGCTTGCGTCCCATCTCGAAATAATTGCATGTCAAGACATACCTGCAGACCAGCCTTCGCGGAGTGCGACTTTTGCGTCTTTCCTGTCGAGTCGCCTCCGGCCTTACCGCCAGTCTTTCCACCAGTCTTTCCTGTACAAGATCGCGTCAGTCGGCAAAACACATGAATATTTGCGCGCGCAAGCGGCGCGTCGGCGAGAGAGTGGGCGCGAACGTACCTTTTCCGCCAGCCATTTCGTGAATTGTTGATGTTTAGAGTTGAAGTGTGAGTCGTCGAGGTGTGAGTGCGTTGGGTAGAGTGAAGAGTCGAGTGTCGTGTGTCGGATGAAACGGAAAGAGCGCGTTTCCAGACGACGCGAGGATTCCAAGCTCGCTCTCGGCTTGCACCCCGCATGAAGGTCACGTGCCGACATGTGTTGACATCCAGCATGCCTGGGTAAGGTATGGCCTGTCGATTCCTGTGTTTGCATAATTTGTATTCTGCGATCGAGTCGTATATGCCAGTGCTGTTGAGAGCTCCGCCGATTGTTGACTGTCCGTCGTAGCAATGATGTGCTATCTCGTCGTAGTGGCTTGAATGCTCAAGACCACGGGACTTCCTTGTCAAAATGCTTCCAATTGATGTAGTATGCACACATAGTACTCGATCTTACTCAATGTGCAGTACACCGCGCGTATGTATTGTCAGTTTGAAGCGCAGAACGGAGCATAATACTTGCCTCCTAGGTATTGCCAGCCTTGGAACGCCTGTATGTTGGTAGGACTTGGAATGCATTGAATGCACAAAGCCGGAGATTGTCACAAGCATGTGAGATAGTTGCCTATTAAAATTATTAGCACATCTAACAAGCTAGTAAGATGTAGTTGTGTCAGCGAACCTGTCGCTGCACTTTTCAAAGAGGTGATTCAACTAGGTATTGATCTAAACATTTGAGCCGATAGCAAGGTCTAGGCTATGCAGGCTGCAGCAGTAAAGACGGCCTGCCAACATTGGTGATCAGTCTCGGATATGGTACCTTCTGCCATTTTCGTGAGTATGCTCTGAGTGTCTTCTAGGGCGGACTGAAGAAGGATAGATCAGTGGTATGTTGTTGAAGTCGCTCACGTATGATACTCGTCCCTCCTTTCGTTAGTGTTAGATGGCCCACCTCTGAGACGCACCATTCATGACCAGAATGATTGCCCTGCTCTGTTACCCGTAAGTACATGATTTGGTTTACGGGTATCTCAGCGAATTGAGGCATACTAAACACGATCTTGTCGGTATGCGATGTGGTGGATGTTCCCGCTGACAAGTTCCAATACCGCTTAGCGTTGAAGCTCACGTGACAGACACGGAGAACGGCCCGAGACAGCAGCATGGAGTCTGTGTTCGGGTTTCACCAGCGACATCATCTTGCAGCGATCTCTGGTGATCTCATCCAAGGAGTTTGAGTTGAGCCGTCTCCTCACTAGCAACGGGTCGATGAACTACTTTTCTCTTCACGACGAGCTTATGACGGGAGATGTCGCTAACGCTGCTTTCCTTCTGTATAAAGCTCAATTCTCCTCGGCCAACCACTGGCTACCCTAGGGCGATTGCGGGCGGCATCAGTGCATGAAGAGCTCATTCTCATTGGCGCCATCGCCGGCCGGCCCTATCTTCTGCCCGCATGCCAATTCGGTAGGACCGTGGAATACGACGCGGTGTATGCTTGTGCTGCAGATCTATCTTTCGCTTCCCAAGCTACAGCGCTACCATGCGACAGGCCGCAGGCGGTACGAAGACATGGCATCCAGCACTCTTTCATCTCTCGACCGTCAGGACAGCAGCTGGGCATGATGCATCGTGTGAATTCCTCCCTGAGTGGCTCCACCGAGACTCCACTTGGAAGTCTTTGATGCCTGCCATTCGAGCCATTTTCGTCGTGGGCGTGGCATAAATAGAGCGTAGCGTCACAGCACTGGCCGATTTGGCCCTGCCCCGCGGACATCCGACGGCACATGCTGCTGCTGGCGCTGCTGATGCTGCTGGCCCCCTACTGGGACGCGAGGGCTTGCTGCGCGTGCATCTACTACGACATGATATTGGAAGTGGAAGGTAGTAGTTGAGCTCTCTGGAAAGGTCAGCGCAGGATGGTCGGAAAGATGTATGCGCGGCACTAGTACCATGCGCAATCAATATACAGTACTTTTCTGGGAGATCGCCGTGTTTGCCGCAGTTGCATGGAGCTTGGCGACCCTGGAGTAGAGAGGGATTCACAGTAGGTCAAAGTCTAATGCTGTTGAGATGGTTTAGATCGTGGGAGCCTATCCTGTGACACCCGGCTCGTTTGGCCTTCCGCCGATGACCTTTGCGCAGTAGGCCTGTATGCAATTCTGCTGTGCTACTCTTGTATCGTGCTTTTCCCCGTAGTCCCTCTGCAGTTCCTCCATACACCTAACAGCTCTCCCTTCCCTTCGGCTTTAGTGTACGCCGGCGCAGCGGGCTGTTTCGACTCCATTCCGACCTTCTACGGCTTCTTCTTCCTGTTATTATTCTCTTGCTTCTTCTCTTCAGGTGCAGGTCGCCGGCGAAACATGTCCCTTGCTGCCATCATTGCGACATCATAGTTCCAACGGCAGCCCGCTCAATCACATCAATCACACACCACCTGCTATACACCCTCGGAGCTCGAGCGCGCGCGCCGTCATGTCGCGCAGTAGCAACGATTCTGCATACGGTTCATGGGGACGACAGCGCCGGAAGAGTGGGCTCTTTTCGCTCTCGACAATCACCCACTCATCCAGCGATCCCGACGTTAGCTCGCCGCGCACGCTGAAGAAACACAAGAAGAGACCTTCCTCCTCCAACATCCTGGACATTCCGCCGCGCGGAAGCCACGAAGATGCGAAGTCCACGCCGCAGCCTTCACCAAGGCCTCGCCGGCCCTCATTGAGGGTCACGACCGCGAAGCGCCCTCCGTCCATGTTTGGCTCCCTGAAGCCATCTCTGCGAAGCCACACCGACCACTCCACCGATTACTTGGGAGAGCCTTTGAGCGCGGCTCCAACTGTTGCCTCTTCGGTGCGCAGCGTAGAAACCACCGCCATGGATGCGCCGCCGCCCAACAGGAATGTGCTGATGCACGGCGAGGTGCAGACGACCACGGGCATGTTTAGGAAGAAGAAGGAATATCTGGTCTTGACGGAACAATCGATGACGAGGTACAAGAGCCAGGCAAAGGCCTCCGAATTCTACAGCAGCATACCAAATCCAATTGGACGCAGCCCGGCGGGCAGACACGGACAGGGAGCATCTCTCGGCTCGACTAGCGATCTGCAGACGCTGTCGGATGCATCTGGTGACAAAGATGGACGCGTGCCGCTACGACAGGTCGTGGCAATCCACCGGCTGGACGATGGCAAGCCCTACTTCGCCATTGAGGTCTGCTATTTGGACGAGGAATCCAGCCAGGCCTCTGCCATGGTTCTGCAGTTTGGAAATCCCGAAGAGCGGACTGTGTGGCTGAGGGCAATTCGCAACGCGGTCAGCGAGGCACGGCTGCACGACGAGAAGTACATCTCTAGCGCCAACATTGGCCTCGCGGCTCGTCTGATTGAACGCGCCAACGACTACGATCCGGCCAACTGTGCTGTGTTCAAGGTTGTGCAGCGTCTCACACCCGGCAAGTCCGGTAAACAGGCCTCCTCAGATGATATTGCCAAGCAGAACTCTTCAGTCTGTTTCCTGGCTATTGGAGTTCACAAAATACACATCATTCCCAATTCGAAGACGCTAGCCAGGTCGTCGAGTACATCTTTGAGCAGCATGTCTGCGCAAGGCGCATTTGGGATCCTGACCCTGATAGGGGTGAGGGTGAGCAGCTCAGATGACACCTTTGAGCTGACATTCCGTCAACCCCTACAACCGCCGAAACGCCTCTACCTTGCATCCTCCGCTTCGCATGAGATTGCGGCACGCCTTCATCATGCAGAGAACTTCCTCAGACCCGAGTACCACTCCCGGCTGCTCAAATTCAGCGTTCCAGCCGCCGTTGAAGAGCTTTTAGGAGTTCCATTGTCCTCGGACGATGAGGAACATAGCTGCTTTCACCGTACGCTGACTGCTTATTGCGTCGCCTATGATATCAATCCGGCAAACCTCCGCTACTACATCAACTACGATTGCGAAGATGGTCCTGGATTCGAACTACTTCCGCCTGCTGACACGCGACGACCACAATATTCGCCACTAGAATGCCTCGCAATCATGAGGGCTTTACGGTACAACGAAACGTTCGGCAGCATCTCGTTCGCACGTGTACCATTGGATGGCCTCAATGGGCTTCATGACAACTACGGATGTGAGCATGTCTGCTCCAAGACAAAATCAGGATCTTCAATCAAGGTTTCTTGGGAGGAACTGGAACGATCTTGTCTCCTTGTTCAAGAAGTCCGAGCGATGGCTGCTACTAGCAAGAAGCTTCGACGTATGGACTTCTCCGGATGCATCACGACCAAACCGGAGCAACCAAAAACCGGGCGGAATGGCGAATTAATCAGGCAAAAAGACATTGGATGTGGTGTGGTCGAAGCGTTGTTCCCGCTTTGTCGCCACCAAAACACAAACGTGGACTGGATCTGCTTGAACGGGATATATCTCAGCGAGACCGATCTTGACTATTTGGTTGGCGCAGCTGTCGAAAAGGCTTGCCATTTCCGTGCGATTGAACTCAACCGTTGTGGGCTGACCGACCGGAGCCTGGGATTGATTCTGGACGCTCTACGTGCTCAGGACAACACGCTGGAAGCCATCGAGATTGCCGGCAATACAGCGCGTCTCAACCCTGCGACGTTCGATAGCCAGCTTGGCATATTTGGATTCATCCGTAAACTAAACCTTTCGTACATCTCACGCACTTCGGGAACAGAGCCACTTCTGCAGCCTGAGACTCTGTTGACGTGGCGCCTATCGGAACTGCGACTCAGCGGCACGACGTTGAATACAGCCACTATCGACGCCCTTGCGACATATCTCGCACATCCACAATCCACCTCGTTGCATGAGTTGTACCTAGACAACAGCTACCTAGCAGGACGTGACATTGCGACTTTGCTCCACAGTATGATGCAAGGCGATGGCGATCATCGTAACCTCCATTTCGACATCAGCCAAAGCCACATCACCAAGGATCTGGAGTACGTAACTCAGGCTATTTCCAATGGCATGGCACCATCTCACCTCAGCATGCGAGCCATTGAGTATAGGGAAGAGTCAACTTTCCGCAAGGTGCTCAGCGCATTGACCATGAACAAGACCATTCAATATCTGGACCTGTCACAGACCGCGCTACCAGGCGCTGCTAGTGACGAAACCTGCCGCGCGTTCAAGAAACTTTTCGCCGAGAACGACACAATCGTGGAGCTGAATCTCTCAGGCGAAGAGTCGAGACTGGCAACGTCGCGCTTCGGTTCAGGGATCAACGACGCCTTGATTGGCTTGAAGCACAACAAAGCTATGCGTATATTGCACATTGAGCATCAGAAACTCGGTGTCCAAGGCGCTAGCACCCTCTCAGAAGTCCTCAAAGAGAACACTGCGCTGACCGAGCTATACTGCAACAATAATGAGATCCCCCTCACTGGACTGACTGATCTCGTCAATTCCATTGTCGACAACACGAACATCATCCAGTTGCCCACAATGGACGATGGACGAGCAGCTGCCTTCAGGATGGCTGAGAACACGATGAAGGCCATGTCCGAGTACGACAATTCTGCTCCCTTGGCTCCTGTAAAGTCGTCACCATTTGCAACCTCATCGTTCGCAATGAAGCGCGGGATCGCCAGCGTTCGCCGCAGCGCCCAGAGGGCAACACCTTCTTTCCCAGCCCTACCACGCCAGCAGCGGTCCGATCACGCGGCCATGCCAACGCCTCCACCACCTCGATCTCGCCAAGCTTCCCACACGGGACCCACCGCCGCCGCGCCTTCATCATTCACCGTGCAGGACATCCAGACCACGCACCGTCTGCTCACCGAACAATGGGATCGCCAGTGCTACCGCCTAGCGCAATACCTCGATCGCAACTGGTGCCTCCTCCACGCCATCCCAACCAACATGAACGTCGAAGACGAAAAGTTCGAGCGACCAGAATCCGCCGGTAGTCTCGGCCGGATGCTCGCCGAAGTCAAGTACGACACCACGCCCCGCGCCGAGCTCAAGACCTACTTCGACGAACCCTCGCCCGGAGACACCAGGAGCACCTCGCCGTCTTCCTCCAGACTCCACCTCTCCATCGCCGACTCGCCGCTCAACGGCGACCCCGAGCCCGTGCAGGAGCGCACGCCCTCAAAAACCAGGCCGCCCCAAAGCTCTTTCAAGTCTTTCCTCCTAGACACCAGCCCGGACATCGATGACGAGCTGGTGGGTGAGCTGAAGCAGCTGCGCAGCAACGATACGCAGGACAGTCTCGAAGACGAGCCAGACACGCCCCGGCAGGCGACCGTGGGCGCCAGCCATAGCTTCCACTTGCGGTGAGCATGAGCAGGGCGATTCTCGTGGGGCCGGGCAATATTTTTTCCGTTGTCATTTTTTTTTAATGATTTTATTTTGCTGTCTGTTTTGTTTTCTTCCCCAGGAGTTCGATCGACTGCGACTTTGAGCGAATACTTCTTTCTGATTGTTGTTTTTACTTTTTCTATCTTTACTTTCGTTCTTCTTCCGCTCTCTCTCCCTCTCGCTCTCTCTCACCCGCCACGTTTTGGGTAGTGGACCAAGAGTAGCAGTAGTAGTAGTGATGAGTTTTATTCATTTGGGGTTCTTTTGGGGATTGATGGATTCGGTTGGGTTGGGTTGGGTCGGGTCGGTGGGCGGGAAAAGAAAAATCATATACCTCGGCGTTCTTTATTTCGAAGAGTCTTATCGAAAAAGCTCATCTGTTTCGGGGTTTGGGAAAGGGGTTTTGTTTTGTTGGTTGGCGGGGATTTTTGCCCGTGTGTGTGTGTATGTCTCCTTTAGCGGTTTTCCTTCTGTCTCTCTCTTCCTTCTTTCCATTCGATGAATTGTATTGTGTATATGATGTTTCTGCTTTTATTACTTTTTCATTTCTTTTTTTCCTCTCGCTTTTTTCTCTATCTGACATTCTTCCTTTAGCCCTATCCTACTTCTTCGATGCGTGTGAGCGAAGGAGTCGAGGAATGGAGAAGACAGAGGGGGAGAGAGAAGGATAAGCTTTCTAGGCAGTGCAAGAGGAAGCACTGTCTACCTAAACTAATGCATGGCAAACAAGATGATCTACTGTAATGATCTGTCCTAGAAAGACAGGGAAAAGAGTACTGTACATAACGAAAGCCAAAAAAAAAATGTCTTTCTCCTGTTCGATTGGAACTTCTTACTTTACTATACCGGATCTGACTTTTGCTACATCTGATTGTATTGATGATGTATACAATCCAATGATAGAGAAAGAAAGAAATGGCATTGTAGGAAAATTACAAACGCATGAGTTTTCTTTCGTTCTTTTTCTTTGCCTACCAAAGTCGAGTTGATAGGCGGTGATGCCCAAAGACACCTAGGTATCTATCTATCCATGAACAACATCATCATAGATTGGCTGTTAGTGCTGAGATCCGCTAGACCGGAGTGTAGTAGTGCAGTAATCCGAGTCCAGTCGGTCGGTAAATTAATGTAACCATGACGTCGCTCCTTTTAGCGAACAAAAAAAAAGGCCGTCTGTATGCGTTGGATGAATAGTATGTAGACGACCATTCTGAACCGTGCGTCTTTTTTTTTTCTTTTGGGTGTGGTGTGGTGTGTGTGTCTCCGTCCTTCCATTTTGCTTCTACGATTCTTCTCTCGTTTCCGATTCCTTTCGAAATTACCTTACCTTATTGAGAGGGAACGTTTGATGACGAACGAATTCCCTTCGTCTGGCCATTTCGGAAGTGTAGGCGCGGGCGAGCGAGCGCGAGCGCTTGGATCGGATTATGTTCTGGTAAGTGTTGGTTAGTTAGGCAGGCATGGTAGGTAGGCGGCAGATTGCATATTGGTGGTGGTATGCGCGCAGCAGTCGGACGGACTACTGTAGGTACATGTAGACTAGGCTTGTTTCAAGATCCGGTACTTTCTTTGCGTGTGTGGCGCTGTGAGTGGCATTTGCGCGGCACGGCAGCGACAATGGACGTCACATGGCGCGCGCGTGTTTCGTGTCATGTCCTTACTGTATGTACATAGTGGGTTACATAGTGGCTCCTCAGCTTCCGGTCAGTCTTCCTTTCTATTATTACGTGCCATGGGGGGACCATGAGGGTGTTCGAAAGGTTAATGCCGTGACTGGAGGGGCTTGAAATGATAATCATGTCAGCTGCCGCGTGTACCTTTGTACCTGCCATGGTGAAAGGAATGCCATCCAGTGAGGGCTGTCGGACTACTATAGATTCTGGGGCAGTACGGGCTGGGCTGAGTGGGCTGCCAGGCGGATCCTGGAATCGCATCTACTACTCTCGCCTCTTTAGGCTTGATGCTATTTCATCTCATCTCATCTCATCGCGATCTTTTCCTTCGGTTTCCCTGTTTTTTTTCTTTGGGGTATCTAGACCTTGGTGGTCTCTCTCTCTCGTTGGGAAAAGGCCGGCCGAATGACTGCTTGGGCAGAAGCAGGTATGTGCGTGTATGTGCTCGGACTTTTTGAGAGAGAGACTTCTTTTCCAGCGTCTATTCTTTTCTGGAAGGGTCAGTAGTAGTGAGGGATATGTGGTATCAAATGGTTAGTCAACATTAATCAATTGACCCTCATTATTGCTTGAGCCGGAAAATCATCAGATCATCCAGGCCGCGAGATGCCCGCTGTCGATCGCAACGTAACGTCAGCACGAAAGTCAGTCAGTCATGTCCGTCGTAGCGCGTCCATACAAGCGCAGACCGAGGACATCCCAATATTGTACAGCAAGACGAAGAAGGCATGAAATTATCCAGGAGTCAAGAGAGGCAAGTACAGATCGATCGATGGGCGCGACATCGACGGGATATAAGTATTTCAAGGGAGAAAGCGATGTGCGCGCGTGTTCCAGAAAGTGCAAAAGTCCAATTTGCCGGGACACACAGGGACATACATGACCCGGGACGAAAGGAAGGTTCAGAGGCATGGGAATCTTTGGGCGGGAGCTTGCAAGATGCTCATCTGCCAACGATCTTCTATGCTGGTTTGTGTGCGAAAGGCTAATCCGCCCGTTTCGCGGTGGAGTGGATGACGATTAGCGTCGACGCGGGAGCGAACGGGTGTGCACCAACGGTATCCTTGCGAGTGATAGCACAGCTCCGCCCGTCTTGTCTGTTGCTTTCGTTCTACTACTGTACTGGAGCAGGATTATTTCTGTGTGGGAAAAGGGTGGTATGTACATTGACTAACAAGGCTTGTAAGGTGAGTAGCACGTGTTTGTCATGCACGCCACAAGAAACCCTCGATCTTATAGACAGCAGTCCATCTCCTAATCTCACGACGTCTCAGAGTGAGGTGACATAGCAGGCCCAGATCACCGATCTGGCGAGACAGAGTTGCGCTCGGCTGCTTATGGATATTGCAGGGCCCTGCTTGGAACTCTAGAGGGCAGAGTGGGCAGAGGTCGATGAGCTGGGCAGCTTGAGCTGGGGTCGGCGCGAAAAAAAGCGAGGACGGCGGGATCCATTGGCTGTCATGCAACTCATTCCTTGCTGCTTGTGCCGCCAATGCATGCATCTTGCCCCGCAGCGATTGGAGTAGAGTAGAGTAAAAACTGTGGTGCTGTGATGCTGTGGTCGTGGCGAGCTGAACTTGCTTCTGGACCTGCAGCAGTTCCGCCGCGTGGTAAACACGTCTTGCACGTCTTTTGTTTCTTCACCCCAACTTCACCTCACTCACTCACTCACTCACCACTACAATACCTTGTCTCGCGTCGAAATTGCGCGTGTCCTCGATCGAGCGCAGGTGAGCTTACTCCTCCCCACTAGGACGGTGCTACACCCGAATTCCAAACATCCACTACCGCCTACCGCCTAACCGCCGCCTCGTCCGTGCACCAAGCAAGGGCCCACGTCGACGTTAGGCAAGGACGGCAAGGCCCAAAAGAACATCCTTCTAAGTAAGACTGCGCAGCTCTGCCTCGCCGAGTATTGTTCCACCTCCAACCCGACCAACGACTCCGACTCTTGCCAGCGAACTGGCCCTTTTGACGACCTCCCGAACACCGCGACCTCAACGATCAACAAAGCCTCGCCCAACTTCGCATCTGCCTAGCCGACACTTCCACCTTCCTACCCGACGCGTCAATCCCGCTCGGCATTCCACCTCGATCCGCCTGAGCGTCTCTCATCTCACGTCGACTTCATGTCGACGCGTCGTCCTCCACCCATGGACGTCTACCACGACCAAATCGCTTCCATGGCCGCCTTACCCGAACACGATGTAGAGGCTGCCCTTCTCAACGCCCTGCGCCCGCTCGGCGACGCGTCCAACAAGTCCAACCTCAACCTCAACCCCACCACATCTGGCTCCGACGGCGCCTCTCCCACAAAATCAGACAGCTCGCCGCTCCGACCAATGCACTCGAACGGCCTCGCAAACTTCAGGATCTCCCCACCACAGCAACCCATATTCACCGACTCGCCGCAGAAGAACGGGAACTTCTACCAGAGCTACATGCCGTGCGCGCCTCTGCCACAAAAGGCTCTCTACTCGCAATTCCCCAGCGTGCAGTCGCTGGGCAAGGAGAACACCATGCAAGGCCCCACTTTCGACGAAATCAATGCAATGCCGTACGTCGAGGCCGATTTCGGCTACAAAGCGCCCATGAAAAGGACCAACTCCGAAATGGCGCCTTCTAGCGAGCGACCAAGCTCGAAGAAGCAAAAGCAAAAGTACGAAGAGGAAGAGCCATTCGATCTTCCCGACCCTAGCGAGATGCCTTCAGTCACCGACGACGGAACCAAGCCGTCTTTCAGCTATGCAACACTCATCGGTATGGCCATCTTGCGGGCACAAAACCGTCGCCTCACGCTCGCCCAGATCTACAAGTGGATCTCGGACAACTTCGCCTTCTACCGTCTGGCCGAAAGCGGCTGGCAAAACAGCATTCGCCACAACCTCAGCCTGAACAAGAACTTCATCAAGATCGAGCGCCCCAAGGACGACCCTGGCAAAGGTAACTACTGGGCCATCAAGCCCGGACAGGAGCGTCCTTACTTGCAAGACAAGAAGAATCCGATTCAGCGCCGTATCAACCCAGACGGTTCGCAGTACATGCAAGCTCTGCCGCAGGAATTCTCATCTTCTTCCGTCTACCGGCCTTCCACCGCACCCGCTATCGGGCAATTCACCCTCGCGCCAACTACGACCAAGAAGATCGAAACCAAGGCCATTGACTCTGCCAAGTTCCCTGACGAGACCGACATCTTGTCTTCTGACGGCACCATCCCAGCCTCTGATCCTGCTCTTGCTGAAGACGACAACGACAACTCCGCCATGCCTCCTCCACCTGCACCAATGCGCTCCTCACCGCCTCCGCACGACTTCGGCTCCTCCCCGCCACCCATGGCCTCCCAGCCAACGCGCAAGGGAACTCCACCTCCGGCACCTCGCTTCAACTCCCATAGTCGCTCGGCTGGCCGTCGAAAATTCGCGGGCCTGGCCGACAGCGGGTACTGGTCATCAATCGAATCTTCGGCTGCCCGTGGTGGCGTACAGCATCAGCTCACTTCCGAGACGGACGCTTCCCGAAATCGCATCCGCAAGGGCCGGGCAGAGGCGGAGATTGCTCGCATCAGGAGCTCATCCTTTGACAGCCCTACCAAGGACAGACGCGAGTCCAGGGCTAGCATCTCGCGCCTCTCCTCCTCGCCAACGAGGCGGGATGCAGACCCTCTCACACCTGCAGTCGTATTCAAGCGTCCCGTCAAAGCTCCGATGTCCGTCTCCCCTAACACCAACCTGCGCAACCATCGCAACAGGATTCGCGCGCTTCTTGGTTCCCCGGCCAAATCCTTCTCTCCTCTGCCCGAGGCAAGCACATGGAGCCCGGCTTTCAACCTGACCGCCGATGACAGCTCCAACGCCTTCTTCGTCTCTCCATTCAAGGCCGCTCGCACGCCTTGGAAGCCTTGTTTCGGCGACACTCCCAACGCCGACAACAACAACTTGAACACTACATCTCACCTCTTCGATGTCTTCATTGACGGCCCCGATGAGGATCTTACCGCTCGCGGCTCACCCGAGAAGCGTTCTTCGCAACGTCCATCACTCACACGCGCCGCCACTAGCTCCGGCGCTCTCGCCGACATCACTGGTAGCGCCAAGAGTAACAATGGCAATCTCGGTCGCTCCACAGCAAGTAACACCATCTCGCCCTTCCTCAACAAGCCTAACTTCGGCCCTTCGCCCACGAAGAGGAAAATGAGCACCCTCGGCTCACCACTGAGACAATCACACATCGTATCTAGTGGTACCCCCGAAGCCAACGACGACTTCTGGGCCACTTTCGCGCCTGAAGGCGGCTTGGGCATCGACGATGAGCCCATTCTTCGCCCACACACCACCGCACCTGATAGCGGCAGCAAGGCCAGGGGCAACGCAGACAACAGAGATGCTGCCACCCTCTTTGGCCTCGAAACCCTGATCCCATCCGATGGCAGCGAGGAGGGTATCGACCTCTTCCAGGACTTCGGTAAGATCGGAGGCGGCATGCCTGTATTGGCTGCCAATGGAGATAGGTCTACTGGTAGCCCTATCCGCAGGTCCGAGGCGAGCAGAGCTATGCCACCGCCTGCGAGACCAGCACTTGCTCGCAGCTGGACCAGTCGCTGGTAAACCCACGCCCACGAGTACATGCACACCACACGCGCGGTCTGAGACCGACACCATGAGAAGGAAAGAATAACAATACCCCACCCCGCGCAAAGACACCACCACGGCCGGGCGCCCCAACCGCAGTATATGCTACGCATTGATGACACTCCTTTCTATAACTTTTTTGACGACACGACACGGTTCATCAGTCCGGGTCATACTGCTGCAGTCCGGGAATGAGCGTACTTTGAATTTTTGGAGTCTTGGTGGGCAGCGCATGGCATCGTGTTTTTGCTTTTCTGGATCGGGAGTTTCTTGTTTTTTTTTTGGGAGTGTATTGTTTTGTTCCCCATGCATTTTGGTTTTTTTGCAACGGCCTCGCTTGTGCTAACGACATTATTGACGACGGCGCAATTGTTGGGGACAGAAAGGGGAATTTGTTTCTCGAGTCTTGGGCTTGAACTTGAGCTCTTCGAATTGAAGCCTTGGTTTTGATTGAATGCGGCGCGCTTTTAATAATACCTACCAATGGATTTCTGCTTGTCTGTTCTTGTTGCTTTCAACCCCTCTTTCTCTCTCTCTCTCTCTCTCTCTCTCTTCATTTTCACCTTGCATGCTATGTCCGCTGCCGCCTTTTGAAACGGGACAAGTTCGTCTGGATGATGACTGGAAGCTGGGAGCGAACGTCGTGGCACGAAGGAGGCTATGATGCATTCTCTGGACGTCGCGTCGGTTAGACATTAGGTCCACGGCGGCTACTGGATCACCCTTACAGTGCTACTGATCCGCATCCATTCACGCTGACCTCATGTCAACATCGAGCGTACTTGTTGCGTGCGGCCGGGCTCCCGAAACTCGCGAACTTCCCGACGTCGAAGGAAGGTTGGAATACCTATGGAACTTGATGGCCATTTTGCTACATGGCATTTAATCCCGATGTGTCGTCACATGGCGATTCACTTCGCCGTTACATGACAATGGTGTCTGTCCTCGGGTCTCTTACGTGCGTGTCACGGGCTCGCTCGGTATGCTCACATGCTCGATGTTAGTGATGGTAAGGGCGTTTGCATGTGAAGAGACGAAATACATGTGAACATGCTAGAGTAGGAGACTACTTGAGCTTCATGTTCACTAACTCAAACATGACCCACACTCACGACCTACACCCACACCTATACTCACAACCAACACTCACAACCAACACTCACAGCCAACACTCAAAACTAACACACACGTATCAACAATCACACCACCGAAGAACCATCTTTCTCTTAATCACCGACATCACGACGATTCGACACTATATCACGGCCAAAAATGGCGAGCGGCTCACAAGAGTTGCGCGACGCCGACTGGCACAAAATGTCACACAAGGACCGTGTTCGTCAAGCGAGGGTCGCTTACAAAAAATCACTGTATGGTGAATCACGTGTGCTCCATGTCAAAGAGTTCGACGAGGTCGCCGAAGAGGTCATCCAAGATGCAAGTCAAACACAGAACGGCACATCACTCATGATGGAAAAGCTCTAATCGAGCAAGTTCCTCTCGCTACGCAAAGAGTTCCTGGCAGAACTTCGTAAGATCAGAGACGAACTGAGGTCCGAACGCCTGGCAGCCGACACGCTTGCTGGCCTCCTCCGCGATACGACTCGTGCCCTTCTTAATGCTCCCGATGAATCAGTAAAGACGATCGTATAGCGTCTACCGCCTACGTTCGGTAAGGTGCTCACTCAGTGGGTCAATGAGGCTCAAGGCGATGACGTTGACGTGGACACGGTCTTGGACGAGCCTCCTAAGAAGAAGATCCGGCTGAGCTCTTCCGCTGAAGACGAATTGGCTGTCACGCAGAAGACATCGGCCGTGGGCCAGAACAGACTCGGAACAACTGCACCTAATGCGGATCGCTAGGAGAGCACCGATACCGCACTCAAGTATGGAGCAGAGAGCAACTCAACACTCAAGTCACTCTCGTCTCTTCGACTGCTATTTGGATTGATCATGCCCGGATTGGTGATTCTTGTTTGCTCTGGGATGATCCCATTTCCGATCAACGATGATTTCGAAGACGATAAATTCATGGGTGCTGCTTTGAGCGAAAGCTCTCGCGTATCAAGCCTCTTCTTCTAACGTGGATATGAGCAGAGGAAATGCAAGGTACAAGCAAGCACCCGGGGCTCTCTTGTATGATACATCACACGCGAGGTGGATTCTGGGGAGTCAAATGGACGCTGAGCAAGGGGAGGCGAGGTACGGAGAAGCGCCCAGAGCCTTTCTCGTATCATATATTGGAGACCATGGGAGCTCGAATGCGAGGTTGAGGATGAAAGAAAAGGCAAGACATTGAGGAGCACTAGGATGTCAAGCATCACATACCCATTAGCTGGACCTAATTCATCATCAAATGAACCATCAATTGCAGCACCGAATCTCTCGTGAATACCCCAATATTCCAACTGACCAGATACAACTGTGCCAATGTGCGCACGTAGGACATTAAGTGATGACTGTCGTATCGACGAGGTGAACTAGAGTGCCTCACCTGGCTCGTTCAGCAGATACCAAAAGTTGGCGGATATTTACCGCGAGGCGGAACTCAACCCATCAGATGTACCGCTCGAGAACGGAAATATCTCAGCGGCGCAAGTGGAAAGTAACGATGCTAGGCCTGCCGGCACTCTCTTGGAGACTCATGGTCATCCACGGAGAGAACGGCAAAGAGAGGTTAGTCTCTCGTCGGCGCATCTGAGACCCTGAATTTCTGAGCCTTTCGATAGCAGCTTCGTAGGCGGTAGTACGCCGTGGAGAGCCTTACTCGAATATGACGTTGTCTTGTCGGTGCAGATGGACTGCATCCAACATACGCCTGCTGACAGCACCTCAAAATCTCGAGTCTGTAGACGGTTGCTCGACCTGAAAGCCAGGCCCACAACAAGTGCTTTCTCAACGGCGTCACTTGTGCATGTCCATCCTGCCTGGCATTTTATCTGCAGCTCGAGAGGAATTTTCACACTCGGTGTGTCGCCTTTGTTATCCACATAGCCAGCTCGGTCTCAATCTACACAGCGGTCGCCGACCGGATAATTGGCATGCGCTGTTCGGCGACGTGCGCATTGTCGAGCCCTTCGCCAGTATGATCGCAGTAACGGGTCGCCAGGCGTTGGTTCGGTTGTAGTGTACAGGGAGATCGTTCAAGGAGTCGACGTGGACGCGTTGTAATGTCGGTCGCTAGAAGATCTCATACGCATGGCTAGCTTGTTAATGTGGTGTAATATTCAATTGTTCGATGGCTTTTATGTCAAGTCAGACAGTCGCTTCGTTCGGTGCGCGAAGTCACGTTGTGTAGCTAGGTATGTTGTTCAGTCAGGATGCGTAGACGTAGACGCGTCGTTGAATTAAGACGAGTGGTGATGTCACCGGAACGATTTAATTGACCTTGACGCGAACACGAGATGTTAAGATTTAAAGTAACGTTACTCTGAACTTGAGTACATGTAAGTCGTTCCGAAGATCGACATTCTCACTATTTATCAATAAATACCGGTTCTGTATAAATCGACAAACGCTAGCATCCAAACTCCAAAGTCACATATCACCCAACATGAACTACGGTATTGCTTTCCATCCCAAGCCACGCTTCAATGCCTCCCAATCCAACCTACTAACCCAACCCAGACTCCCTCGTCGAAGCCGTCGTAGATGGTGGCTATCTTCCAACATTCCTGCTCCGTCGGGGTATCCGCGCACAGCTGCAGGACCGCATCAACACCATCTCCACGACTTCCATGACATCCGCCCTCGAGACCAAAATGGCATACGTAGAGCTGTTGCGCCAACGGCCCATCGCGATCAACACCTCGGACGCCAACGAGCAGCACTATGAAGTCGGCACTGGTGTTTTGTCTGAATCTCTTGGGCCTCGCATGAAGTACTCCTGCTGCCTGTACCCCAAAGGTGGCGAGACGCTGGCGCAGGCGGAGATCGCTATGCTAGAGTCGTATGTCGAGAAGGCTGGACTCAAGGACGGGATGAAGATCTTTGATCTCGGGTAAGTGATTTCTATCATGATGATGGATGGATGGGAGGGAGACGAGACGGGACGAGACGGGCTCAAGCAAGCATCCCGACAACTAACAAATCCCAATCAAAACAGATGCGGCTGGGGCTCCCTCAGCTTATACCTAGCCGAAGTCCTCCCCAACAGCCAAATAACCGCCTTCTCCAACTCGCGCACGCAAAAGGAATACATCGACTCGCAAGCCCGCGCGCACAACTTCGGCAACCTCGAGGTGATCACAGGCGACATCGCGACGCACTCGTTCGCGCAGACGCCGCAGGAAGGTGCCTACGACCGCGTGCTCAGCATCGAGCTCTTCGAGCACATGAAGAACTACGAGCAGCTGCTGTCCAAAGTCGCCTCGCTGCTGAAGCCGCGCGGCAAGCTCTTCGTGCACCTGTTCGCGCACAAGAGCACGCCGTACGACTTCGAGTCCGGCTGGATGACGCAGCACTTCTTCACCGGCGGCACGATGCCCTCGGCCGACCTGCTGCTGTACTTCCAGCGCGACCTGAAGATCGAGCGGCAGTGGTGGGTCAATGGCAAGCATTACGCGCGGACGTGCGAGGACTGGTATGCCAAGATGACGGCGGCGAAGGCCGCTATCTGGCCGCATCTTGTCGAGACGTATGGCGAGGAGGGTGTGGCCAAGTGGTTCTACAGGTGGCAGGTCTTCTACCTTGCTTGCGCGGAGCTGTTTGCTTGGGATGGAGGCGAGGAGTGGGGTGTTTGCCATTACTTGTTTGAGAAGCCGGAGTGAGTGGAATGAGGTCTTGAAGTGATACATTCTAGACATCGTGATGGTAGGGTTCATCCACAACTAGACAGCGTCGGCGCTAATGGGGGTTTCAAGCGTATTCGTTCAAATCATTTGAATGGAAGTAACCGATGTTGCCCTGCGAAATACTGATCGTGTAGTGCGCATGCACAATGAGAATTGATGGGCTCGTCGTCATTTGGATCGATCGTCTGGAGAAGATGGAATTTCCCAGATCATGCAGTAACGCTTCATGTTCTCATCTACCGTCTTTGCTTTCATCTAACACATCAAAATTTTGAGCTTTTCGTACTTCTCCAACCACCTTTCCTCCAGACCTTTACGACCTCTTCTCCTCGGCGACGGCCTTGGGCCTCTCAACAACCTCGCCCTCGCCGGGGATCTTCGGGGCCTGACCGCCCTTCATCTCGGCCTTACCCTTGGCCTTCAAGCTGGTGGAGTCCTTGGGCAGCTCCTTGGTGTAGGGCAGGAACTCGGGCTGGCCGGGGATGTATTTGCGCAGAACCTCGGGGACGTTAAGACCCTCTTCAGTCTGGTAATTCTCGAGAACGCAGCACAGGGCGCGCTCGGTGGCGCAGAGGGTGGAGTTGAGGGCGTGTGTGTAGGTCTTCTGGAAAGAGGCGTCGGTCTGCTTCTTTTGGCCGTATCTAAAAGACGAGTTAGTATTTGATCGCAAACCAAGACAACGACGATCACTCACCTGATTTCAAGCTCACGAGTCTGGTAGTCTGTGCAGTTGGAGCAGGAGACGAGCTCCTTGTACTCGCCCTGGAAGGGGAACCATGCCTCGAGATCGTACTTCTTAGCGGCAGCGTTGTTCAGCGCACCAGAGACGATACCGACAACGCGATGGGGCAATCCAAGGGACTTGTAGAACTCCTCGGAGGTGTCGATCATTTGGTCAAAGTGGGTCCATGAGTCTTCGGGCTTGCAGAAGATGAACTGCTCAATCTTCTCGAACTGGTGAACGCGGAAAATACCCCAGGCGTCCTTGCCGTGGGAGCCTGCCTCCTTGCGGAAGTTGGTGGAGTAGCCGGCGTACTTGATGGGGAGGTCTTTGTCGTTAAGCCACTCAGCCTCGTGCATGGCGGAGATGGGCTGCTCGGAAGTGGCGATCAGGTACTTGTCCGTCGCAGGGTCGTTCTCCTTCTCCGTGACCTTGTAAAGCTCCTCGTCGAACTGCTCAAGCTGTGCGGTCTTGGCCATGGCCTCGCGGAGCATGAAGAAAGGCGGCTGGTTGGGCTTGTAGCCCTTGTTGAAGAGGAACTCGAGACCGTAGTTGATCAGGGCGAGGTTGAGGAAGAGACCGTAGCCAGTCAAGCAGTAACCTCTGTGTCCGACAATCTTCACGCCGCGCTCAGGATCGTAGCCGTCGAGCCTTGCAAGCACCTCGTGGTGCGACAAGCAGTCCTTCTTCTCAACCTTGACGCCCTCGGGTGCCCAATCGCGCTCCAGTTTGTTGTTGTCCTCGTTGTCGCTCAAAGGAACCGAGTCGTGGACATAGTTGCCCACAGACTTGGCCTTCTTCATGAGGTTGACGTACTTGCTCGCAGCCAAGTCTTCCATCTCCTGCTTCTCCTTGGCCAACGACTCCTTCTCAGCCTTCAATTTCTCGAAATCCGCAGGGTCGCCCTTGTTCTTTTTGTTAAGGCCCATCTCCTTCTGCACCTTGTTGATCTTGGCGCCCATCTCGGTGGCGGCAGCATACTGGGTCTTGCGGTGGTCCTCAAACATCTCAATGATCTCGTCGACAATCTCCTCGGGCGCATGGCGGCGGCGTTGCGACTCCTTGATCTTTTCTGGGTTTCCGCCGCGCTCCTTGATGAAATCGTTGATGTCCAGCATTTTGGCGGTGTTGCAGTTGGTGATGTGTGTTTGACGTGTGTTTGTTAGAGGGCCAAATTATTACTGCGGATCGCTCCAGTGAATAGTGCGTAGGTAGTGCAAGGTGTGGTGAATGACCGCCTATCTTGGTGACTGTGTTTGACAAAATCAAGAGGGGTCTTAGAGCCGTTTCGCTGCGGGGCACGCGATTGAAGCTGTGATGCCTCAGGCATACATATATTGCGGACGATCGCATGCTCATGAATAATCACGCGTCGGTAGGCATTGGTGTCCAAAGACTGAAAGATGCCATTTGAAGTCTATCTTCGAGTCATTGGTGTATTCTTGAGAGCATACGATCGATGTACGTACGCGTCGAAATATCGTTGCGAGACGAAGGTTGGCCATGTCACATCAACAGCGAGCCCATTTGATGCAAGGAGACAGATTGTGAGCTGAGCATTGATGCAACCCATTACACCACTAAGTAAACTGACTATCATCAAAGATAAATCAAAGCTATCATGACGCTCCGCTCGCTCAGAAGCAGAACATGGTATAGAACAACCTTACCGAACAAAGGCAAAAGAGAGCAGCACGGGGACCCACTCGCTCGCTCATCCACACAAGGATGTCAAGATTCCCCAAACGAACAGCATGCGTAACCAAGTGTCACGAAAGGAAATCAAAACTAAAACAGTCATCAATCATCAAGCCCGACTCTCCCGAAAAGGAAATGTGCCTTCACCAAGACAGAACGCTGGGCATCTCGCCACCACACGCAAGCCCATCGCAGATTTCTTGATCAGATTGGCTCACGGCATCTTTGGGCGACTGCTGACGCGCCGGCCAGATTTCCCTGCCTTCGGACTTTTCGCGCTGGAAGTGCTCGGTGATGGCCTCGCGGACTTGCGACTGGAAGTGGAGAGGGCCTGTCGATTGAGATGTGTTAGCGGATTTGGATTCTCGACTTGCTGGCTGACCAAATGATTGTTCCTTCCAAAGTTGGGTTGGATCAAACTGACCTTTCTCCCATCGCGGGTGCAGCTCGCCATTGATGAAGACGCCTGCGTTCAGGTTTGCTTGCGCGCGATCGCACAACGCTTTATCCTCTTTCATGACGCGCGCGTACGTGTCGGCGATTGTGCGGAAGTCTTCCTCCGACGAGTTCTTGTTGCGATAGACTTCGTAGTGGACTTTGGTTTGGGAGGCGGATGCCGGGAGGAACTTCTGGATCATCATAAAGTGTGGTCTGTTTGGGTGGCGTGCTGTCAGTTGATGTTCTTTCGTTCGACGTTGATGCTAGTCTCGGGTCTGACTTACGAGACACTCATGGAGACGTTGGGGAAGTAGTAGGTGGAGTTGACATCGTAGCCCTTAGCTCTCTGTTCTTCCGTCGGCGCCTGGTCGTGCTCCATATAGCCTTTCTTGAGGTCCACATCGTGGCTGTCGATGGTGAGGAATGTTGGTACGTCAGGGTGTGTGGTCTTGCAGTGGTAGCACTCGTTGAAGTTGTCCGAAGCGATCTTCCAGTTGTAGTTCGCGTCGAGCTCGTAAGTGTGGTCTAACTCGTATTGACTGAAATCGAACTTTTCGAACCGCTCTTGCTCATCTGCGCCCTCCATGAACTCCTCCCAGGGCACTTCTGGCGTCTCCTTCGCATCGAGGTTGACCCAGATGAAGCCTTTGGAGTCGATGCGGAGGTGAATGGGGAAGAGACCGTTCTGAGACTTGTCAAAGCCTGTTAGTGTGTCGTAGTCGGGCGCCTTGGCTAGCTTGCCGTTGAGGCCGTACGACCAACCGTGGTAGCGACAGGACAGGATGCTTGCTCGGCCTTGGTCTTTCTCAACAACTGTGTATGCGCGGTGACGGCAAACATTGTGAAAGGCGTTGATCTTGCGGGTACGGTCCATCAAGACGACAAAGTCGTGACCAGCTACTGTGTAGCGGAGGAAGTCACCCGGCTGTTGGATTCGCGAGCTGTGGGTCAGGAACAGCCAGCGACGGGTAAAGATGGCACGTCGTTCAAACTGGTACATCTCGCTGGTTGTGTACCATGCTGCTGGCAATGCTCGTACTGGCGTTTGCTTGTTCGAGTCTGGAGCGGGCTTTGGCTGGGCTGGCACGCCACCTGAGCTGAGGAAGTTGAACATCGTTCTCGATGGTCGATTGATTGATTGAGTGGTTGATTGATTGATCGGTTGATTGATCGGTCGGTCAATTGGTATGGATACTGCTTTGGTGTTGAAGAAAGGCTTGTAGCTATGAATTGAGTCTCCTACCTTGATATAACTGACGGTCGTCGCTTTTTTGTGCGTTGGAGGTCTTGCCACATACACGGTCCGTCGATGGCCGCCTACCGCATCAAGTAATTCCTGCTGACTAGAAGATGGTCATCATGAGGATATCCTCAATGGAAACACGATCCGGAGACAGGAATTCAGCATCCCGGTGTCACTTTGATATCACAAGATCAACGCGTAGCCTTCTCCAAAGGGAAAAATTTCCCAAAGCGGCAATTCGCGAGCTGAGCCCGAGTCGTGGTAAGCTAGATTGCGCAACAGCAGCCAATGGCAGTGCGACAGATCAGAGTTTGGGAACGTATGTCCTAGAAGAGTGTTGGATTCCATGAGGTTTGATGGGGTTTGGTCGTAACCGTTATCATTGAAAAGCGGTATCTTGCATGGACACGTGTTGTTGATGAATCCCATCCGAGTCGGGGCCAGTGGCACACGACTTGATATCTTAGGGTCTGTTTGATCGCGTGAAGTCCAAGAACAGCTATCATGATTTTTTACGCTCTGTCTGATGGGATCCGATAGTGATGAGAATGCGCCAGACCGGTTCTTCTAGCGGTGGTGATAGTGAACGTTCAACAGGCGCTGTACACGATGCGCGACACAACTGACGTGTCGAGCTGATAACGCTCGCCACGGGCAGGCGGTCAACAAGCCTAGCGAATGAAAAAGTAAGCATGCCTCATGGTCAAGGCCAGACCAGACAAGACTTCCCTGATGCACATGGCAAGGGAGAGCCGGAATGTCGGGAACGGCTCAGTATCGTCTGACCTACATAGGGCGATCTCGGTGACGACACGTCGCTGCGCCATCTGCAATGATACCTATTGATAATGGCCATCACGCGCGCGCAATAGCCGGCGGCAGTGCATGTAGACGTGTCGTCGTTTACTCTGAAAGTGAATCTCGCATGGGCAGGAAATAGAGTTCGGCTTCCAGTCGCGTGGCGCGTCTTCATGCAAAGAAGCGCGGAGAACTGACGCCCAGCCAAGTTCGACCTCGCCGAAATGTAGACGACACATCATGGACGACATCGCCGACATCCTCGCCTCCGTCTCTGGCGGCCCTCTGATCCCTCCGGAGACTCTCGACCTGCAGGCTCTCACCCGAGCATGGGTCAACGAGCGTACGGCGCCAGAGCTGCTGCCATACCCCACCGAGCTGGTGGATAGGACAATGGCGAGGGTGGCCAAGCAGGTTTGTGTTTGCTTCTCTTGGATCGATTGACCCTAGACTGATTGTCGCACACCCAGATAGAGGCCATTGAAGAAATGAATGCTACTGCCGATCCTACTGCAAATTTCAAGCTGGTCATCGTGCAGACTGAGCTCGAGAGGTTCAAGTTTCTCGTGCGGTCCCTGTTGCGTGCGCGGATAGCAAAAGTGAGCACTGTTCCGTTTGTCTACAAGGAGACCACTTTGACTAACATCTCTTCCAAGATCGATGCCTATCCTGAGCACACCTCTGCAGTATTCCAGTCCTCCCCATCGACCCTCTCACATCTTGAATCGCAATACCTGCGAGCCCACAAAGGCCTCCTCTCAGAGCACTACAATACAGCCTTCCTCTCCTCCTTTCCAACAGGTCTCCGAAAGCTGGACGATACCGCGGGTGGGATCAGTATGGTCGACAGACCTGACGAGGACAATGCAGTGTTCTGTCGCATTTTGAGAGACGCTGGGGACGTCGATGTGCAAGGCGAGCAAGGAGTCCAGAGAGTCAAACTCAACCGCGGAGACGTGTGGGTGTTGAGGTGGAGAGACATACGAGAAGGTGTAGAGATGGGAGACATCGAGTTGATATGAAGGGAAAGTGAGAGCCAAAGTGGCTGGCAAGGTCGGTGAAACGACCACACATGACATCGCATGAACCGAACAACAATGATACCCTGTAGGAAATGCAAACAACATTCAATCAAGCCCCGGCCTCCTTTTCGCGCGATCGAACGAAAGTGGTCTACATGTGCGAGCTTCGGGCATACCGCGAAATTCCAAACGCGTCGCAGTCAACTGCTCAGGACCCGGCACGACGGCATCGATTTAGTCGTACGAGAGAGACCCAGAGACCCAAGAGCACGTGTGATTCTCGGTGACGTGCAATGGGCCCTGGCCAGACCTGGTCTCGTTATAGCGGCATGGATTCCGTGATGATATTGCTGGACAGAACACTCGAAGCATGCTCATCACGTGTCTCAACGTGTTGGTTCATACCGGCCAACTGGACGACATCAAAGAAATGCTAGCATTCGTTGGAAAAAGATTCACGACATTCGTTATATGTTGCCCTATTCCAACACGAGACTCCGTGCGTGCGCTTAGGAGTCATATTCGCCGGTTTACCATGTTCACCACGAGGTTCTAGATCGTGTGATCGATACCATTCAGGCACGTGCCCTCGAGGAGGTCGTCCATCGCCCCTTCCTAACTCGCCATTGTTGTGAATTGTGGAGCCATTCTTGATGCAGGGCACGTGCAGCTATAGAGAGCGCGTGCGAGTTGTAAAGGGCCATTGAATCCTTCCGCTTTGCTTGATTTCTGCACAACAACATCAACATTATTGCCATTCAATCCCCTATCTCGCTTCGTCTTGCACCTCCCGATGAAGGCAAGCAACAACACACAAAACACACGTCTTTCAGACCGCAATCAACACCAGGTATGTCCGATGTCGGAGCATATCGTGCTCCCACAACATCCATGCTCATGATGCCGTGGTGGCCCCACGTATTATGCAGCATTGCAACATCCCCTCTAGAGCGACAAAAACGGCAGATCTCGTTGCAAAGATTGTAAGTCCCGGACTGACCACAACCCCAGCTAGCTATCCCAAGCACCATGACTCTTGACAAGAGACGCGACGCGTTCTACAAGGACGATGGCGAAGACGTCGACGACTACGACGACGACGACGCTGACTGCGACGATGGCGAATACGTCGATGAAGAAGGAGTCGCCTACAACGACGAGACCGAAGAAGAGCAAATCAAATACGTCTCCAAGACCACCGCCCGCGTCCCCAAGACTTCACGCAGAAGCACGAAGGGCCGCCAACTTAAGCGCTGGGATGGTAAGAATAGCCTCACTCACACCACCACGAATCCAAAATGCGAATGCTAACACACCCCAAAGTCGACGAGGACCAGCTTCTGCTCCTCTACTGCGACTACGTCTGCACTGAGCTCGGCCAGCCAATGCCATGGAACGAGATCGCCGCTGCCTTCGAACCACGCGACCCATCCATTGGAAGGATGGCCATGACCGGCGAGGCCATCAAGCAACACTTGGCCAAACTTCGCACTCATCGTGCGAACCAGGGGTTCCATGTCCCGCCCAAGCTCGATCGCAACGCCAGACGCACCGCTGCAGCCATCCAGGCGGCCAGGCAGAACAATGCCTTGCAGACGCCGAACGCCACTCCAAAGAAGAAGTCGAGCAGCTCTACCACTAAGCCTTCCACTTTGTTGGCCAACGTCAGCAAGACTAAGCAGAAGAAGGCCGACAAGGCTAAGAAGAAGGCCGACAAGGCTGAAAAGGCCGCTGCCGGTGTCACCAAGCCGGCGTCCGCTAAGCGTAGGCGCAAGTCGGCGGCTGAGTCTCTTAACGACACGGGATCGACTGACCTTAGCCCAAAGGTGAAGCGCAAGGCTCGCGTCAAGGACGAGTCACTCGCTGGCGACGACGATGATGACGATGACGATCTGCCGTTGTCCAAGAAAAACAAGACCAGCAACGACAACGGTGGTCTCATGGCCGATACCCTGGCGCTCTGGGAAGGTCGCCACGACATCAACTCCCAGTTCGACACCCCTCCGCAACCCCAGTACGGAGACAGCAGCTCCTTCACCATCCCCGGCGACATCGAAAACCAGATCGTCTCCTCCCCGCTGCCCCAGTACGGCAACATCAGCTCGTTCGCTCGCCCACGCAACAACTACAACAACGCGCGCCAGAACATGAACGCAAGCAACAGATGGTCTTACCCCAGCAGCGGCGAAAACACCATGAGCTCGGCCTACTCTTTCGGCAGCACCGACCTCGCCGACCCCTTCGCCATGGCCCCGGCCCAAACCTTCGGCAGCTTCGGCGGACTACCCAGCTACCCCAGCTACGACACAAGCCTCTACGACGACCGCCCAAGCTTCTCCTCGCAGCACCTGACCCTGACGCCAATGGAGGAGCCGCTGATGATGAACCAGTCGTACCACACCGTCTTCGAACCCTTGGAACCGTACGAACCCTTGGAACCGTACACCACATTGGAACCATACACGGGTCCGAGCGCCGTCAACCAGGCCCAGGTGCCGATGGACCACAGCCAGTTCTTCGACGAACAGGCTGGCGTTGGTGATGGTGTTGGCGATGGCGATGGAGACGGCGATGCGGACTTCGACGCGCCGCCGAACCACCTCCCCGATGCGTACGGCTACGGCTACGACTACTCTGTCGGCTGAGAAAGAAACTCAAACTGCGCATGCCACTTGAAATGCAAGCGCGAGAACACCAACACTCTACGAGTACGTCAACAAAGTGAGTTCGACCCCCCTCTAACAACAGATCCCGCCCACACACACCCACACCCACATCCACATCCACAAACACAAACACATCACTCTATGCGAAAACCCGGCGAGGAAAAACCGCCGTGAAGAAAACCCAGAACGACGCGTGCAAGTTACCGCCAGCCATCAATACCTCGAGCTGTCTCGGCACACTCGAAGCGAAACAATGGCGAGTAAAAAGCGGGCACTCGTCAAGAAACCCCCAACAATGACCCAGAGGGAAAGTAAAGAAAAACCCACGATCAAATCGGATTAGTACTGGTAGCAACAACTGGAGATGCTTTCTGGCGAAGTGGGGTCCAGTCGGCTTTTGATGTTTATCAGCTGCTGGCACTTTTCTTGGCCGGTAACGGTAGGTTTCCTAGGTTGGTACTGTAGTCGTACTGTAGTAGGACAATACGATTTTCCTTTTTGATCATTTTTTCTTTTCCTTTCCCATTCACTCACTCCAACAAACGACACCCGTACGTTTGTCAAGATGTCCACAAAAAAAAAAGCATTTCTCATAAGATTTCGTTAAAATTTTCTCGCATCTATATGAACATGAACAACGTCGTGGACATGACAAAATCCTAAGAAGCGCTCTTGCGGTCTTTCTTGAGGAACTCGTCGAACCACTGTACGGCTTGCAGGAAAGCAGCCTCTTTGGCGAATTTGATCTCGGGCTTGCTGAGGTCGCCGCGGACGGCGAAGCCGTGCTCGACGCCGGAGAACAGGGTCAGCTGGTAGGGGACAGTGCCCATGTCTTTGAGGATCTGCTCGGTTTGGTGGCGCTTTTCTTCGGGGAAGATGGAGTCGGTTTCTGGTGAGGGAGGGGGGAGTTAGTGGTTAGTCGATGACGACGACGACGCTCTCTTCCAAAAAGAAAGAGGATGGTTTCTCCGGATTCGCACTCACCAGCAGCAGCGATAGAAAGCGGCCCAGTCATGCCCCTAAGCTCGGCCTCATCAACGAAAGACGGGTGCGCAGTGAAACCGACATCGACGCCCTTGCCCTCGGCCAAGAAACGCGCAACGTACTTGCCGCCAAAGCAGTAGCCGACGGCGCCGATTCGCTTCGCGCCCTGCTCCTTCATGTACGCCAGCGTCTTCTCGACGATCGGGTCGACGGTGTCCGGCAGGTGGCCCTTGCCTTCGGGGCCGCCCTTGGTCAGCCAGGCCATGATGTCGAAGTTGCCACCGCCCAGCTGGTTGAGCTCGATGGCGTCGCCTTGGAAGAGGTCGGGCATGACGACCCAGTAGCCGTTGGCGGCGAATTGGTCGGCGATCAGTTGCGGGTTGATCAGGGCGTGGCCCATGACGTCGGGCAGGATGATGATGGCGTGGGTGGTGTCTTTGGACTCGGGGTAGCTGATGTAGGCGGGGACTAGAGGGGGACGTTAGTTCTGTATGTTGGATAGCTAGGTGCGGTGGGGGAAAATAACATACTGTCCTTGATGGTGGTGAGCTGGCCCTTTGCTTCACCTTGGTGCTTGACACCGATGGTGCAGCATTTTCCGGGAGGGTTGGAGGCCATTGTGGTAGTTTGTGAGGGGTGATTGGGAGTGTGTGTTGGGAGATGGTTAGAGGATGAGAGGAGTAGAGGAAGAGAGTTGACTTTGACGCGACTTGGGTTGTAATGTTAGAAAGATCCGTGTTAGCCGGCGATCTTCAGCGAAGCACCATCCACACCATCCACACCATCCACACCATTCGTCATTGCTCAGCTAAGCACTGATGTCGGATTATCGGAATATCAGAATTAAAAGTCGTTCTGGAAAAGAGGTAGATAGGACTCCGACCAAGAGGCTGTATCTCCATTTCCAATGCAGCTCGAATCTATGCTAGAATTCGATCGATCGATCGTCACCTTGTCTGTATCTTGGTAGATACATAAGACACAGCATGACAAGAATACAAGCATCTTTCTCGTGTCTGCAAACAAAAACAGTGTAGCAGGGTACCCCTCACTAACAACGCCGATAAGACCGATAAGATCAAGCTTTCGCATTTCGTCACAGCTTCCGCCACTAAACTGTGTACAATACCAGCTATTCGCTACTGCACACTGTACCTCACATGCTCTCTACACGTGACAATCATCTGAACAACCCTCACAACACTCAAATCACCACCATGGCTTCAAGTCCATGTCCACACACGGCGAATGCCTCCATCAGTCCGCCCACCCCAACAGACTCCGTCTACCGCGAGGACTGCACACTCTGCTTTGACAACATCGACCAGCCCGACGGCCTCGATGTTTGCCTGCATTGCTTCAACGGTGGCTGCGCCGGCGAGCGCGTCCACGGTCGCCAACACGCCCAGCAGGCCCAGCACCCTCTAGCCGTGAACATCAAACGCACACGCAAGCGTAAGCACCGTGAGGAGCCGCCTCAAAAGCTCACCAAGCTTGCTATTGCCGCCGAGACGGAAGAGGATCGATACGAGACCAAGGCCGAGATCAAATGCTTTGAATGTGGAATCGAGGGGTTTGAGAAGCCCAGCAACGTGGCCGACGTGATCGATGGAGTGCTCAAGGCAAACACATTCGCCAAGCAGGAGGAGGTCAAGGCATGGGAACAGGAGATGACACCCTGCGAGCACACACTCTGTCTGGAACAAGATGCGGCAAGGCAGATCCCAAGCGGCGACCTCAGCCACTGTGTGGGCTGTGACTTGAAGGAGAACCTCTGGTTGTGTCTGACTTGTGGTAACTTGGGCTGCGGCAGGAAGCAATACATGGGCACATCACCAGGAAACAACCATCAAGTCGAGCACAGCACAGCTACTGGTCATCCCGTTGCGGTCAAGTTGGGAAGCATCTCTGCCGAGGGCAATGCAGATATCTACTGTTACAGCTGCGACGAGGAAAGGACAGATCCAGAGCTGGTGGCTCATTTGGCGAACTGGGGTATTGATCTTGCTGGTCGGCAAAAGACGGAGAAGAGCATGGCCGAGTTGAACATCGAACAAAACTTGCACTGGGAGTTCAGCATGACAAATGCCGACGGCCAAGAGCTGAAACCCATGTTTGGTCCCGCTTTCACAGGGTTGAAGAACCTCGGAAACAGCTGCTACCTCGCTTCGATCGTGCAAGCACTGTTTAGCACTCCCGAATTCGTCAACAGATACTACCGCCCTGATGAACCACTTCCTGCCACTGGCAAGCCAGCAGAGGATCTTGAAATCCAACTTCGCAAAGTCGCCGATGGCCTCTTATCAGGCCGCTACAGCCACCCTGACACCGACGTGTTTGCATCGGAAGAGACGGTTGAGCAACCTCGTCAAAAGGGACTGGCACCCGCCATGCTCAAGCACCTGATTGGTCGCGGTCACTCGGAGTTCAGCACCATGCGACAGCAGGACTCGTTTGAATTCTTGCTTCATCTGCTCAAGCTTGTCAGCCGATCTCAGCAGTCTGCAAGAGGGCTTTACAAGAATGTCTCTGATCCCGTCGACGCTTTCCGTTTCGTGATGGAGCAGAGGCTGCAGTGCCAAAGCTGCAAAAAGGTGCGATACCGCCAAGATGAGATGGAGAACATCTCCGTGGCGGTTCCTATCCAGCGCATCCCGCAAAAGGACACCCAAATGGAAGATGGCGTGAAGGAGACAGATGCAAAGGAAGAGTTTGAGCCCGTGACCCTACAACAGTGCCTTGATGACTACACAATCGCAGAGACGGTCGAGCTCACCTGCTCCGCCTGCGACGGCAAGGGCTTCACCAAGCAGTCTCTCTTCAAGACCTTCCCCACAGTACTCGCAGTCAACGCCCGCCGCTTCGAAATCGTCAACTGGGTCCCCACAAAGCAAGATGTTCCGGTCATTGTAGAAGACGGCGTCATTGACTTTGAAAAGTACCGCAGCAAAGGCAAGCAGGCCGATGAAGAAGAGCTCCCAGAAGACCAAAACGCCAGCGCGGGCTCGAACAAATTCGTCGCGAACGAGGTGGCGCTCGAAATGCTCATGGGCATGGGCTTCCCCAAAGTACGCTGCGAGAAGGCCTTGCACGCCACTGGCAATCAAGACCCCGAAGCAGCGACCGGCTGGCTCTTCGAGCACATGGAAGACCCGGACATCGACACACCCGTGGACTTTGACGGCGGCAGCAGCGGCGGCACCGCCAACAACGCAGCAGACCCAGAGAAGATCGAAAGCCTAGGCAACATGGGCTTCTCGGCCCCGCAAGCCCGGCAAGCGCTCAAGGAGACCGGCGGCGACATGGAGCGCGCCGTCGACTGGCTGTTCAACCACCCGGAAGCACCCGGCGACTTTGGCGAGGAGGCCGACAGCGCGCCTGCCGCCGAAGAAGAAGCTGCACCGAGCACTACCACCACAGAGCTCCCGGACACGAAGCCCGCGCACTTCACCCTCAACAGCATCGTGTGCCACAAGGGGACTTCGATCCACGCCGGCCACTACGTCGCTTTCGTCAAGAAGGACTTGCCCGGCGGGGACGGCGGCAAGGGCTGGACGCTTTTCAATGATGAGAAAGTCGCTCTCGGCGGCGATGTTGATGAGATGAAGAAGTTTGCTTATATTTACTTCTTTAGGCGTGAGGGGGCTTGACTTGGATCAATTGAATGGTTGATTGATTGATTGATTGATCGATCGATCGATCGATCGGTCGGTCTAACGACAAAAAGAAGAAAGTTTTATCGATCACGGCCTTGATGCTTAAACACTTGCTCTGTAGTCCAGAGCGATCGAGAGGATGGGTAAGTTAGCATGGAAGCATGGAAGCATGGAAGACGCATGGACGCACGGATGGATGCATGGATGGAGCGAGCGGGATGACGTGAAGCACGACGACGAAGAAAGCATGAGCACGAGAGACGTTTTAGAAAAAAATATCACACACACAGACGCGAAACAGAAAAAACCTTTCCCTTTCACCTTTTTTTTTTGCAAAAAGAACCAAGTTTCGTCGCGTCGGGAATTGGTGATTATTGAAGAACTCATGGAATTTTGAAATGTGAATCTAGTCAGCTCACTCACTCATTCCAGTACAGTACGGTAAAGTACAGTATTAACCAATACAAAATCAATAAAAACGCCCTTCCAGCCTCCTTCCGTTCCATCCCTTCCACACGCGAAGTGTCCATCCATCCACCCAGCAGGGGAGCAACAGAAACGCCAACGCTAAAAGTGAAAAACTTGCCGCGAAATCAAATGATAATAATAGACGGCGTGCCCAAAGAAAAAAAAAAAACACCATGGAATGCAGGAAGAAAAGAAAGGAGTAGCGTGGCCACCCCCCAAGAAGGATCATGCTGCATTCCACCAAACGCCAAAGAGGGAAAGAAAGCCCAGTGGAAATATTATTACCACTTCACTTCGCTTCAGGGAAGCGACCTGTCCCCGTCGCCGCCGGGCTTGTTCATTTTCGGCAGCTGCTTGCGCATATTGCTCATGGCGGCCTGGATTTTGGGATCCAATTTGGGCGGCGGCGGCTTGGCCATTTCCTCCGGTGCGAGGTGGATTTCGGTTTTCTGGTGGCGAGGGTTCTTGGGGCGGACGGGCGAGCGCGATGAAGCGTTTTTGGCGGAGGGGGAGGGCGGGGAGTTTTCATCCTCATTCAAATCCACATTCGCATTCACATTCGCCTTTGCTTTCCCCTTTTCCTTTTCCTTCTCGCTTTCGCTGGCAGACGCGCTACTGTCTCCGCTGGGCCGCTGGGCGATGACTGCGTTGACGAGGTTGTTTGCTTCATCCTGCAGGTTGGGGATCGGGCGGGCCGGTTGGTGCAAGTAGCTCTCGAGCATTTGCTTGAGGGTGTCTGCGCGCACGGGTTTGGCAAGGTAGTTGTTCATGCCGGCTTCGAGGCACTTCTCGCGGTCGCCGCGGATGGCGCTGGCGGTCATGGCGATGACGAGGATGTCGCTGACCTTGGGGTCCGGGTGCTTGCGGATTTCCCTCGTTGCGTTGTAGCCGTCAAGAACCGGCATCTGGACGTCCATCAAGACCAGGTGGAAGGGATTGCCGTCTTTGCTTGCTTTGGTCAGCGCGTCGACTGCTTGCTGTCCGTCGCCGTAGGCTTGGCAGTGGAACCCGAGCTTCTTGACAAAGCTGATAGCGATCTTTTGGTTGATCGGGTTGTCCTCTGCAATGCATACTCTGAGCTCGTCTCGTGGAATCCCAGCTAGAGATACCAGAGCTCTCGACCCGGGGCCGCCTTCTAAAGCTGGCGGTGTGAATATGGCCATTGGGTCGGCCTGGCTGTTGTTCGTCCGGCTCTCGGGTTTCTCGCCGTTGGCAGACGGGTGGACCTTCTTGAAGGGGAGCGAGAACGATACTGTAGTGCCGACCCCCGGCTTACTGTCAAGCCAGATGCGGCCATGCATCACGTTCTCGATGATGGCCTTGCAGATCGACAGTCCCAGGCCAGTGCCGCCGTATGAACGGGCCGTGCTCGAGTCTGCTTGTGAGAAGGGCAAGAACAAGTTCTTTTGTTGATCTTCTGAGATGCCAATACCGGTGTCCGACACTGAGATTATCGCATGTACTTCTTCTGCGTCTTCGGATTCGATGACAGCACGTACAGTGACGCTTCCGCTGCTGGTGAACTTGAATGAGTTGCTCATTAGGTTGAACAGGATTTGGTGTAGGCGGACTGGATCTCCCATAACAATAAGCTGTGGGTCAAGGTCGAGATGCTCAATCGTCTTCAAGCCCTTTTCAATGTTGGTGTAAGACAACGCCCGAACAACCTCCGAGATGGTTTCGGTCAACGACAGCGGTACAGAGAAGACGTTCATCTTGCCTGCTTCCAATTTGGAAAAGTCCAGAATATCGTTGATGACGCTGAGAAGCGTGTCGGCACAGACCCTGATGGAGTCGGCATGTTCTTCCTGCTCCTTGTTCAACTTTGTAGCTTTCAGCATCTCTGACATGCCAATGACGCCGTTCAGCGGCGTTCGTAGCTCGTGCGAAACATTTGCAAGGAACATGGACTTTGCCTTGGCTGCTTCCTCCTTGAGTCGGACCATATCCATAGCTTTGGCCTCCGCGGCCTTTGCTGCCTTCTCGGCGGTACGCGCCTGTGCCAAGGCTTGCTTCTGCACATCAAGCATGGCGGAATTGCTTGCCGACACCTTTTCGACACGCTTGAACAGTAACGCGTTTGCAATGGAGATTGCGATCTGGTTCACGAGCAGTCGAAGTAAAGTGACCGTGCGCTCGGTGAATGAGTTCGGGGGAGCTTGACAGTGAACACTACCCAACAGGACGTTGTCACCGTGCAAAATCGGCATTGTAATCGTGGAAACTCCATCCGGGTTGGCTTGCAACCAGGATGCGGGCGCGTTGGCAAAGCGATCGTCGTCCAGCACATTCCGCAAGAACAGCGATTCTTTGAAGCGAAGGCAATACATGGTCACTTGCTTCGCGACAGGGTCATCAACCTCTTCCAGGAAGATGCCGCAGGGAGGTGGTGTGAGTCCTTCGGGAGCACCAGTAGCTGCGACATACCATCCGCCGCCTTCTTGCTCAACGCAGAGTCCGACCCTAGTGGCACCCGTGGAATCAACAATGATCTCTGTGAGCTTATTGAGAAGACGTTCGACATCGAGCTCGGACGACAACAGTTGAGACGATTCCAGAATGCTAGCCAAATCGAGCATGTCCAGTCCGACTGCGGAGTAGCCACCGGGAGTAAGCATAGCGCCAGAGAGCTTGTTGGTGACTTCCTTGTCTTGAGCAGCACCAGGATCGACCCAATCTTTGGTTCTTTCAGCGGAAGTTTGAGGCCTGTGCTGGGGGGTAGTTTCAACCGTACGATACGGAATCGTGGTCTCTTCGCTGAGGTCAACCTGAACGCCGACATCTCTGCTAGTGCCTGTACGCGTGCCATACAACAAGAATTGGTATTTCTCCGAGACGTGGTCGACGAGACCAAAGGCAGATATCTGGCGATAGGCCGAAAGACAATCGAGGATTATTCCCCTTGCAGGGCGTCTGGCACCTTGGCGGATCAAGAAATCGGCATACAATTCCATACTCAATGCTTCATCCAGGGTGAAACCATGAAGAACAGCGTGGTCAATGGCGGCCTCGTACGCAGGCAAGCTCAACTCGTACTTTTGGGTCACTTCGGCGACTTCGGCGTCAATCAACCGTAGCCAAGTGTAGTAGTTGACAGGATTCAGACTTGAAATGAGCTCGATGCGTGTGCGATAGCCTGCAATGCGCTCGAGAATCTCGTCCCGCTTGTCGGTGGTGGGGTTCTCGCGAATGGCCGCCACGAGTGATAGCGAGAGGAAGAAAAGATTGGTGAAGTTGAAGCGTACACTCCACATGTGATCTGCACTCTTCAACAGTTCTTCACCAAGCGCCAGTGCTTCACGATGATGGCCGTATCGATAGAGGCAATCTAGCTTGTAGCTGTTGTAGACGCTGAGGGTGATTATCGAGTTGGACGCCCTCGTCGAAACCCATCTGAAGTATGCATCGGTGGAGTGCTCCTCATCTGACATGATCAACGCAGGTACTTTGTTGGAAGTTTTGCCCTGCATCGCACGCGCATATTGGCGAGCAGACATCAAGAAGCCACCGCCTCGAATGCTGTCCTGCCAATCTGGAGCTTCGTCTGAAACGGACGCGATGAAATTTTCGATTTCGAGCAGATCTTCTGATGCCCAGACACGGAATGCAGCACCGATCCCAAGGTTGAGCAGATGGAGGATCCTGTCACCGCCGGCATTCGAAGCCTCGAGGCCCCTGTTGAGTACCTCCAGCTGGGTCTTTAAATCTGTCTCCAGGTGTCCGATGAACATAGGGTGGAGGGTTAAACCTCTACCGATAGTGTAAGATTCCTGCGCATATGCTTCGAAGAAGCGTTGTGCCAGTTTGCCAAAGTCGCTGCCAGCCTTGATAAGGCTGAAGCGATGGATGCAAATAGTGGCAAAATGTACAAAACCAAGACCGATCTGTGCGAATGGACCGTGCTTGATGTAGACATCCATGAGCATGAGGGTTGCCTGGTAGAACAGTAATGCGTCGGTCCAGTAGCATGCGGAGATGGTCTCCATTATGACTGCCCCCAATATCGTCAGGTCGCTTTTGACAGGCTGACTTGCGGCAGCTTCGATGTCAAAGCTACTGGCCTGCAATATCGGTAGCTGGTGGAAGAAGGTCTCATCGCATTGTTCCCAAGTAGTTTCTGGCAGTTCCATACCAAGCAGAGATAGACAGTCTTGAAGCGCGTGCAACGCAGCTTTGCTATTCCCGCGAGATGCGCACATCCGACTGTGAATTATCGATGCAGGAGCTTTGTCGGCAGGACACTTTGCCTTGTTGAATATCACCTCGAGCAACTTTCCGGATTGTACAAAGTCGTTCATATACCAATGTGCTTCGGCCATTTTTGTGTGCAGAGAAAGTGTCTCGCCATAGCTGACATCATCCGCAGTTTCGTTCCAGGCGTCGTCCTGAAGGAGGTAGAGGCAGCTCTTGTAGTAGGTTAGACACATGCGACGTGCACCGGCTTCGCGCGCTGCCTCTGCTGCCTGATACAGGAGATCCCGATAGGCGTATCGCACTTTTTGACGTCGTTTGACCACCTCGATTCCTTGGATAACATGTCGAGCTTGATCATATAACACCACATTGGGCTGCGTTTGATAGTCGTAAGGTTCGTGTTTCAACAGGGCGCACGTCAAAACGTAGTGCATCTCCGCCTTGTCGCAGTTGTCAGTCAATGAAAGTGCAGAAGACAGATATCGGTCGTGCGTGAACTTGAAGGTGTCATCGTCTTCTGTGCCCATGATCAAAAAGCTGTTCAATGCAGTCTGCAAGCCTAGCACAGGGTCTTGAGCGTGAGGTGGCAACAGCTCTGCGGGCGATGATCTAGAACATGCGCAGCTCATCACATATTTCAACAGGCTGAATCTGAAATGATGACCGATTGTCGCAGCCCATGCTAGGAATGTCTGTGCATCGAGAGGCAAGTCGTGTAGCCGCCGTGCGATGAAATCGTTTGAAGAGAACTTCGCCTCGTCTGGGCTTGAGAACTCGTCGAACACCTTGTTCATATCAAACTCCCACTGTGAGCACCTCCAGCAATAGTAGATGCATTTCTTACGGTAGCATGAATCCAGCATCTCCTTCACAAAGAACGGAGAGCCATTGGTCTTCTCCTGGATGACAGCAGCCAAGGGCATGCAGTAGTCCCGGGGCCTCATGAGAGTCTCTGAAACATACTGCGCCGTCTCTTCGTCTTCAAAATTTCCAACTTCGACCTTGGTAGCCTTTTGAAGAAGCTGCCGTGTCTTTGCAGGCAGAGAATCCTCCCCCCGATGAGTGACAATGAGCACGACAGGTATCCTTGCGGCAACAAGGTGATGGACAAGATCGAGGCATTCGTCATCGGCGAATTGAAGATCGTCCAAGCAGAAAGAGATGAACTTCTGGAGCGACAAAAGTCTGAGCACATCAAGGAATATCGCAACAAATCGCGAAGACTTGTTGTTTCCTCCGGCGCGCAGCCACTCGTGTGTAGATGCAGCATTGCACGTGTTCTTTCCGGAGTACCCAGGCCCCGACTTTGCGTTGCTTGGGTGGTTCGTTTGTGTTTGTCCGTTCAACTCTCTTGCTAGCAGCCATTCCGGAAGATCCAAGTAGGTGTGTAAAACTGGCCAGAACGGCTGTACCAGATTTCGTATGTTGTTGTGGAAAGGTGTGCTGACATCCTCCTCGCTAAATATTTGCCGGAAGAGGGACGAGAGTACCTTTATCAGCGGCTCGAAGGGCGTCTTCTTGACTTGATCGAACTTGGCGCTGGTGAAGTAGCCATGCGCGCGCGCCGTGCTTGCAACACTCTGAACCAACGAGCTCTTTCCACAGCCAGCTGCTCCGGAGATAGATATGATCTTTGTGTGCCCATGCTTGACCTTGAACCTGCTAACGATGGTGTTCGCACCCTCGCCGGAAGAATGTTTGCTCCCGCGTGTTGTGCGATGATCAAATGACGAGACCCGGTCCAGGATGCTCCCAAGCTCGAGCTCTTCCTCACCTGGCCCCACTGCTGTTCCCGGGCGGATCGAAGAGGCGCGACTGTGCATCGACTCCGACCTCACTGCTTTGTCGTTGTTGTCGCGCATCGTGTCCATGTCGCGCGGCGACTCTGTGAGCTAATACACCACGAGTCTTGAGAAGGCCAAGCTCTGCGCCGATCATCACAAGCAGCGCGCAGAGAGCATAGTCCGGGTTGTTGAGGAAGAATCAGCCCGGCTCCGAGATGGATGTAAGTACTATGTACAGACAACAGACAGACGGCGTCGTCGTCGGGCCTGCGGTTGGCGATAGAGGCTCTGTCCGGGTAAGGAGTGAGCCGCGGGATAGGAGGAGGATCACAGTCGGTTGTTGATGCTGGATCACAGATGATTCGTAAGAGCGAAACGGTCCAGGCTTGTGGTGGAGAAGCACAGTAAGGACCTCCGGGAGTTAATCGATCTCAGACGTCATCGAGGCGTTAGTTTGTCGAGTAATCCGGCGTGCGGAAGGTGCTGGATTCAACATACCCTAGCATGAGCAGACGAACGTTTAAAGCTCCCGTTTCTTCTCCACTGCATCGCTGCATGGCGAAACCGACATTTCCATACTCCTTTTTCCATGCCGATGTGATACACATACATTTTCCCACCCACATACATACCTACCTACCTAGGGCATCCCAACGTTGCCATCTTGCCATCCTACATCCAAGCTCAAGCCATCTTGGAAATCTCTTGTTCGTTCGCACTAGGAGATCGTCTGCGTTTCAACGACTAGATCTAGTGCAAACCGTTGGAAATGCTCAATCTCGCTGCGTGTCACCGTGGTCACGAGAAAATGCAACGACATGCCACGACATAAGGCTGAAACCAATCGTCGTGAATGTATGTACAAGTCTTCGAGCATGTGTGAGGTATGAATGTCGTGCTCTCGGTTTGTTATGTTGTACGCATGTAATTTCATGAGTGTCAGGCGCCCTTCAGGCCAGTTGTTTTCCAGTTCTACAGCAGTATCAACGACCTCACCGTCCGCTTGTGGAAAGAACACCGGTGACGCTGGCGAGAACGATCGGATCTTCTCGACAAACATACCGTACATGGACAAGGTCACATAGCGCTGGAGTAGCTTGCCAGTACCTAATATACACTCGATGCACAGGTACATATAGAACGACCAGCGGGGATCTTCTCCCAAGTAGCAGCGCCCAACCACAGTCACTTCGTATACGCGTCTCCCGGTGTGTTTGGCTGACAATAGATGAATGGATGGATGCCTCCCTAGGTATTTAAACTAAAGAAGTACCTTACTAAAAGTCATCCAGATCATGCTTCCACATCACGCACATGTCCCCTTTCACTTTTTTTTACAGGTGCTACCAAATGAACAACATCCCGGGTAACAATGTTGATGACACAAGCGCTTGCTCATACTCAACATATTCACAGAGATACTGTATATGTATTTCTCCAAGATCGGGTCTTCGATGCAACGGCGACCGAGCCGCCTGCAGATAGTGGCACGGTTTCAAGACATAACATCCACGAAAGAAATCAATCGTCTTCCGGATTGTAGTTCCCTAGAGTAGCGTTCCCATTTACTTGACCCTGCATCGAAAGATTTTTATACATACAAAGAGACAGAAGAACCACTGTTTTACGCCCGCTCACGCCAATGCATTATCCGCCCATCTGCCATCTTACAGATCCAAGTCCTTGACCAGAAGCCTTAACAGCAGCATCCCAATTACTTTTCGTTCCTGTTGTTCTTCTGCGTGTTGTGGCTGATGTTCAGGCCGAGGCCATCGGTGTCGAGGTAGACCTTGTTGTTGCCCTTTTCGAGGATGGCGGCAATGGCCTTGGCGTTGTCGAACTCACGCAAATCGATGTACGATCTGCTCTTCTTGACGGCGTCACCGATGAGCTCGGCAGAGCGGGCCTCACCCTGAGCTCTGACAACCATGGCTTGCTTTTCTTGCCTGGCCTTGTCGACGACGAAGGCCGCACGCTGGGCGTCTTGCTGGGCAACCTGCTTGGCTTCGACTGCGGCGGTGAATTCGGGGGAGAATGCAAGGTGCTGCGAATGGTTAGTATCAGCTATGCAAGATATCAAGGCAGTACCGCAGGATGACATACGGTTAATGAGACATCGTCCAACAGAATGTTGAAACGAGCCGCTCTCCGCACCAAGTTGTCCCTCACGAGCCTGGACACGTTCTCTCTCTGGGTAATAAGCTGGCTGGCGTTGAACTGTGCAACCACGCTCTTGAGGACCTCGTTCACAATGCTGGGAAGCACTCTCTCGTCGTAGTCGGTTCCGAGTGTGCGGTAGATCTGGGGAAGCGCATCGACTCTGGGTCTGGAAAGGACACGGCAGGTGATGTTGACCATCTGCAAGTCCTTGGTTCCGGTCAAGGAGGCAACATTGCGAGGTTTTGCGCGCACATCGTAGTCGATGGGCGTCTCGAACCAGGGAATGTTGATGTGTGTACCTTCGGCGTAGATTTCCTTGCCAACGCCTCCAAGGCGGGTGTACTTGATCGCGCGGTGACCACCGTCAACTGTGAATAGTCTCAGCCTGATGCCTGTTCATCATCGTCGTCGCATGCGACCAAGCGCGTTTCGTACCGTTAAACAGGGCGTTGTTGAAAGTCCACAGCGCACCAGTACCGAGAATGAGCAGACCCATGCCACCGAGCGCGGCCTTGGGGTTGCCTCCGGGTCCTCCTGCGCCGCCACCGAACCTGCACGGCATTTCCGTCAGTATATAGCTCCATGTCCATATCCATGTCCATCCAGCTGCGGGTGTTTGACTAAGCGCACCTCTGGCCGGACTTCTGTGCCCTCTGCAGGGTCTTTTGCATGTTCTCCCACATCTGCCTAGGGTCGCCCATGTTGACTGTTTGGAGGGTGGTGTTATTGGTGGATGGGGGGAGGGTGTGTATGCGTGGAATAGCAGAGGTCGATGACGGGCTCGAGTTGTCTCTGTCTGTATGCTGGCGAGCTAGCGGCGGCGGCGGCGGCGTCCAGCCAGCCTCGGGCATCCCCCAAAGTGAGCAGCCAGCAGCTGCTAGCACAAGACAAGCAAGCTGTCTTTGAGACGCCGTTTCACTGCCCTTTCAAGATGGAATCGTTCGCTGTCGCCCACTCCGGTTCGCTCAATCACATCCATACCCTCGCCTTCTCGCCCTCCGCCGTCGACATTGCCCGTGAGGCCAGGATTATTGTTACCGTCGTTGTTGCTGGTTGGATTACTGTCACCGTCGCACGGGGACTTCTAAGCAACTTTGGAAACAGGAGGCATTGAACCGACACACATTCTTGTACTTTGGAATAGAAACCCACAGCATATCCTCTGGAAGGATCCGCAGTCATGCGATCTATACTCGGGCAATCGTTGCTCTCTCTCGCCCTCGCATACTCCTCCTCAGCGCAGATCATCGACAACATATCGTTCGGCCAGGGCGACCGTCTATCGCCCAATGGGAGGGGTCTACCAGGATGGAGTGTCACAGCCAAAGACCACCAGCCTCAACTACTGAGCGACCGCATTGTCTTGACTCCACCCGTCCCTGCAGGCACTCGCGGTGCTCTCTGGGCAGACAATGCTGTCACAGCCGCCGAATGGACTGTGGATTTCGAGTTCCGTGCAAATGGACAAGATCAAGGTTCTGGAAACCTACAGCTTTGGCTCGCAAAAGACAAGAACCAAGTGCAACAGAGCAGCATTTACACGGTGGAGAAGTTTGACGGTCTGGCGATTGTCATTGACCAGTATGGTGGCCGCGGCGGTAGCATTCGAGGCTTCCTCAACGATGGCACACAAAACTTCAAGGCACATACTTCTGTCGAATCGCTTGCGTTCGGCCACTGCGACTACAGCTACCGCAACCTTGGCCGGACTTCCAAACTCCGCGTGACCTCGCAGAACGGCCTCACAGTATCTGTTGACGACCGCGTGTGCTTCAGCACCAGCCGCATCGTCTTGCCGCCCAACTACTACTTCGGTGTCACAGCAGCGACCTCCGAGTCCCCAGACTCCTTCGAGATCTACAAGTTCATCACCTCGACTGCTTCTTCCAGCGCCAGCGGCTCGCAGTCAGGCCCGCCAGTGCGTCAACACCGCCCCGACAGCCCCCTCGCCGACAAGCTCCACGCCCTCCCCGGCTCACCCCAGGCCCTGCCCGACACCGACGCAGACGATCTCAAGTCCACCAACGAGCAGTTCACCGACCTGCACAACCGCATCCAAGGCCTGACCCACCAGGTGGCCGACATGTACGCCCTGTTCGACATCATCGGCAAGAAGATCGACGAGCGGCACCAAGAAATCTCAGCCTCAATCTCCAAGCAAGGCGTCCCCCGCGATACCCTGGACCGTCTGGACCGACGGATCGAGAACATCGAGCGCAACGTCGACCGCGTGCTGAAGGACGTCGAGAGCAAGGATTACAGGACTCACCTGACCGAGCTCCAATCGACAATCAACAGCGTCAAGGGCGGTTTGACCGATGGCCTGCCCGCCACGCTCGGCGAGAGTAAGTCTCTTTCCTTCCCCTGTACTTGATCCTCTTATATCACATGCAATGCTTGCAAAAGACAAACCAAACGGAAAAACCAGAAGCTGACTCCATCGCCTCCCAGTCGTCACCTCCTCCGCCCCCCGCATGGGAATGTACATCGCCGTCATCGTCGCCGTGCAGATCATGCTCGCGGGCGTCTACATTGTGTACAAGAAGCGCCGCGCGAGCGCCCCGAAGAAGTACCTCTGATTGATTGATTGATTGATTGATATTGATCAAATCGAACCGAACCGGAACGAGCCGACGAAACGAGACGAGACGAGACTCTTCTTGTCTGTCTATCTGTCTGTCCGCCCGTCCGTCCGACGGTTGTATGTATGTGTGTACAATTTACGATATATTGTTGGTTTTGGGGCATGACGCGAAGGGGAAAGCATAGGTAGGCAGGCGAGAGACCATTGGAAGAAATTCACGTTCCCGCTTCTTTCTGTTGGGGCAATTTTCTCTTTCGCTCTTGTAGGTTCAATTACTACTACATACATACGACATGTGATGAGACAAAAGTTGGAACAATTCACCCTTTGGGGCATGTTTAATGCTTGATACATGGCGGGATACTTGATCACGGAGGCCAGCCCGGTAGGTCTCTTTATCACTTGTGAATTGCCTATAAAGAGGCACTTCCAGGACCGTCCTGTCTGACTCACCGCCATGCTTCTCGAACCGGAGCGAGTTTCCAATCCGAGCTTGCAGACCACCTCTGAGGCACTTGAGAAAGATTCACTTCTCTAAATGGGTTTCTTGATTTGCAAAAAATGTCCTGGAGCTGATGATGTGACCTTGAAGTGAGCCCTGACTCTTCCGAAACCATCCTATGGCATGCCTCCAGTCCTCCAAGCATCATCTGTACACACACACAAAGTCCTGTCGTGCAAACCAACCTCCCCAAAAAGAAAATAGCAGTTCCTACATAAAAGCCCACAACTCAATCCAACGCCGGAGCAGAAGGCGGCGCCGAGCTACCCACAGTCTTCTGCTCCCTCTTCTTCGCGCCGAAAGGATTGTTGCCGCCCATCAGCATGCTGCTCATCATGTCGAACATGGGATTGCTCTGGCTCGGGATCTTGATGCTGAAGTACATCTCGCCAATCTGCGCCAGGGCATCCTCCCACTGCGTCTCCTGCAGGTTGCCGGCGTAGTGCGATTTGAGCTGCTTGAAGAAGTCGGCGCTGCCGCGCTGGATGGCGAGCAGGAGGAGGCCGAGGAAGTTGAGCAGGGGTAGCGAGGGGTAGATGCGGATGTCGGAGGCCGAGGAGGAGATGCTCTGGACGCCTAGGCCGGGGTGCGCGGACGAGAGTTTGGAGGTGAAGAGCAGGAGGGCTTTGTTGGCGGCTCGCGTGTTGCCGATTAGGAGGTAGGGGAGAACGGTGCGGGCGGCGTAGTAGGGTGCGGTCGAGGGCTCGTCGCTGCTGTACCATTCGTATTCCATGTCGGAGAAGACCTGGGCGGAGTCCGAGGTTCCTAGGGTGAGGTGTCGTTCGGCGTCGTACACTTCGCCTTCTTCGGCGAAGAGGGATCCGATGACATGGTGCAGCTCTGGGTCGCCGGCTGGGTACTCGCCGAACTTGCTCGACCACCTGAAAGCATGTCAGTCCATGCTCGTTTGTGTTATCCTCTGTAGCACATGTATCTTACTCCGTGATCCCGCCGACAAATTTCTTCTTGCCCGGCTCGTTCTCAGGGAATGAGCGTAGCAGGCTGACCAGGCGTGCCTTGTTCGCGACATCCGGCTTCATCTCTGCCTTGTTGTACACTTCCATCAGGTAAACGCAGAGGTCGGCGCCTGAGCCGCCCTGGCCAGCCTTGAGCAGCAGTCCCGCGCCCGAACCTAACAGATCCACGGCCGAGGAGTAGTCTTGTGATCGGACATATCGGTTGGCGATTGTTCGGATTTGCTGGTGGGCTTCGTAGTAATCTCCATCTTCGATTCTGGTATCCAGTCAGTGCCATTCAATTTAGTGCGGTGCGTGTTTGGGATAGGAGGCTCTCACCTCGATTTTTGCCGTGCGAGCACCTTTTGAATCTTTGCAGACATGGCGATTGTAGTTACAGTGGTATGTGAGGTGGGTGGGAGGGTAGTCTTGTGTTTTAGGCAGACAAGTGAATTGGCATGTTCTAGCACCACCAACTCTCAAGTCGAGGCGGGGCGGCTTCGTCATGTGTACAGCGCCATTAAACCTTGGATGAACAACGAGTGAAACATCTTTTAGACTGTCAACACACGCAGTCTGATGGACTGTATGTACTCTCACAAAATACAGGATATCTTGATCATACAAGTAGACTCGATTACCAGACTAAATGTCATTCTGTAAGTACTTCTGCATTTGATCTATCATAAACGACTCCAATGCACGTGATGGCGACGTGGAGATCCGCGGTGGTTGAACGTCCGAACCAGGCCTTCTCTCGCGGCTTCCGGTTGATGATATCTACCTGGGTACTACCGTCGACTCTGTCTCTGTTCACCAGATCCCTGCTCCAGATAACTGCTTATAGAGTGGTGAACTTTCGCGCCGAGTTCAACTCTCGAACACTGACTGCGGGTGTGGACATGAAGCCTTCATGTACTTCTTCGACTAGTAGGCCTTCTCCACTGAGAGGGCAGCAAATAGGTGCGTGTGGGTCGGCGTGTCTTACACCAAATTGGCGCAAGAGCTGCTCCATGAGATCGTCGCTTAGAAGGGCGTTGTGCCATGTCCAGCATCACACGCGTGCGTAACCGCGATCACAACCTGGCATTGGTGTCGTGTAGCTTGTATTATACTGTCAAGCTACAATGCTTCCTTTTCTTGTGGGTTGGCTCCTCAAGACTGAGGTGCGAATATCGTGTTCTGGACAAGTGTCAGATATCATCCCAGTGCCCGAAGTAATCATCACTTACAATGAAACTCTCAAGCCCGCCTTCAAAGAGCTGATTACTGACACCGACACCCTTGGGATGCTCGACAGGAGACAGTGGATTTTTCACCACGTATTCGACATACAATGTCGCCCATATTTGATGAAGTACCGTGCGCATGTTGCCCACTCGCGTGTCGGTGAGCATGACGAACTTGAGCTGCGTCGGCGTCTCGAAATAATGCATCTTGTACTCGCCAGTGCGATATGACAAGAAAGAGTCGTCATCTCCACCCAACTGACGGACGATGCGGCGCAGTGAGAAGACGGTTCCGAAGATGAGCTTGGCGTCGTCTTCGACAGTGAGGGCCTTGCGTGTTACCGCAGGCACGTCGCTATTGCTGAGCGCGTTGGTGGCTGAAGTACGCTGGATGGCTGCTTTGGTCCAGCGCTTGGTGTATATGCATTCGGCTGGATAGACGGATCAGCATTGTCTTGTACACAGGATCGATACATGAAACTCACTATGGCGGTCGAAGATGTAAAAGGAGTAGACGGACATGATGCACTCTGTCGGATAGGCCGGGGTGAATTGGACAGACAACAATCGTGGTAGCAACGACGACGGCCTTGACACACAGCTCTGTGCCGCTTCAGCAGTCTAGGCTGGTCTGCCACAGGGCTTGGTAGATTGATGAGATAAGGTGGGTATGGCGGAAGATGGACCTGCGCACGTCAATTGGCCTGGGCAGGTAAATGAGCTTCCGCGCGAGCTCCCCTGTTCATGTTCTTCTGTGCTTCCTCACTCGCGACACGTCAAACCCCCACCAAAATGACAGCTCCACTTCTGTTAGCTTCCTTTCCTTCCACAGTTCCTTCCCTTCCCTCGAGATCTACCATAAGGCTGACTCTTACAACTGTGCGACGGCTCTGGCTCTCGCTCTGCCTCTGGTCTGGCTCCACCACGCGAGCTCCCTCTTGTATATAACACCCGGGCACTGCCGGCTCTCTCGCCCAATGCTGCCTCTGCCTCTGCGCAAGCGACATCATGGCTACTTGTACGGCGGCTGAGAGCCCGCCGCGCACGCAATCGCCCACGCCGTCGCAGATGGAAAATGCTGGTATCTTGCCCAGCCACGGAATTCATATCAACTTTCCGCCCACCACCGACACCGGCCGCCCGCAGATGATCAAACACCTGTCGACGCCCACTTACCAAAGCCCCGTTCGACACCACCGCCGAGCGCCTTCGCGCAGCAGTGCTGTCAAAGAAACACTCAATGCCCGCACCCACTATGGCAGCAGCGACGACGATGGCCCCGCCGTGCACAGGATAAACCAATATGTCATTAAGCAAGAGATTGGGCGTGGTAGCTTCGGCGCCGTCCACCTGGCAGTGGATCAGTATGGGCATGAATTCGTATGTTGACTCCTACGGGTCCGACGAGCTCTGGCGTGCTGCGTGTAGATAGCTGACATGCGCCTTCTGCTGCTTAGGCAGTCAAAGAGTTTTCCAAGTCTCGTTTGCGCAAGCGTGCCCAATCAAACCTGCTCCGTCAAGGTGGTCGGCGAAGGCCCGGCCACCTGGCCGCTGGACTGGGTTTCAACTCGCCCATGCACATGTCTCCGACCAACGATCGCCTGGGCTCCATGATGGACAGCAGCTCATTGGACTTGATCAAGGAAGAAATCGCGATCATGAAGAAGCTCAGTCACAACAATCTGGTCTCTCTCTACGAAGTCTTGGACGATCCCGATGAGGACTCGTTGTACATGGTGCTTGAAATGTGCAAAAAGGGCGTGGTCATGAAAGTCGGCCTAGACGAGCGTGCCGAGCCATACCAGGAAGAAGCCTGCCGCTGCTGGTTCCGTGACATGATTTTGGGGATTGAATATCTTCACGCCCAAGGCGTCGTGCATCGTGATATCAAGCCCGACAATTGCCTAATCACCAAGGATGACGTTCTCAAAATTGTGGACTTTGGCGTTAGCGAAATGTTCGAAAAGGCATCGGACATGGCTACTGCAAAGTCTGCTGGATCACCCGCGTTTATGCCTCCGGAGCTCTGTGTAGCGAAGCATGGCCATGTCAGCGGTCGTGCGGCAGACATCTGGAGTATGGGCATCACTCTCTACTGCCTGCGATACGGGCATATTCCCTTTGAACAGCACGGCGTCTTGGAACTTTATGAAAGCATTCGTAACGACGATCTGCAACTCGAGAACGAACAGGACGCCAACTTCACGGATTTGATTCACCGCCTTCTTGAGAAGGACCCGGAGAAGCGCATCACAATGGAAGAGATAAGAGTGAGTAGATGGCTAGGCTTATTGGAGTTCGCGTACTGACATGATCTCAGGAGCATCCGTGGGTAACACAAGGTGGCAAAGATCCCTTGTTGCCGGCTGAAGAAAATTGCTCAGATCTTGTGGAACCTCCTACTGAAAAGGAAATGAACCACGCAATTACAAGCAACATGGGCAATCTACTAGTGGTCATGAGAGCTGTTAAGCGATTCAAGCGTCTCATCAGTCGTAAGAGACCTCACCTGATGGAAGGCTTTTTTGGACGCGATTCGAGGATTGTCACGCCTCCCTTGTCAACCCGAAACACGTCAGACGTGAGCACGTCTCGCAGCGTCGATGCTTACGATCGAAGGCCGCTTGAGCAAGCCATCACCAGAGAGGGCGTACATCGAACCATCCCTATCAACGATGAGCTAGAAAAGCTGCCAGCCGGTATGGATCGCATTGTCAAGATTTCATCTCATCCCGAAGGCGAAGGAGGACCATCAGTGATCTACCCATCGAAATCGCAAGATTCACGCGAAATCCGTGGGACCGACTTCCCTTCCGAGGAGACCGCCAAAGGACACGCACGCGACCCTTTGAAGGATACACTTTACCTCGACATTGGCGTGGACGCTGACAACCCAGAGGGACATGGCGATCCTGAGCACCCCGTTATCAGCGAGAGTCCTTCAGCTGTGGATACGAACATCTACGAACAGGCGTACCAGGACGAAATGGACCGCGTTCTCCAGCAGCGTGGTCGTGACGCTTCCATGTACCTGAATAGACGCGTCGAGCACCGTGACGATTTGCGCTCATACTCGAGCATCCTCGATCAGCCGAAAGAAGCCGTAAACAAAGCAGCGAGCTTGCTTGGCGGTCTCATTTCGAAGAAAGAGGAGGCCTCGCGTGATTCGAGCCCGAAAGAGACCCCGGCTTTGGTGGACATCGTCAAACAGGCACGGGAGAAGCATCACGCCGAAGCCGGCGCGGAGACTGCTGCTGGTGGGACTGAAGCTGCAGATGGAGAGAATGGTGGATTACAAGCATAGCGAACAGGGGTATATGCAACAGGAATGCATCGCTGAGGATTGTGAGTCGGCGGAGGGCGGATGCTTACAGTTCTGCTGCGATCTAGCGAGCGCGCTTCCCTCTCTTTAGCGAGACACCGTTGATTAAGGCATACGAAGCAGGCTTCTGGAGATGCAAACGTACGCAGGACGTCGTTCGAGGCTCAGGACATGACACAGGTACCAATGGATTTGTCTCGTCGCAGTTAGGGTTGGGGTTGACTTGGATTCTTTCAATTGGTCCGTGATGTGACTAAACATCTCGCTTCGTACCGTGCTGCTGCCTGCTCTGCCGTGTTGATCTGTTGACATTGCAAGTTCTCTGCTTCGTGGGTGTTCAGCTTCAACCACTTGCGTGCTGACATTCCAACCCTGTTTTGCGTAAAATACTGTGCCGTTAAGTTTCAAGAGAAGAATATATATTTAACATCACCCCAAAAAGTCACCGTACATTCTGTACTACCAATGGACGCAAAGGCCGGCCGAGCACACCGAGCAGCCCGTCGAGCACAACGGGCCTTCATAGCTCAAGCAACCAGCTCAAATACAAACAATCCAACAGACCAAGTAATCGGCGCAGACTCCACAGGAGAAGATGTCGACGACGACGACCTCTGCCCCATCTGCCAACTCCTTCTCCACGAACCCGTCACAACAACATGCAAGCACACCCTCTGCAACTTCTGCATGGCAACCTGGGCCTCGACCTCCCTCGCAGCCCCCATGACAATCGTAGACGTCGACGAAGAACCCCGCCCCTTCGACGCAGTCTCCGTCGAAGCCCGCTGCCCCATGTGCCGCACCCTCACATCCGCCATAGCAGACGGGCCCCGAGCCGAGCTCCTGCGGACAAAATACCCACGCCTCTGCGCGCAGCGCGACCTCGAATCGACCGCCGAAAACGGCGGCCCGGACTCCTCCTCCTCCTCCTCGGCGAGCTTACAGACCCTCACAGTCTACATCGGCAACCGCCACGCCCTCGTGCCATCGCAAGCCAACGACCTGGCCGAGAACCAGCACGAGTGGACCTTCTTCGTCCGGCCCTCGCGCACCGACATCATCGAGGAAATCCACATCCACCTGCACCCCACGTTCCGGCAGAACCACATCGTCAAGACGCGGCCGCCGTATGCCATCTCGCGCTTGGGGTGGGGGTGTTTTGTTATTAATGCGAGTGTCATTCTGAAGGCGGGGTATAGCTGGGTGTCGGAGGATGCTTTTGACTCGCCGGATGGGGCGAGGAAGGGCGCGTTGCCGCTTGAGTGGACGCTGGATTTCGAGGGGTTTGGGGGGAAGGGGAGTATGGGGCGGTGTAGGCTGAAGGTTAAGGATGATCGCGAGTGGGATCGGCCTGGGGTGGAGGAGGAGGGGGAGAGGAGGGAGGCGAGGAGGAGGGTTGGGCAGTTTGAGAGAGATGGGGAGTGGGTGCCGGAGGAGGAGGAGGATTGATGGCTCGGCTCGGTGGAGATACCTCAGCCAGGCTCAATCTCTGTATCTTCGACCTCTGTCAAAGACGACCATACGTCTCTTCGTGGGCATGAAAATGAGACTCATGTGACGCGTTGCGCTGTGCGCGCAGCTACTCGTCAAAATCAGAGATCGTCTCACGATCGTATGCTTGGTTCATAACTTTGCAGCATGCATGTTACGAAGCTTCCAATAGCCAAAGGCACTGGGCAAAAGAGGAAACGTCCTATATGACATCCAAAATTGCCCGTAAATCCTTAATAAAATCGACTATAAGTCGACTTTCATTTGGTACGACACTGGGCGAACAAGGTCCACTTGATCGAGGTTATCTGAGCGCCAGTAGCATTTACCCGGGCGGCGCGACCAACCTCAGGAAGGAATTGGGGCTGTGGATGCCGCCCGCCAATGTTCAGATGTGACGAAAGTCAGCTGTGCGGCCACCCGATTAGGATGCGGCCAGCGTCCAAGCACACTAGTCTCAATATGGTGGCCGCATATCGATAACCGCGCTCATCAAATGATACACCCATCTGAAGACATAGACATATCAAACATACAAGGATACGAGAAATGCGCTTGGAGCCAGTCTGAGTATGTCACTGGCATTATACGCACTACAATGATGATAGATCCAAGGGGAATAACCCAGTGAGAATGCAAGTTGTAGTATATCGCAAAGAGACAGGAGAATTTCGCGCCCGAGTGCCCGTCGCCTCAGACGAAGAGGGCGGCCTCAAAGCCTGAGGAGCGCAATGTGCAAGAGGTGGGCGGCCTCAAGGGCACAAGAGGGCGGCCTCAGCGACCTCATCGAAAGGGCGGCAACTTCGAACATGACTTCTCTCCTTCCTTCACCAGTGACAAACCCATCATTGCAACATCAACATTGACACCCGCTTTCCCTCCTCGTCGAACCCAAAAATCGAAACATGACAAAAGGAAGAAAAAAAGGCAACGCCTGTCAAACGCACAGAGGGTAGAGAGAGCATCGTCTCAAGGACTGATCCACATCACCGTTACAGCAGACCTTCTTCAAGCTGGATTTCAACATCTCGGACACCTAAGACGCCTGATGTCAGCACTCAGCACAGGCGGCGCACATCATGGTACCGCTTCACTCACGAGTGCGCACGAACAAAGCGCGAACCTTCGCCCATGCGCTCCTGTACCATGGACCCACGCGTTCCATGTCTGGCCCGACCATCACCAATTGAAGCGCGACACCTGTCACCTGCACAATATCCATCAAGACCATCTCTTTCTGATTTTCTGGTCGTCGGTGGTGTACTGAATGTCGAAATTTGGCTGCCAACGACTGCTGTATCAGCTAAGCGATGTGAGGTCGCACTCGATAGCTAAGGTACTATTGAGATGGCGTATTAGTGTTCTGCTGAACCAGAGTCGCGGCGAGGCCTATACTCAGGAGTGTCGGGCAACTTCAACATCCCGTCCCTCCACGTCACGCTTCAACTTCTACGCCAACGACTACCTTTGCTTACCTCGATGTGTCTCTCAACGCCTTGGACGTCTCCGTTCACCGCTCGCCTTTGTTGCTGCCTGTATACGCTTGGTCGTACGATTGCAGCGACAGCAGTTGGGGCAATGTTTGGGGCAAGTGTCTCGTCCCTGAGATCAAGGAGGTACAATGTCTAAGAGATGTAATGATGATACAGTCGAAGGTGCGAAAGGTCGCCGTGCTGGACTCCTATTGTGTTCGCAGACAGCGGCGGCAAGGTCTGCAGTCCGAGCGGGGGAGTTGTGGCTTGGACTTCCTTAGGTAGGTACCCAAGTCACTGGAAACTCCCTTATTCTTGGAAGTGCATTCGTAGACACGTTGAAATACTTTTACACTATGAAGAGAGCTGTTTTCTGTCATTCAAATTGACAAAATATGTGACACGCATTCAAAACACGTTGGGATAAGTGTTCATGGCTCTTTCCAACGTCAGACATGTATTTTCATAGGTGTGAAATGCTGACATTTGCCATGTCGGTTGGTTTCACATGAACACCAATATTTGTATATTGCTGCTAAAGTACCAATCTCTGACTGGTATCCAACTTTGTCTCGTGATGAGACTACAAAGAGTGGTGGTATGCCAACTTGTTGAACTGATTACTATCGCTGGTAAGGTACTATGACGGCCAACGGGCGCTTGAAGATACGTAGCCGCCGCCCGCATGTCAAGAGTGTGGTGTGGGGGCTCGCTAGAGGAAAGCTGACCGCATCAGACCAACTCTTCCTGTTGTCGCAATGCAACCAGACGCTGTTATGAGAAATTCATCAAATGGAGTCATAACCCTCATTCATTAAATGGCCCGTGTTGAATGAGAAGAAGACCTTCGGAGACATCGAGACGACAGCCAGCCAGAAGCACATGACGTCTTGCAGTGCCTAGTCGCGAACGGCTTTCGAGAGCCCATGGAGGCTCCTTTCATGACACGATCGGTGCACGTATGGAGCCTGGAAGACACGATCCGCTGTCGCCACAAGAGGTCGAAACAAACAAGACCGGCATCTCAAGATTACAGGACAACAGCCTACGTCTGACTGAGAGCGCTGCAACGCCGAAAGGCTCGTGGGGCACATTTGCTGTATACGACCATCTGCTAGATCAGGTAGACAGGAAGCCCAAAAGAGTACCATCTACGACAGAGCGACAGCAAACACTCAGAGTCAGGCAACGTGGCGCCTGCCAGCCATGTCGACGATCCAAAAGAAGGGTTCATATCTCTAAACACTCTGCAAACTGGAATCCTTACTGACCATAACAGTGCACTCACCTAGCACCCGACCAGGAGCCCAGCACTGTCACGACTGAGAATGCTTTTGCGGAGGAATGCCAGCCTGCAACGTTGCAGGTCTCTCCCAAGGCGCAAGAGCCACCTCAAAAAGCCGATGCAGAACTGGCGACATCTTCTGCGATTCGAAGCCAGCCCTCATACATCGACAAGAGCGAAACTTCAAGAAGATCCGCGAACGATCCTGCTACCGGCGACACGAACCTACACGGAGATTCCGTGACCTTGGGCATACCGTCAGAGACGACGAAACAGAGCAGTAATACAAGCGTCGTGGTAAATTTCATGCTCTATATGTCTTGCTACGGTTTTGCTGATACTCACAGGTACGAGGAAACCTTGGCAGCCACGGAGAAGCGGTCACAACGCAGCTTGGTTCACCACTGCTAATCCGCCCTACTGGTGAGTCTCAATCGAGGTACCATTGCTGGCACATACCAGTGCTAACTTGCGATAAGATCTACGAGATGCGCGCTCAGAGGCGAGGCTAAATGAGCATGGTCTTCAAGATTGTTGGGAACCGTCAGGCTTACGAGACGTGGAACACACCACAAACGATTCTGACCCTGCGCCACGCGAAGATCGCCATCGCTTGCTAGCAACTGCAGATGACTTTGATGATCTTGATCGAATGATTTTCGCTGGCAATATTCAGTGGCCTGGTGTTGCAACAAGCGCCGAGCCATACCCATATCATTGGTCAGTTCACGATCAAGATCCGGATTTACGGTGGGAGAATGTTTTCGGTGCAAGTCCTGCCGCAGACTCTTCGTTACTCTCAAGATTTTATCAAGGAGGGATGTGCTCCTTCGGCCCCTTGAGCACATCTGTATACCCGCCATCCCTCGCTCTAGAGACTCCCGCCATGTCTTCGAGTGTGACTCTTGAAGCGTCCTCGTCATCAAATTGGCGTTCGAGAGAAATATCAAGCAGTCATACTCGGCACGACTTCCCCGCCCGCTCCCACTTGGAAGGCATTCCGCCTGCTGAGTCGGGCACTCGCGTGGTTTCTCACACGTCCAATGAAGTATCCCTGTCATCTACACCATCCGGAATGGACAGGAGGGCTCTTAGCTCATCATCGACAGGAGAGACCTACCCGTGCGACCAATGTGGAAAAGTATTCAGTACACGCTCGAGTCTAAGGCATCACAGCATACGCCACGAGCCCGAAAAGCTAAAGCGTCATAAGTGTCCATGCTGCAGCAAAGGCTTCCGTTATCCGAAAGATGTGAGGAGACACATGGAAATTCACGAGGAGACTACTGTGACAACTTGTGATTTGTGTGGCAGGAGATTCACGCGCCAGGACAATTTGCTTAGGCATCGCAGCACATGCAATGCAAATTCGGCTGCTCAATCGAAGACCCAATGAGCGTGTTGGGCTACACAAGTTTGCAAGCAGAGGATAAATTCCACATTACGACGTGATGAACGAAGCAAATCGTCAATGCTGTCGTTGATGTTATTGGGATCATTAGGTAGTCTGTTTCATTTTGCCAAGATGCAGATCCCCAGCGGAGGTGATGCCGCCTGCAGGGTGCAGAATGGAGATCTACATCCTTGATCCCTAGACCCGAAGACTACCGGGCAGTAGTGGAGCACATCTAACCTCCTAGCCCACAGGGCTTAATCACGAACTCGCTAGTTACATGGCAAGAGTTCGTATATCTCGTGTTTCCCCTACAAGGCTACAAAAGCCCCGTTGAACACAAACCTCGGCAAGCCGAACGGATCGACATGGGTTTTCAACCTACTTTCGTCGGTATCTAATTCGTCAATCGAGACAGCACTTCTCACTCACGCTATGTGACTGCCATGATGGGCGAGTCAGATCCCCAGCTACGGCGGAGGTCCATGCTAGCGGATCCAGTCGGACGTCTTTGATAGTCCTGCCAGGTACATGTATATATGGACACTCCGACGCCTCGGGAGTATCGAATCTTTCCGCCCACTCACCACTACCAGTCTATGCAACCTCAGGCGGCCATGCTTTCCATCGCTGTCTTGTCACTCCTCGCGGCCGTGGCTACGTCCGCTCCAACTGCAGACACCGCGAAGGTCTGCAAATTACTTTATGAGAAATACCCGCGGTACCTAGCCTACAACACCCTAGGAGCCAACGCTTTGGAGACAGCATTGAACGCTTCAGTGTACACGCAAATAAACTTCGAATACTGGAACGTTCAGAATTCATACGACTTCCGAGCGGCATGCGCTTTCTTCCCGGCCAACGCAGAACAAGTCTCTGATGCGGTGAAGCTGTTGAATGAGTATCCTTCGGTGCCATTCGGTCTCAAATCTGCCGGACATCAGCCTGCGCCCGGATTCTCGTCAGTCAAGGATGGAGTGCTCATCGCTTTTGAACCCAATCTTGGGATGTCCGTGACTGAGCGCACTTCTGATGGCAAATACTTCATTCTCGGGCCCGGTGCTCGATGGGGAGACGTCTACAAGCTTACCGGTGAGACCAACGAGATTGTCGTTGGTGGTAGACTAGGCCACATTGGTGTTGGAGGCTTGACCTTGGGCGGTGGTCTCTCTTACTATTCCGCTCAATATGGACTCGCCTGCGACAACATCGACAAATTTGAAGCAGTCCTGGCAAACGGCACCATTGTCAATGCCGACAAGAACACCCACTCGGACCTCTGGTGGGCACTGAGAGGCGGAGGCAATCAATTCGCCATTGTCACGAGAATGTGGTCTCAAGCACACCCAGCAGGCGTGGACGGCAAGATCTGGGGTGGCATTCGTGCCTATTCCATCGACAAACGCGAGAAACTGTTCCGTGCAGTAACCAGGTTCGTCCGCGACTATCCCGACGCCAAAGCAGCAGTCATTCCCGTCTTCCAGTTTGGTCTGCCCCTCAACCTTGTCAATGCCATCACTGGTCCGATCATGTTCATGTTCTACGATGGCCCAACACCGCCAGACGACCTCTTCAAAGACTTTGACGATGTCGATGAGCTCTTCAGCACGACCGAGACGAAGAGCTACTACGACATGTCACAGGAAGCCGGCGGAGGGTCTCTGTCCGGCTTTGGCAATTCATTCCGCGAAACCACAATCCCCAACCTTCCCGAAGAAGACATGGTGGACTTCTTCTCGTACTACTGGGACCAATTCTACAACGCCACCTTCATCAACGGTCTCCAAGACCTTGACGTCCAAATCACCGGCTTCGACCCTCAACCCTTGTCCGTCAAGATCGCCCAAGCGTCTCAAAAACAAGGCGGTAACGTCTATGGCCTGAACCCCGATCACGGCGACCGCATCTGGATTGAGAATAACCTGCTGTGGACTAATCCGGCTTGCAACGAGCGCTGTCCCCAGCAGTCCGAAGAGCTATCGACTATGCTCTTGAAGTACCAGAAGGAAAAGTACGGAGACGTGTTGCCTACGAACTACAAGTCTGGTGATCCAGACTATGTCAAGTAAGTATCTTTGTCCACCTGGCGCCTATAGGGTATCAATGCTTACTTCAACGCTCTAGGTATAACCCGCTCTTCCTCAACGACGTCGCCCCAAATCAAGATCCGTACACTTCATTCGGCCCGGACAATCTGGCTAGATTGAAGCAGGTCAAGGAGGCGTATGATCCCACGGGTTTCTTCACTGATAGACAAGGCGGTTTCAAGCTGCCAGCTACGTAGCTGCATGTCTTCCTTCGCTCAGCCTTACAACCTGTCTACCACTCTTTTCAAAAATTGTCAGCTAAAGTATGGTTACATTTCGACAAGATTGTCCCCATAATGACTTTGGCCTCCCGTATAGTATGAGGCATCCTTTCCAGTTTTCGCTGCGTGTCTGTGTCTGTGGATGGTGATTCTCCCGCACATCCAGCGACGTCCCTGAGGCTCCGGCACTCTGCTCCGTTCTGTCGTCGATGACCTCGTATATCGCCGTAAAGTCCAGTATAGTGCCGAATGCGTCGCTGGTAACCTTGGCACCTGAGAAGAGAGACGGTGCAGTCCTTCCGACTGTATTTTGACTTGACCCCCATTTGCACAACCAATGAACAACACTCGTGCATACAGGTTGTCATATGTTTTTGGTAAGAGCCACAGACAAGGTCCAAGTGCCATCACCAGCCTTGTAGCTTTGTAACAAACCAAGCGCGCCCAAACCACGCGCATCACACTAGCATCATCTCAAATTTTGCAACGCTCACAATGATGCTCAATTGCGAAGCATAACTTATCTGCAAACGTGTGTTGTCTATGAAGTTACAAAGATCCTGCTACGAACGCAGAATCTGCGGAACAGTCAACTATTCAGACTTGTTGTCCTTGTTCCTAGTTTACAATGGCATTCCAGCCCCGAGAAGGCTATCCCGACGACCCCGACAACGTCAAAGGAGACGAGCAGCGACACTCAATTGACTCGGAGGACTTTCAGCGTAATCCAGATGCTGCGGAAAATAATAATGCACAGTCCAATGCGGTTGCCTCTGAGGAACAGGGACTCTCACGCGTCGAAACGCATCACTCTACGAAAAAGAGAAGGAGGCATCAGTTCAGGAAGGGCCGCTTCCTTATCGGGCTCGAACCCAACCAGAGGATTAAACAACACCATACAGGAGCCGAACATCTTCTGTGGTCTCGCGTTCGTTCAGTAATGCAGGAGCCGTTCTCTGAATTTCTTGGGGTCTTCGTCTTTGCTATGATACAACAGGGAGGCTTAGCGCAAGCAACGCTTAGTGTTGGAGAATCAACGGCGCCTGGTGGTAATGGCTTCGGCTCCTTCCTTACGGTGCCATTCACGTAAGCATAAAGGCGATGTTCTGGTTGGTTTTGGGCTAACCAGGCATACTTTAGTAGTGGTATTGGCGTGCTACTTGGTGTTTACATCGCCGGTGATTCTGGAAGGTCAGCAACGCGATCACAGTTGACCAAGTGATTACATCTAACATATCGACAGCTACCTCAACCCGGCCATTACGTTCGCGAATTGCCTCTTCCGAGGACTACCTTGGCGCACCTTCCCACTACTTACGCTAGCCCAAATTGTCGCTGTGTTCTGCGCAACTGGGGTCACATACGCCATCTACTTGCCTGCTATTAATCAATTTAGTGGAGGTGCTCTCCTCGCTCCACCCGCAGAACAAGCAACAGCGACAATATTTACAACATTCCCGCAAACGTTCTCTTCTACGACGTCACAAGTGTTTTCTACTATTCAACGCACCGCCATCATGCAATGCGTCATTTCTGCCTTGAAAGACGACTATAACTTGGGCCAGAAAACGTCTTCAGGCGGAACTACGAATTTCCCGCTCAATCTCTTTTTCCTTTTCTTTGGGCTTACTGCTGCATTAGGCTGGCAAACAGGGTATGTCATTAGCAATGTGTCACTGAAGCGATGTACTAATCATGTTAACAGGGGCCAGGCGAATCCAGCCCTCGACTTTGGAAGCCGCATCATGCTATCTGTAGTTGGATACCCATCTACAATATGGTCTGGACCCGAAGCTACGCCAGGCTATGCATGGGTTCGTACCCTATTTGTTGCTCATGGAATCTGACTGACCGATGATGCTACGCAGATTCCTATAATATGTCCATTCATAGGCTCCTGTTTCGGCGCCTGGCTCTATGACATCTTCGTGTTCACCGGCACTTCACCTGTGAATACCCCATGGATGGGTCTTCGGAAGATACCTCATCCCGTAGAGGATACGAAAAATCGCCGGCAGCGATACGAGCAAAGGATAGATCCAGAGCAAGGTATACCGTGAACGGCTCTTACAGATGCGTCACCGCTGTTGTCGAGCAAACCGACTGGCTTGATCAGCAATTCAGTCAAGCCCTGTCGTTTGCATTATTTACATTTTCCTGTACAGGAGTTTTTGATAGTAAAGCGACGAAGCTTCAACGTACGGCTACTAAGATATCAACATGTTGCAAAAAAGGCATGCAAACAATTTGAACGTTGCCGAGCAACGAACATGTCATAATCCACGAGTTAGCGCTCATGCTTTTTGCAGGTATCAAATAATTGCGTCGAGGCGTGTTACTCATGTGACTAACAGCCGCAGTTGGTGGCTTACTTGGTTTGCCGCCAAGTACGCTATGCGGAACATGACATCGACAGCAGCCTTGGATTCATTAGGACTCTTTGGACTTAGTAGGACTTGACTGCGGCTGAGGGATTCAAAGCTGCTCACCGGAAACTTGGAAGGATTCAATATGCACGCTACCTGTGCGCTGTCCCCTAATCGAGCGATCAAGTCCTTGTCGGAGCGAGGTAGCTTGCTGGCTATGCATATGTCGTTACCAGGATGCTAGTGTATAAGACATGAGCTCCGCCGCAAAGGCTACCATACATATGCTCTGAATGCGTCTGAAAGGTTGTCCGCCACGCTTTCGAACTCGACGGTTCTGCAGTGGCAGCCATGGAGAATGATCGTCTCATGTCCTCATCAGAGCTGCGCACCGATCATGCGACCAAGCAAGGTAGCATGCGCCGACATTCCAACTCATCGGTGGATATCCCCCGGACACTTGCTTCCCCGTCTAGCAGAAACTCTCAGGATGTCGGGCGAGTGAAGTCTTCGAATGAGACCAACCGCGAAAAAGACGACGCGAGCTCGTTGCAGCCGGGGACACAACTTGGCAACTCACGTTATGTTCTTTATATGGCTTCAATCTACGCTGCGCTCACGCTTTTTGCATGGATCGTGATGTGCGTTCTCACATACCGACCGATGTCGACGGATGTGAAAGACTACGGTCAGTGATCCTGGGACCCATTCTCTTGCCATGACGCTTACCGCATGCACAGGCGTCAGTCTTCAAGCGAGAGGCTCGTATGGCCCCCATGCCAAGCGTAATGGATATGAAAGCATCTTCGCAAGGACAGAGGGGTTCTTCAGAGCGGCCCAAGTCATCCGATCGTTCGTTGCCGTCGTGACTATTCCACTGATCTCGGCTGTATGCTCAAAGGCAGCCGTTGTATTCACACAGCCGAAAACCCAGGCAGCTTTGTCTCTGCGACAAACCATGCTTTTGGCTGATCGAGGATGGACTGACCCTCTCGTCTACGCCGGCCTAATCTGTGGTGGCTTCAAACAATATGGCACCAAGCTTCTTGTCTTGGCAATACTCTTGAATATACTGGGTAATGTCTTTTGGTGCCCTTAGTACAAATGTAGCAACAGAAGCTGACAAGATCAGGTGGCATAATTGCACCCCTTCAGTCACTCCTCCTCTCCACCAAGACAATCAAAAGACCCACATATCCAAACTCGCATCGCCAGGTCGCCGACATCCTCGATTTGGGCGGGGACGGCGAGGAGATTGTCCTACGAACGCGATCTGCTATTACTGTGGCAGACACTACCGTTCCTCAAAGTCGATTATGGACAGGCGAGTCCATGGACTGCAGCCCATTGGCAGATTTCAAAGACCTATCAGAAGCTTGCCTGGAGAGCCTTCCGGGCAAGACCTTCGGCAACATGTCCCTACTTCCCGATCCGTTCTTGGCTCCATTGCCTGCGGACTTTGGCACTGGGATGGTCCGTCAGTACCTTTACCGGATCAACTCGACGGCGCAAAGACAGATAATAACGGAGGCGGATTTTGCTGCTGATTGTGACCGCGACTCAGCGACTTTATACGCTCAGTATGGCGCTACAACCCTTGGTATTGAGAACATGATCGGCTGGAGTAACTGGAGCATGGTAGCCTGCATGCCGGCGACTTCAAATCAGTCGACGTGGCGGAAGACAAGAGAGCGTCAGGATTTCTCCGAGCACCTCTATCTCAATCTTACTGGCAAGTTGGAATCCCGCGACAATCCACTCGAAGGGAGGGTGAAGAGGAGCGAATACTCCAAGATCACCGTAACCACCACAGCTGGCTATTTCGAGCTCCCAAATTATAAGAATGGTCAGCAGCCTGGACCTTTGTTGGACGAAGATCCCACAATGATATGTGGTGGCAATGGGAGCGATTGTCTCAAACAGTACCGCAGACCTAGTCGGTAAGTTTTTTCAATGTAAGCAGAAGAGTCAGACCACATCTAATCGTAAGACATGTAGCAATTCATCAGAGGACTCTCAAAGGAATGAACGCCACCGCAGAGCTGAAAGTAATGACATTGTCAGTATAATCAGCAACAAAACCAGGGAATTCGACAGCACGTCCCTTCGAGGCCCTCTGCTAATAACGGCCCTGGCTCTCTTCGGCCCGGGGTCCTTTATCGAAGAACGCATGACCCGCCCTGTCGCCTTCCTGTACCCGAACGTTACGTGGGAAGAGAGGCCGGAAGGGAACAAACCCACGCCAAACCCCGAGGTCTGTGTCGGCAGAGTTCCATTCGCCAATCTACTCCGCTCGGGTATGGTTGTCTCATATGCCCGATGTCTGACGAGAAACGTCCACACGCACGACCATCTTCAAAAAGAGATCCTCGACTACGCAATGATGTTCGAGGACCCCTCGGGCGGTGGCGAACAGATCACGAACGCTTTCACTTCCGCCGCATTCTTGGCCAATGAAGCCATGTTCTCTTCGGCATATATGGGTGGCAGCTGGAGCGTTTCGTCCGATTACGGCACAGATACCGAAGTACCAGTCATGTCGCTATCTGGCATCATCGGCATATCCGTTCTGATATGCTTGTTCCTCACCATGCTCCTCGGTCTGGCTTGGTACGCCAGCTCCAGGGTGCGCTGGACCGAGCAGCTTGATTCCTTTGCTATGCTGAGGATCGGTGCTTCGATTCCCGACAAACTTCAATTCCGCACGGTGAATGTGGAAGATGAGGAGAAGATCGGAACTCTGGACAAGTTGCCTGGTTGGATTGGCGACGTGACGGAGGGAGAGGGCGAGGTTGGACGGCTGGCTTTGGGAGGGCGTGGGCGTCTGGATGGTAGCAGGGAGTTTGAGGCTTATGATGTTGATTTTGGAAGATAGGAGGCCATGCATAGACCTCTCATTTGTACCAAACCCCCATTTGCACAGCCAATAAACAACACTCGTGCATACAAGTTGCCATATGTTTTTAGTAAGAGACCACAGACAACGTCCAAGTCGGATCACCCCACTGGCCTCAGGCGGACATGCATTGTCAGTGTAAGCGACAGTAGTGGCGCACCGGCTCTGTTCTGGTCGATCCGAACGAGGACTCGTCTCTGCAGCTGCCAGGATGGCGCATGCGTAGTCTACAGATGTACATGTAAGTATGACTTCTCAGCCTCGTTGGGGCTGCGCAAAAATCCAAAGATGTCTTCAGAGCTTTCGTAAAGCTTGCTCTGTACACATGCAGTGTTCTCATGACTTGAGGTTACATACTGTACGCCTGTTCTGCGAGAGAACGAGATGAGTGAGGCCGACGCTTCTCCACCGACGCGCAAGCGCGATGCCGTGCTTCGAATCTTCAACAGCCGACGCTACGTCTCTTCACCGGTGCAGAACAAACCTTCCTCGTCGTCTCCTTCAAGGCGATCCTCTCTTTCTTCAGGCGTCCAGCCACCGACGAGTCTTGTCCGGAAGTCAATCACAAGTTCGGTCCAACAGCTCGATGTCCCAAAGTCTGCCAGAAGCCGAAGCCCATCAGCTCCTAGTTCCTCCACATCTGTTGGCGAAGAACTCTTGAAGCAGGCTCTTGATCGTCTGGATTCCGAGCGACAGAAGGCGATTCAAGCAAGTGTAAGAGCATGTTCCTCGAACGTAACGGAGGCAGTGAATGAGGCATACAGCGCTGCCCTAGATAAACGGGACCTTTGTCAGGAGAAGAGATGGACTTGGACTTTGCGAGGTCGCACTATAGGGCTACGAGACGAAGTAGCGAAGATTGCGCAGTGGATTGACAAGTTCAAGGCGGTGGGTGATGTGGCCGTGAGTGCGGATCCTCTTCATGCGGGTTTGCCATGGGCTGGAGTGCGCTTCATTCTTGAAGCCGCCGTGTCGGAGAATCGCCAGATGGGAGCACTCCTTGCTGGCCTCAAGATTACACTCTACATGGTCCACCGTTTGGAGGCTTACGTGGGATACTATGGCGGTCTTTCACCGTCGCTGGCAACTGAGAATTTCAAGGCATCCCTGGTCAACCTCTATGCCCGAGTACTGGAATTCCTTGCGCTTGCGATCATCACTTTCCAGAAGGGGACCTTCAATCGTACTGTCGATAGTTTGTTTACAACTAGCGACTTTGATACATTCGAGGCGGACTGCGACAGACTGGGCCAGCGCGCTGAGATCGAGGCGAGCATCTGCGAACGCCAGCAATCATCAGGGCGTGAGGATGCGGGACAGCACAAAAGGGCGCTGGACCAAGCGCTAAAGCGTCTGGAACAAGTCGAAGGGATCAAAGACTCCCTCCTACGACTGAAAGAAGCTATTGATCTTGCAAGTCTTCCGATAGCAAGCGGAGCCGCTTTTGACTCTTACGAAGAAGAGCATACCGTAAAATGCTACGAAGACACCCGGGTCCAGCTTCGTCATGACATAGATCATTGGGTGCAAAACCCTACAGGTGCGTGCATCTACTGGCTCAAAGGTATGGCTGGGACTGGTAAGTCTACTATCGCAAAAACCATCGCTCAAGATCTTCATGATGCCGGAATCCTTGGGGCCAGCTTCTTCTTCAAGCGCGGTGAAGGAGATCGTGGAAGCGCAAGAAGGCTTTTCTCAACACTTGCAGTCCAGCTCGGTCACAAAACTGCCCAATTGAGTAGAGAACTCGCCCAAGTGCTTGAAACGACTCCACAGATAGGCGATAAAGCTCTTGCACAGCAATTCAACGCTCTCATCCTTCAGCCGCTGGAGAATTATGGCTCGCAGACGGCGAGCAGCTTGAAGCTGCTCATTGTATTGGACGCGCTGGACGAGTGCGAGAGCAAGGCGGACATCAGAGTTGTGCTACGTTTGCTTGCTAAGCTGAGAAGCGTCAAAGGACTACAGATGCGAGTTTTTGTCACCAGTCGACCGGAGCTGCCAATCGAGCTCGGATTTGCGGAAATGTTGCCAGACGATCATCTGGACTTTGTACTACACGACATCCCCAAACCCAGTATAGAGCACGACATATCGGCCTTTTATGTGCATGAGTTCAAGACTATCAGAGCAGACTACGCTTTGCGCCGTCCATACGATCCTTTGCCTGATGGCTGGCCTGGCGAGGGCGTAATTCGATCGCTGGTCCAACAGGCGCTGCCATTATTTATCTTTGCGGCCACGATATGTCGCTTCGTGGGCGACCCAAAAAGCAGTCCAGTGAAACGGCTCGAGGCAGTTTTGCAAAGCCCAAACTCATTTCACGTATCAAGCATGGGAAGGACGTATCTTCCAATCTTGAACCAACTCCTTGTCGACGTGGACGAAGCTGAGCACACAGCAACTATGGAACAATTCCGAGTTATCGTGGGTGCCATCATCGCCTTTGCTGCCCCTCTATCAGCGTCGTCAATCAGCGCTCTGCTCGATCTGTCCTTGGATGACATAAGCAATCTTCTCGGTCAGCTTCACTCTGTGCTACATGTGCCTGCAAGCGTGGACCAACCTGTCAGGCTATTGCATCTCTCTTTTCGCGATTTCCTAGTCGACGACAAAAGCCGCGATCACATCAATTTCTGGGTAGACGAAAAGAAGAAACACTCGGAGTTGACGAACAAGTGCCTCGATTTTCTTATGAAGCCCGGTGTTCTGGTACAGAACATCTGCGAACTCCAGGACCTTGCGGCTCGAAGACTCAACATTGACCAAAATACCATCGACGAGAAAATCAGTCCTGCAGTTCGCTATGCCTGTCGCTTTTGGGTGTTCCACTTGAATGAAAGCAATCTGTCTATTCACTGCTACGGAAAAATCATGGATTTCATGCGGAAGCACTTTTTGCACTGGATCGAAGTTTTGAGTTGGCTTGGTAGATTGTCAGAGTCAATTGACCACATTCGCAAATTGCAACACCTGGCTAGTCCATACACTGTCATTGATGACTTATCGCCGGAGAATACGAACACCATCTCTGCCGGAACCTCGAGCAACATTCTCAAGACCGGCGCTACCGAATTAGTTGGTTTCTTGGGTGACGCCGAGAGATTCATCCTCCAAAATCGATACATCATCGATCTGTCACCTCTTCAGTTGTACCTGTCGGGTCTTACGTTTGCACCCAGCACAAGTGTCATTAGACAAACGTTCTTAAAGCATGGCACTGCATTCGGAAAGGTGGCAAGATTACCTCATGTGCCGGAAACTTGGGGTGCAGAACTCCTGAGACTTGAGGGGCACACAGGATGTGTAGAAGCTATAGCATTTTCACCCGACGGTGAACTCATCGCTTCCGGGTCAAGCGACAAGACAGTACGACTTTGGAATGCGAAGGACGGAGAAGAGATTCAATGTTTCCAGCACATTGGCCCTGTCTACGCCTTGGCATTTTCACACGATGCTGAGCGTCTTGTAATAGGTGGCTTCCGAAGCCTGACTGTCTGGCATCCGGGCACTGGAGAGTCCAAAACGCACGAAATAGGTAACGCTGCCGTCAACAGTGTGGCGGTTTCGCCAACAGCGTCACTAATAGTCGCCGGCTCGCCTAAAGGTGGCTTCATCTCTGATTTGGACCTTGGGCAGGTCCGTAGATTCGGCACTGCAGAAATTTTGGATCAATACTCGCGCACATCAGTCGCCATATCAGACGATGGTGCATGGTTCGCAGCTGCATCACCGTCAGGGGTGGTGCTGCGAAGCTACGGTCCTGGCTTGCAATTTTCGCAAGAGCCGACGGACTCCAAACTCGAACCATGCTCGCTCGTGGCATCGACCATGCAATTCATGCCGACCGAACACTTACTCGTGATTGCATCGAGACTTGGCACAGTGGAACATTGGGACTGCGTAAACAACATAAGACTATCGAGCCACAAGTTTGAAGCGCCCAGGACTTCAGCACATGCGATTTCTCCGGATTGCAACAAGTACGCCACAGCATCAAAAGCCAAGACGTCCCGCTCAGTAACGACATATGACATAACAACTCATGCAAAAACGTGGCAGCTGAAGACCGACGATCACGTAGTCACAACACTGGCGTTCACCCCAAATTCTGACTTGCTAGTCATTGGGTCCCTAGACGGCACGATCAGGCTCTGTAGTCCATCGATTGATGCAACGGAAAGCGAACCCTTGCATCACCACGCAGAAGTATTAGCGATCGGGTTCTCGCCTGATGGCACAGCGCTGGCTTCGGCTTCGAAAGACGGCACCGTAATCATCTGGGATCCAGCGATGGGGGAAAAACGCGGCTCGCTGGTTCACGGATACAAGGACATTTACGCACTTGCTCTCGCTCCGTCAGCCACGTATCTTGCACTCGCGACTCCTGATTTCACGATAGACATCTGGGACGTAGCGGCCGCCAGGAAAGTGTCGACGCTGTCGGGCTACGATTTTCAAGTCCGCTCCTTGGCCATATCACCTGACGGATCTAATCTTGTGGCTGTTTGCGTAGGGTCTTCGATCTGGGCTTGGGATCTACTGTCCGCGATCGAAAGTTCCCCTTGCGAGCCTCGCCTTTTCAAGGGATCCAGTGGCTATCACCCGCTGAGATTCTCTTGTGATGGCAACTGTATCCAAGCTGGAACTACGGTTCTTGATTTGAAATCAGGCTTGTTCTCGGATCCAGTGGTGGAGGATTTTGACACGCCTCGTCTCGCCGTCAAAGACGAATGGATACAAGATGTTGGACGTCCCATCATGTGGCTGCCACTTGGGTACCGTGAAGCATGGGGCCCTTCTCTTTGCTGGTCGGCACACAATGACGTTCTTGCGATAGGTCAAAGTGATGGCATCGTGAATTTCTATTCTTTCAGTTAGACTTGTATGATCAGTGGCATATCCGATGGAGCCCTATCACTTCCGATTAACACCGCTAGACCTAACTATCTACCCCTTAGATCTAATACCGCCATACCCGCTGCAACGACTTTGCTAGACGCTGATTTTACATGTCAGGGAAGGAAAGAGACGAAGGCGTCACAATAAACGAACGTGAACGAGCCCATCTGAGCGATCGTTGGAGTGGAAGCGGTCGAAGTTTAACCTGGCATCTGATCGTGCACCTCGCTTCTGCTCTGCCAACAAAAATTTTCAGTGGATATGATCATGAACCTTGCATTGACATCCACATACGACCATAGGTCAGTGAGAACTGGGCATCCCGTCCGCTCTGCCATACATAAGCACTGAACCGGGCGACTAGTACTAGAGTGGGTGACCATCTGGGAATCCCGCCTGTTGTGTGTTTTTGTCTTTTTGTCTACCACCCACCTAGGTCAACAATTAGCTAGGTGCTCGAAAATCTACAGTTTTGGTGCATCAATTGACGATACGCATGCTTCAGGTCTTCGTGCGTGGTCTTCCTGCACCTATCATACGGTGCGAGCCCTGGACGAATATCTAGGCTGCAGTGCCCTTCCTTCCATTACAACTCTCGCTGGTCTTGGCAACAACACCACAACGATCCAGACCATTGTGACATTGACAAGGACTACCATGGCCACCGAATCGTCCACGAACCCGGATGAAGAAGATGTCTTCCTAATTTGGATCATCGAGCCTGTACAAACCCTAGTACGTGAAGCTCGAAGCTTGAGAAGGCGCTGTAACTCATGACTGCTAAGTAACCAACGAGGTCCTGCAGAAGGCGTGCGATGAGACTGGAGAACACATCCTCCGTCTCGCCGACAACAGCAGCATTTCCGACGAAGAAAATTCTATGGGAACTACGGCACCAATTGATTCGGACTGGAGCTCACCCTTCATCGGAAAGACAATCCCGGAGTTGGCCGCAATTGTTCAAAGCGTGCCTCAGCCGCTCAATCGAAAGCACTTTGCCGTTTTGGATCCGGCCGAGTACGAGCGCAACAAGAAGGTCATGGTGTACAACATTGTCGGCCAAGAGCCGCAAGGGATTCCTTGCACCGTCGAAGAAGTGTCGATGTTTATGGTGGGCTACGATAGAGGCACTTGGGCTGAGAGCTGGCGGCGTTGGCGTGAGGAGGGCCGAAGCTTGTAAGGCCCCTGTTGTCCTTTCGGACAGTCCGGATTAGATGAAAGCTGCGCCCGTGCTATCTTTTGGTATGCTTGCTAGTCGAACACCTGTGTGTACATAAGCTGGGATGTCATGCTTTTGTCCAGATGTGCGAGCCAGGTGCTCCCTGGCTCCTGCCTTACCAATACATGAACGGGTCCGCATGAGGTGGGCGGCTCTCGATTGACTTGACGATGTCACCCTTGCGAGTCTCCAGAAGTAACGATGTACGGCCACCATGCAATGGGTCCTGCGGTACCCGGCGTGGAAGTATGCGCGTTTAGATGCTTTCACTGGAGGACAATGCGACATGTAGAGATCCAACGATGTAGCCTTGTCACAAGGAAGTCCGAGACTCATCCAATCCAGGTTGAAGTCTGTTGCCGTCGCATAAAAGCTATGTTCCGAGTTATGTGACAACAATCGGTTTGACACCATCGCGCCATACTCGCATGAGTATCCCTATCACCGTGAGACCAAGTATGGTTATAGTCGTTTCCATTCGCAATGTCCCTATTCCCTAGCGGTATCTGCTGGCTGGAGGAGGCTCCGTTTACTTCACACCCAACGCCTGGTATCTGCTGCCGCGGTATATTTACATGGCTCTTGGCTCTATCACAGCAGACCTGATTCTCGTTCCGATCCTCTTTCCGTGGTGTCGTGCTCGCTCAGTGGTCCCAAGGGTGCTTGAGGCCGAAAAGTACTGGGCCGTCGTGGTATGCTCTGAACATGAGCTACAGACGGAATCGTTAGTAGCAGATCCTTGATCAAGACACGGTCCCGGACGAGAACATACGAAGAACCACATGGATGCGCCGAGACCACGGGCTGCGACAGCGTAGAGAGGCCTGACTGGAGGGACGCGGATGGGGTGTCCGCCCTGTGCGTTGGAGAAAGGGTTGGCGCCGGCCATTGTGTATGATTCTGCTAGGTGGACATCAGTTTGAGCTTCTCTACGAGGTGATCAAGTATATGCGCTTACGGTATGCGAAGTGAGTGACTCGGGTGATTGGCCGTCGCGATCTTCCCTTCCCTCGGCCTCACATAGCATATGGAAGTGAGGCTGTCGTCGGCTGTTCCCGCCAAGTCGCTAGCGTACTTCTCCAGTATCTCAAGATCGAGAAACGGCGTCATAAGCGATTGGAGGCAGGAAAACAATATTAAATACCTTCGCAGTATTGCGCGCGGCGCTTGCAACCTCGAAATTGAGAGATACTTCCTTCCTTCACTCGACATAGGAATATCATCAAACTTTTGCCGACCTCACTGATCCCCTTGCGGGACTGTCCCGATTACACTTCAACCGCAACCTTCACCTGCAGTCGAGCCACACCGCGAACGCGCGCGACCGCCAACCGAACGTCACGACACTATTGAGCCGGCATACATAGCACACTCGGACAGGCAACATGGCTTTGGCTGCCGCGCCACCAGCCGGGATGACCGATCCTACGCAGCGTCGGTTCCGCGGTTCCGCCAGAATCAATGAATACGAGGTCATGAAGGAGAAGCTTGGAGAGGGTACTTTCGGTGTGGTATCCAAGGGCGTGAGCAAGCGCTCAGGAAAGGTCTTCGCGCTGAAAAAGATCCTGATGCACAATGAGAAGGATGGCTTTCCCATCACTGCGCTCCGGGAGGTGAAGCTGCTCAAGATGCTCAGCCATCCGAATATCTTAAAGTTGGAGGAAATGGCTGTTGAGAGGCAAGCAGGTATGATACTCGAGCGCACTGTGTGAGGCACTGGAGCACTTTCTTACTTGTGGACTAGCGGATGAGAAGGGCACCAAGGGCAAGAAGCGTGCCACCTTGTACATGGTCTCACCATACGCCGACCACGATCTGAGCGGAATGTTGACGAACCCGGATATTCGCTTCAACGAGCCGCAGATCAAATGCTACATGCAACAGCTCTTGGAAGGACTGAGATATCTTCACGATGTTGGTGCTTCTTTGCTGGTTCTACAAATGGCGCGTGTACTGACATGCTTCCAGTCCCACATTCTCCACCGCGACATGAAAGCGGCGAACATCCTCATATCCAACTCTGGCATATTACAGATTGCAGACTTTGGTCTTGCCCGGCACTATGAAGGCTTGACGCCACAACCAGGCAAAGGGAACGGCGAGGCAGTACGAGACTACACCAGCCTTGTTGTAACGCGATGGTACCGTCCACCAGAGCTGCTTCTTACGCTCAAGAAGTACACTCCTGCAATTGATATGTGGGGAGTTGGGTAAGTCATCTGGAACGAATCATACTCTTGAGGATCATGCTGACAGAACAAAGTTGCGTCTTTGGTGAGATGTTCGAAAGAAAACCTATTCTCGAAGGCCGTACAGATGTCGATCAGTGTGTCCGGATCTTCAAGCTCGTCGGCTCGCCAAATGAAACAAACATGCCTGGCTGGAATAATTTACCTGGCTGCGAAGGAGTCAACACATGGGATCAGAGGAAGGGTGATATCGACCACCGCTTTGGGCAACACCTCAAGCCAGAAGGTCTCGATCTTCTGAAAAGCCTACTGTGCTTGGACTACAAAAAACGCATCAACGCATTTGACGCGCTACAACACGACTATTTCAAGGTACATCCTCTGCCATCTAGACCCGAGGACTTGCCAAAGTACCAAGACAGTCACGAGCTAGACTCTCGCCGACGAGGCCAAGAAAAGAAAACGAACCTGCCACCTGCTCCAGCGGGAGGTACCGTCGGTATGGGTCCCGACGAGTGGAATCCTCAAGGGCCGCATTACAGTGGTAACGGCTATCACAACCCTCCGATGTACGGGGGAGGAAGGGATCGTGGTCCGCCTGGGCCTCCGCGTCGTTATGATGACAGACGAGGACCGCCACCACCGGACAACAACAGGCCACCACAATGGCGTCAGGACCGGGATAGAGGCCGCATGCCACCCGCTACGAATGGACATAGCCTACCCCCGCCACCAGCAGACCTTCCACGTCGGCCTGACCTGCCACCAGGTCGCGGTCCACCACTGCCTCCGCCTGTAGCAACAACCGGTGCTCGCGGCGCTAGTGGAGCCAATGTCGATACATACATCCCCAGCTATGGCTCTCGACCCAACGGTGGCGGCGACCGTGGCGACCGCGTACGCAGAGGCAGCAGAGAACCGTACCGTGACCCAGACGCCGCGCCGCCAGCCAGAGGTTACAGAGACGATCCACCTCGCGGCGGGTACAGGGACGCCGACGGGCCACCACCGCGTGGAGATCCCTATCGTAGTGAGCGTGGACCGGAGAGGTCCAGACGCACGCGCAGCAGGAGTCCCGAGCATGACGAGCATAGGAAGGAGAGGCTTCGGAACCGCGAGAGGGAGTTCTACCAGCGCTGAAATACGCGTGTGGTAAAGGATGCCTATAGCCAAAGTTGGTACCGGCACCTTCTCATCCTTGCGTCGCCACTGACCGGGACGGAGCTCTCTGTCTTGAGACGACGCCACATTTGATACTGATACCCAAGGCCGCATTGCAAGTCAAATAACGATTTCTGTAAATGTCATTTGTAACGCTGAATA
>Ga0265797_10000351_pt1 | contig 84155 bp, 92 predicted proteins | sample P2T30metagenome_FD_192433 | JGI IMG/M metagenome (GOLD analysis project Ga0265797, IMG submission 192433) | Plant litter microbial communities from East Loma Ridge, Irvine, California - P2 T30 | ecosystem: Environmental > Terrestrial > Plant litter > Unclassified | place: USA: California... | reverse complement strand
GATCGCTTTGCCGAAGAGGGCGGTGATGCCTTGCGAGGAGGTTTGGTAGAGGATCGCCACGACGGTGTAGCCGAAGACCAACGAGACGAAGGCGTTTGTGCGCTCGACGCGGTGCTCGATGTTTAGGGCTGGGTGGAAGTCGAGGGCTTTGGTTGTGCGGGCTTTGAGGGCTGGGGAGATGATGATGGTGGGGAGGCGGTGGGCGAGGGTGAGGAGGGCGATGTAGGAGGTTTGGCCGCAGATTTCTAGGAAGAGGGCGGGGAGGATGAGGGCGAGTTGGTTGGGGTAGGAGACGTGGATGCTGGCTATCCAGAGGGCGGCGTTGAGGAGGGCGATGAGGCAGTAGTAGAGCATTACGGGGCGGATCATGGGGACTAGCAGGGCTGTGAGGAAGAGGTAGGCTGTCATGTAGAGGCGGGCGGCGAGGAAGAAGCCGATCAGGGTGGCGTAGGTTTCCGAGAAGGCTTCGACGATGTTGGTGGTGTAGCCGAAAAGGCAGGCGAGGAGGAAGAGGATGGAGACGCGTTGAAAGATGTCGTCTGTTTCGAACCAGGCGATGATCATGGCCATGTCGTTCCAGATCTTCCACGAAAGCGTGAACGTGACTGTCCGGTATGCACATGTTAGCAACCATATCTGGGCACCATCCACCAACAAACAAACCGGCATTCAACTCACTAATAAACTTCAACAACTCAAACCCCGTCGGCTCCTCCGCCGCAGCATCCCCATTGATAGCAATAATCCCCACATACAACAAATCCACAAACAACTCAAAACTGCTCACCTCCTTACACCCACTCGCCCTCCACAAAATCCCCCTGTGGAAATACTGTCTCACCACAGGGACCTTGAACAGCTTCAAAGCAGGCGCCTCTTCACCCTCACCACTACCTCCTTCACGAAGGGAACCCGCACCAGGACTCGACCCCCCATCATCATCGTCGTAACTCTTGATAGTGGCCGAATAACCAAACCGCCCAAAATGCCCCTCCAAACCAACAACACCCTTCTCCGCCACCCGGCCCAATTCTCTGCTCAGCCGGTCCAGCTCGCTCTGGACTTCTGCGAACTGATCCCAGACTTCGCCGTGGGCGTTTCGCAAGCTGGCCTGGCGCTCTTGGTGGTGGGAGTGCGTTTCGCGGACGGCGGAGAGGTGTTCGGGCGAGCCCGAGATGTAGACTGAGAAAGGCTCGTGTGGGGATTGATCGGTGTTGTTGGAGAGTTGGCGGTGCAGTTGATTGGCTTCGATGGGCGAGTCGGCAATGTGGACTCTTGTGCCTGAGGGATGGAGGAAGTGGCGGAGGCGGGCGCGGGCATTCAGACGGTGGTGGTGGTGTGGGGCATTGCTGTCCACTGGAAGTGAGGTGCTGAGACCACCAGCCTTCTCGGGGTCGTTCGACATGGTTATCCGATGAGATGGAAGGGCGGTGCTGTGGACATTGCAACAAAAGGAACAGGGCGATACTTAGTCTTTATCATTCGGGTCTTCGGATCAGCCTTACTAGACAGCTGTGGTACCACCCTCATGGTAAGTGGTAAACTTTGAGATGTCCCACTGTGCCAGACGAGTGAGGAGCTCTCGCGCAAGCCATGGCAGACGCCCGGAAGTCAAAGGAGAGCTCAGCTGAACCAATAGTAGCAGTAAAGTTTCCAAGTCAGCAATTGGTAAGCTCAGCCAAGCTCGCAGCTAGAGTGAGCTTATTGGGCGGCTTGCAAGTTCTTAATTGACCTTCAATATTGCTGCTGGTTGATCAGAAAATCAGATAGACGGAAAACAACATGGGTCGCACAGAAGCAGAAGTATAATAAAGATTATTCGATGATTTCTCACATATATGCGCAAATCGCACGGTGTGTACCGTACATGTATGGTGGCGACAAGGGTTTCGAACATTGTAGGCGTTGATGTAGCGCCCGAAAAAAGTGCCAATCCTCCTCTCTGGCACCAAAATATAAAATCCCGCTTCAAACGCAGTGAATGGCAATTCGTTGTACTTCTCTCGTTCTCTTCAATCTTGTCCGGTCCAGTCCTCTACCGGATTTGGTCTTCGCCAAAGGCAGGGGTGCTTTCCAGAGCAGCGCCTGCGGGCTGGCCGTTCTCAGTACCATGCTGAGGGGTGGAAGTACCGTTCTCAGTGACCGGGATTGGGATGTCGGGCATTTCGGTCTCTTCAGCCTTTCCGTTGGTCTCGACCTTCTCTTCAACCTTCTTTTCAGCAGGCTTCTCCTCGGCAGACTTGGTTGGGTGGAGCGACTTTGAAGTCGACCCGGATTTCGCGGCCGGCTTGGCTGTGCCATTTGCCTTGGACGCAACAGGCTTTGCGGCAGAAGACTTTGTGCGCTGAGGAAGACCCTTCGGCTCGGCGGGCTTATCGTGAGTCTTGGAGGCAGAGGCAGCAGTTGGGCGCATCATGCGCTCGAGGAAGCTCTCAGATGGAGCGGCAGTGGTGTTGGACTTGCGTGTTGCGCTCTGCTGGGCGCTTCGCGATTCAGGACGGGTGGCTGTCGAACTGCGTGCCGCCGGTCGGTTTGTCGAGATTTGTTGCTTGGGAGGAGCGCGGGCGGTCACTGATGGGCGACCAGTGGAAGTTTTGCTGCTCTCGGCTTCTTGCCTGGCGCGCGAAGCAGCAGTGGGTGCTGTGAGATGAGATGGAAGGTTGGCCGGCTTGGTAGTCTCACGTTTGACGGCAGGTACTGAAGGCTTGACAGTGGACTCTCTTCTTTCGCGGGCGGCTGAGGCAGCTGTCGGCGCTGAGAGTGAGCTCCGGCTTGCCTTGCGGACGACGCTGGACTTAGGGGTACCAGTCGGCGAGAGAGTCGCTTTGCTTGATGAAGAAGAAGACTTCCTCTCCTTGGCAGGGGATTTGAAGGCGGGAGGAGATTTGAGGCTGCCCTCCGATGCTTTTTGCGGCGACCCAGTAGAGACGGGCTCCGGTTTGTGGCTGTTGCGAGGGCTCATTGGCGGCCTCTTCTGAGTGGACTTGATCTCAGACACGGACTTGGGCGTGGCGGCAGCCTGCTGTGTTTGTTCGGTCTTTTTAGGTGTGGTTTCGGCGGCCTTGTTTTGAGACCTCAAGTCCTCCGCAACAGGCGGCAGACCTTGACCGCCACTGACGGCGTCTTCGCTAATTGGCATGGCTGGCTTCAGTGCGCCTTTCTCCTCTTCAGCGCCAGTCGTAGGCTTGTCGGGGTTCGCAGGAGGTTCGCTCTCGCTGGCCACCTGTTTTTCATCGGCAGTCTCTTCAACCGAGTGTACCTCATCCTCCTTTTCCTCCTCCTCCTCCTCGTTTGGAGGCGGGAGCTCCGCAGCGGTGAGTTTGGCGGCGGCATGGTCAATGACTCCCATGGCCTGATCCTCCCTAGGCTCAACCGCAGGGGTGTTGGTGGTGCTCTCGACGGCACCTCCATCCTCCAGCTCGGCTGCAAACAAGTCGGGGTTGGATTGTCTCCTAAATTGCTCCTCGTGGACTTCTTGCTTCAATGCGGAAACGGCATCCTTGCTAAGGGCGTTAGTGCTGAAGCTCTCAGTCCTGACCTCGAAGGCGCTGGCACGCTTGGTGGAGGCGACGGCGGGGAGTGTCGGAATAGAGCTGTCGGACACGTCAGGAGGAGAGGCGTTGGAGGCGGCGGGCGGAGAGTCGTTGTTGGCAGACATGGTAGGCGATGAGTGGTTGGAGATGGTTCTTGTAGGGTATTGGACGTCGACGAAGCTGGCGCGGACTTTGGAAAGGGGCCGTTGGGCAGGGTCGGAGAGGCTCAGGCGGGAGTTTGGAGAGCGGCCACGTGAGTTGGAGTCGTCGAGGTCGTTGGCAGCAGCCTTGTTCTCGAACAGCGATCGGAGGTTTCGGACGGCAGAGGAAGATCGCGGTTCTGCTGTCATGGCTTTGGAAGAGAAGAGGGTCTAAATCAGCTCGAGTCCGCGCCGAATAATGACGTTTGTTGCAAGCTCATTGATGTGCGGAAGGTGCGGTGTTGGATGTGTTGGGGGAGAGGGAAGGGACGGGGCGAATCAATGCAGTGGCATACGCGAGAGGTAACGCATTTGTCTCTGCGACAGGGCAATGGACGCGGTGTGCAATAATATTAAATCCAAGGACAGCGTGGAGCTCACGTGCACGGCGTGAGAATGGCTACCTGGTTTCGCTGGTGTGTAGCAGACGGGCGGGCTGAAACCAGGGGTCTGGCTCCTGACGGACTTGCGGTTACAACCCAGGACCTGCAGAAACGCCCAGCCCTGCCGAAAGCCTCGCTGCCGTGTCACTCGTTTGCTCCTTCCACAGAGGCAGGGATAGGGATGACAAGGCCAGGAAAGGCAGTCTTCCGAGCTTGCCCGCGGGAGAGAGCGAGATGAGAGAAGGTTGGACTAAGGAGAGAGAGAGAGAGATAGAGAGACTCACAAATACAGCAGAAGACCAGATCCTGTGTAGGTCGAATGAGGCGGTGGTGATGGTGATGCTAGTGTGTTTTCAACAATGGCAATAGATGGAGAGACGGCGGGATATGAGTAGTTACAAGCAAGACTTGATAGGCAAGAGAAACATCAATTTGTTCGTCTGTCAGAACCTTGACTCCTGATGATGTCATGGTCAACAAAGTCAATATAAACCTAATGGTTTCTGCTGTCTTCACGGCCGATCTCGGGTGCCCAGGCGAGGGACGTTTAAGTTCACTTACGAAGCATATATACAGACCATCACTTTGTCTCTTACGGCGTTGTTCGGTCGACTCCAGTATCTTCAGCACTGACTTGCCATGTACTGTAGCTTTTCAAACGGCAACACAATCACAGTATCACAGTCGCGGCTGTCCATCCTCCATGATCGATGGAGATCATCGGTGGGCTGAGCGGATGTCTGCAGCCCGATTTGGTCCATTGATACGATCGTCTTTTCGCCACTCTGGAGAAAATGCCTACACATACACGCGTGCGTGCCTGACGTGTGCGTGGAGATTCCCGTTACGTAAGCTGGGCAGTCAGTGTGGACTTCGTCTGCCATGTACCTAACGTGTGTCTCATCACGGCAAACGAATTTACAATTCTGCCATCTTTGGTCGCAAGAGGAAGAATAACTACACGTGGCAGCCTCTCCCGGTCCACGACCTTCTATCACAGATCTGACAGCAGCGATCTTTTGATACCACGGCAGTATGGCGTCCTCTCTCCATCACGCCTCTACCTTTGTCATTAGCTGCGGAACAGTCACCGTAGACCTACAGCAGTCGAAAGCACTCCTCATCCGCTGGCGCAACCCAGCCGGTGGTGTTGAGCTGATGCTTCCCAAAGGCCGTAAGAACATCGGCGAGACGCTTGAAGACGCCGCTTTACGGGAAACACTGGAAGAAACGGGCTGGGAAGCTTCTCCCCTCCCTTTGCCTGTCCCAACTCTGGCCACTTCGGACGAGAAGTCAAAGCAAGATGATCTGACCACAGAGCCCGTGAGCGTGACTGAGCGGTACAGAGGCGACGTTCGGAAAATCATCTTCTGGTTCGCTGCGCAGGCCGATTCGACTCTGAGCCCACAAGAAAGAGCCATGCAGGAGGGTGAGGATTTTGAGACTGTGTGGGAAGGTTTCACGTCTGTCGTGGATCACGTTACTCATGATGCAGATCGTCAAGTGCTGATGGAGGTTCTGAGACTCGTGGAACTTCTCGCGTGAACCAGCATGCTAGTTCTACCGCTGTCTTGACTGCCGCACCGTTAAGACAATAGGCATCTCACTCTAACCTGCATTTCCCGGCAATTAGTAACAGGGAAATGCATTCTGGTTCATAGAGCTGTTGCAGCCACGGTGTTGATGCCATCCGACCCCTATTACCAGCGAGAAACTGTACCTTGGACCGTGACTTATCTCGAACTAAGCATGATACTGTTCTGAATCATACAGTCGCTGTAACCACGGAATAGACGCCAGCTGAGTCAATTCACAAGAGCAAGACTGTACTGTTGGCTGCACCCATCTCACGATATATTAACACCAATCAAGCCCGCTCAACTCGCCACAACGACTTCGCAACCCAGTACTCACATAACTAGACTATCGAACACTAGCCAGGACACGTTCCAACAACATGAATGATAGATCGCGATCAATAGGGAGCAAGAAGAGAGGTAAGCTTTACCAAAGAGGATACCAACACGGCAGCCCTGACATCTGAACAGGCACCGCTCATGTCATAACGAATCAAGACACACGAATCTATCCCATTTTTAGTTCCAGGAATTTCTCTTCGAACCTTGGCTACAAAACGGCATTTCAAGAGGCAGCCCTTCTCGCCAGCAGACTATTAAAATGTCAGCAGTCTTACCATTGGCTGTTCGCTCTCTGGTTCGGCAAGAATGAGCAATCAAGGGTTCCAAATGATTACAGATGTAAATCCCATCCGGACGTCCCCGAAGAGTATACCACCAACAGAAGCATTGGCGAGCTCACCCAGGGCGAAATTGAGGCCGTCGACGACTGACTGATTGCCCTGTCCGAGCACATACATTTTAAAGTCGCGGTCGAGCACCTCACCAACGACGCGCTCGCACAGACTTTCCCTGGCGACATGGAAGAGGGCCAGCAAGGCTGTCGGTCCACGATCTTGATCCAGCGGGAATTCCACAGTCTCATGATACAGAGTGGAAGACGCGAATCTTCTAGCGAAAGAGCTTCGCTTCTTCTCGCAATGGCCGCCACACTCTTGCACGAGATGGCCCACGCTGCGAACTTCCACATCATGGGTTTACGCCCCGAGGATTTTTTCGAAGACGCCCTGGTATCTGAAGCGGGTTACGATTACGAGTCGCGGATATTTGGGATGGTGCCTGACATAATTCCCACGGATCTTCCAGGAAGTGCGTGGAAGCAGTGGCAGAATAGCTCGTTTTTGGTTGAACGCTCTTACTCGATCAACGAACACTGCAGAAATGCCGGAGAGCTTGCGACAAGTGAGCTCTCCCATCCCTTTGACGCGGAGTTCGCCAAACGTCTGCTTGACGACGAGTGGTGGGTGACAGGCAAAGATCGGAGCGCGGATCTCATTCCCGAATTTTTGCTGCGTAAAGAAAATGCCTACCTGCTCGCGACAAAACCAGTAAGCTTCCGCAAGTGGGTACGATGTGGCACTACCAGAGCTTTCGCTTCCGTACAACACAAACACGAAACCACCAAAAGTCTTCCCTCTCGCCTCAAATCTCGCCTCCGATTCCGCCAACCGACACCCCCCTCCTCCATCACAGCTACCATGTTGGAGTTTGACCCACCGCCCATCTTCGAATATGGGATCTTACACTACGCCCATACCCCCATTCCCTTCCCTCAATCGGCAGAATACGTCCGCAGAATCATTTCGTACAACGATGGAATCGATGCCTTGGCTATGGGGAAGCTTCTGGCGATCCCACACTCGTTGCATGAAGGACGGAGGTTCACCGAGCTGATCTGGGAGATCAGTCAATTTGACGAGATGAGTGAGAGGTGGGTGTTGAGGGAGGATGAAGAACACCTTAATTGGCATGGTTGAGTAGTCAACTAAAGATCGCAATGCATTGTATACCGTTGATCGACGACCGACCTCACAAGCTCACGGATCGATACCAAACCGTCGACCAGACGTCTTTTGGCTCGCATGCCTTTGCCTTTCCGCAAAAAATGTACCAAAATAATTCGAAACGGAATTTAGACTGAAGAAACGAGACTATACCTATCACCACCTGCTTCCAGCCAATCCAACGGCACCTCAATCCGAGCAATATTGATGGGGATACGTGAGTTGTGCCTACCCATTTGTTTGACGGCCGACCGACCATCGTTATTGCTGGCAATTCTTAGCGCCGGAAAATCCGTGGCCAATCAGCATTTGCCAGATTTCTACCTCACTTCGAAGCCTCCAGGGACTTCTGCAGTAGATCACGACTCCCACTCTTGATACTGTACATCGGACTAAATGTCACGGTCGAGGATACTGGGTACTAGCTTGGCAAAGACATGTGGTGCTCGTCGATGGAGAAATTGCCACACACCACCAAGGTGTGCACTCACAAGTGGTTTGCATGCGCCAAGGTGCGGCTGAGCCGATGCAAATAGCGAAGACTACATGTCGAGGCGCAGTAGTACAACGATACTTGTCGTTGGCAATCAACATGATTGCTGCCCCAGCCTCAGCTCAGCATAGCCTCGATAAGAAGACGACCAAGAGCCTTGTAGACTGTCGGACGACCCACGTGTCACCTTTTCTGTTCTCTGCATGATTGCTGGACCTCGCATATATGGTCGCAACATTCCACTTCGGTGTACTGATAGATCCATGATCGTTGCACGTCCGCATACTTGGGACCGAGCTCGGCATGGCCTCTATCAACATTGACTACAGCTCTCTTCCATTCTCGGACTTGGAAACGAACGATCGCCACCAAAATGGCGCCTCCGACTTTGAGATGCAGCAAATGTCAGCATCGAGGTGTGTCCGCACATCCAGAGCGACAGTCGAACCGATGCTGACTTTAGCAGAATTAAGAGCCAGTTTCCTACATCATCTTGCCTTAGTGCGGCGAGTGACGACCAGCAAGACCCCCTTGTAAAAGACAGCTCTTTCTCTTGGACGAAGGCGGCATTCCAAGCTCCATTGCGGAAGTCAAGCGTCCAGCAACTCCTCCGTGGCAAAAAGCGTAAGCTGCAGGGCTGGAGATTCGGTCTTGCCATGTCTGCGTCATCGGCGACGATCGTACTGCTCATGAATGTGTTGATCGTGGTAGTGGCAGTCTCGACCTCCAAGCTCGAGAATGGAATTGGCACTCTATTCACGGGAGACTGCAAACGCGTTAGCACCTGGAACACAGCTCTGCACATTTTGATAAACGCGCTAAGCAGTATCCTGTTGAGCGCCTCGAACTATGCGATGCAGGTACTCTCATCTCCTGCCAGGTCCGAGTGCGATGCAGCTCACGCACGCAGAGACTGGCTAGATATCGGAGCTAATGGTGTTCGAAACTTGACAAGGGTCGCTTGGCAGCGGCGTATCTTATGGACGCTTCTCGGCATCAGCAGCATACCAATTCACTTGTTGTTCAACTCCGCCGTCTTCAAAACGCTCGACACAAACGACTACAGCGTGTTCGTTGTCAGTAGAGACTTTCTGGAAGGACAGCATGTCTCGTATATCGAACAGTATCCGGACACGTACCAGCTCGGAGGCGAAGACACGCTGGAGGGACTGCGAGGCGACTATCGTAACTGGGTGGAATCGGCACATCAGCAGTACCACGAAAACCAAAGTTTGTACGAGAAGCTCGACCCTGCGGAGTGCATCTTGACTTACGAGAGCTCAATTGTGTCTGGCCATTCGGACGTGCTTCTAGTAACTGAGGGGAACGACACAGACGTCAACGTGTTTGAAGCCATGGATATGTCTCATGGAGCCGACGGGCCTTTCAGTGGTTCCAAAAGCTGGTGAGCATTGCAATCCGGTGCGATAGGCACTTGCGCTTTGACGTTGACATGCTGACTTGTTCCTAGGGTTTGCCACGATGGTTCAGAATATTCCGAAATAATAACTTTTTGCGATATCACAAGTGTACGAAAGTCTGCCACTAACTGGACGATCAGCGGCCAAAAGATCGAATACTGTCTGTCTTTGAAACAGGAAGCCCACTGCAAACTCGAATTCTCGACCCATATCCTCGTTGCGGTGATAATTTGCAACATCGTAAAGTCAGCTGCTATGTTCTGGACGCTGCTCCGCCAGCGCGAGACCACTCTTGTCACATTCGGTGACGCCTTGGCCAGCTGGCTGGAACATCCTGACGACACAACTGCACACCGCTGTCTTATGAGCAAGAAGGAATTTGTTTCCGCACACACTTGGGATATCGACAAGCCACCGCCTGTCCCATTCTACGGCTGCAAAACCAAGCGTTGGTACCACGCCGTGAGCCGAAAGCGTTGGATCATCTCCATGCTCTCATGCACAACCCCCCTATTGGCCATCGGCGGAATTCTCCACCTCGCCATCCGCAACGACACCTTTGCGCCAAACCTCCTGGCCGAAAGCCCTTTCGGCGCTCTCAACCCCTACGCCGTTTTCGGCTTCCGCGACGCACACGGCCTAACAGCGCTTGCCGAATGTGTGCTGCTGGCCAACCTACCGCAGATGGTGCTGTCTTTTCTGTACGTGATGTACAACGGCCTATACACCAGCATGCACCTAGCCCACGAGTACGCCGGCTTCGCAAACGACCGCAAGCCCCTGCGCGTGACGACTCCCAAGGGCTCCCAGAGGTCGACGTACTGGCTGCAGCTGCCGTACGCTTACGGCGTGCCCTTGATCGTGGCCTCGGCTGTCATTCACTGGCTCGTCTCGCAGGCGGTTTTCCTGGCGCGCGTTGAGGTCTGGAAGGACGGAGTGCGGAGCGAGGGCTCGAATGTCGCCTGGTCGGGCGTGGGCTACGACTCGATGGCGATGATACACACGATTTGGCTCTGGACCTGCTTGTTAATCGTCGTGGTGGGGATGGGTTTGAGGAAACTGCCGAGCTCCATGCCGATTGCGGGCAGTTGTTCGGTGGCTCTGGCGGCCGCTGCTCATAGACCAGACAGCGATGTCGACGCCGCTGTGCTGCCGGTCAAATGGGGGGTCGTGAGAGAGTCGGAGGACGCTGAGGGTGTTGGCCACTGTTGCTTCACGAGCGAGGAGGCGACGGAGCCGCAGGTGGGAAGACTATATGCTGGTGATACGAAAGATACTGATGATTGGCTTCGATGGAGGGCTGGGGAATGGCGGTAATGCTGAGGAGAATGTATTCACTGGTTGCTCGCGTCAATAGTACAGTTTGGAGCACTCTCTCGTTCATTCGTTCGTCACCAATCAATCAGTCAGCCAAACGGTTGAACGACTAATGCGAGGCTCAAAAGTCCGCTTCTCTCTTGATTACAAGGACGGGCCTCACTCGATGAAAGGCACAGCTACTGTAGCAAACGATGTCCGTCTATGGAATCTCAACATCACCACATCACCACATCACCACAATAGAAAGAGAATGCTGATTCGAAAATATACTTGTACTGGGCGAACAAAAAAAAAAATCCTAACAATTATCTGACCCGTTCCCCATCCCTCCAGGTCCGCCCATTTCGCGATCCATATCGTCAATTCAAGAATCCTTGCTCAAGTAGTAAGTCAATCATGCTCGTGACCGGAAAAAAGAAAGAGAAAAAAGAGAAAAACAAAAAGTCGCCCAAAGACGCAAAGAGAAACCCTCGGTTTTTTTTCTCCGTCCTGCGACCGGTCGGTAGGTGAGCCTCCAGCCCAATGGCCGCCGCAATCAAAACCCGAACAATCACACCGTGCAAGCACGGGTAGAGTCTCACAAGAAAGACGTTTCGCTCATTACAAATTCCCTCCCTTCCATCGTGCCTGGTTCAGTAAACAGTCTCACGAAAGATCAGATCAGTTCGCGACGTTGTCCTCAAACTCATCACTGGCGACTCCAAAGCCAGAGTCGTAAATCCTCTTCTTCCTGCTGACCTTGGCCGGGGTCCTCCTGCTAGCACCGGCGCTGGACTGGGAAGAAGAGTTGTTCTGAGTAGTAGTGGTAACGGTCTTCTTCTTCGAGACCAGCTCCGTGACGACGTCCAAGCCCTCGAGCTGTTCCAGGAGGTCGCCGCCTTCGGCCTTGAGAGCGTCGCCTTCGTTGGCGACCGTGTTACGGGCCTTCTCCAGCGCGTCCTTGAGGTGATCGATGACGCCGGCGGAGCGGCGGATGTAGGCCTCGAACTGCTGCTTGAGGCTGTCGCGCTGCATGCTGACTTCCTCGAAAGTGGTGGTGGTGGTCTCGGCTTGCTTGCGCATGGCATCGATTTCCGCGTCACGGCCGTTGAGTTCTTTTGTCCATTCCTCGTCGGTGATGACGAGCTTTCTCTGGACTTCGAGGATCTTGTCTTGCTTCTCGGCGAGTTGTGACTTGAGGCGGTTGATCTCGTTCTCCTTCTCGTTGGAGAGGTTCAGCATCGCCTCAGCTTCGGCGTTCACGCGGTTCTCAAGACCGGCCTTGTCCTGCTCGAGGTCGGAGACCTTGCCTTGGAGGACGGCAACGTTGTGGTTAAGGGAAGCAATGGCGGAGTTGCGGTCGTCGATCTCGGAGTTGTGCAGGTCGGTGGCTTGGTTGTTCTCGCGCTCCATGGTCTTGATGGTGACCTCATAGCCGGTGATGGTGTCCTGCAGAGAGAGGATGGAAGCCTCGAGTTCCTCGCGGCGGGCTTGGTCATCAGTCGTCTGGAGAGTGAGTCGGGACTCAGCATCACGGAGGTCACCCTCAAGAAGGGCAATCTCGGCAGTCTTGTCAACAAGCTCCGTCTCAAGCTCGGCGATGCGAGCGTCACGAAGTGCAAGCAGAGCGGCCATCCTCTCCTCTGTCTCGGTCAGGCTTGCCTTCAGGTCAACGATGAGGGCCTCGCGAACACGGATGACTTCTTCGGCATCCTCGCGCCTCCCGACCTCCTCGGCAATGTCTTCCTGATACTGGGCATCACGATCGGAGGCGGCGGTCTCTAGCTCCTTTATCTTAAGGGTGTTTTGCTGCTGCACCTCGAACAACTTCTGACGAAGGCCGTTCGCCTCGGTGCCGCGCTCTTGCAGCTTCTGGTTCAGCTCTTCGACTTCGGCGTTGCGGTCGTCGAGGTCGGCCTCAGCAGCTTCGCGCTGGCCACGCTCTGCTTCGTTCATGTCGCGGAGTCTGTCGAGCTCGGCGTTCATAGTGTTGAGCTCTTCATCGAGGTTGTTCACACGTGTTAAGAGGTTGGCCGTCTCAAGATCCTTCTGCACCACGTCGGTCTCAATCTGCCCACGCGCCTCGCGTTCGGCTTCCAACTCCGCCTGGGCCTTCTGGAATTCAACGTGCAGAGTGTCTCGCTCGGTCTCGACAGCGAGAATGCGGGCCTCGAGACCATGAATTATGACTTGGCGAGCGTCGTTCTCCTTCTCGGCTTCATCGCGAAGTGCGTTCTCAGCGTCAAGTCGAGATTCCAAATCCAGGACGGCAGCTTCGCGCTCGGTGTTCAGCTTGACAACCATCGCAGCATGGGTCTGCTCCATCTTGGTGATGATGTTCTGAAGCCTGGTCTCTTCATCGCGGTATCCTTGCAGGGAAACGGTGAGCCTCTCAACACTCGAATGGACGTTGGCGATATCCTTCTCGAGAGAGTTCACATGGAGGTTTCTCTCCTTGAGTGCGGCCTCCAAAGCCTTGTTTTCTTCCTCCGCAGACTCGATCTCTGCCTCCAGATCTTCGAGCTCACGCTCCTTGCGCTCGGAGCCCTCGTCCAATTCGCGCCAACGGGTCTTGAGAATCTTGATTCGGATTTCGGACGCTGCGAGATGATCGATGAGTTTGTCAATCTGAATGCGAAGGTCGGTGTTGAGAGCGATCTGCTCTTGGTTCTCTCTGTCACGGATCCGCAGCTGGTCCGCAAACTCCTTGACGTTGGCCATGAGGAGGTCAAGAATTTCTGCGTTGGAGGCACCTTCGGGAACAGTGCCTGGGAGGATGAGGTCAAGACGCTCACGGACGAGCTCGAATGATTCGCGAATGCTCCTCACGATGGTCAGTCCATCGACATCGTCATCCTCGGAGAACCCAAGAGACTTGAGCTCGATGTCCAGAATTTGCAGGTTTGCGGTCGCCTCGTTGGCTTCCCTGCTCAGAGCTAGGATCGAGTCCTGGAAGCGTCGACGCTCATCCTCCCACTGTCGGTGGCCAGGCGTGGCAAGGAGCAGGTCGCCGCCTGAAGCCCTCAGCCCGGTCGACAGGGTGGATCTCTTCGAAGCTCCAGAAGGTGTTGCAGGAATCTGGTCCTCACGAGTGGCGCGAGGGTATGCAATCTCTTCTTGACTGTCAAGGACCATCATGTTCTGATCAGGCTGGTTGTCGAGGTGTCCACGGGCACGGTTGAGAAGGACCTGTTTGCGCAGAACTTCGAGCTCAATTTCGACGGAGCGAAGTCTTTCCTGCTCAGCCTTGGAGTCGTAGTTGGCATCGATGCCCAATTGCCTCTGGGACTCCAACTCAAAAACAAGCTGGTTGATCCGTGCCTCCTTATCCGCGGTTTCCTTTCGTAGGTTCTCAAGCTCCGTCAGGCTGAAGTTAGTGTTGAGATCATCGAGTTCTTTTGAGATTTCGCCGGCCTGGCTGCGACGCATGTGGCGGCGGATGCGCTCATCCAGGGCTTCGCGGAGGGAGACAAAGCGGTGTTCCTGAACGACGTGGACGGGCTCGTGGTGCTCTTCGGAGAGCAATGCGGGGAGGGAGGTACGATGGGTGATAGTGCGGTAGTGTTTAGGGCTTGCGCTTGCGCTGACACTCGGCGACTCTGTGATGCGACGCTTAATCGCCATCTTGGTGTGGGGTGTCTTGTGTGTCGCAGTGGACTTGTCCATAGCATCTTCAGAGCCAAAGTGGACGTGACGTGACTGCGTGTGCTCTTCCGTCTCGTCCATGGCGCCAGCAGTGGCGGCCTCGACCTCGTCCACGGTGTCCAAAGTGGGGTAGGTGACGACCTGCGGCACCTGGGTCACAACGACCTCTTCCTCCTCGACAATGGTCTCTGGCTCTTCCGAGGCAGCGGTCTTGGTTCTCGTCTTGCGTTTCTTTGCAGGCGCGCCGGTCACGGTAGCCTGGGTGCTAGCCTGTGCCTCGGACTGCACGCTCGAGGCATCGCTGGCTCTTCTCTTCCTGCCCGAGGTACGGACTGGTGCTTGTGGGAGCGGTTGGCTGGAGGCGGCGCTCTCGGTCTTCTTGCTCCGCTTGGGAGGCATGGTTGCAGGAGGTGGCAGGACTTGCCAGTGGGAGTTGATGTTTGGCGGGTCCAAGAGGGTATGTTGAGGTATCGGGTAGTGCTGGTGAGTATGTCGAGGTAAGAGAGTTGTAGTTAGATGTGTCGTGACAAGACAGGAGGAGTGCAAGTAGCAAGTAGCAAGTAACCAAGGTAAGGTGGTGGAGAGAGGTAGAGAGAGAGAGAGCTTGGTTGTGCAGAAAGGTTGTTTCACAGTGTCGTCAGGTGGCTGAGGTTGCGCGCGAGTTGAGAAGCTGGCCAGCGTCAAACTTTCTCGCTGACGCGCTTCGCATGGCAACGCGTTTGCCGTGCTGCCATCATTCTTACATGTACCTTTTTGTACGCTAACTCTCACTCATCATCCATTCACTCAATCCATCAATCGGAACATCACTCATATCACTGGAAATATCACTTCACTTCACTCTACACGTGACTTCACGCTTGACCTGGTTTTTTCTTCCCTAGCGAAACCGTTTGAGGAGGCTGGAGCAAACGCACGCGATCGGATCGATGTCCCAGCAACGTCATATTCGCGATACCGAACTTGGTGCAATTCACAGGCGATCACCTCCCGTCTGTGGATCTAGATCGCACTCAAAACGAACAACGCCAATGCCAATTCTCCCTAGTGACGCCCCATCCTGCCAGGCACCGATGTTACAATAGCATCGAAATACCGTCGAACCGGTTTCCTGCTTTCTCCTCTCGATCAACACATCCACACCGGACACCACCGATGACGCAGTCCGCCTGTTACCGTCCGCCATCATGTTTCCCCTGCATGTGTTGCTTGTATGAATCAAGACATACTCCTGCCTGGCAACTTTCTTTGTCTGCATAAGCGAAATGCAGCTCGGCTTGTAGCAAACATGCTACGGCTGTGGGCGGGCTTGTGAGAACTCGCGTTGCATACAGTCACCAAAGATAAGTTACTCGTGATTCGTGTCACTTCCTCCCATCAACATTCCTGAAGCTGTATTTCCTCAATTTGCCTGATCATTTCGACAAATTTGATCGCTTATTATCTCGGTCCTTCGCCACAAGACAACTACAACATGTCCAGCCCCATACCGCGTGGCAAACTTCTTCAAGACTCTCCTCTACGACCCTTGGACGCTGGCCATGCAAACCTTTCTGGACCTGACTCTTCCATACCTCGAACGCCAATCTCTGTGGGCCATTTTGGAGAATGTGATCCGTCGTCTACTTGAACCTTAGAAGTCTTGTCACACGCTCAAGAGGATGAACGATCATTATAGAGTGGCTTCTGACGTTCGGAAGTCGTAGAATGAGAGCAGCTCCCGTCCGGTCCGCTTACTTCCTATTCTTCCCTTTTCCTTTTCATTAACCTTTTATTGGTGTTCTTGTTTATTGCCTAATTCCATTTCTCGCACACAACGAGATCGAACTTACCTATCGACACGTTTGGCCTTCAAAATCCACAGTACGTTCATCGATCTTCTACCCTACCGGTCATGGTCTCGAAGGGCTTGAAAGCAAGTCGGCGACTACAGCAGCCCCAACCACGCCTACCGCGGTGCAGTTCGTAAGCAGAGCACACGACTTGGAACGATACAGTTAACGCTATCGCTACACTTGTGAACCGCACCGGAAAGCGACGATACTGGACTATCGGCCGTCAAGACAATGTTGGCAATGTTGAGTCCTCATTTTCAAACGAGGGAATACTCTACACAGCGCCGCAAGCGGACGTCAGCCTTCAAAGCCAACTCCACTCGTTAGACAAAGAGCTTTCCAACCCTGGTCAACGAACTCCATGAGCGTCAATGTTGAACCTGGGCGCCGTCCTTTGTTCTCGAGTCCTATCACCTCGGTCTTCTCGACATGGGCCCATGATCGCTCGTGTCTTCCCTAGTACAACCAAGCAAAGTCAGGAATTACGCAAAACACTATGTCGGATACTTCAGAATTCGAGATCCATCCGCTCTACGCGCGAGACAAGTTTCCGAGCGATATCAAATACAATCGTGCTTTCTACGACGCATCAGTTCTTGCTACCAGGATAATGGACAGTCCGCAGGCGCTGCAACATGACTTTTGCTTCTTCTTTGGTACCAACACGTCCGTCAAGCTACCTCGCCGCATCCGTCCCATATGGCCGCCCGGAACAAGACCTATGGAATACGCTTGCAACAAAGGTGTGTATGAACTCGATGAACGCGCATTGAAGCCGTTCAAGCAGAGAGGATCAAACTGTCCAAGCGAATCCGCTACGAAATCGGCAGCACCGGTGAAAACTGTGGAGAGACTTTCCGTCTACCTCTAGTGGACGGAACAAGTGGGTGTGATAGCCTCATACGCATCGACACTGTCCTGTACCAAGCTGCCAAGGACAGAAATAAAACGCTCGATGAAACCGCCCACATCACCTTTTTTCTAGCCACCACCATGTGCCACGAGGTCGCGCACTGAGCGCACAACCATCTATTCGGCAACAAGAATGAAGACTTCCGTGAGACCAGCATCTGTGCAGAAGCCGGCTACGAATTGGAATCTCGGATCTTCGGAGCGATTCCAGGCATCTGTGTAACTGACCTTTCGCACTGCAATTGGTCGGCCTGGCAGTCTAAGAAGCACCGAATCCCACGAGGCTTTCGCCATGTGGATTCCCGCTGCAGAATATTGCTTCCTGACAGTCCTGCCGAATGGGGGGTGAGCGAAGACTTTGTCAGGAAATTATGCGATGATGAATTCTGGTCGGGCGTGTACGTCCGACGTAGAGCGGCAGCTTTGGTGCCTTATCAAGTCGCCAAAAGTTGCCGTGAAGAGAGGGACACTTACTCGCAAGATCGAGGAGATGATGTTGAGGCCCACTTTATCATCCCGCTCAGCATACGCGATTTGTTCAGGCGATCTGATGTTCTGAGTTACGGTCAAAGGCACTTTCCTCATCGCTCCAATCCCGATCTGGTGTTGAGGAGTGAGCAGCCTGACCCTGCAAGCAAATTCCAGCAGTTACAGTGGGGATGAAAGTGACGGTGACGAAGATAGCGATGGCGCGGCAGTGGATGTCAAAGAGGATGTCAAAGAGGATGTCAAAGAGGATGTCGAAGAGGATGTCGAAGAGGTCGGCTACGATGGTAGCGATGCCGAAGAGGAGGACGGCGGTGTCGAAGACGATGGTATGAGTGTCGACGAGAATGAGATGAGTTTCGACGAGGATGAAATGGATGTCGACGAAGATGCCATGGATATTGATGAGGACGAGTACGAGGCTCCGAAGAAAGCCAAAGCCAGCACTAAGAAGACTGGCGGCAAGCATATTCGGGAAGATAGTGACTACGAGGATGAGGCTCCGGCACCGAAGAAGACCAAACACCCGACCAAAAAGTCAAGGCATTGACCGGATCTGAGCTGCCCCTCGAAAGCAAGGAGCAACTATATACACCAATCTTAAGACGAGAAAGTAGCAAGATAGGGATGTGTGTTACCGCATTGGCTACAGAGCCATTGCTTGACACAAAAACACAAAAAAAACGTAATAAAGCAGAACTCCGAGTGCATTAACAGATCGTCTAGTCTAATATTCTCTGAATGTCTGGCCATATCCTCCATACCTTCTAGCCGAACTCATCACAATCACCTCTGCACAACATCAGCCAACTCAACCCCGGGCACCAAATACGGCTTCCCATCCCCTCTATGCATCGAATTCTGCTCATAAGCATACGCAAACCCAACCAGCTCCTTCTCCGACCACATATCGCCCATGAACGACAGACCAAACGGCACCCCAGGCCCACTCTCAACAAGCGAACCCCTTTGATTCCTCGTAACAGTCCAATTAGCCGGGTAGAAACCCATCGGAACAGTAATGACAGGACTGCCCACGATCGCCGGGATCCCAGGGCTGACCTGCGTCGGCAGCAACACCGCAGACGTGTTCGTGCGCGCAAGCGCTCCCAGGATTCCGCCCTCGGCGCCATAGAACAAGTTCGCTTGATAGGCTTGCCAGAAGCGCGGGTCGGTGTTGTCCCAGCCTTGGGTCAGGGCGCCGTTGGGGCCATCCCAAGCTCCGGTGTCGCGGTCTGGGTAGGACTCTGCAGGGAAGGCGTGGGTGAAAGCTGTGAGTTGGGCGAGGTTGGTGATGTTGTTGGGGTTGTAGGTCAGTTCGCTGAAGTAGGAGGCCAAGTTTGCGAGGAAGTCTGCGTTCAGGACTAGGGTGCCGTTACTGTCGGACTGGTAGGCTTGGAAGCCGGTGAAGTTTGCGTCGACGATGGTGGCGCCTAGCGATTCGATTTCGGCGACGGCTTGGTTGAAGGCTTCCACGACTGGTGCGTCGAGGTAGTCGCTGTAGATGTCGAGGACGTTGCGGGCGACGCCGATGCGGACGCCTTGGAGGGCGTCGAGCTTGCAGGCGGAGACGTAGTCTGGGATGGAGCCGTTATTGGGGATTGCTGACGTATAGTTGTCGCTGGGATCAGGTCCGGCGATTGCTTGCAAAATGTATGCTGCGTCTTTGACAGTACGGGTCATTGGCCCAACTGTGTCCTGGTGCTCGGAGATTGGGATGACCAAGTGTCTCGACGTCAGTCCGACGGATGGCTTGATTCCCACCAAGTTGCTGACGTCTGCAGGGCTCAAGATCGATCCGCTCGTTTCAGTTCCAAGAGATCCCAATGCTAGTCCTAGCGCACTCGACACTCCAGATCCTGAAGAACTTCCGCTAGGGTCCTGTTGAGGATAGTAGGCACCTTCCGTTTGGCCACCATACGCAGACCAACCATTGGTGCTGTTGTCAGAGCGGAAGTTCGCCCATTGACTCAAGTTCGTCTTGCCCAGGATCACGGCACCAGCTTTCCTGAGTTTAGCGGCGATTGTGCTCTCGCCTTGCTTTGCGCCTAGAAGGGCAAATGAACCTGCTGTGTTGTTCATGGCATCGTCGGTGGCGATGTTGTTCTTGATCAGGATCGGGATTCCGTGCAGAGGGCCGAGGATCGTTCCATTCTTGCGTAAGTCGTCTGCATGAGCTGCGATTGATAATGCGTCTGGATTCAACTCGGTCACCATGTGGTAGGTACTGTTGACTCCTAGAATCCGAGCGCTGTATGCTTTTACAAGATCGACGGACGTGAAGTGGTGACTTTCGAGGCCAGCAACGAGTTCGTCCAGCGTCGCTTCGAGAAGAAGCGGGAAAGTGGTCTCGTTGCTACAAGTGGCATACGAAGGTATGAATCGAGTGCTAGCGAGTGCGAAGAGCGAGAGCTGCGCGGTAAGGTTCAAGAACCGCATCTTGGACGGTGTGGACTGGAGCACCTTGGATGTATATGTGAGGGACGATCGGAAGATCAGTTGGGTCAAGGAGACACGGAATCTACACCATCTGGATCAATTGACGACTGAGCGCATTCTTGTAGTTCCTCGTCCCCAACGACCCCAAGTACGCGGCGTGACGAGTTTGATAAGATCCCGCATGTCGCCCAGCTCTTGCACGAGTATCCCAGGTGTATGACGATGATCACATCCCAGAAGGGAAGCTCAAGACGAAACATCCTCTTTCTCTCTATGCCGACACTTCCTTAGCGCGTACGGCATTTGCCTGACAACTAAGAGTGACATGCCATGTGTTTGGTTGCTTGAGGAATCGGCAATGTTATCTTTGCTCAGGTCAGCGTGGCACGACTGATGGCAGCACGCGTCTCCTGAAAGCCTTGATGTTGCTTATAGACGAAAAACTTGCATGAACATGGGAAGATCGAATCCTACACGATTCACAGTTTCATCTATTCCATCGACTGTACATTTACCCGAACTCCCTCGATGCAACCCGGCACGTGGAGACCCACTTTGACCCAAACAGGAAGGTAGATATCCACCTAATCTACTCGGATGATACTTCTCACGAGATCTTAGTAAGAACTTTGATGTAACTTAAGTTAAGGCGGGGAAGATGAGCTTAGTAAGAAGTCTGTAGTATCAGTTTGTTCATTCAACTCAACACGGTTGATATCTCGTCTGTCTTGACATTAAGGCACTACTTTGGGTGAAAACGGGCAGTTCCCTCTTTCATTGAATTGGCGCCATAATTCGCGAACTGACTTCACTCTATCTCAGTGTTGTCTCTCACAATCGAGCTGCTCTCATGGTCGCAACCAGGATGACTCTGCATTCTTTGCCGCTCGAGCTGCTGCAGCACATCGCAGACTGTCTCGCAACGGCACACGGACCCAGCCTTCAAGCCTTCAGCTTGACGAGCACTGTTTGCCACGCAGCCTCACTTCCAGTCATTTTCCAGCGAATCTGTATCACGGTCCATGATCGCGAAGGCCTGCAGCGCCATGTCGACGAACTTCGCGAAGCTCTCTCGCGAACCAATTCATTCAGCTGCATCCGAAAAATTACTGTGAAAGGGGCTTTGAGGCTCAGAGATAAGCGGATTGAAGGCTATTCCACACCGCCGCCTTGGTCGGGTCCCTACGGCTCTAGGAACGTATTGGACGACGATCCAGTGAAATTCCAGCGCATGTATGCAGTCTATGATGAAAGTGTGATCGAGAGGTCGTCAGAAGAAGACACGGCGTGGGCTCCTTTGGCCGATCTGCTCGAAGCTGAAATCCCGCTCGAAGACCTAGTCTATGACTGCCGGAGTCAATTTCCTCCGAGTCTCCTCAGGATGCTCCACGAGCGGCACCCTCGGTGCAGACTCCATCACCTCACATTCAAGTTCCGGACCTTGCTGTGGGGTGTCCCCAATCCTTACGAGATGGAGCTTGCTACATCACCATCACTCTATGCCGTGAAGGTCACTTGTGCTCAACGCGACAGTGACGGCGATGACGATTTTAATCTAGAGGCTATGATGGAGCTAGTCACTGGACTTGCCCCCAACCTGAATGAAGTCACTGTCCTGAGCCTCTTTCCGGGCGGCTCTTTGAGATCGGTTCTACCTCGAGGGCTGTGGCAAAGCCTCCCGGGCTTTACTCCTGGGAGAAGAGGTTCGTTGAAGTCGCTATCGCTCAGAGGGCATACGCGGTTGGGGACTCCAAAAGTCCTCCAGGACTGGGCCAGACATATCGACTTCGCTTCTTTGCGGCACCTTACCCTCGGTGGATGCCTTGATATGGTGGGAACTGGACTCAGTGGCGAGACTATGCAGTGGATTGTCGAGACTCAGTCGTTTCCCCATCTCAAATCACTCTGCGTTCATGTCACGCGCGATGACTTGTACGTGGAAAAGCCACATTACCGAGAACAAGCAATCTCATTCTTCCGGGCTTTCGATTCTCTTGAGCAGCTGTCCATCGACGGACCAATTGACCGTCTTATCGTGGACGATATTCTCGCTCACCATGGACAGACGCTTAAGAAACTCACTTTGTATCCCTTTGAGGAAAAGCCTTTCACTATTGATGTTCGTGATCTACGACATCTACCCTTTCACTTCGCAAAGGATTGTGTTCTGCAGATTCGAGATCAGTGTCCGATACTAGAAGAGCTCGCGATCCTGGTCAAGCGCGAAAAGTCCAGTACATCCGAGGCCGAGACTTATAGGAGCTTCTCAGGGATGACAAACTTACGAGCCCTGTCCCTCATTTTAGAATGTTCCAATTGGCGGGTAACCCAAGATCCCACATATGCGCCCGATTTCGATGAGAGGGAGGACCAAGAGCCTGTAGAGACTGAAAGATACCCGTGGTTGAAGAAGGGCGAGTTGAAGGATGCCTTCATCAACAGCGCAGTAGACGAAGCACTGGCCTGCTCCATCTGGAAGACCATCAGCCAGAACAAAGCTGGTAGGCCGTTGGAGCGACTCAGACTGTTGCCGACTGGAGCGGGCGAATACGGTACTGCCGCCGTTCTACCGCCTACTTTTGCAGTGATCGTTAAGAATCTGGCTCAATCATGGCTATTCGAACGGGTGCCGCGGGACGACATAGAAGACTTCAGAGTGACGAAGTTGGGCCAGAAGAGGAGACTGGCTCTCAAAGATCAAGAAGCCATATACATAAGTCGCCCTCAAGATCCTGAGTTTTGGAAAGTCTTCCGCTCGATGTGGCCCCATAAGGATGGTAGTAAGGATTTTCGAGATGATTGGTCAAGTTCTCCTCTCTAGGGAAAGTTACGGGTGGTACTTCAGCCAGGCATCATGCATAAAGAACCCGGCCAGCTGCCTCGACGACTCAACACGGTCACAATCCATATAAGCCTCAATTGATAACGTATAATGTAAAATCTTTAGTACTCCTGCGACTCCATATATGCGCAACGTCTGTCTTTGGGGGTACTTGGGTAAGAGGCTTCTCGAAAAACATCTCTCATTCGTTGTTATCGTACACGGTACACGCGCATGTCCTACAAACTTACCGATAGCATTATCGTGCATGGTTTCCGACGACAGCCACTCGATTGCTACATCATATTTCGGTCCAAACACCCTCTTGGATCGTCTTCAACAAAACCTCTCCATCAACGGGATCCTCCTCATAGCCATCGGGGATGGTATCAGCAGGCAACGCCAACGGATCGGCAACCTCAGCAGTCTTTCCCACCGAATCAACTTGATGCCTGATCCCCCTTTGCTTAGGAGGTTTAACGGCACCTGCTCCTTGCTCCGGCACCACGTGCTCCCAGAAGTGCGTGCTGAATAGCGAAGGAATCCACCCGTGGTTCTGGGTTGGATCAATCAGCCAGTGCACCTCTATTGGTGGAGGCTCGACCCAAACCGTGACCGGGTAATCCTTCGCGATATAGTGACGTGTGACGGAAGCAAGCGGCCATGCCGCAATGCGAAGGTCGAGGGCCTCGAAGTCATGTGGTGTTTGCATTGAAATGTGATCAGATCTCCAGGTCACGAGCAGGCCTCCGAAAACATATTGCTCCCACTCGTACCCGGTCTCGACGACCGTCTGCCACCCGAAAGGCATGTTGAAAGGCACGGGATAGTCGCCGCCGAGCCTCGCGCTGGCCATCGCGTGCATGAGCTCGTGGCACATGATCTGCGCCAAAGTGATGCTGTGCTTTTGGTTTGCCAGTTCGCTGGCTGTATCCCGGTTGTTGACGGCCCAGGCCACGTCTTCCCTGCTGAGCTCGATTTCGGAGCAACTTAGCAGGTGCGTGCCTTGCGGTGGCGTCGACTTGTCGTTGTCCTTGCAGCATCCGCATCCTCGAGACTCGGTATCTACCATTTGGAAGATGACCATGTCGGCAAGAGCGGACAGTGCGGTCTCGTACTCGACCATGTCCTGTGTTGTCAGTGCGGGGAGTCTCTCTTGGAACCACCAATCCTCATGAGAAGGGCCTTGCCAGTGACCATACGGAGCGACGAGCAGGGCGTGAGGAAACCCTGCAAGCTCCTTGGTGGTCAACAAACGGGTAGCAAGACGCAGGGCAGGCTCCAGCGCCTCGTACTCATCGTCTGAGACGTTCCTAAAGTTGGCCTTTCGGAAGATAGCATGTATGGGGTTGCTGAGATCACCTACTCTTGCCTTCTTGACCATGGCCGGCATGGTGGAAGGAGTTTGTGCGCTGGTCGACATCTTCGTGTATTGCTGAACGCTCTATCTTCCAGAAGCTCTAAGGGGTGCTGTATTATAAAGTGCCGTTGTAAACAGAGGCATTGTTGAGGCCAGGAATAGATCTCTTTGTGCTTGCCAAAGAGTCGTCCTGATGTGAAGGGCAAGTGTCGTGGTGTACTCGACTCCTCGTTGGTGACGATGGAACAAAGGGCTGCTAGAAGACAAACGGGCACCCAATCAACAAACAGAATGCTCACCTCGATGTGAATCTTGCTGTGTGGAGGTAGCCCGAGATTCTTCCCCCATTGCGAAGTGAAGGCTGAGAGGAAATCAGAGGAAAGGGCAGTCGCAACACCATCAATTTCATCATCTACCTACATCAGCACACGACATTAGCACCCTTGGACGACAAAGCAGCATACTCCCAATCCGCTCTGATCAAATCAGCCGCCTTCTCCGCCACCGCATACACACTCGAAACACAGTTCCCTGAAACATGGTTGGGGAAGACACTCGCGTCAACAACTCGCAGATTCTTCACACCCTTCACCCTCATCTTCGAGTCCAAAGCGTCGCCGACAGCGCAAGAGCCCACAGGGTGATACTCGCTCATGACAAAGTCCTTCACAGCAGCCTCGGCTTGCTTGGTATCCGCGAGATCGAGCTTTAGGTCTTTGGGGAACGTGCGCTGAGCGAACTTGCCCTCCATAGCTTTGGAGTCGGTGATCTTGGAGAGCATCTTGACACCGGCGGCGAGGACGGCGATATCAGCTGGGTGCCGGAGGAACCCAGGGTCGATTTCGGGTTGATCTGAAACATCGGAGGTCTTGATGTGTACCGAGCCGCGGCTCAGTGGGTACTGAAGGCACACGACTGCTGTGATGGACATTGGCTCGCCGGGTTCGATGGATGGGAAGAGCATGGACTGGTTTTGGCAACCTTCTTTCGGGTTGGTGCCGTGGCAGACGAGGATGATCTGCAGGTTTGCTGATTTGTCGTCTTTGAGGTGCTCAATTGTACGCTCGTACTGCTTCCTCTGGAATGGACTGACGGTCGGTAAATTGTCTTCGACGGACTTGATGATGCTGGCCTGCTCGTCCTCGGTGGCAAAGAGCTTGTATGGGAAGAAACCCTGGGTGCTAGATGGTGCAGTGAGTGGGCCTCCTTGCCTCTCTGCAAGCTGCTTCATGGCATCTGCCATTACCTCAGGGGTATAGATGACTTCCAGCGATGGGTTGCTAGGCGTTAACTCCCAGGTGAACATTGTGAGAGGGTGGTCCTGGAGGTTATTGCCAACAGCTTTGTTCTCGATCTTGCACTCTACGCCGGCGGCTTTGAGGATCTCCGGGTCCCCGATACCAGAAAGCTCGAGGATTTGAGGCGTTTGGAGGGCGCCGCATGATACCACAACCTCACGCTTCACGCCGACGCTGTAAGATTTCGAGCTGTGTGAGAACTTGACGCCGACGGCAGTGTCATCTTCAAGCTCTACGGAAAGAACCGATGCCTCGCAAAGGACGTGCAAGTTGGGCCTTTGAGCGTTGCTCTCGAAGTAACCTCGGGCTGCATAGCTTCGCTTGCCTTTATTTGGGCCTGCTCGAGCGACACTACCTAGTGTGTTGAAGATACCAATATGGTCACCAGACCAGCTGGGTTCAAGTCAGTTTCAGTGTCGAGATGGCTTGCAATGAACGATACTCACGGATCAACTGGCTTCTTATCGATGCCAGTCACCTCGTCAAAGGCTTTCTGGAAATCATCCTCGATGGGCAGGAAGAAATCGTTGAATGAAGTGTGGATTGGCCCGGACGTGCCGTGGTTCTTGTCGACGTATGGCGTTGCGGATCTGTGGGCAACAGTTTCATCGACGGGGTCCAGCGTTTGGTGCTTTCGCATGTACTGGTTCATCTTGTCGCTGCCCCATGTGGAATCGTCTGCAATGGTCGCCCAGTCGTCGTAGTCTTGAAGAGATCCGCGGACGTACATCATGAAATTGATGCCACTGCTGCCTCCGAGAATCTTGCCACGGGGCATGTGGTGTTGTCTTCCGTCAGCCTGCAGTATAGTCTTGAACTTCCAGTCGTACTCATCATTGCCTGGAGCGAAGCATATCAGCATTGAACAACTTGCGGGATTGGGAGGCCGTCCACGCACCTAGGAGGTGAGTGAATGTTCCTGGTGTATCGACGAGGAAATCGTCCAGCTTGTTCTTGCCGGCCTCCAAGACTCCGACGGTCACGTCGGGATTCTCGGAAAGACGAGCGGCGACTGCCAAACCAGCTGTGCCACCACCAATGATTACGAAGTCAAAATCATGCTTGAGGAAATCATCGGCGCTCAGCGCCAGTGCTGGGAGGATATTACCATCAGCATGGCCGTTGACACCGTTAGTAGACATGCTGGAAAAATGTATTGGGCAATAAAGTAGCGATAAGCTCACTTGCCGAGAGGCGGCGAGTTGCCTCAACTTATAACGGAACCACCATGGACTATCTCCTCATCGGTCTGAGCGACTGTACCTGGCCTGGTCCCTCCACACGACGGCGTCAAAGCCATTGTCTTCACTGCCTATCCAGGATTACTGGGACCACTTGCATACTGCAGAGTATAGTAGTAAGCTTTGAGGTCTGCACGGAAGATGATCAAGGGTCCTGATCCTTCCGTTGATCTTCCGCCGACCGTCTCGGCCCCATTAATCGATCTCTAGTTCCTGCGCGGGAGAGGAGAAGTAGTGTTCCGACGTGTTCGTGGTGTCTCCGCATTGAGAAACTTGAGCCCGGTGAAATTCTGGACGTTGTTCCTGCATCTTTGCATACAAGTCGGTCCTCAGGTCCTCAGGTTCCAGGATGCCAGCTCCCGAGACCTTGGAATCGGTTTGCTGCAGAAGTTGCAGCGCTTAAGCGATGAGTTCTGTGTATAGGTGGGCTGGCGGTGTCAGCGAGATATACATTACTACGCATTAACTAGTATGCAGGCCGATCCACTGCACCTACGACGACGCCAGCGTGTCACCTGAAAGCTGAGGAGCCGCATGAAAGCGAAGAGACCCACCGCCAGCAAGAGGTACGATAGGTGCACCAGTCGCAACTCATACACATAGACCCATGGCCAAGGGTGGTCAGCGGCGTGCGCGGCTCGTCTTCACGCTTCCTGCATATTGTTGCTCCATTAATAACTCGCCTGCTTGTCTGCGTCGTCACAATCCTCTCGCTAGTAGTACCGAGACTCCACTCGCCAAAGCCGGAAGTTGCTCGGTCGCTCAGAGTATGTTTGAGGTGGCTTGGCTGGGTTGGCTGGGTTGTTTTGTAGTGAGCAGGAAGGATTCGTAGCGCCCATAGCGGTACAGCCATCTTAGGGGAAGGTCGCGATGGTGTCGAAAGATACGACTCCTGCAGGAGCGAGATGGTCTTTTCGACTCGAGTGTGTTCAGACTCAGCTGCTGCACGTCGGTCTTCGCCTAGATACTGCAAGGTGAGAAGCTTCATGCATCTTAGCGAGCTTAGGCAGATGTCCCTTGTGTGCTGGCCCTAGCAAGAGCCACTTGTAGGCGAAACCATTTGATAATTCGACATCTGCACAGACATCAAGCTGAGGATAACGCGGGTTAGGGTTGGGGTATATCCCGTTCATCATCTACATCGTTTGCAATGATATGAGACGATCTAGACATACATGGACCGTGAGAGAATGTGCCTGTGATTTTGACGATCATACTAGTATACATACCGGGCTGTCTTTCACTGTGTCGACGGGGTTTTGACTAAAGATGCCGATTTAGTTTGTTAATGTGAAGACGCCCAACCACTAAAGCCATGATCTTCCAACTTGCACAAGGTCTCAACACCACAAAGATAGCAAATCGTAGATACTGATGTTATCTCAGGCCAAGACCAGCCTTGCATTAACTTGTCGATTCTGACGGCTCCCTCTTGCTTCTGTTCACCATCAAGTCGTGACGTACACCCCAGCAACAGCACCATTCTGCAGCACCTCGAACATAACGCCAGGGAACTGGAACAACCTAACATTTCCCAACCATGCTTCACCTCCCCTTGCACTCCCATCATCAGCCTCGTCTCTGTCCTGATCAGGCAAGAAGAATCCACTGTCCATGGGATCATCCCAGCAGCGATTGATGACCCTGCCCATTGCTGTCTGCGGGTCCTTTGCTGCTTCCACGTATGTCTGGAGGAGGGTGGGCTTCAATTCAGACTCGAAGTTACATTCTGAGTGTAGAATAAGATCATCAGATGCAGAAGGGAGCTCAAGTGACCAGCGGAGGCGTCGATGGCGATTGAAGGCTGCGCTGCCGGGCACGTTGCCTTGTAATACTACGCGCTTGACTACTAAATCAGGGCTTGTGCTGAGGAGCGTGTTGGTGCCATGACTGCTCTCCAGCTCGCTGGGAGGACCGACTAGGATGTCCATGCCGTGGCCAAAGTAGCACCAGTAAGATGCCCGGTTGGCCCGTTCTGCAGGGTCTTCGTCGGCGTCCTCTGAGTCGAAGTCGGTATCGAAAGTATCGGTGTTTGTGGACGAATAGCTTGAAGGCTGCGAGCCAGGATGTATGCGGCTGCCGGATCGTGGCCTCGTGGCACTTGCCGTACGTTTGTGTGTGGACTGAACGGTCGCGCTTTCCTTGACGATAGGCTTGAATGTAGCATCTGGCGCCCCCAGTTCGGTGATCAGATCCTGGGGAGAGGTTTCATTCAAGTAAATCGTGAATGGTGGTGTGGGGTGCCGGCGCTCTAGGATGATTCGTTTGCCGGGCTCTACGATAGCAGACTCAATTTCCGCGGGGAGACTATCTCGCGGCCTGGCAGCGAGAGCTGCTAACCTTGGACCGACTGGCTCTCTCACAAACAAATCTCTCCTCGAGTCGGACCAGGTCTTGCCTTCGAAGATAGCCATCTGTGAGGCAGGTGCGGCAGCTTGGGAACCCAACAAGGAGACATGGTCTTTGTCAGGAGACCAAGCAGAGTGCTGCAGCGGGAAGTTGAAGGCCACACCAGGCCAGCTCAACACATATGTCCCTTCGCTCTTTCCAGGTGGTGGTGGCATGTACTCTCCAGGGTACGAAGCGCCAAACATCTGGTACACCCGTTTGAAAGCAGGGCCGGTGGTGGATGATGTGATCTCTTGCGAGCGAACGAGCTCACTGCCCTTGTAGACCAACGTGCTCTTCTTCAGGTCGGTGACTTCAATCAGCCGGAGACGCTGGTCCGCACCATCGAATCGGAGACGTAGGCCATTATGAGGCAGGGTGACGACGACCGGCGCGGTGAGCGGTTCTGACTGCGAAAAGTGGACGTCGATGCTGGTGAACAAATCCTTGTCGGCTGCGATGGTGGAGAGGATGTCCTGCAAGGCGGCTCCCAGGGCTATCTTGAAGTCAGTATGCAGTGGCCGGATAGACGTAGAAGGTTGCGCACTCATGAAACCCAGGCCATGGCCAGGCTGAATAGTCCAGGAGTCAGACGGCATCATTGCAAAGGTTGTTGTTCAAGTGTGAGAACGTTAGGTAACGGGTATCTTGCTAGGTGGTTTCGATGGTAGGTCGTAGTGATAGGTAATGGTCACGGGGGACGTAGTCGGATGCGCTCCACCCTCATGGTGTCAGCGATCATGTGGACATTGTCTTGAGTGGGAGACTGTTGTTTGCTGGTGGAGTTTTGTGATCGCTGTATCTTAGATGCAGGTTGAAAAGAGAAACACTCTGGTTGTAACCCTCTTTGTGAGCAGTTCAGGTATGACTGAGGTATGCAGCTGTTGCCATCATGGTCCAAGGTTGCGGCGTCCATGTCGGCATGAAGCTCTCCCCGCCCCTTATCTCACCTTATCGTCCGAGCAAGCCGAGTCCCGAAGCGCTAGCGCCCGAAGCAGATTGACTTGTTGATTTGTTTACTACCGGCAACGCTTGCATATTGCGGCCACACATGCAAGGCATCCCTGGATACTACGACGATATTACACCTTTGCATACCCTCTACCACCCAGCATGAGCGCTCAAAGCCAGCGCGTGCTCGCGGGGACGACCACCAAAAGAGTCCCCACCATGAGACCTCCCTCTGGCCGACCAGGTCCTTCGCGCGCGCAAACCGCAACACCAACATTCGGCGCAAGAGCTTCCTCGAGAGCTTCCTCAAGAGAGCGCACACCGAAGCGCATCGCACAGTCTGAGATGGGATTAGCAAGTCCCGGAGGCGAGGAAACAAACATCAATGTTGTTGTCAGATGCAGGGGGCGCAATGACCGCGAAGTACGCGAAAACAGTGGTGTTGTCGTCCAGACGAACGGTGTCAAAGGCACCCAGGTCGAGCTCTCAATGGGACCAAGCGCCGTGAGCAACAAGACTTATCAATTCGACAAAGTCTTTTCTTCGGCCGCAGACCAGAACATGGTCTTCGATGAGGTCGTTGCGCCCATCTTGGACGAGGTATGTAAAGACATGCCATTCGCTATGCCGTCGCGCCACTAACTTGCCCGAAGGTCCTTGACGGATTCAATTGCACCATCTTCGCATACGGACAGACCGGAACCGGCAAAACCTACACCATGTCCGGCGACATCACAGACATTCAGCCCACACCCGATGCGGCCGGTATCGTCCCTCGAGTACTTTTCTCTCTTTTCAACAAGCTTGGAGACGACGAAGGCGAACAGAGCGAGCACAGCGTCAAGTGCTCATTCATTGAGCTATACAATGAGGAACTTCGCGATCTCCTTTCCGCAGACGACGCAACAAAATTGAAAATCTACGACGAAGCGAACAAGAATGGTCGCACATCGACAATGGTGCAGGGTATGGAAGAGACGCATATTAAGAGCGCGTCGAATGGCATCAAGCTCCTTCGCGAGGGCAGTCACAAGCGACAGGTCGCAGCAACAAAGTGCAACGATCTTTCTTCACGATCGCACACCGTCTTCACAGTAACGGTATACATGAAGCGCACCTCGGATACAGGCGAAGACTATGTTTCAGCTGGCAAGCTCAACCTCGTGGATTTGGCTGGCTCGGAGAATATTCAACGATCTGGAGCGGAGAACAAGCGTGCTGCGGAAGCTGGACTAATCAACAAATCGCTATTGACTCTGGGTCGCGTCATCAACGCCCTTGTCGACAAAAGCAGCCACATCCCTTACCGTGAATCTAAGCTCACTCGATTGCTGCAAGACTCGCTTGGTGGCAAGACCAAGACGTGTATTATTGCAACTCTATCGCCTGCGAAGAGCAACCTGGAGGAGACCATCTCGACGCTGGATTACGCCTTCCGTGCGAAGAACATTAGGAACAAGCCGCAGGTAAACCAAACTGTGTCGAAAAAGACTCTTTTCAAGGAGTTCACCTCAGAAATTGAAAAGCTCAAGTCTGAGCTCGTTGCGACTCGCCAGAGAAACGGCGTGTATCTTACTGCCGAGCGATTCGAGGAGATCACGACCGAATCTGAGAGCCGCAGGATCTTGTCGGACGAACAACGCGACAAGATCGAAACCATGGAGACAAATCTGCGCAACAAGGTGCAAGAGCTGTTTGCGCTATCGACCAATTTCCAAACTGTGAAGAAGAGCAACGAGGCGACGAGAATGCTGCTGGAGGGAACGAAAAGCATCCTGGAAAAGACCGAAATAGTACTAGGACACACCAAGACGTCTCTGGAGGAAGAAACATATCTTCGTGAGGCTCACGAGGCCACTGAGGCAAAGCTTGCTGGGGTTGGTCAGGATTTACTAGGAACGCTCGGCACCACAACCGATCACATCGACCGTCTTCACTCGAAATTAAGGAGGAGATCTGACCTACAATCAACGAACAGGTCCAAGTGGGCGGAGTCGCGGACTCTGGTTTCTGGGACAACACTATCTGTTGAAGAAAGGATCGAGGCTTTGCGAAGTCAACAGGAGGACCTCCTGGCCGGTCTTTCCGGCCGCATGCAGTCTTTCGTCTCGGATGAGCTTGAGGAACTGCAGACATCCCAGGCTTTCCTGCAAGAAAAGGCAGATGCATTCCAGCAATCAGAAGCCGAAGTCAATGCGCAGACCGCCGGATCCAAGGAGGACCTGAACAAGGTCTTGGAAGAAATTCGGACTTTGCGCCAGGACGTCAAGGAGAAGGTTGGATCAGGGCTGAACGACCTGTCCGCTGCTGCGGGACGTATCAGTGCTGGTATCAGCACAGAGCTGGATGCATTCCACAGCCAACTGCAAGACTCGTACGTTACACTTGGACGTGAGTTCAAGACGATGTTTGAAGATCTCATTCGACGGATGCACGAGCAGCAAAGTGAGGCTCAACGCCTGCGTGAGCAAATTGCATCCGCCAACGAGGGTTTCGTGGAAGCCGCTCAAACTTCCCAGGACCAGCTTCAGCAAGCAGTTGAGGAGGAGCGTCAGACTGCGGCGACGGAGCGTGCAACTCTCCTCGCCACCATCACTGGCCTCATCAACGACTCTGCGGCTACTCAGGAGGCTCGCATTAGCGGTCACTTGGAGGCTGCCAACAAGAGAGTCAAGACGTCTGAGAATGACTACAGAGCCGCACAACAAGTATATGGTGATGGCATGGACGCCTGGAATGGAAGCTCACAATCACTCATCGAGCGCTCAGTGCAATCGAGAGAGAGCATCAAGGCCAGACTCAAGGGCGATTGGGCATCCGCCAACGACCACACAACTAAGATCGCGGAGACAACTAATGCTGTGCACGGCGAAACCGTTCGCATTGTTGACGACCAAATGTCGCAGATGGACAACCAGCTTGTGGCACTTGACGAGATCGTTGCTCGTGTCAAAGCGCAGAACGAGGAGCATCACAGAGCACACACTAACAGCCTTGCCCAGCTGGCAGGCAACGTTCAGGAGAGCTACCAGAGTATTGGCAAGCACTTCGAGACATCATACGACCGCACCAAGGCTCTCGACGTGGACATGCAGGAGCGCACATCACAGTTGCAAGAAACGCTGCCTGGTTTGGAAGCAGACAGTGACATCCGCGAACCTCTGAGACTTATGCGTGACGAGCTCACCGCGGCCCAGATCGCCGAGTACCAAGCTACGGGTGAAACTCCAGCAAAGACGCATTACGCCTACCCGAACGTACTGCCACGCACAGAAGACCGCGAAAGCCTCCTAGACCGTATGCGCGGCGGCACTGGCCAAGTCAAGCGTCCTGCTTCGCCCGTCAAGTCGCCCAACAAGCGATCGCCTAGAAAGATGATGCGCCTCAGCCCGACCAAATCTGCCTCTAGCCCTACCAAACAGCACATTTTCGCAGACACCCCACCTGTTCTAAAGTTCCCTCAGCCGTCTTCGGCGCCGTCGACGCGTCCCCCGACAGCTAACGCCAACACCCCTACCCTGCGCGAGGTCGATGTCAACATCGCAAACGCAGGCGTCATTGCAAGCAGCGCGGACGAGACGGAAGATGGACTCAAGAGCAAGGTTTCTTTGTCCGAAATCCCTCCGCTCAAGAGACAGATGACGCATCCGATCCCATCGCAGGTCTTTGGTGGTGAGAGCAAGTTGCCTATGAAGCGGAGGACGGTCGCCGGTGTGGCGAGTGAGGGGAGGGAGAACATTGGTACAGGCGGTGGAAGGCGTCTGAGACCTCGTAGTGGCGACTGATTTGATATATACCTGCGAGTCGAAAATGCCTCGAAAATGCCTACGTTCTTTTGCATGCAGCCGGATGGGATGGAGATTCTTAGATGGCATGCCGGGGTTTCCTATGTCTTTCTCTGTACTAGTAATCATGCACGCTCGTTTGTGCTTCTTCACTTCGTCTGTGTTTATTTTCAATTCGGATGTTTGTTCGCGTCTTTCGTTTTATCAGCCTGTATTCCATCCAGTCTCGCGCCTCTCCTTGTCCCTCACGCGAGTCACACCGACCAAGGGACCTTCTTCACGAACGGCGCCAATGCTTGACCGACTTCCGTCCCGTGGACGCCAATGCTTTCATTGATAGGGATTCTGTGAAGGTGGGACGATAAGTCGTACGACATCTGCGAGGGCGCTGCACGGGTTACTTCAACGATATATCTTCCATGTCTCAGCAGGAGCACCTTCTTTCTTCCGTGTCCGTTCGTTGACAGGCAGATCAGGCAGATCAGGCAGGACAAGATAGTTGGAAGTGAAGTGGAACGACTGTGGACCCCTTTGACCTTTTCGTCGCAAGTGCCCCGCTTGTAGAGTCTAACTTAAATTACCCGCCCTCACGCCCGCCAGCGAATTCTGTCTTCAACTTGGCCTCGAGCCTGTTTCCTTTTGCTGCATACCCATATACTCACCACTCCCATTCCCACCCTTGCCATTGATTGCTCCGTCTCTACACACTCATAGGAGAGCATCTGGCATTCGCAGCTGAGTCGCTCCGCTCTTTTTTCTCTACACCACCACCACAAGGACGGTCCTCGACCGCGCCGACTTCTCCTATACCACCACAACCCACCACCACCCACCTATACCCCCAGGTCCCTCCACTCACCCGCCAACATGCCTTCAATCTCCTCTATTGCATACTACCTCACCCACCCCGGCGAGCTGCGCTCCATTGTGCAATGGACCGTCTGGCACGAGGCTGTCCATGAGCGCGACGAGTCCAAGGAGTCTGCCAACTTGAAAGAGTGCTTCCGTCTCCTCAAGCTCACCTCGCGCTCTTTCGCAGCAGTCATTCAGGAACTCCACCCCGAGCTTCTGGTGCCTGTCTGCCTGTTCTACTTGATTCTCAGAGGTCTCGACACAATCGAGGATGACATGACCATCCCCATATCGAAGAAGGAGCCCTTGCTGCGCCAGTTCGACCAGATCCTTGACGACCCGACCTGGACTTTCACCGAGAACGGTCCCAATGAGAAGGATCGCGAGCTTCTGGTCAAGTTTGACGTTGTCGGCAGGGAGTTTAGCGAGGTCAAGGAGGCGTACAAGGTCATCATCCGGGACATCACCAAGAGGATGGGCAACGGCATGGCGGATTACGCCAAGAATGCCGAGCACCTTGAGAAGGGTGTGAACACGATCAAAGACTACGAGCTGTACTGCCACTACGTCGCTGGTCTTGTCGGTGAGGGTCTTACCCGTTTGTTCGTCGAGGCTGGCCTGGCGAACCCTGTTCTGCTCAAGAGGCCTGAGTTGATGGAGAGCATGGGTCAGTTCCTCCAGCAGACGAACATCATCCGCGATATCAGAGAGGACCACGACGACAAGCGCTACTTCTGGCCTCGCCAGGTCTGGAGCAAGTACGTTAACTCTCTTCCCGAAATCTTCCTGCCCGAGAACAAGGAGAAGGCTCTTCAATGCCAAAGCGAGATGGTTCTCCTCGCCCTCCAACGCGCCGAAGACTGCCTCTTCTACATGGCCGGTGTCAAGGAGCAGTCCGTCTTCAACTTCGTCGCCATCCCCCAAAGCATGGCTATCGCTACTCTTGAACTCTGCTTCCAGAACTACAAGGTGTTCGAGCGCAACGTCAAGATCACAAAGGGCGACGCCTGCTCCCTCATGTGGCAAAGCACACAGAACTTGCAGCTTGTCTGCGAGGTCTTCCGCAAGTACGCCCGCAAGATTCACGCCAAGAACAAGCCCACCGACCCTTCTTTCATGGACATCAGCATTGCCTGTGGCAAGATCGAGCGCTTCATTGAGACCATCTTCCCGAGCCAGACGGCGAAGACACTCTCCGCTGAGAATGGCGCTCCTGTTGCCGCTGTTGAAGGCCAGGCAGCAGCACCCGTAGTACCTCTCACGGCCGAAGAACAGGCGGCCAAGAAGAAGGACGAGGCTGCCAACAAGATGGATATGCTCATTGTCTTTGGTGCTGTCGGTGCTTCGCTACTTCTGGTGTCTCTTGTTATGGTAAGTTACAATAACCTCTTGCGTGTCGACCCCGACTAACAACCTCACAGCTCAGCGTAGCGTGGTACTTTGGTGCTCGTTTCGATCTCGCCTTCAAGTCCCTCGCATCAGGCAACTTCAAGCCTGGCCCCGAAGTGTTGGCATCGGACAAGGCAAGCCGGGCGGCCGCCGCCGCCACGAGCGCCATCAAGAGCGCCCGAGACGAGCTGTAGTGCCCTGCAAGGCGCAGCCGGTCTGGTATGTTTACGAACGAATGTACAGCGTTTTAATGTCTTTTCATCCTGTCCGGTAACCTGGCAGGCAAACTTCTTCGACAGGTCCATTACCAGCGGCCCTGTTGCAACTGACTGACTTTCCCGCCTCACCTTTTCACTTTCCAAGCAGCCTGCCTCATCAACTGTTGCCTTGTCCCAGCAATCGCTGTTCCATCAGCCCCCAAGAAAACCCTACTACCCAGCCATGGCCCGCCTTGCCCTTCTACCCTTTGCAAGCAGCGGACCATGAGCGGGAGAAACCTTTTAGCACTCATGTCAAATTGCAACTACTGCCAAAATCCATTCCAATGGCTTCTTGTTGTGCCGAAGAGATGCTTATATCAATATCGCCTTCCGTTTTGGACTACGTTCAAACTCCACCCACGCCTCTGCATTTTTTTTAATGAAGAAGGCGGATTGGGCGGGAGGCGGACATATATAAATTACTTGTATACACTTATTTGAGTCTGACCATCCTCTTGTCTACATTCTTTCACGTTCATCATTAACTGCCGTCGAGTTTGTGGTCCTCTTCGTGGATGCTCTCGAGAGTCTATAGAGGCCGCACTTGCATTGCGTGCCTACCAAAAACGCAGACGAGCGAATAGCACCGTACATAAAAGCAAGCTGCTCTTCTGCAACCTGCCTAGGGCGGCAAAGGCAAAAGGCAAAGCCTCATGCAGACGCAGATGCACACTGCACATGCACATGCACCCCTCACGAAAGGATGCAAGCCCACAACAACGAGGCTGAGCTGCGCCCCCAAAAAGACGCCCTCGAGACGCCTTTTTCCGCCCTGCTGCAGGACAGACAACCAACTTCCAACCACTCATAGGCTTGGGCACACTCATAGCTCTTATCAGGTGATGGGGCGTTGATGTGGGAGAATGTGGTGTACTTGCTTGCGTGCTTGCATGTGTCTTGCAAGACTCCCCAAACGAAAACCAACGCCATGCCAATGTAGGTACTGTAGATGAACGTATCCAGATTGCCCAGAAGCCTCGAAACGATGATCCAGGTTTTGTTTTCGAGAAAGACCACAAATCCGTCCTCGCCCTGCGTTAAAAGACCACCGGAATACAAATGTGCTGTTATCAAGGCAACGCCCACAGAAGAAGACTGCCTTCGAAAAACCAAACAAGGCAAACGCCTAAATCGCGCTGTGATAGGCTCGAGCGGCGACTGTGTGCCACGATCCGGTACCTGTATACTCGTGCGCATCCATGCACCTGCAAGCCTTCCCATTCGTCGCTCACCTTCTAGCCGCCGGCCTTCGTTGGTGAGGCTCTCATCACAGCATGATCAGGCTGACAGCACAGGATCGGGAGTACATGCTAACATTCGTCGGGATGGAATAGGACTAGATGGATGGTTTGGATCGAGATAACAGAGCAGGGATGGAGTAGTAGGGAAGGAGGAGGAGGAGGAAAAGCTTCCTATTCTCCGCCTTACCTGGTTGATCGGGCGTGGTGCATTCATGATCGTGAGCCACTTGTTGTTGTAGAGGTGAACAAGGGTGTGCACTGGTCGATGGAGGGGAGGTAGAGGATAGCTGTTTGCAAGTGGCTATATAGAACGGGAGCTCCGTTTCTATGTGTTTGTCCGTTTCATTTTGTGAACATAGCAAACCGCTTCGACTTGACAATTCTGCACGTTGCTATCTACTACCACCTTCTCACTCGACACCACGCATCTCGACGTAGCTCGATTGACTCTTTTCGCTTCTGCGAATCGGAACAAGTGACAAACGCTCACCCACACGCGTACTCCGTCTTCTCGGGTCTCTGATCCTTCTGACCAGTCGTTGATCGCCACAAGAGGGCAGCTCTCCCAAGAAATCCCTCAACCACCCCAAACAACCAACAATGGCTCTAATCCCCTACACCCACCCCACCACAGCACCCTCCTCGCGATCCACCTTCTCAGCCTCCTCCTCCTCAAAACCCACTCCCAGCTTCCACAGCCGCCCAAGCTCCTACACGATCCGCCCCCCACCGACAAGCACCCACTCTCGTGACAGAAGACCCATCCGCACTTTCTCCTCTTCCAGCAACAGCAGCAACAACAGCAGCAACAGCAACAGCAGTAGTGCCGCAACTTCCATATCCTCTTACACTAGTATTTCTACCCGAACTTTCGGAACTTATTCGCGACCAGGTTATGCACCCGGTCAAGCTCCGCACAATTACTTCTACAATGAGGAGGTGAGGGAGGAGTGGGATTGTGCTCCTGTGGATGGGAAGGGAAGGAGAGTAAGGAGGGGATCGAGAGTTAGTGGGCGGGGCAGTGCTGGAAGTGGCGGCAGCGGTGTGTGGTCGGGATCTGGCGGCGATGTGCCTTTTTCTGGTTCTTCTTTCTTTGAGAGGGGCGGTGGTGGGGATGTTGGGTTTGAGGGGAGGAGGGACTCGGGTTCTTCTGCGTCTGCCAGATCTGGATCTGGGTCGGGGTCGCGGTCTTTGAGGTACGTTGATGATGGGAGGGGGCGGGACGAGGAGTGGGAAAATGACACTGTTTCGCCTGCGGATTCGATCTCGCAGGTTTCGGCGCCGTCGTCGACGAGGAGGTCGGGAGTTGAAAGAGGCTTCTATCCGCAGTCGCGATCGGGGAGGCCTTGTGGATTAGAAGACGGGATGCTGGGGTTGAGAGCGGGTTCAAGCCATGGTAGTAGGATTAGTGGGAGTGGTATCGGGATGGCGAACGGTAGATTGGTGAGGGTTGAGGCTCCGGGCTGGGCATGACTGTGAAGCAAGATGATCTTAAAGAGCATGGAGTGGATGCTGCATAGTTATTTTCCGATCGACTTTCCACCCTTAAGGGCGGCGTGGGCAACGGGTTTAGTGTATCAAACCGATGTATAATTCCAAACCTCCCCTCTCCTTGGCCCAGTAGGTCGCAATCATTACATGTAGTAATCTCTCGCATCGCGGAATTCCTTGCCCCCAGCAGGATCGGCTCTCGTGCCGCTTCTTCTTGATGCATGCGATGCAGGTTCTCCGTAGTCGCGAGTTGGGACGATCCGGGGTGGCCTATTGTAGCAGCTCTTCGGCGTCTTCCGACTCGCGTGTGATGGTCGTTTTGTAGATCCACGAATAGTGTGTAACAACTCGACATGGGCTTTTCAAGGCCCGTGGTCGAATTCTTCTTGAAGAACTGGATGATGTAAAGTCGTTTTTGTATGTCGAATCTCACACTTGGGTCATGACAAAGCCTCAAGTAGCGCCGGTAGCAGGCGTAAAAGGCGTCCCAGCGACAGCAGGAGTCCGGGCCGGATGGTCTGCCATCTTCTCGCGGAAAGCTAACAAACGATCAGTTGTGGGTACACTTGTGATACATGTATGGAAACCTACGTTGGCGGCACAAGGGACATTTTCCCTGACTGGCGTCCGAGGAGATCCAGTCGCTGATGCAGTGCTATGGGAGAGTCAGCCTGAACACAGCGTCATCCCTGCCTAGCAACAACAAGACGTACCATGTGGAAGCAATGCCTACACTCGCCCACTATGATGGGACAGTCATCGCCAGGAAACTTGCACTTGCTACATGTGCCTTCAAAGTTGACTCGACAGATACCACACGTGTCGTCTGACTCCTCGGGCAGGTTCCACTTCCATGTAGCCACGGCTCGGAATGAGTTGATTGTGACTTTCATTGTTGGAGTTGTGAAGTGAAGTGTTGGTGTTGGTGTTGTCGAGGTCCACAACAGTCTTGTCGATGTTTATATCTAACCCTAACAGATGGCAGGTTTAGGTTCATCCCGTCGACGGCACGACGGCAGCCCCTCTTTTCGCGGCCAGTGATGTGCGAGCAGGTCGAGCTTGAGCTGTCGCGTCGTCGGCAAGTGTTTTGTTGCTCAAGGACGAGGCCTGATAAGCACACCGGGGCAATCAACAGGTGACACAAACTGCACCACCGTAGATCAACGTATCTACCACGTACCAAGTATCCAGAACAGCTCACTTCCCCTCTTTCAGACCACACTTCACTCCCTCCCACCAACTCCTCCTCAATCCAAACTTATCCAACCGTCGAATCACGACATTGACAAGCTAACGCAGACTCCACAATCACTCATCACTCCCAACCCAGGACAAGACGACACACTCCAGCTCATCCTCAATGGCAACCGCAGCCTTCCTCCGCCGTCCGGCACTCACCAACACCACCAAACGATTCACTCTCACCCCATTCACCATGTCACGCGCCCAGAGTACCTTCCGATCCTACCTCGTCAGCCCATCCGAGCTATCCACCGCCCTCAAAGCAAACTCTCCCTCCAAACTCTCCACCTCACCCCGAACAGTCCCAATCTGCGGCTCCTGGTTTCTACCCAACGACCCAGAGAAGCGCACCGGCCAGCAAGTCTTCAAAGCCGGACACATCCCCTCCGCACGCTTCTTCGACCTCGACAAAGTCGCAGACACCTCTTCTCCATACCCGCACATGCTGCCTTCACCCGAAGTCTTCCAAGATGCCATGAGCGATCTGGGCGTGAAGAAAGATGACGTTTTGGTCGTCTACGACTCTGCCGAGCTAGGGATCTTTTCCGCACCTCGTGTTGCGTGGACGCTGCGTGTATTTGGACATCCAACAGTGCACCTGCTGAACAACTACAAGCTTTGGGTAGAGCAGGGGCTTGAGGTTGAACAGGGGGAGCAAGCTCCTGTAGAGCGGACCGAGTACCCACTGCCGCAACTGGACACTAGCAAAGTAGTTGACTTCAAGGAAGTGAGAGAACTCGCGCTCGACCACAACAAAGAGGGCCGCGAGGAAGTGCAAATTCTCGACGCGAGGTCTGAAGGCAGATGGAAGGGCGTCGACCCAGAGCCTCGCCCTGGCCTTTCGAGCGGGCACATCCCAACCTCCCAACCAGTACCCGTGCCAGAACTCCTGGACCCGCAGACCAAGACTTTCCTGTCGCCGGAGAAGCTGAGGGAGGTCTTCAAGAAGCGTGGTGTCGATCCTGAGAAGCCCATCATCTCGAGCTGCGGTACCGGTGTGACTGCGACTATCATTGACGCGGCGTTGACTGAGGCAGGGTACGGTGATGGTGTCAGAAGGATCTACGATGGAAGTTGGACTGAGTGGGCGCAGAGGGTCAAGCCGGCTGACAACCTAATTCACAAGAGCGAGTGATGAATCTTTGCTTTGCCTGTATCAAAATTTGTGGTGAGAATTGATACGATGTCGGATATGACAATGTAAGCGCGGGCGCTGGCTATGAGGATTCACCGTTCACTTTAATGCAACATGCTATCGAATTTGACTTTCGATGTTCTTCACCGTCCAAATCACGTCCCTGAGACGTGAGTAACTTCGTCTGTTTTCTGATTCATCGATCGTCTACTACTGTGTACAGTGTATGTATGTAGGTACACTTCTTAGGGGCTCGTAAAACTCATCAAATCCATCCTCTCAGGCCCATCTCCTCAACTCCTCCTCATAACCCAACACCAACCTCCATCAAGCTCACAACATCAAGAACCCAACAAGCCCAAGAAGAATCGCTCCCAACGATCCTCCAACCCTCGCAGCGGCCCCTCCTTCAAACGGAACAGTAGGTCCACCACCAGACCCAACCGTCCCATTCCCACCTCCAACACTCCCATTCCCACTCTTCCCAGCTCCACACCCCTCCACGCCCAACTCGCCCACCAAATCCGGGAACAAAACCGTCGAATTCTCATCCTTAACAATCCACGAACAAACCGTCGCACTCCCATCCAACAACCCCTCAATCTGCCCCTCCGTACACGTACTCCCCGGATCAAGCGTATAACAAAACTGCAGCGGCTGCTCGAACTGCTCGTTCCTAAAACCCAACGTATCGTCCGGCCCGGTGGAACTGTAATCCGTGCCTTCGCCCGTCCCTTCAAGGCCGGTCGAGATGTCTTTGTTGAAGAGCACACGCATGAAGATCTCGTAGGCCGTTTCGGGCTGGTAGGCGGGGACTTCGTGGCCGGCTTGGTAGACGCGGGAGAAAGAGAGGTTGCCGTGCTGGCGCACTTGGCCGCCGGTGTACGAGGCGTTGGTGTGGATGGGGGAGTAGCCGGCGGCGGAGAAGGAGTCCGAGGCGGAGTGGGGGATTGCGAGGGAGACGAGTTCGCCGCCATACCTGTGGAAGGTTAGTGGTTGGTTTGGCTGGATGGGCATGGTTCCAGTTGGACTTTGGACTTACCAGTTACAAGCGTAATCACGGTCTCCGTAAACGAGCGCGACTTTGATCCCGCTGTCTAGTAGGAAAGCCAGGTCTTCCAACCAGCCGTCGCGAGGGTAATCTCCAATACTCCTGAAAGCGCTGCTAACGGTCGATGAACTCTGGGTCCAGTTCAGCGGGACGCCCATAGCCTTCTGAACGTGTTCCTGGTTGAGGAAGCCCTCGTAGAACGAAGGCGGAGTAGGAGCCGGATCCAGCGTCGCGATGTCGTAGTAGTTCCTTCCACCATACAGGATATACGGGTTGAGAACGTAAGACCGGCAGAAAGATTCCGCCGCTTCGCAGATGTCGTTGACCGTCGAATTGATTCCCAAGTTCATCGGGTCGCCAACGGCGGCTGCTTCGCGGCAGTCGATGATTTGGTCGCGGCAGGCTCCTGGGCGTTCGAAGCTGTCGGTCATGTTCAGGTATTGGGACTCGTTCACGGCTTGGATGCCGTAGGTGTTGTTGTAGGCCATGGTCGGGTAGGCGGGCCATTGGACCAGGCGGTCGATGCAGCCATTGATGATCATTAGGGTGTCGATGTGCAGGATTGCGTTCTCGCCATCGTCGTCGACGAATGTGCCGTTCTCGATCTTTTGGTTTTGCTCTTCGAAGTAGGCGGCGAAAGCGGGGCCGTAGCGGCCGCCCTGTGAGTTGTATTAGTGGAGTGGAAGATTTTGGGTTGGGAACAAAGATAGCTTACGTATGACTCTGTTGCGATTGAGATTCGCGAGTCGTTCGGGTGGTATGCCGGGAACTCTTGGGTGAAGGTCTGGAGGAAGTGCCAGGCCGCTTTGGCAGCGTTGACCGATCCCAGAGCTGTCTGGTTGCTGTCTTGACTCGGGTATGTACCAACCAAGAAAGTAGTATTCTGTTCCGGAATCGGAGATGTGCTGTTTAGAATCTCGACGTCTCCTGTGACAAGGTTGTTCGTGATGTTCTGGAGCGTGTCATAGCTCAAGCCCACTTGTACAGGCTGGTCGAGGAACAGCATGTTGACCTCGTTGTTCCAAGAGTACTCGCTCAGGTAGGTCGAGTTGGAGTCTGAGTGAACGTAACAGGGCCCGTTCTCTACGAATAAGCCCAACATCGATGAGCTGCCTGGACCGCCGTTCATCCAGATGGCCAATGGGGCGTTTTCAGGTTCTTTGCGAGCCTCGAAGAACCTTGTCGTACGATTGTTAGCGGGCGTCTATACTGGTAATGATGCAATCACAAACCAGAAGAATGTACTGATGTTGTAGTCCTGCTCCTCACCCAGATCGTCAAGACTGCCTGGCGGGAGGTGAACATATCCGGTATAGCTGCGAACTCCTTCTGTTGTCTCACAGATGTCGTTCTGTTGCGGTCAGCAATTGTTCCCAACTTCCAGAACACAACATCAAACCAACCTCTTTCCAGCTCAGCCGGACGCCATCTCCGAACTTCGATTCTATCTCAGTGACACCCTCTGGGGTGGGTGGGAACTGAGCATAGCTGATACCTGCCAATGCAAGTAAGGATAGCGCGTTAGCCCTCATCTTCGCTGTCGTGGACGGACAAGGTGGAGGTATGAAGCACGCAAGACCGAAGGAAAGGAACAGCAGATCTGAGTCTTTTTGTGGGAGGAAACGGCATTGAGATCCTACGAACCTTTCAATGTTATCTGCGGAGTCAACATGCAAGTCTTGTGTCATTGGCATGGTCCATAGCTGTACCGTGTTCAAGCGAGCCAGTGCCTGTCGATCTCGAGAGAGCAGTGTAACCTACAGGATGGACGATCGTGACAATGCGACCTTGATCGTCGGCATACGGCAGGTTGTGATGGTATAGCCAAGGCATGCTAAACAACAACAGGAAGGTCAAAATTGAGAAGGCAAGCTTGAGCTTGAGACAACCCCGCAGCGCGAAAAGCATAATTAATCGCACATCACGACGTGGGGGGGTTTTTCGATCGGTGATGTATTAATAACCTGGAAAGCTACAGAGTTAAGTGTAAGCCAAGAGATCTCATTGCCGGCGTGAGATCAGAGTTCCCCAGCAATCGCTAACTTCTTCCAGCTTTCACCATCCATGTTGAAAGTTGCCTTCTAAAGGTAGCCGAATACTTGAATGCATCCTGTTAAGTATGCACCTTTCCGGTCGAGTGAAAAAAATTCTGCCCCTTCCCGCTGAGTAGCCGAGTAATGGAAACAATCTTGCTCGCGTGCTGAGGTCGTTTAGCCGCTCGCTGATAGAAGCATGCAGTAGTCATTAACGCATGCATGCGTTGTCGACGACTTCATGCATCATCTTCATCCTCCACTACTGTCTTTGCGCTCTTGCGCGACTTTCCTTTGCCTCTCGCCTTCCCCTTGTCTCCCTCGTCTTCATCGTGGGCCTTGATCTCCATGGCTGGCCTCAAGTATGCCTCGATCAGCGGGCAATCGCCAGTGAAATGAAGCTCTCTGACACGCACGCCACTGAGGATCTTCATGCCAGGTAGTTGTGGGATTTTGTTGGAATCCAACGGGCCTCGTTGGTGACCGGTATCAGATGTTTCGATTTCCAGACGACGTAGACGCTTGACGTCTTTGAGGAGTTTGAAAGCTTTGATCGCTGTCCTTGGGCCTACGTCCGGGTCATAGCGAATAGAGATGCTGGTGAAATAAGGACGACGCCTTGCACCGCAATGCTTGAGCATGTTTGTGAGATCGAGCAGCTCAGTCGCGTGGAAGTGGTTGACACTGTAGAATACAGGCATGGCCTCTCCAAAGATCTGGCGGTTGACGAGCAGTAGAGCCAGCAGCTTAGGCGTCGGCTCTGTCACTGAAACATCGAGTTCTGTTTGCGCGTACGGACGCATCGACCAGTGGCACGAACTTGGAACATGCGTACGCGTGAAGTCATACCGGAGTTCCCAAACCGATCGTTTGCCTCGCTGTGAGAGGCGCAATCCTGGGATTTCACGGCTGGGATGGAACTCGGCGTCGTTGAATTGGAGTTCGTCGACCAGAGAGCGAAACACCTCCTCGTAAATCAATACTCGGATCTCCGCAGGGAGCTTGAAGAAATTGCTGAACTTGGTAAGCTCTCCACCGAGCGCCCGGTTCAAGAAACGTTGAGCGCCAGCCCGGGTACACCTATAACCCCCCATGTCAAGGTCAGGGCATGATTCCAGAGGGACATCGATTCGTTCGGCCTGAATTGTCCTCTGCGAGACCAGCTCGTGGAAAGAGTTCCTTTGTATGAACGTCGTGATGCACTTTTGGAAGCTGTGCTTGTACAGGTCTTTGAGCGCCAGCTTTCTATAGTATCCAAGAGTGGTGAACATCCAATTGGAGACCTCTTCGTCCGATATGAAACGTGAGTTGCGGTTCTGTCGGCAGGCCCATGCCATGACCATAATCTCGGCGATAGTGAATGGCGGAATGGTGCTATTCGAGGAAGCGTATGGCGCGACGGCGGCTTCGATCCTCGATCTGAGGGTGGTCCTGTTCGAGCCCATGTTCACTCGGTAGAACGGAACCTGTTGGAACGAGGTATCGTAGTGACGATTTTGGATCTCGCAATGAGTGTTGTTGTGCTGTGCTCAGTGGTGTGTATGCAGTGCTGGAGGCGTGATTGTGCTGCAACAGGATACCGGATGAAGTGCCGCTTGACTCGGTTATCAAGAAGCAGTGGTTGTGGCGTGGATGATTGAAGTAGATGTTGATGGGTATGGTGTCAGTGGGATGCTAGTGTAAGGTATGTATGTTGGTGGCACGTGGGTAATGCTTAAGTGATAGAAGCAGAAGCAGAACACAATCACATGTTAAGGTTGCGCCATGAGGTCATTTACACTTCGCAATCATGTGATAGGTATATCTTGTGAAGGACCTGTCAAATGTGAGCTCGTGAGGTGATGATCAGGTGACTCAAGGGGAAAACAGTAGGATCTGATGTAGTGAGTTCCCAAAGCGGCATCAGGCTCATAACCGAACCCACAGATATTGTTGTACAGTTACTTCAAACATATTAACACACAACCCATCGGTATTTAGCGCCCTCAATGCGTTTCCCGCCTTATGAATCCTTGTCCATCTTGCCACCAGTAAGAGCCTCTGCAATCCTTTGGATCCTGTCCTGGTTAATCGCGATGTAGCTGCCGGTGTTTTGCATAGCCTTCTGACTGCGGGCCCGGTTTGCGCTGTTCAACATGTCTTGCACGCTCTGCGGCCTGCCCTCAGCCCAGACGCTGGCACCCTCCTCTCCGTGACCAGGACCGAATGTGGTCGGGTTCTCATTCGTGCCGAAGGTCTCTTCGATAGCTGCATCGAGGTGCTGCGGTGTGACGATGAATTTGCGTGCGTGGGTGTAGAGAGTGTGAACGGATTCGAGACGATCGGCTGAACGAGAGGCCTCGAAATGTGCCTGGCGTTCGCGTTTAGCTGCCAGGCGGACTTCCCGTGAAGGATCGGGCACACGTCCGTGGAAGAGAGCATCGAGATCGAGTCCGTTGGAGGGTGCAGTCAAGCGCTCGTCTTCACGCTCCGGGCGAGCGATCAACTCCTCATGCTCCTGGTACTTCTTCGCCTGTGTCGTTTCCAGTCTCCGCTTGGTCTTCAGCTGTCGGGTCTTGAGCTCTTGCACACCCTCCCTGAGGTTGCGCTTTCGCTGTTCCGCCATCTTGATCTTCCATGCCTCTCTGCTGCCCCTCTCGACCTCCGAGTGTCTCTGTGCAGTTTTGGTCGTTTTGCTGAGTACCTCCTCATTGCTCAGGTCCTTGGCACCCTTTCCGGCAAAGACATTACGAGGAATGGGAAGAACACCCTTCATCCACTTGGTCTGAGGAGTGGTTTGTTGCGGCGGCTCGGGGAAGTCGATGTAACGAGGGTGCTCAGGGCCGACAACTGCGCGAGCAGCGCTGGTGGTGAAAGTGCGCTGGCAGCATGATGCACAGTTCCAGGCGCGCAGAGGCGTCGATAGGGCGGTCCGGGAAGGCATTGCTGGATGTGTATAGCAAAGTCGCGATAATCCTCCAATATGCCTGCCTCTCTCTCTCCCGGTCGAGGCTTGGAGTCCGCGATTGCTTTGCGGCGCGGGAGTGCACAGACGCTGGCTGGTGAGAAGCCCTGCCAAGATTTTGCTCAGCCAAAAGAAATCTTCCCCAGCCGCGGCTTAGAGATCTTCGCCTTCTTTCCCAAGGGACTTCAGGCAGTTTTTGCCTTTTCTTCTTCACCACCACCAGAGTTACATTCTCTTTTTTCCCCATAACAGCATTCGCCATGGGTACCGGAAAGAAGGAAGCCACCCGTCGCGTGCGACAGGGCAAAGACGGCAAGGATGGCATGGGAAACATCAAGGTCAAGGGCGAGAACTTTTACCGCACCGGAGCGCGCGTAAAGCAGCTCAACATCTGGAAGGAGGGCAGAGCCGAGCACAACGCTGCTGGTGAAGTCACCAAGGCCGCCAGCTACCAGAGCAAGGAGACTCCTGTCGCCCGCATCGAGCCGAACCGGAAATGGTTCACCAACACTCGTGTGATCAGTCAGGATGCCTTGGCCAAGTTCCGAGGAGCCGTTGAGGAGCAGAAGAAGGACCCCTACTCGTTCCTCATCAAGCAGAACAAGCTGCCCATGAGCTTGATCAACGACAACAAGGGCAAGGAGAGGGTCGACGGTCTTCTGCAGCATGCTGCCAAGATCAAGATCGAGGGCGAGAAGTTCGGCGACACATTCGGGCCCAACGCCCAGCGCAAGAGACCCAAGTTGGCCGTCAGCTCGATTGAGGATCTGGCTGCGTCGACTGACGGTGACTTGCACTCATACGACGAGAAGAGAAAAGAGGCGGCTATGCTGTCCGGTCAGACATTAGACGAAGAGCCCGAAAACGACCAGGCCTACTTCCTCCCCGACGCTGGCATGCTCACAAGCGCAAGAGAGGCCATCTTCACAAAGGGACAATCGAAGCGTATCTGGAACGAGCTGTACAAGGTCATCGACTCTTCAGATGTGGTCATCCACGTTCTCGACGCAAGAGATCCTTTGGGCACTCGCTGCCGAAGTATCGAAAAGTACATTCGGGAAGAAGCCCCTCACAAGCACTTGTTGTTCCTGCTCAACAAGTGTGATCTGGTGCCCACAAACGTCGCGGTATGTTCTGATCCCCTTTCTTTTGCTTTTCCATTCAACCTCCTCTCTACTTCCGTGCATTGCGCACGTTTTGCCACAGCTTTTGTCAGGGTACCATGCCAGCGCCGCTTTAGGCCACCTTTAAATGGTTGGAATCTGTTACAGCAGTGGCAGATTAATATCTCGCCCGCCCAGATCAGGTAGCGTTTTGTTGCCTGGTCGCCTTAGGGTCGAGAGCCTGTCCCTGTTTTGAGTAGCGATCTTGAGCCTGCGTTCTGCGCGGGCCAACGTGAAGGACTGCTTAGTCTTGGGACAAACATCTTTTCTTTTCTCTCGAATCGTCGTGTTGCACACTTCGGTTACACACTCTATGTCGAAACCTTTACTGACTTTGACATAGGCTCGCTGGGTCAAGCTTCTCTCCCGTGAATACCCTACCCTGGCGTTCCACGCCTCCATCACAAACTCCTTCGGCAAGGGTTCTCTCATCTCTCTCCTCCGTCAATTCTCCGCCCTCCACTCCGCCCGCAAACAGATCTCAGTCGGTTTCATCGGCTACCCCAACACGGGCAAGTCCTCTATCATCAACACTCTCCGCAACAAGAAGGTCTGCACAGTAGCCCCCATCCCCGGCGAGACCAAGGTGTGGCAATACATCACCCTGATGAAGCGCATCTACCTCATCGATTGCCCCGGTTGCGTGCCTCCCAGCATGACCGACACGCCCGAGGACATCCTGCTCCGCGGCGTGGTGCGCACAGAGAACGTTGAGCACCCTGCGCAATACATCCCCGCCGTGCTCAAACGCTGCGCGACCCGCCACCTTGAGCGCACATACGACATCAAGGGCTGGGAAGAGAAGCCCACATCCACAGCGGAAGAGGAAGAGGAGCGACCGACCAAGACCGACAAGGTCCGTGTCGACGAGTCCATCCGCTTCCTCGAGCTGATCGCTCGCAAGAGCGGCAGGCTGATCAAGGGTGGCGAGGCCGACATCGACGGTATCGCCAAGCTGGTCCTCAACGACTTCTTGCGCGGTAAGATCCCTTGGTACGTGCCTCCGCCCAAGACCGAGGGCGCCGAGGCAGAGGAAGAGGAGAAGGCCAAGGGTCGCGATGCCAAGCTTGGTCTGACCGGCAAGAAGAGGAAGGCTGAGGAAGAGGCCGAGGCCGAGTCGGGGTCCGAAGCTGGCGATGCTGCCAGCGGCGATGAGGAGTTCGCCGGCTTTGACGAGGACGAGGGCGGCGTCAGCCTTGTTGTTGACGAGGAGAGCGGCAAGAATGAGGCCAAGGCTTGAGGATGTTGATCAGTAAATGTAGACCTACTATGATACCCCGGACATGAATGATTTTCTAATGCGCACCCAGAAAAGCATGTTGCCAATTCTCTCGTGTCTTCCAGTCCCGTCTCATCTGGCGATCAGTTCGAATTGGAACGTCACCACCTGTGTTCATGGTGTTGTAGCATCTCACATCCACAATAGCTCGCACGGGTGCCTTGTCCCGCAAGGCAATGGTACAAATCAATTCAGGGTCAAGCAGCGAGTCTTATGAGACAGTGTGTGAAGTGCGAGAAGTTAGGTGTCGTACAGAGTTCTATGAAACAAAACAAAAAGCAGCGAAGTCAAGACAGAAAACACCAAAAGCAAACCCGCAGAACGCAATCAACCAACCGCAACAACAAACAAGGGAACAACCCCCAAAACCGTCAGACAGAAGACCACAGAAAAAACCACTCCATCCCAACGCCATCACATCAGAGGCTCAAGCCTGGACACCGCCAACCATCGCACCGCCTAGTCGACGTTGACGTAAAGGCCGATGGGGCAGGGGTTGAAGTCCTGGAAGTAGTTGAGACAGGTGTCGCCAATGGCCTTCATCTCGATGGCGACGGTCTGACCAGCGCGGCAGGGAGCCTCGTGGATGTGGTACGAGCTGCCGGGGGACATCTTTTTGGTGCCGAGCACCTCGTGGGTCTTGGGCTTGGTCTCGTAAGAGGTGCCCTGTGCGCAGGCAGACTCCAGGATGCTGAACTCGACTTCGCCGGAGCCGGTCATCGAGAAGGCAGAGGTCTCGAGCTGGGACTGCTCGGGGAAGAGGAAGTCAAGAGAGCAGGTCTTGCCGGCGTCGGAGGCGGGGATGTCGAAGTTGAAGATGGTGCTGACAGAGCCGGAGGCGGTACCGTTGAAGGAGGTGTGGTAATCCTTGTTGGGCTTGGAGGCGTCGACGGGGATGATCAAGTGAGGGAACTGGGATGGAAGTGTTAGTGGACGTGAGTTGATTCGAGAGGTGGTGGTGAAGGGCATACCTCGAAGCCCTTGGACAGGTAGCCAGGGCACTTGTTGTCAGTCTCCTCGTGGTGCTCCTCCTTGTGGTGCTCCTCTTCGTGGTACTCCTCCTCATGGTGCTCCTCCTCGTAGTGCTTCTCGGCCTCCTGGCACTTTTTGCATCCGCAAGGCTGCTCGTGCTTCTCCTCGTCATGCTTGTGCTTGCACGAGCAAGGCTGGGCAGTCTGGCTGGCCTGGACGCAAGTGCTGGCGGCAGCGGTCTTGGTCTCGTACTTGGTGTACGGCTTCTCGACGATCTTGGTCTCGAACTCGGTGTAAGGCTTTTCGACGGTCTTGGTCTCGATCTTGAAGTACGGCTTCTCGACGGTCATGGTCTGGACCTTGGTGTAAGGCTTCTCGATGGTCTTGGTCTGGACCTTGGTGGAGACGGAAGGCGAGGCGCAGGTGGTCTTGACCTTGGTGCAAACGCTCTTCGAAGGCTTGCTGGCGGTCTTGTTCTCGGTGTAGACAGGAGGCGGGACGCTGGTGGTCTTGACCTTGGTGCAGACGCTCGATGAGGCGGGCTTGGTCTTGGTGACCATGGTCATCGAGGTCATCGATTCCTTGGACTCGGTGTGGTACTTGTGCTCCATCTCGGGCTTCATCGAAGGGCAGTTGCCGGACTCCGAGACGAGCTCGAGGTAGACCTCGACGCAAGCAAGCTGGCCCTCAACAGGCTTGGAGTAGAGGTTCCAGCCGCCGTGGTCGCCGGTGGGGCAGGTGTAGAAGGTGGTCGACTCTCCGTGGGCGAGGTTGTGGTGTTGGATGGAGAAGCCAGCATCGGCTTTGGCGCCTTCGTCGCATTGCTACTGCGTGGTGGGAGGAGTCAGGATGCAGCCGCGGTTCTTGTTGTCGTAGATGTCTGGATGAGGTGTCAGTGGGTGTGTTGCAGAAAGTTGGGAAGATGGTGCGAACGTACGGCCAGTGGAGTCAATCGTGTACTTGGCCTTCGGGATGGGAAGGTTGGTCTGATTGATGCGGTTCTGTCCATCGACGAGCTGGCCGACCATGCCGCCGGGGCCAGGGGCTGGGGCACCGTAGGCGGTGAGAGAGAACTCGCTATGTCGGGTCAGCATGATGTCTTTGGTTGAGAGGAATGTGGTGGTTGGCTCACCAGAGATGCTGGCTTGGCATGGCGTTGGCCTGGGCTGCGGCGGCAGCCATGGCGAGCATGTTGTAGTTCGACTTCATGGTCGCGGTGCGGAATGCCGAAGAGGGGAAGAGTGGTGTGAGAGCTCGGTTGGTGGTCGGCTGGAGGGGTGGTAATATTTGATGGAAGTTGAAGATGCTTTACCAATAGATGGGATGATGTCGAGAGAAAGGTTCAGGAAGAAGAGATGGAGAGAGAAATAGATATAGAGACGCATCTCTTGGCATTGGGTGCTGTCGTACGGCAACTGTTGCACGGGAACGAGTTGTGAGGGAGGGAGTTATGGAGGAAGGCATTGAAGAGTTGAGGCAGGCATTGAGGAGTTGAGGCAGGCATGAGGGCAAGCTTGTGGTAGGCGCTCTTGGTGGCAAGGCAGTTGCATCGAACGACTTGGTAATGTAGTGAATCGCATGTGATTATGGCACAAGATGTGACATGGAAGCATGGGAAAACAACGAGAGAGTGTTGTCTCATTATTTCGATGGTTCATCAGCACTCGCGTTGCAGTGTAAATGCTCTTGTGCTAGAATGTTGTCGAACCCGAGCAATCGGACGCAGCAGCAGCGGACTGAAGTTTGAGTGAACTGGGTAACCACGAGTCTCGACACGACAGCGACCCAACGATGCAGCTGTGAGGGTGATGTGAAGATGGTTGTGTGTAAATTCAGCAGGTACCTCACCTCACAGTACTCCTGCATCCGTACAGTACCGTACTATAGTACATGCACATCTGCTGGTTCATCACATGAGCTTGAGTTTGGGCAGCATGCGTCCCCCGTAAGGGTGATTTCGGCCTTCGTGAAGGGAAGCGTCGATGGTGATTCCCAGTCGTGGGCGTCTGACCGTCCTCAACTATCAGCATAACAAATTTGGTCAGTGGAGTAATGAGAAAAGAAACTATTATTGCAGATATGTACATATTGTTATCGATCATACAGGTACAAAGGAACTGTTCCACCAAAATCATAGTCGTCAGTCGAGTCTTTCTCGCGCAACGAGTAGGCGGCTGGTGGCCGACTCATTTCCAGATCCCTGCTCAAGGGATATTCTGAGCCGTCCGAGTGAGGCGTGGTGCTTCTGTGGAGCGTGCTGTTCGACGGAGACTCGTCCATTTCAATCTCCATCTCGCTCATGGTGGCAAGGTTGCCGAATTTACCGGTTGAATTCGGCGTCAAGAGAGTTGAAGGGCGACGTTGGGAAGTAGGTAATGAGGGAGGGTCGTCGGTCAACTTTGTGCCCACGCGACGAGAGTCGCGGTCGCGAGCGCTGTCGATGTTTGAGCGGCCGCTGGAAAGTGCTCGGATCGGGTTTGCCAGATATCTTCGGAAGAAGACGCGGAGGGCCGGTGCGCTGGCGCAGATGAGCGACAGCTGCATTTCAAGCTGGGCCCATACCAACACGTCGAAACCGGCGTAGGTGAGGTCGTAAGTGTGCCAGAGGTGGTCGAAGTAGTACGTTCTGACCGCGCCTGCGGCAACGACAATCAAGCCGAGAGAGAAGATGATGTTCAGAGCGACTTTCTGTCGTTTAGATACATCAAAATGTCGAAGCATCAGACAGGGTAGCAGGACGGCATATGCGTCGCTGACCACGCTCAGGGTTCCAGATATGAGATTTTCGTATCTTGCATTGACGCAAGAATATTTCTTGTGGTAGTTGGGGTTGGCAGATTGCCAATTGGCCTCTGTGGGATTACACGAAAACACGAGTGTGAGAATGAAGCCGAGAACCCAGGCGACCGTGAAGGCAAGTGCTGCGTAAATGCAATATTGCCAACGCTTGTTGAACGTCCCCTTCTGAAGGCGTCGATAGAAGAGGAGGATGGAGCATTTACAGCAGCCAGTTGAAATGAGAAAGGTGACTTGTGCGGCCCAAGCGCACATGGAAAGGCGTGAGTATAACTGGGGCGGGACATCCCAGGCGTGAGTTCCGTTGCCATACTTCTCGGTGCTGAGGATGGCGAATATGGTAAATGCGATTGATCCCAGCCACGCAGGAAAAAGAAGGGCCTGTGAAGGTGTCAGAATTGGTGGAATGTGAGCACAGTGTTCGGAAGTACGTACGTCGTCAAGGCCGAGAGGTCCTGCTTGGCCCTTGGCTCTCAACCACAGCCTCGTGATGACGGTCAGTGTGCTCACTGCTTGGAGAATACCAGCATATAATGGCATCCATGATCTCCGAACCGGGTCGTCGTAGTTTGGTTGCGGCCATGACAAAAGGACCGAGAGAGGGATGTTTTGGATGTTGCCTGACATGGCTGCAAACGGTGGGGACCGAGTCAGAGGTCGAGAAAGCCGGTGGTGACGAAAGGATCGCAGAAGGCGCTGCACGCTGTGGTTATATCAGATCCCTGGACCTCGAGCAAAAGACATGAGAGCTCCAATGGTTCCGCCTGGCTCATGGGGGTCCTTTGAGGAGAAGCAGAACTGCCAACACACAAAGTGAAAGGTGCAAAGGTGCAGACGTGCAGACGTGCAGACGAGAGAGACATGAAGAACCTAGCCGGGGCATTTGGGCTGGAACTCAGCTTCCTGCAGATGACATGAAGCATAGAAAGATCAGCGCGACGGAACGGTGCAGAGCATCCGGGGGTCTCGATACTCCCGCCTAAACAGGTCAGCACGAAGGTTTCGTGCGCCAGGCTTGGGCATTCTGGACGCAGATCAAGTCAGCACAAGTGATGGACATAACAACGGTAACGCTTATCCAGAATCCTGACGTGATGAGGGTCGCGCAAGCATTCAACACCAACCAAGGGAAGTTGCCGGCCTTGGGTCGCAATACGCTATATCGCCGTTTGAACCAGCAGGTCGACGGTGCAACTGCTCATAGTCCGCGCGCTAGCCTTGATGCCGGTGATGATTGACTTTGCAGCCGCAAGCCGCGCAGACTGTTATCGAATTGCGAGTGAGCGGGTGTTGGGCAGTAAGAGGAGAGAGTTTCGGTCTGCGAATGTGAAGCTCTCACTTGCGGTTGAGATATCGAAAACTAGTCTACATATAGTCTAGTCTTTGACCTCGGTTACCTCGCCCGAACCCGCCAAATTGGAGAGATGAGAGTCTTTCTGGGGAGAAAGCAGGTCTTGGTCTTGGTCCGTCAGTCTGGTAAGCATACTTGGCATATCCTTTGAGGTCCAGACTGGATGTTCCCTCCTCGGACGCTACTACAAAGGTGACGCCGTTGTGAATTGTGACGGGTTTAACATGCTTTGGTGCAGTCGCGTCACGTCTGCAAGTCTTGTTTACCAATTTAGATGATTTGTTGGACGCCCTTATGGCGCGTGATTGACAGCGCCCCTACCATCCGTTCAAATCATAACGGAAGACTAGTTCCAATGAAGTCCCAGAACTATCCAGATCTTGCCCTTTCATGTTCCTTCTCGTTGATCTGTAGCACCGTTCCCCTGATACCGACATGTACTTTCCACAGCTGTTATCTCAGCCCTCCTTCTTAGACTTCAATGCCGTGATCTCGTCTCGCAGCGCTTTGATCACAAAGGCGTCTTTCTCCCTCTCGCGCCTCACTGCCTCGTCGACACTGGCTTGCCAACATCGGCTGACGGCTTCCGATCCCTGGCCATATGCTGCATTCCTCCACTTGGCCGCCTCAGCCTTGTAGGCTTCGACTTGTTTAAGCAATTCGTCAGTGTAGAATTGTGACCGCATGCCGGCCCGCACTCCCTGCTGGTATGCCTGGGTGTAATCCTGTCCTGACTCGTGATCCCGTACTTTTGCAGTAAGATCGGTCACTCTTCGCTTCAGGTCTTTCGCGCCCTCCAAAGATTTGAGGTGGAGATCTTGCACTTGGCGTTCGAGAGTCACACTGTTCCTGCGTGCGGTCTCGAGCTGGCGACGTCCCATGTCCAGCTCGCATCGCAGCTTGTCGTGGTCAAGGGCGATCTCACGTATGGAGCTCTCAGATACTCGCAACTTGTCACGCTCGAGGGTGATCTCACTCTCAAGGCTCTGTAACTTTTCGCGCTCAGAGGTGATCTCACTCGCAAGGCCTTGCAAACTGTCGCGCTCGAGGGTGATTGCACGTACGGAGGTCTCAAGCTGCGCGACTCTGTTGATCAAGAAGGCCATAGCGCGCTGTGTGTCATTGGATATAATGCTCTCCAAGGCCGAGTCGAAGCTTTCTTCGCTTGAGTCTGAACCCTCGAGCCTGTGTCCTTCCTGCTGGGCCAAATGTTGCTCAGTTGGGGCGATACGATCTTCCGCATCCAAGTCTGGCACCGTGATGCGTTGCCGTTGAGACGGTATTGGTGTTGGTATTGAAGCCATGCCAGTGGTCTGATTTGCAACCGTGTCGTTCTTGGTGAATTGTTGCAGTGCTTCTCCAACAAGACTAGATTGACTGGATGGCAAGAGCATTGCCCTGAGCGGAGAGGGTGATCGCTTGCTGCGTGTTTGGCGTTCGTTGATAGTAAGTAAGTGTCCTGTGTGTTTTCATGTTTTGCGCTGGAAGAGATATATGCGTTTGTATGCGACCGCAGTGAAAGCGCTTGCGGAGCGCAGTTAATCTCATCATGCGACCGAGCAAACGGTGGCATCAGTGACTTCACTTTGTTTCTCAACACTCCACTCACGCTTTGTTAGCACGATGGTGAATGCGGTGAACGGTGGAGGCAAATGCTCCCGGATCACCATGCCGATAGACAGAGTGGAGTTCATCGCTGCGTAATTCCAGAGCATGGCGTGTGAGCCATTGAAACACTGTACTCTTCCATGGTAGGCATCCCTCGACCAAGCGAAGAGTGATGGTAGAAGCACATGTACAGAGTAAAAGTAGAAGTGTTCGGCCTTGGCCCTAAAGTGTCAAAAGTGTCAAGAGGGGAAATGAAGGACCCTGCGTTTCATCAGCGCATGGACGTCGCCATGAGACGACAACAAGATACAAACATAAACATGCGTTCCGGCTAAGCACTTTCTTTCCCTCTAGACAGAACCACGCATATCAGAGCGTATGCAACATGGCAACTCCAAGTCGGCTGCCATCTACGCGTCGTCCGCCAGGAGCGGCGGCTGGTCGCAGCAGACCAACATCAATGATCGAGGTACCACTCGCTTCTCCCAGGGATAATTCATGAATCTTCGCGCTGAACATTCGACAGCCCGGATTCTCTGGTCTTCCCACACCAACCAAAGCCGAACCGCAAAGGTCGAAACGAATGAGCCTGCTGCCTCAATTCTCTAGGACCGGCTCTGCAGAACACAAGAAAGAGGCCGATATTGTAGAAAGGGAGAATCGAGACCCGGACATACCGCAGAACGATGGAACTGGTGATACAGCCGCGAATGATTCACGTCAGGCGGACAGAATGGCTATGCCTCCGCCTCCAGTGTCGAAGCTTTCGAGGGGTCTCTCGACGAGGGTGCCGGCGGTGAGCCAACTTGCAAGAGGCCCGTCATCAAGGCCGCATACACGGACACAATCAGTGCAAAGTACTACAACCTCCACCAGACCAGAAGCACAGCGTGGTGCGACCTCTACACCTTCAGTCGCTCGGCCTTCGGGTACCGAGACAGGCCTCAAGCGAACGCCTTCTACTACGTCCTCGTCTCAAACGCCAAGGACAACGGGTCTTGCGCGTGCAACAAGTGTAAAGGCATCACAGTCCCAAGGTCATGCTCGTAATTCCGCCAGCGTGTCGGCGATCACCCCCACGACCGGTCTTCGACGTACGAACAGCGTGCGACCAACACCGATCAACGTATCATCAGCAAGTCAAGTACCACCCGCACCATCGCCGACCTCACCAAGGAAAGTACCCGAGCTCAGGCCGAGCGGTAAGTCACAATTGCCAGCATCCTCGAGGCCAACCTTCAGCACCTTCCAGCAGCATTATTCGCCTGCCAAAACAGCTCTACCAAAGCCTCCCGTTCCTACATCAAAGTTCTCAAAACCCGCACCAAATTTCGAGCAAGATGCCTCTGTTCCTTTCGACGTAGCTCTGCAGCAAATCGAGCTACTTCAGCTCTCATTACTCCACGAGACCTCGGCCCAAACCACACGCCAATACACAGACGATGCCAAACGCAAACTCGGCAAGAAACATGCCAAATTGCGCAAAGACTTCGAAGCCATCTGCGCGGCGGAAACAGCCCAACAAAAAGTGGCGAACCTCAAAGCATTGCAAGCATGGTGTCCAGAACCATCGCTGCTAGCAGGAAACCTGCAAACGCTCGCAAGAGTACACAAGGACGTTGTCGCAATCACACACCCGGAAAGCAGGTACACGGAATTACTGCACGTTTTCGAAGATTGGGCCGATAGTGCCGAGAAGAGGATCACGAGCCCAACGGGTGGATTTGTCGAACCGCTCCCAGGGCCTTGGAGAGAAGCGCACGCATCCACCGCGTTGAAGATCCGTTCGCTGCAACGCGAAATGTCGGCTTTGCCACCACTCCCTGAGCAGAACGCTGAAGCTGAAGCCGACACGAGTTTGCGAGTGATACTGAGTTCGTGCCGTTCACTGGTTGACGGTATCTTGCGCGAGCTGGACGTGATGGGTAAGCTGGAGAAGGAGCTGCTTGGACAGGAGAGTGCAAGGATCGATGGCGCTGTGGGTGCTTTGAGTTTGGCTGAGAGGGATGGGTCTGCTTGGGTGCCGGCCTGGCAGTAGATCGCGTGAGGTGGCGGTAATTCGAGTGTGACAGAGGAGATGAGAGAGTGGAAGATCGGTTATTCGTTTGCTTTCAGGATACCCATCGACAGCGTTGAATTTGAAATAGCTATTATTGTCTTTCGCATGATTTCTCGGCCTGCTGTTGTGTGCAAGTTGTCTGCCTTGAACATTTCGAGTATTCGCACAAATCAGGCAAATGGTTCGTATCACTGTTCGATCGATATCGACAACGCCCAGCATACTGTATCGATCTCCTCGGCATCATACCTACCTCCACTACCTTGTGCTTCCGAGTCGACACGTGATCGGCGTCGGCTCTTTCAGATCTGGAAGCTGCCGAGATCAAACAATTCCATCCGAACCCCGACTTCCTCATTGTAAATATAAAAAGGACAACGCATTGACAATAGACCTAAACACCCTTCAGTCTCACCTAAGACCAAACACAACACGCTACAAAGAAAGAAAAGAAACCACACAATGACACAAAGTGTCCTAATCACCGGCTGCAGCTCAGGCATCGGCCACGCGCTCGCCCGCGAGTTCAAGTCGCGCGGCTTCCGCGTCTTCGCCACAGCAAGAAAGACAGAGTCGATCGCAGATCTGGCCGCGCTCGGAATCGAAACTCTCTCCCTGGAAGCAACGAGCAGCGAGAGCATCGCCGCGCTGAAGGCCGAGGTCGCTTCGCGAACAGGCGGCAGGCTCGACTATCTCGTCAACAACGCCGGCCGAAACTACACTGTCCCAGCGCTGGAAGTCGAGCTTGAGGAGATCGAGGCTACTTTCGCGGTGAATGTCTTCGCCGTGATGCGTATGACGCAGGCGTTCGGGCCGCTGCTGATCGAGGCGAAGGGGACTGTGGTTATGATCGGGTCGCTGGCGGGCGAGATGCCGTATGTGTTTGGCAGTGTTTACTGTGCTTCGAAGGCTGCTTTGCATGGCTATACCGACACTCTGAGACTTGAGTTGAAGCCTTTTGGTGTCAGGGTGGTTAATGTTGTCACGGGCGGGGTGAAGAGCCACATTGCGAGGACTGTCCGCTCGCTCAAAAGCGATTCGATTTATCTGCCGGTCGAGAAGGACTTTGAGAGGAGGCTGACGCATAGTCAGTCGTTGGGGATGGAGACGGAGAAGTATGCACGGTCAGTGGTGGCACAGTTGACGGGTTGGAGGAAGAAGACGACGATTTGGGAAGGTTCGAAGTCATGGCTCGTTTGGTGGCTGACGGGCTACATGCCCAGATTCATCCTTGTAAGTCTTTGGAGGGCAATGCTCAACTTTGCTTACCACAGTGACTGACATTCGGTGTAGGAAACCGCGATGATGCGAATGTTCGGTCTGAACAAATTGAGCCCGGCAGACGCCAGGCGCAAGCTGGCGTGAGACGAAGACAAGTCCATGACGCTTTAATATTCGATACCCAGATTGCTTTCCGACGTACTCGTACAACAAGACATGTCCTCACTGACTTTCATCTCAAAAGTCCAACTCCAAGCTCATTATAGCTTCACTCAAATCTTCTGAACGCCCCCTCAACCTCCTCAAACTCCCTCAAAACAGTCTCCTTCCTCTCCTCTCCTCTCACCCTGAAACTCGCCGAAAAGTCATAAGCACAAACCAAGAACCCCTCACAATACGCCTCGCGCGGATCCGTATTGACTCTTACCTCACCCCCACTCTCAACATCAACCGCAGGCAGAATCTCAAAGGCCCACAACAGCTTCGCCATCGCCAGGAACAAATTCCTCTCCGCTAGATGGATGCCCGGACACAGTCTTCGACCCGCACCGTAGCCGTAGTGGTCTCTCTCTTTCCATATTCCGTTGGCCAGTTCGGGCGCGAGTTTGGTGCAGCCGGCGAAATGCTCTGGGTCGAAGACTTCGGGGTCTTGGTATCGCGCAGCGTCGTGCTGCATTCCCCACGCGTTGATGACGACGGTCGTTCCTTTGGGTAGAAAGTGTCCGTCGACCCAGTCGTCCTGCGCCAGAGCGTGCGGGAACGCCAGTGGAGTCACTGGCCGCCAGCGCATCGTCTCTTTAACGCATTGCGCGATGTACGGGAGGGAAGCGTAATCGGCCCAAGTCGGACTACGCTTTGCGGGAATCACGGCGTCGATTTCGGCCTGGGCTTTGCGCTGGACGGTCGGGTTCGCGAGCATGGCTTGCACGAAAGCCGTGATGATGCTTGCTGAAGTGTCGCTGCCGCCTTCTGTCAACGTGCCGCCAAGGAACCATAGCTCGTGGTCACTGTAGGTCATTCCGGGGGCTGCGGCTTTCTCGCTCTCCACTTGATCAAGGACTTTGTCCATCAGAGAACCGCGAGAGCCGGTTGCGGCGCGTCGAGAGCGCAGGCCGGAGAGAAAGGAGGAGTACAGCGAGTTCATAGATCGCTGTACATGGGTAGCGCGGTCGCGCCAGTGCAGGAAGACTCTCTGCGGCAGCCAGTGTAAGAAAGGGTAGATGTCCACGGGTGGAGTTGCTCCAGTCTCCAACACTTTCGACCAGATTTCCATGAGACTATAGAGGCTGTAGTATGCAAAAGGAATCAATGGGTGGTTTGGCAGTCATGGCTCAAGGTATATGTGTGCACTTACCTTTGCATATGCTCTGTCTGAGGAGTGGGAGTACGAATCCCCCAAACGATAGACATAGTAACAGAGTTACTGAACCGCTTCGGATGCAACATGTGGTCTTCAGGCCTGAGGAGATAATCGCGAATCATCTGCCTAGCCTCAGCCTCTTGAACAGGCAAATGCTGGTCGTCGACCACTTTCTCCATCAAGCTGCTGTGGATCAACTTCCTCGTCGAGCGCCATTGTTGTCCATGCTGCATCAATAGAATGTGGTCCCCGGACGAGATCAAGTCCGCAACGTAAGATTTCGGGCGTTGCGAGTACAGAGCGCTCTTCTTGTCTATGAGTTGTTTCACGAGCCTACGGTCGGTGATGACTGCTGCGGTACCGGTGCCGAGTTTGAGTGAGTAGATTCCACCATACTCTTTTGCCCACTCAGTGAATTGGAAATGCGCTCCCTTTTTTGGGATCTGGTGAATGTTACCAAGGATTGGAAGGGTCGGCGGTCCCGGTGGGAGGTGTTTCTCTCTTCGGCCAACGAAGAAGTAGACACATGCCGCTGTGGCGATTGACGAGATCAGGGCGAGAAGGGTGAAGAAAGACATTACTTTGGATGTTGATTTGTTAGGAGGACGTGATATCTACGATCGTGCGAACCAGATGTAAGTGCATGTCTAGGAAAGAGTGAATGTACGGTAGCACGGATGAGGGGTTCCGCCACAATGGTTCGTAGGGTACGGTACGGTACAGGTCATGCACCCGAGCAAGAGGGCACAATGAGGGGTAGGATCGGAGTTATAGAGCAGGCAAACATACACCCTTTGATGAGGATGCATACAGCATTTTGATTGATGTTGGTTGTTAGCTAGCACAGCTGCATGGCTACTGTCTGATCGACGCGTGAAGGTAGAGGATGAAGGATTTCCGAATTCTAACATAGGCTCTTCGATCAAAAGCATAGGCCAGCCTCAAGCAACCATGGACGCGGAAGAACCACAGGTATGCGTCTGCCATAGTCGGGAATCGATCAGAACATGTTGTCAGTAGATGGACGGCAAAAAGGCAAAAGATTGATGCCCTAAGACGGAGTTGAACCGGCGACCTCGTCATGGCTAATGGTACTAGTGACGCGCTCTACCAACTGAGCTATCAGGGCTGGACCGAGATGGATAACCCATTCGATAGAGGTCTGTGCTGCGTTGTCGAATATGATGCTCACAAAAAACCGAGACCTGCAGGGAACGATCAGTTGAGCACGCCCAGCTAGCTCAGAACGTAGTGCTATTCTTGACAGCAACGTCGTCCAGTAGCAAGAGAGAGCTCCTCTGAAGTAGTGGGATCAGGAACTCGAATCTTGAGATATTATCTGTAAAATACATCTGCATGCAATAGCGTAGGTTCCTTGCACTACACATTCTTTGGATGGAAGCAGACTCGGCGGATTAGATTGGATCCGTCGGCGTTCATTAACACTTGGTGTCATCCAAGTGGGCAAGGTCGGTTTGGTGATCTGGTCTTACTCTTTCTGCGCACATAACACTTCCGGACTCTGTGGGCCGTGTATGACAGACGCTGCTGTGCATTCATCGACAGGAATCGGCCGTCTCCTCTCAGCGGGCTAGCGGCTGATTGGACATCAGAGTCTGCAGCGTGGAGGCGTTAGCAGAACATCGTGCGCATCCTGAGAAGCGTATGCAGTGATGTTGCGGCGATGATGAATTTGGTCGTGTTGCAATGCATTTTCTATGCACACAACTCACCAATCCACTTCACTTTACAGCTTCTGCTGCGACGGACACTTTCTCAGCCGAGTCCTCCGCATCACTCATGGCTTCAGGAGATGCAACTTCTTTCTCCGAGCCTCCTTCAACAGCCTCGACAGCTTCAGCAGCTTCAGCAGTAACCTCGTCTTCTGTCTTCTTTCCCTCACCCAGCCTCGCACGCATCTCGTCTACAGCCTTTTGTAGCTCTGCGATAGCGGCCTTTTGCGCTGCATCAGACTCTTTTAGGACGCGGATGTATCGATTGGCACTTTCGACTGTTGCGGCTTTGGAGCTGTTGCTTTTCACGGCAGCATCGCGGTCCTTTTCCTTGGCTTCCTGGCTATCATCGTCTCCGCCACCAACCGTCATGAGTTCTTCGGCGCGGGCACCGGAAGAGGCTGGGATCAATGCTTGCATTTCTTTCAGAGCATCATTGATGCGATTACGACGGCCTTGCTCGGCAACCTTGTGCGAAGTGCGTTTGCTGGTAAGGCCTGTTGAAAGAGAGTCCGGATAGGATATTCCAGGGAGATGGTTGCCCTCAAGGAGATTCTGATAGTTCGATTTTGACGCGAGGAGAAGTGCGTGGGTATTGGAGTGGAGGTTTGCTGGGAGTTTTGTGTTAGCTCTTGTGTGGGGGCTAAAACTGAAGTGTGCGACTCACTGCCTTCTGGTAGTAGAGGCTTGATGCTCGGGCTGACTTTGGGACGTATGGCTGGAGAAGCCAGGGCCGAAGAAGTTGTACAGACGCTACCACGTTTTTTGCTTGTACCACGCGCACCTTTGGAATCCTTCCTGTCTTTTAGAAGACCGGCGGGTGTGCTCGCAGTCATGGGCGAAATAGCAGGGCTTCCAGATATCGACAGAGCTCTGCCAGACGATGGTGTACTCATTGGACCCAATTTAGGTGTTTTGCGTGACGCAGTAAGGCGTGGCGTCTGTTCTTGCGAATTGGTAGACTGTATAGTTGACGAACCTGATGGCTGGCTTTCTTGACCATCAGCAGCCTCGGGAAGTTCGAGGTCTTCCAATGAGGCTTGTCCCATCTGCCCAGATATCCCAGTGCTCCCCGGACCGCTTGCATCGTAGACACTTTTCATCGACAATAGAGATTTCGGGGTCGCGGCAGGGCCAGCGACTCCCTGGTTGCGCGCAGCAATCGCTGGAGACTGATGGACAGATCCTGGTCTTGGAGGAGGCCCCATAGGAATGTCGGTCAATGCTTCCGGCGATACACTTTCGTTTTCCGAGCTCTCGAGAGTAGGCGGCATCTGGAATCCAGCGGATCTTGGTGCCGCTTGACCAGGGCGCTGAGCATCCTGCACAACGGCATCCGCGTCGATCTGCGACAATGCTATCGACTTCCTCTTGTGCGGTTTTTGAATGGGGCTTTGCTTGACTTTGTTCAAGGCAAACGTCCTTGGTGTCGCAGGCTTCCGTCGTGAAGGTTTCTTCGTCTGTGTGGCCGACTCTGAATGCGCCAAACCATCGCCGCCCATTTCAACGTCACCACTGCGATCAACAGGGCTAGGAGCTGCCGAATTTGTCGCGGTGCTCGGGTTTGTGTAGTAGCCCTGGAGTTGCGGCACAAATTGATGATGTGACTGCGATGCGTTCTGGGCGTGCAATGCCGGCGAAGTCAAGGGTGAGAAGAAATCGCCTGGGACAGTGAAGTCGGGGTGCAGGTGATAAGGCGTAGTCGAAGGCGAGGCCATGGGCGTAAACTGCACTTGCTGCTCCTTTCGCATCTGGTACTGCTGTTCAAGCATGGCTCGCTGCTGAGCGTCCATCTGCTGCTGCATGAAACGACCAGCCTCGCCATTCAGATCGAGACTGTTGGGTGTGGGAGGGACCTGGTGGCTGGACGGGTACTGCTGATGTTGGTGCTGATTGAAATTGAAATTCTGCTGTTGCGATTGTTGATGCTGCTGGGGGTATGTCTGCTGCATCGACGGCTGGTACATGGCATCTGTGCCATACGGCATGCTAACCATAGACTGGTTGTCGAATTGCTGCTGAGCGCTCATGGATCCTGGTAGCGTGAAGCCATGTTGTCCACCAAAATCCTGTGCGGCCGTCCCAGGCGGCGCACCCAACTGTCCCATGTTCTCGTCAAAAGGTGTACTCGGGTGTGTACCGGGATGCGACTGTGGCATCTGATCGTTGAAGCCATTTGTGTCAATGTCGGGCAAGTTGTCGAGATTGAAGTCGTCGATGTTGAAGATGTTCGAAAGGTCGTCGAGATTGCCGGTCATCGGTGCCATAGTGTCGAGGCTCTCCGGCGCCTGAGACCACATCTGGTCGGCTGGAGTATTCATGCTGGCGGGTATGCGTGGTCTGGCGCAACAGGCGTCCAACCAGGGCGTGTCGAGTCGGTCGCAAAGCCCCCAGAGGTGTTTTTACACGCTCTCGGCGACAGGTACAGATTACCTAGGTATATGAGCGTGAATATCTGATATTTCGAGGCCGCGAGTGGCCGTGTTGTGCCTCGCGGGGTGGTAGATGCCTCGGGCGCGGATGAGGTTAACGGCCTGAGAAAGCTGGCAGCGGACTTCGAAGACAAGGCGATACCGGTAGAGGAAGGTGGCAGCGGTGGTGCAGGCGACAAGGTCGCACACGAAGGCTGATGAGGTTTAACACTTGCTGTGGGCACACGAGCAGGCGAGATTGAAGGGCAAAAGAGGTAGCGACAGGCTTCGGTGGATTCGGATTCGGCGAAAGGCCGTGTCGCACACAGGGAAGGGCCGATGGAAGTGAAAGTGAAAGTGAAGTCAGAGCACCACCGCGAACCTCACTCAAGACCTCAACTCGCAGCTACCTACTCACGGTGCAGGCTGGCTGGCCCGGTCTCTGCAACAACATGAACCCACCACCCGCACCGCCGCCGCACTCACGCAACCATCCCACTTGTCTACCTGCCCACCTGCCGACCAACGCTACTTGCGTGCGAGCCAGCCGCCAAGTGCACGATTTCTCCCCAAACCCTCGACCTGCTCATCAGCGCTAGGTATTGATGAAGCCCGCTAGATATATAGCCGGTAACCCTATTGCCCGTAGCCTCGCTCCGTAGCAGCCAGTCGATGCCCTTCTCCAGCACCCGAGCAGTCACAGCAACACCACCAACAGAGAAAGCATTTGTCTCCATCGCCTAAGGCTCAGGAACAAGCAGTCAGGCGCCGTCTGAGAGGGTCGCTTGCACCCCCACGCATTGCACGCTGCATGATGCTGGCATGTGCACAGCTGAATGGCGCAGCGCCGACGAGGGAAGAAAAAAAAAACCGAATCCTTCCCAGATCGTGTCCCGGGCGACTTCATCCGTGCAGCAGGGCACTTGCGCAAGACGTACGTCCCCGCGCATGTGACATTACCTCGACCACCGCCCGATTGGCGAAAGCCATAGGCGAGGTGAGTTGCCGGATGTCGAGTCGTGTTCTCTGCTGCAACCCTGCAACCGCTGCAAGTCAAGAATTGTCTCGTTCCAACAACTTGGACTTATATGTACCTCACTTGCGTCTGCGTGTGTTGTTGAAAGGCAGTAGTACAGTGGTCGTACTTCCCAAACCCACCTCCGACCTGAACAAAACCACACCTCCATCTCCCCAGTGCGTTGACCAACAAGGGCCTCCACCGGTGACATCGCCCGAGTCGGAGCGTTGCGCGAGAGCGTGGGGTAGGTCCAATTAGCAGCTCATCGTTATTCACGGCCGCCAGCCACCAAAAAAAGCGTCCACAGCGTCCTCGCTCAGAAGTAAAAGTTACAAGGAACTTTCCACTGCTCCGTCAAATGTCCTATCACCAGCCGAAGTAGTATCAAACCTTCTAGGGTTGCCTGATAACTGGATGTGGGGCGTGACGATCAAGGTTTCTCTTCCTCTCCTGCTGCACCCTTTTCCTGGAGAGCAACCCTTGCTGGCATGGGTGAGAAGAGCCTCGTTTCGCGGCAGCGCGGGGTTTACATAATGCGCGCGTGAAAGTGGAGGCTGATATTTCCAACGAATGAGAGGTCGAGGCCAGGCGAAATTGTGCTCGCGAGTCAATCGCGCATGACATGGATCTGATGGCTGTTGTTGACTGCCGGACATTTTCTTGCAGTACTGTACATAGGTGCTGGAGATTCGCATCATGATCATGTCGCAATTGAGCATTTTCTTGGAGCGTTGCAAAGTCACTGGTTCGAAAGGTCGACGGATGTTTTGTGAAAATGTTGAGGGTTAGGGTTGGTGTTAGTACGTCGCCAACATCATGTAGAATAACACCATCTCAACCGCTATATACCATTAGAAACTTGTGAGACTGGTCCTTCATTACCGTTCTGTTGTATTCGCCAACTTCTCTGTCAATTCAGAAGGTCGTAACTCAAGAATTGCTAAAGATTGTTCAGTTGTCGAGAATTCTAGATGTAAGTCCTTGATGCCACTCACATTGTCAGCCTACCACCACTTCAACCACACGATCTGCCTAGAGGTACGGAAGTCGCGAAAACGCAAGACCAAGGCCTCACTCGTCAAGAAATGGGAGGACACCTACCTGTGACCTAGCGCGTACTGTCAATGAACTCTCCCCAGCAACGACTTAGCTACGAAATATCTTTGTCCGACGATTGACCACATGTAGCATTATCTCACTGGCAACAGAGTGTTCATGATATGCGAAAGCTGCGGATATCACCACTTGAGAAGATTCGGTCCGGTGAGGCACTTTACCCTCCCGGTAATGTTTGAATATCGCCGGCAAACGGATGATTTCGAATCGCGAAAGTCGCTTCTGTACACATTCGTAGGGGCCGGCAAACTCCAGCATGAACTAAGGCAGTGTGTGAAAGGTAGTTGCTTTTGAAAGGTAGAATGCTGCAGGGCATGAGCATTCGTGACACCCCTCTGGTCCAAAGATCGTGAGACAAGACACAAAGCTCCCGTGACCGCGACAGAGTGACAGAGTGAACTTCCGAGAAATGAACTCCCAAGAAAGGGAAAAGAACAACAACTTTTTAAAAAAATATCAGTACAGCTCTTTCTGCCCCCCAATGCCTCGCGTTATTCCCCGTCCACCTTGCAGTCCCTTAGCCCTTTGGATCACACTGTACATTTCGGCCGGACAACCTTACATCGCCGCACGCAGGTCTTCTCTCAACAGCACGCAAGCTGCGTCAAATCAAAACCAGCGGTTGTACGATGGGAAAAAACCCCAAGAGATGAAACAAGATTTGTCACGCTGCTCCAAAACGCAAGAAAAAGAAGAAAAGAATTGTTGCTCGTGGCTAATGGGTCCTGTCACCAAGAGTCCTGTCCCCCAAAAATAGAGCCGTTTCGGCCCGCCCTGTAATTTTAGGTGCGACGGCCTGGTTTAGAAAGATAAGTGAGCACACGAGGGCTCATCGCTGTGTCCACCTGGACGATGTGGTTGCTACCGCTGAGCACGGGGTATCGACCTGCAATCATAGATCATATTGCGGCTTCGCTGCTGGTAGCGTAATCCCCATCGTTCATCGTTTGTCGTCTGCGCCGCGGGTGTCCTACATCACTGTGCAGCAACCACTTTGTTGCTGGGGTGCGTAGGGATCTTCACGCTTGTCGATCTGTGCGGTTGGCGTTAGTAGTTGTCAATGTTGGAGCTTTGTGCGTATTGCAAGCTTACCGTTCCCCATCGGCTGGGCACCATGAAGTCCTTGGGCTCCTTGTCTGTGAATGCGATGAGGCTGGTATGCATGTTAGTATCCAAAGTAAAAGCATGGCCCTTGAGGGCAATGGGGAACCTACTCAAGCGCGGCCTCTGACACGGGTATTCTTCTACGGTTGAGGTCCTCCTGCAGACGCTGGTTGAGTTCTGTAAGCCGCCTAAGCTTCAGCTCGGCCATGGACTGCTTCTTGCTCTTGCCATTGTCGTTGCTGCGGATCTCGTAGGGGCTGGACATGGCGGCGGTGCAATCGGGAGGGATGTGGTTGTAACGAAGGGAAGCCTCTCAATGGGGTGGAGAGGCGGTGGTGAGCGGGAGGCGCTTATAGGCGGCGAGAGCGGTGGCGAAGTCGCGGTGAGTCGGGTGACAAGGTGCTTTGGCGATATGCGTCGCGACAATGCAAGAGAATGTACGGGCTGTGTTGGCGCAACAGACACCGGTCAGCTCCTGCAACCTCAGGGTTTAGACGTCATGTCAAGTCTGGTTCGTGCGACATACCTCTGCGGTGCGCGGCCGGGTCAGCACAGCAAGCAGCGGTTGGACGGCGGTCGGCCTGGCCAGGTGCAGCGTTTGGGTGGTGAGGCGTGCTAGGGGGTGCTGGGAAGGCCTGCGGTGCTGGGGGGGTTCGTTCGGGAGGCGCGCGTGAGACGTGGGAGGGGGACCCGACAGGCAGGCGACAAGCACGCGGCAGTGGAGAGCAACAGCTCGTGCGGGAGGTGTTTTGGCTGCGGGCGAGGTGTCTCAGTGTCTCAGTGCTTGATCGCGTCGTGTGGGCAAGTGGTGGATGGTAATACAGGCGACGGGCGTTCGGGGTGCTGAACCTCACGAGAGCCAGCCAGGAGTTGAAGAGCAGAGAGCGAGACGCGATAGCGGCGGCGAGGCAGCGGGCCGCGTGGGCGTAAGCGAGCCTAGCGCGAATGGTTATTTTGCGAGCGCGCCAGGCCAAGTTGGCAAGCTCTCTCTGGTTGTCTTGTTTAGGACGGGTGTCTGAAGGCGGTGAGGATGTGTGCATATGGCAAGCCTAGAATACATGTAAAAGTACAGCCAGTATGCACAGTGACGGCTAGCCTTCTGCTATCTACGTAGCGACACCTCTGACTCACGTTTGTGTGTTTGTTTTCTTGCCTACTTTACCATGTAATATTTGACGTTCAATCGTTGTTAATGGTCGCTATACGCCGGCCCAGCTATAGCCAATCAGCGGAAAGTCCCGTTTCCTCCTGACACTTGCTGCCTGATTGCTGCCTTACAACGAAATTCCATCTTTGATATTGTGCGGCGCAAACTACGCCAACGCCCATCCCAGGCCGTTCCATCATCACCACCACCACCACCACCACCGCTCACCTAATCACCTGCCACGACCTGACCACGTCGTGCGCATCGCCCCATCCTCTCCATCTGACAAACCCAGAGGAGGTCACCCAACATGCCGCCTCCACCGCACACCCGCCCCGAGAATGTTCTCAAGAGGGCCCAGGAGCTGATTGGCGTCGGCCAGCAGCAGGCTGCTCTCTCCATCCTTCACGAGCATGTCACTTCGAAGAGGACGCGCAACAGCACCATCATCGCTCTCGAGCCGGTGATGCTCCTTTTCGTTGAGCTTTGCGTGGATCTCAAGAAGGGCAAGGCCGCCAAGGACGGTCTCTACAACTACAAGAACACCAGCCAGAACACCAACGTCGCTACCATCGAGCTCGTCTTCCGCAAGTTCATCGACCTCGCCGAGGGCAAGGTCAAGGAGGCACAGTCCAAGGCTGACGAGGTTTCTGGCGGCGCGCCCGACACCGACGTTCAGCTTGACAATGTCGGTGATCTCGAGGCCATGGAGACCCCAGAGTCCATCCTCCTCTCCACTGTCTCTGGCGAGCAGTCCCGCGACAGGACTGACCGCGCTATCGTCACTCCCTGGTTGAAGTTCCTGTGGGAGACCTACCGCACCGTTCTCGACATCTTCAAGAACAACGCACGTCTCGAGGTGATGTACCAGACCACCGCTCACCAGGCTTTCGACTTCTGCAAGAAGTACACCCGTAAGACTGAGTTCAGACGTCTTTGTGAGCTGCTCCGCAACCACTTGCAGAACGCTGCCAAGTACTCCCAGCAGGTCCACGCCATTAACCTCAGCGAGCCTGAGACTCTCCAGCGCCACCTTGACACCCGTTTCCTGCAGCTCAACGTTGCTGTTGAGCTCGAGCTCTGGCAGGAGGCCTTCAAGAGTGTCGAGGACATCCACACTCTTCTCAGCTTGTCCAAGCGTACACCTAAGAACGTCATGATGGCCAACTACTTCGAGAAGCTCACTCGCATTTTCTTGGTCTCTGAGAACTACCTGTTCCACGCTGCCGCCTACAGCAGATACTACAACCTGCTTGCTGGTGCTTCCCGTGCCATCGCCAGCGGCGCCCCCAAGAAGGACAACCCTACCAACATTTCCGATGCCGACCTTTCCAAGGCCGCTTCCTTTGTGCTTTTGTCCGCCCTGGCCATCCCGGTCATCAGCACCTCCCGCTCTCGCGGCGCCATGATGGATGTCGACACTGCCCGCAGCAACAAGAACGCTCGTCTGACCAACCTGCTTGCCATGAACTCGCCACCCACCCGTGCCATCCTGTTCAAGGACATGCTCAACAAGGACATTCTCCAGCGCGCCCGCCCGGAGATTCGCAACCTGTACAACATCCTCGAGACTGACTTCCACCCCAAGTCTATCTGCTCGAAAGTGTCCCCTATCCTTGCCCAGATCGGTGCCGACGAGGAGATGAGGAAGTACGTCCAGCCTCTGCAGCAGGTCATCCTCACCCGTCTCTTCCAGCAGCTGTCTCAGGTCTACACTGACGTCAAGCTCGAGGATGTTCTCGAGCTGGCCAAGTTCCCCGACCCCTTCCAGGTCAGTGCTTCGACTGTTGAGAAGTTCATCATGAACGGTTGCAAGAAGGGTGATCTTTCCATCCGTGTTGACCACTCTACTGGTGTTCTCACTTTCGACTCCGATGTGTTCTCGTCTGCCAAGGCCATGCACCCCAGCTCTGCCGCTGGCTCTGCCGAGTCTCCTGACGGCTCCGTGAAGCGTCTGCAGAGCACTCCTGCCGAGATCGTTCGCTCTCAGCTTTCCCGCCTGTCCAAGGCTCTCTACATCACTGCACAGTATGTCGACCCGACTCTCAACGAGGATCGCCAGAAGGCCAAGCTTGCCGCCCTCAAGCGTGCTGAAGCAGGCTTCGAGAAGGAGCGCGAGGAGCTTCTCGGTCGCCGTGAGGCTATCCAGAAGAAGAAGGACACCTTCGCCAACGCTCAAGCTGCTCGCCAACGCGAGGAGGAGAACAAGCGCAAGGCTCGTCAGCAAGAGCTCCAATCTGCCGAGACCCAGCGTCTTGCTCAGGAGACCAAGGACCGCGAGGAGCGCCGCATCCAGCAGGAACGCAAGAAGGTGCAGCGGGAGGAGGCCGAGAAGCAGCTCAAGGAGCTCAAGCAGGGCGTCAAGGGTGTTGACCTTTCTGGTATCGACCTTGACGACCTTGATACTGGCCGTATCCGTCTGCTCAAGCTTCAAGCTCTCGAGCGCGAGAAGAACGAGCTCGGCGACAAGGTCCGCACTACTTCCAAGCGTCTGGACCACCTTGAGCGTGCCTACCGTAAGGAGGAACTCAAGCACTTGGACGAGGACTACGAGAAGCAGCGCAAGGAGGACTACGCTTCCTGGGAGGCTACCAAGAACGAGACTATCAAGTCTGCACAGGAGAAGCACAAGGAGGACGTTGCCCTCAAGCACCGTCTTTCCAGACTCGTAGGCCCGTACGAAGGCTTCCGCAAGACCATTACCGAGCAGCGTCACGCCGACTTCGAGAAGCGCCGCAAGGGCGCCGAGCGTGAGTTGCAGCAGAAGATGGACCAGCGTAGACTCGAGGTCCGCCAGCAGCGCGAGGCCGAGAAGAAGCGCCGCGAGGAGGAGGAGCGCTTTGCCGCCGAGGAGGCCGAGCGCGTCGCGAGAGAGGAGGAAGAGGCTGCTCGCGCAGCTGAGGAGAAGAAGGCCAGAGATGCCGAAGCCAAGGCCGAAGCCGAGAAGAGGCGCGAGGAGCGCATGGAGGCCGCAAGGAAGCAACGCGAGCGCGAAGAGGAGGCCGAGCAGAGGCGTCTGGAGCGCAAGCAGGGTGGCGCCGCCGCCGCACCAAGCAGGACTTTCGAGCGTCCCCTCGAGAGATCCTCCGAGTCTGCCGGTGGTCCTCCCAAGCTCAACCTTACGAGCAAGACTGGCGAGAAGCTTACCTGGCGTGAGCGTGAGGCCATGAAGGCCGCTGGCCAGCTCCCTCAGACTGAGACTGCTGCTCCCGCCAAACCCGCGGCAGAGCCTGTCAAGACTGAGGAGGCACCCAAGAAGACTGGCTACCTTCCCCCTCACCTGCGCGGCAAGACCGCTGGCGCAGAGTCTTCCTCGGACGCACCCAAGCCCGCTGAGCGCGCGCCGTCCGACCGCTGGGGATCTGCCAGGAAGCCTGCTGAGGCTGAGAGGAGCGAGAGCCCAGCTGCTGCTTCTGGTGGTGCCTACAAGCCGCCAGGTGCGGGCGGCGCCTACAGGCCTCCTGGAAGGAGGTAAAAAAGCGTTTTCTGTCAGTCATCGTTGTAGCTTTTGAATGAGTGGTTACGAAAGGTCACGAAAGCTGGCAAGGGTGGTATATCAGGAGTAGTATTAGTTTATTTTAGCATGCCAACGTCGATAATGCGTTCACTTTGTATCAAGGATCCAGTGTCGATCCGGCGTTTGGAAGGAGATTCGTTCATGTCAGCCACTCAATCGCCCGTCGAGTTCTGGACTCTTGAAAATAGCTTAAGGCTGAGGGCGTCCACGGATGCATGGCGATCACCGCGATGCTTGTACTCGGTATGGAGTGAAGCTTCTCAGTGGTCAAAGTATATCCCAACCGACGATTCGCCTGGGGTCGGGAGCTCGTCACATGGCTACCTGCCCTTCGGAATCAGCAGGCGGAAGAATGGATCGAGCGATGATGATGTTCGCTGGTGATCACGGTCACATGGCACCATTCACGTGGCTGACCCGACACACGGTCATCTTCCAAGGCCAGACTGTGGCTCGTACCTTACATATGTATGTCGTCGATTGTACGTATCGACAGGATACATGACCATGGTCAGAACAGAAGATTGAACGTAGAGATTGCCTACCTAACATCTATATCCTTTGCAACAAGCCTCCATCTTGCATGCATGCACTGTGCACTGTAACCCCAGTGCCTAGTAACCCCAGTAAAGATGCACAGTGTCTACAATCTTCTCATGACTTCTGAGACCAGACGGATGATGCACTACTGCCGGGTGATGACTGTGGTGTCTGACGCAGGGTCGAGAGCTCGTTCATGGACCCCTCCCTCTCCCTCTCTGCCACTGTTGTACCACTCTCACCGCACGAGTCCACCACAACCCATAGCTACAACACCAAACACATTCACAAACGATTCTGCTGTCACCATTGTTTGTTTCCCTTTCTCAGCCCAGCACACTCGGCGCATGCAGTACTGTAGCAACGCGGCTGGGCATACTGTACGCGCTGAATCACCAACCCCCACCAAGACCCCACGGGCACAACAAGGTGCCCGCGATACCAGCGCTGCCAACTTACCAGACGCCCGTTGCCACCGAGAGTACCATTCACCTACTTTACTCGCGACACGACATACCTAAGATCCATCCCTAAAGTACGACATTCACCACGTCCTCTTCCTTATCATCGCACGCACGCCGCGTTCAGTCAGCCGACGCTTCCACTCGGCTTTGTCACGAATCATCAGACCGAGACCCCTCGTCAATACCCTTCTTCTGCTCGACTCACCCCGAGCAGCAAGCAGCGGCCCATCTTACCTACATCTCGCTCCGCCTCTGTCAAAGGCGACCATCAACTCACCCAACTCCTCAACACCCCACTCGGCTGAATGCCCTCAGCGAACGAGACCCTCATTACCGACCTCGACTCCACCCCGGGTACAACCCCACCGACCAACCAAGGCCTTCATCCGTCCACCGCTGCTACCACTGGGAAGAAGAAGAAGAAGCTCAAGAAGAATGTTCCAAAGCAGAAGCCGTACGATACGTCCGAGGATACCCCCTATCCGAAATCCGTCTCTCCCAGCCCACCTGTAGAGCACTTTAGCGGTGTGCGCTTGAGTGCTGAGCCTACTCCACCGAATTCAGAACCTGAGCCTGAGGTCGCGACCGGTGAGAGGGACGAGGAAGACGAACTAGCGGCGTGGGAGCAGACACCACCTCAACCACCCGCTGAACTGGAGTCGGTACACGATCCTGATGTTCCCCATCCAGAGCTCTTGATTGAGGACTTTGGAGATCTTGACGCTGAGTCGAATCATCCGGAACCTGATACGCGACCTCCTTCACCGGAGCCGCCGCCTGCGTCTCTACCCGCCGTCTCCTCGCCACTAACCTCGCCACTTCCTCGTAAAGCCACACTTTCCACCCCTCAAGCTCCACCATCTCCGGCGCCATTCACTAGGCGAGCGGTGGCCTCACGCGATCTGGAATATGCCAAAGACAACAGCGTCTCAAGACCGACTTCAGTGATTGCCAGACACCGTACGGAATCCGCTGCTCAAGTACCTCCTCCTGTACCGCGCAAGAGTTTCGTCGAACCCATCAACCCACCCCACATGAAGCAAAACCACTATTTCTCAGTGCCTGGCCTCGATTTCGGCCGCGGACCCGTGACTACTGAGAAAGGGGGAAAGCAGGCCGGTTCTGAACACTACTGTTGTTGCTTCGACACCTTTGGCAATGCTGGCGATGCGGCTTCGGCTGCTAGGGCGAAGGATGCGCTCATAGTGGGATGTGAAGGCGGTCTCGAGGTTTTCCGTGTGCTGGCAGACAAGCTGGAGGTGGTAGGCCGACTAGAAGGCCTACGAGGCGGTGTCGTGGGAGCAAAGATCTTGCCATGGAGTATTATCAGTGGCGGCACTCCAGCAAATCTGCCGCTGGTGGTCCTCATCGTGCACGGTCCTATGGATGGTCAGGCTTACAGTCCCGCCAGAGACAACGACAGCCAAGCAGCCGGAGAAGAGGAACTCACCAAACACTACCAGACTACAGTCGAGGTATTCTCTCTACAGACACAGGAACATGTAACGACGCTGTACAAGAGCTTGCCAGTCGCTTTGCCAGAAGCCAAACTCGGCCAATTTGCCAAAGTGCCCGAGCCTGTTGGAGACTTGCGCCTTGATGCGAACGGAAGTTTCCTTACCATCTCTTCTGGAAAGAGCGGGGAGATCTTTGTGTTTGCGCAAACCCGCGACGGCTTCAGTGCCAGCGGCTTCCGATGTATCGGCAAGTACTGGACAAGCCTGCAATCGCGCTTCGATGTGCAGAGTAAGCCCAGCGTATCCACCGAGAGCCTTCCTGGGACCGATGTGCCTGAGCCTCAGACCTCGCCATTGTTGAGCTTGAGTGGACGCTGGCTGGCGTATATTCCGCCGAACTCATCTTCGAAGATATCTGTACACGGCACGCTTGCGCTCACGGAAGGTCACCCACAGCCTCCAGGTGTTGGTGCGCACGTGGCTCCGCCTCAGCCGCCTGTCAGTTGTGATATCGTAGGACTGAACTCTGAAGGCGTGCTTGCCAAGTACTCTCGACAAGCTGCTCAAGAGTTCCTGAAAGCGTCACGAAAGGGCATCGAGATGGGCATGGCAGGCTGGAGAGAGTTCACTCAACCATCACCGCCAACAAGGACTTCTCAGCGGCCTGATGGCGAAGAAGGTTTCCCACCGACCAATGCCCCCGGTGACGACACCCGGAGGGTGGCTAAAGAACCTGCTGTCGTGGCGATAGTGGACCTCGAAAAGCTTCTCGATGCGGAGGAGAACCACGCGAAGCACTTGCCTCTCCCACTGGCATCATTCGCCTTGGATGACGGCTGTAACTTCTTGTCTTTGTCTTCCGATGGCCTGCGGTTGCTGACAACCAGCCGCATGGGAGAGGTCTCATACATTTGGGACCTTCGCTATGCTGCTCACGGGTCCCATCAGAAGCTTGGCAGCGCTGATGCCGCGATGGGTCCTCATGTGAACAGAATCCAGCGCATTGTCCGAAACAGCAGCTCAGTTGTGCTCGACGTTGCGTGGGCACGCGATGGCAACTTTGTCGCGTTGCTTACAGCACATGGGACTGTCCATCTGCACGAGATCTCGGCACGCTCTCAAGACTCTCCGAGACGCCGCAGAAGAAGCACTGTGACTGCACCGCCAGTCGACAAAGCCGATGCTACTGTCAGTCTATCGACTGGCCTCTCTCCTCCGAGCAGCAACGGCTTCCTGGGAGGCATCAGATCTGGCTGGCAAACTATGAGCACACAAGTGAGTGCGATGAGAGCGCCTAGCACCGCCACGGAAGGTCGTCCCAATTTCGGCATCCCTACGACATTTGCAGGATTCCGCGAGGTAACAAGCGCCGGGGCTGCGGCCAGTGGCCGGGCTATAGCTCGTGGTGTCAGCCAAGGTTACAGTGCGGCGCGTATCGGAGCCGCCGATGTATGGCACGCTGACGACAACAAGATCAAGCACAAAGCTCTCCCGAACAACGTTGCGGCGCGCACGGTGCGCTGGCTTCGCACTCGGAGTGGTATATCTGTCGTGGTCGCCTGTGGTGGCAAGGTCTATCTGTGCCCTGTCCAGCAGGTCACGCGACAGAGGGGTGAGACTACTTTCTCTGGCTTGAAAGCAGAGTCCAAAGGCCGGCGTGAGTTCGGACTGCCGCCTATCGCTACATCCAGCTCAGGGGCGCAACCAAGCAAAGCCAGTGGCTGTGCGCAGCAAGGACCGCACGGCTTTTGGGGTCTTCGTGCAGCTGCATCGACGCAGCAGAAGGCCTTCGACATGAATGCCAAAACATCGCAAGAGTCCGAGGCGGAAACGGCGCATTACGAGACGAATCCACCTTTCTGCCCTCTCTACATTGACCGCCGCGTCTCAATGCTCGGGTACAACGACAGCTCACCCACATACGGCAGCGGCTTCGACGTCTCCGACTTCCAAATGAAAGGCCACGGCCTAGACGACGAGCAACCCTGGGTCTTCGGCGAACCACTCCCACCCAGCACCAAACTCAATGATCGCTCAGCCGTCAGCGAAGCTAGCATGTCCGACGAAGAGGAATATGAGCGCTCTCATTATCATCACAACCATGACCGCGAACAACTCGCCATGGACAACTTCAACGCCGAGATCGATGCTGGTGGCGACCTGCCTCGTGTTGAGGACAATGTGCAGAGCAGAATCATCATCAATCCGGCGAACAACGAGATTCGCATCAACTCGAGCAGGAAGAAGCCGCGTAAGCTGCTGAAGAGTCCTGCGAAGCCGCCGCCTGCGAGAGCTGATGGTGATTTTGAATTGCTTGAGGATGACGAGGATGGCATGTTCTGAGGGGCTGCGACAGAGAGTAGGACTGTTGTGGTTGGATGGGAGGGCGAGTGAGGATGGAGGACGGGCATTATAACGACATCTTTCCTGCGTTTGTGCATTTTACGGAGAACACGACTGGAGTTGGAGCTGGAGCATGCGTTCACGCGCAACACTGGAGGATGGTTAGGCACTCCAGGACTATAGACACACACTACTGGCAACGAGAACCCTGTATGTTTCTCTCTGCTTGCTGATTTTTGGGCGCTCTTGGGAGATTTGGGGCGATTTTGCTGAGTTTTGCTGTTTGGTTTGTTTATGATCCGGACAGATACCCTGATACCTTTGTATCGAATTGCATCAATGAATCACCGCAACGAAGTGAGGTCTGAAGTGAATGTTGAAGAAGAAGAAGATCAATGCCTCTCTCGTACTAAAAGCACCGACCCCATCAATTCGAACGCCAAAGGCCGTGCTGCTGTTTCGCCTGCCTCCACGCACGCGCCAACACCAAACTCCTACCTAAATCGTCCAACTCGTCCAAAGACTTCATACAACACCAACACAACCCAAACCCGCTTCATCCATCTTCGCTTCATCGAACCGCCCATCCGTCACTAATACCACTCATCGCCCCGCATCTAACACACTATCTCGCTTCGCGCACTCGTCTTGGTACGCCCGACCCTCACATTGCATCCGCCGAAAGAGTGTCGCATGCTAACCCTCGTCTAGCTTACACAAATCGCAATTCAAACTCCATCTCGTCTTCCATTCAATCGTCCACTACACCGCGCTCCAATCCACCAACATGTCGGCTGAAGTCTCATCGATGCCTAACGGCAGCTACGTGCCCCAGCACGGCTTCGACCAGCAACAAGCCAACAACGCCTACGCATCGCAAAACTACAACCAGGCACCAGCTGCCTCCGCCAACTCCGCCTCTGCCGCTACTCCCCAGCCCGAGATCCCCAAGGATGAGGTGGGATGGTACTTTGTCGAGCAGTACTACACCACTTTGAGCCGCACACCCGAGAAGCTTTACGTAAGTTGCAAGAGCATTGGAATAAAAGACAGGGCGATGGCTGACGCTCAGAAATTAGCTCTACTACAACAAGCGCTCCCAATTTGTATCAGGAAACGAGACCGAGAAGGTCAACGTCTGCATTGGCCAGAGGGTAAGAAACGCACAGCTACAAAAAATCTCGGCGCGACCTAACATTTCTCATCTAGGCAATCAACGACAGGATAAAGGAGCTCGAATTCCAGGACTGCAAGGTCCGCATCACCAACGTCGACTCCCAGGCATCCGACATCAACATCGTCATTCAGGTCATTGGCGAGATCTCGAACAAGTCGCAGCCCCACAGAAAGTTCACTCAGACATTCGTTCTCGCCACGCAAACTAACGGTTACTTTGTCCTGAACGACATCTTCCGCTACATGATCGAGGAGGAGGAGGAGACTGCTGTGGCCGAGCCTACCAAGGAGACCGAAGAGGAGGTCCAGCAGGAGCCGGCTGCCGAGAGCGAGGTTGAGGAGCCTGCGCCTGCCGCTGTTGAGGAGCCTGAGATCAAGAACCTCACCAGCTCCGAGGACAAGTCTGCTGTTGAGCACGACGCGCAGACTGTTGACAAGCAGCTTGAGGAGAAGGTCCTGAAGGAGGAGCCCAAGGAGGAGGCTGCGCCCGCTGTGAACGGCACCGAGGAGAACAAGGAGGAGGCCCCGGCTGAGCAGGTCGCCGCCGAGGAGGCACCTGAGCCTCAGCAAGAGAAGCCGCGCGACCCCGAGCCTACACCCGTCGCTGAGGAGCCTCCTAAGATCACCAAGCCTGCTGCGCCCGCCGCGCCCGCAAAGCCCGCAGTTCCCAAGACCTGGGCCAGCCTTGCTGCCTCTGCGAACAAGAGCGTTGCCATGCCCGCTGCTCCCACCCCCTCTGCGCCCGCTCAGGCCGCGAAGCCCGCAGCTGCCCCTAAGGCTGCACCCACCGCTGCCGCTCCTCAAGCTGCCTCGCCCGCACCTGCTGCCCAGCGTGAGGCATCGCCCGCCGCCGCCACCTCTGGAGACGAGTGGACTGCCGTCAGTGGCAGCCACAACAGGCAGCAGTCTCGTCAGGTCAACGGCCAGCAGCAGCAACAGCAGCAGGAGCCCAGCCACCCGCGTGGCTACATCAAGAACGTGCAGGAAAACATCAAGGGTCCTGAGATGAGGGAGAAGCTTTCGCAGTTCGGCGAGATCACCCACTTCGACATCTACCGCGCCAAGGTATGTCCAATTCGCATCTAATTTGTTATGATCACTCCACTAACAATATCAACAGAACTGCGCTTTCGTCGACTTCAAGACCCCCGAGGGCTACAAGGCCGCCATCGCCGCCAGCCCCTTCCAGATCGGCGAGGAGAAGTTCTGGATCGAGGAGCGCCGCAACGCCGGCCCCGGTAACCGCCAGCAGCAAGGCTTCCAGGGCGGCCGTGGTGGCTTCCAGCAGGGTGGTAGCCAGCGTGGCCGCGGCAACTTCGACGGCGGTCGTGGTGGCCGTGGAGGCTTCGGCCAGAGGGGAGGTCGTGGCGGTGCCGGTGGTTCCGTCCGCGGCCGTGGTGCTCCGGCCGCATAAATTTCCTCGTCACCGAGATGAAGGAATGAAAAACACGCGACGCAATGAGTGAACAACCCACCGCACTCAGCTACCAGTCGGCTCAATCGGCCTTTTCCGGCCGCTGAAAATCGGTTGGGTATCTCTCTCCCAAACGACAACGCAAAAGAAATGTATTATACCGGCGACACGAGTGGAACGAGAACAGAAACAAAACTGGGGGGGAACTACTCGGAAGGGAAGAAGGGAAAAATTGTGTTTTACATTGAGAAGCGAGCGTTTCTTTGTGGAAAGCTGTTTTTTTTTTGTTGCCGGCTGCTTCCATGAAAAAAAGGGGATTGCAATGCATTAACCAGCGATTCTCCTTTTGCATTTGTTTCTTCCTCTATCGGGCTTGCTTGTTGTATGTATATTTTATCTCTGTTCTTTTCGGTCGAAAGGTGACGAAGACGATGATGCAAAAAAGCTTTTCTCTCCGATTCACTTTTGCCTGTTGGGAGGGGTTGACTGCATTCTTGTGTAACCTTTGTTTTGCTTGGGCTGAATGGAAAGTGAGTTGTTGAAAGGTTTCTTGAGCAGCTCACACGCTTGATGTTGATATGGTTTTTTTTCTTGTCTGTAAATCCATTACGAGTACAGCTTTTCTCTTGCTTGGCAACACTCTCGTTGGCGTGGTCATTTGGCTCTCCTCTCGTGCTTGTCTAGAACATGTCTGCTGCATGGGTAAGTAGATGTCGTGAAGTATTCCTTGACGTATTGAATGCTGAGATGTTGATGTTAGGATAGTTCCTCTTGGTATATCACATTCTATACTGAACAACTTGGATGAGGTTCGGTTTTTTGGTCACGGTCTCATCATTGATGTCTATAGAGGACTCGATATGTTCAAGTAAATAGTACTATGTAGGTTTTCCTTCGTCTTTCAATCGTGACATGTAGATGTTCCAAGATCTCGACCCACTTTCGCTAACAATTCCTCCGCCTCCGACCTCACATTTATCCGCCCTCCTCCTCCTTTGCTTTAGCCCGCAACATCAATAGCCGACATGGCACCTCGTCTCGCATCCGCCGATGTCAGCTAAAGCTATGTACCTAGGCGAGGTGATGTGATGATGGAATGGGTCACAAGCGATACATTTACAGGTAACTTTTAATCTTAGGAAGAGGCCTCGCCTTCTCTCCACTCTCTCATCTGCCAAACATCGTACAAACACCGCCATCATGGCTCCAACACCACCAGTACACTTTGCAGAGGCAAACCAGCCTTTCCCTTCTCATCCTTTTTCTCAAAACCCGCTCAAAAGCCGACAGGATGTTGTCGACGCGTGTGCTTCGTTGCTCGATCCGTTGGAAGCTGGCTTCTCGCCCGAGTGTGCTACTGTTAGAGTGGGAGGGACTGGAGCTCGATGTGAGTTTGCCTCTAAAGATTGAAGGATGAAGACCGTTGGGAGTCTTGTGGCAAGATCTGAATAAGGCGGACTCGATCTAACATCTCCATCCCAGTCGACGAGACGGCAGCGCAAATAGAAGGCTATGCTCGCCCTCTATGGGGCCTGGCATCCCTCCTAGCCGGCAACTCCAAGTACGACAAGACGCATCTCTTTGTCAAAGCATTGATCAGCGGCACCAATCCCGACGGACCAGAGTTCTGGGGCAATATGGAAGATCTGGACCAACGAATGGTCGAGTCCTGCCCCATCGGCTTCACCCTTGCCGTAGCAGGCAAAGACTTCTGGGACCCACTGAGCGAGCAGGAAAAGAGCAACGTCGCAAGCTGGATCGGCTCGATGAACGACAAAGAGATGCCCAACACCAACTGGCTGTGGTTCCGCGTGTTCGCCAACCTAGGCCTGAAAGCCAACGGCGCTCCCTTCTCGCAAGATCGCATCTTCGCCGACATGGACCACCTGGACACCTTCTACCGCGGCGGCGGATGGTCCAACGATGGGCCTGATGGCTACACGCAGATGGACTACTACTCAGGTTCCTTTGCCATCCAGTACCTTCAACTGCTCTACTCCAAGCTTGCCAACGACACCGATCCCACACGCGCAGAAGAGTACCGCTCCCGTGCCCGCGAGTTCGCTTTGGACTTTGTGCACTACCAGGACCCAGACGGGCACTCGATCCCCTTTGGTCGCAGCATGACCTACCGTTTCGCCACCATCGGCTTCTGGAGTGCCCTGGCATTCGCAGACGTCGAACCTCCTGCTCCTCTGACCTGGGGAATGGCCAAAGGTCTCCTGCTCCGTAACCTCAGATGGTGGAGTCAGCACCCACACATCTTCCAACCGAACGGTATGCTGAACATTGGCTACACATACCCGAACTACTATCTCGCGGAACCGTACAACTCTCCTGGCTCGCCGTACTGGTGCATGCTGGCTTTTGCCGCTCTCGCCCAGCCTGCTGAACACCCTTTCTGGAGTTGCGAGGAGGAGGCTCATCCTTTCGCTTCGCCAGAGAAGAGTCTACTGCCGGCTGTCAAAGCGCTGAAACACCCACTGCACATCATGGTCCACAAGGGAGGCCACACGTTCATGCTGTCTTCGGGGCAGAAGTGTCATTACCCGCTCAAAGGTTTGTTATTCATCACCATTCTTAAAAACCATCCTCAGCAAAGAAAAACCAGCAAGAAAAAAAAAACTCTGCTAACGACCCGCAGCGACCCAAGCCAAATACGGCCATTTCGCCTACAGCGCCTCCTTCGGCTACTCCGTCCCCGTCGGCGGCTACACCCTCGAGCAATTCGTCCCGGAAAGCTCCCTAGCCCTCAGCGACGACGGCGGCGAAATCTGGAAGATGCGCAGAGACGTCCAGGACGCGGAGATCACCTCTTTCCCCGGCGACAACGACCGACCGGTCTTATTCTCGACAATGAAACCCTGGCCCGACGTCAAAGTCTCGACCTGGCTGGTCCCTCCTCCTGCTGCCGATGACGGCGCTCCGAACTGGCATTTGCGAGTTCATAAGATCGAGACGGGCAGGGATCTAATGAGCGCCGAGGGCGGCTTCGCGATCAAAGGGACGAATTCGCGCAACGGCCGGGTCCTGACGCCTCTCCAATCAAATCAAACCGAAGAACGTCAGCAAGAAGAAGGAACCCTCTCAACCCCTACCTCGGCCGCGATCGTTTCCCGCGCCGGAGTCTCGGGCGTTCTGGACTTGTCTCCCTCCTCGTCGTCCGGGGCGAAGAGGGCGGGGGGTGTCCTTCACCCGGAAGCTAACAGTAATCTCATTGAAGCTAGGACGCTGGTGCCGGTTTTGCAGGGGGATTTGAAGGCTGGGGAGACGAGGTGGTTTGTTGCGGGGGTCTTTGGGGTGCCGGCGGCGGCGGTGGCTGCTGCTGGGGGTGGGGGTGGTGGTGGGGAGTGGAGG
>Ga0265797_10000350_pt1 | contig 84251 bp, 65 predicted proteins | sample P2T30metagenome_FD_192433 | JGI IMG/M metagenome (GOLD analysis project Ga0265797, IMG submission 192433) | Plant litter microbial communities from East Loma Ridge, Irvine, California - P2 T30 | ecosystem: Environmental > Terrestrial > Plant litter > Unclassified | place: USA: California... | reverse complement strand
GCGATGTCCAGGTGTGCCCAGGTGTACTTGCGGGTGAAGTTCTCCAGGAAGCACGCCGCGGTGATCGACGCGGCGCCCGGGGTGCCGATATTGGCCAGGTCGGCGAAGTTCGACTTGAGCTGGTCGTTGTAGATCTCGCCCAGCGGGAAGCGCCAGGCGACGTCGCCTGCCTGCTTGCCGGCGTCGAGCAGTTCGGCGGCCAGCGCGTCGTGGGCGGCGTCGTCACGGGTGAACAGGCCGCTGGTGTGGTGGCCCAGGGCGACGATGCAGGCGCCGGTCAGGGTGGCGATGTCGACCACGGCCGCCGGCTTGAAGCGTTCGGCGTACGACAGCGCGTCGCACAGGACCAGGCGGCCTTCGGCGTCGGTATTCAGGATCTCGACGGTCAGGCCGTTCATGGTGGTGACGATGTCGCCCGGCTTGCTGGCGCGGCCCGACGGCATGTTCTCGCAGGCAGCCACGATGCCGATCACGTTCAGCTTCAGGCCCATCTCGCCGATGGCGCGGAACGTGCCCAGCACCGAGCCGGCGCCGCACATATCGTATTTCATCTCGTCCATGCCAGGACCGGCTTTCAGCGAAATGCCGCCAGTGTCGAAGGTGATGCCCTTGCCGACCAGTACCACCGGCGCGTCCTTCGACTTGCCGCCGTTGTGCTTCAGGACGATGAACTTCGGCGCTTCGTCGCTGCCCTTGGCCACCGACAGGAAGCTGCCCATCTTGAGTGCTTCGAGCTGCTTGCGCTCCAGCACTTCGATCTCGAAACCATAGTCCTCGGCCAGCTTGCGCGCGGTCGTGGCCAGGAAGGTCGGGGTGCAGACGTTCGGCGACAGGTTGCCCAGTTCCTTCGTCAGGTTCATGCCGTTGGCAATCGCCGCGGCCTGCGCCAGCGCGGCCTTGTCGACGCCGGTGGCTGGCGCCGCGACGGTGATCTTGCGCACGCCGGCCAGTGCCGGATCTTTCTTGCTCTTCTGGCCGTCGGTGCGGAATTCGGCGTCGCTGGCGCCGATCACCAGCGCCTGCAGCGCCCAGGCCGCGTCGCGCTCTTTCACGCTCTCGAGCGGGAATGCGATAATGGCGTCGGTGCTGCCCAGGGTGGCGAACACTTTCAGCGAAGCGCTCACGCCGCTGGCGAAGCTTTTCTCGGTAATGACGTTGTCGTCGGCGCCGAAGCCGACCAGCAGCACGCGCGCGGCGGCGATGCCGGCTACGCCGCGCAGCAGCAGGGTCGAACCGGCCTTGCCGCTGATGTCGCCCGACTTGATCGCCGCACTGATCTCGCCGTTCACGTCCAGTGCCTTGGCTGCAGCCGACAGTTTCTTGTTCTCGAACACCGCCACTGCCAGGCAGCCGGTTTTCGCAGCAGCCAGGGTGTTTTTTGTGTCGTATGCTTTTATGCTAAAGTCCATTTGGTTCTCCGATGTGTTTGCGCGGCGGACTGCCTAATCTGCAATTATAACTACTCTATTGAATGATCTTCCGACGTTCCCTGCAACGTGAGCTGGCCAGCTCCGCCGGCGCGACTTTCACGGTGCTGTTTTCCATCCTCGTCACCTGGACCCTGATCGCCATCCTCGGCCGGGCCGCGGGCGGCAAGGTGGCGTCCAGCGACGTGCTGGCGCTGATCGTGTTCCGCAGCGCCGAGCTGCTGCCCATCATCCTCATCCTCACCTGCTTCATCGCGGTGGTGGCCACCGTCACGCGCAGCTACCGCGATTCCGAAATGGTCGTGTGGTTCGCGTCCGGCCAGTCGCTGCTGGCCTGGATCCGTCCGGTGCTCACGCTCGGCCTGCCGATGGTGGCGCTGGTCGCCGTGCTGTCGCTCGGGGTCACGCCGTGGGCCAAGATGCGCAGCGCCGAATTCGTCGAGCGCTTCCAGAAACGCGAAGACCTGCAGCGCGTGGCGCCGGGCCAGTTCCGCGAATCGAGTTCGAGCGACCGCGTGTTCTTCGTCGAGCGCAGCACCGAAGGCGCGACCGTGGTGCAGAACGTGTTCGTGGGCGGCGTCGATGGCGACAACCACTCGGTGGTGGTGGCCAAGGAAGGCGTGATCGAATCGGACGGCAAGGGGGGCCAGTTCCTGGTGCTGAGCAACGGGCGCCGTTACGAGGGCGTGCCGGGCCAGGCCGATTTCCAGACCATGGAGTTCGAGCGCTACAGCATGCGGGTGGCGACCCAGGTGCCGGTGCTGGGCGCCGACGTGCCGGTCAATGCCCTGTCGACGTCGGCCCTGCTGGTGGCGCCGAACCGCTTCACCGACGCCGAACTGCTGGCGCGCATCGCCGCGCCGATTACCTGCCTGGTCCTGATGCTCCTGGCCATTCCGCTGGGCTTCGTCAATCCGCGCGCCGGGTCGTCGGCCAACATGATCCTGGCGCTGCTGATCTTCTTCACCTATAACAACCTGGCGCGCCTGTCCGAGGCCAGCGTCAAGCAGGGCAAGGTGGCCTTCGCCATGGGCTGGTGGCCCCTGCACCTGGGCGCGCTGCTGGTGGTGCTGGCGCTGTTCGCCTGGCGCCTGAACGTGAACCACCGTTATCACCCGCTGGTCATGCTGAGCGCCTTCAAGCGGCGCCGCGTGGTCAATGCCACGCCAGTCACGCCGGCCGCGCAGCGTGAAGAGGCCAAGACCAAATGAAGATCCTCGAGCGTTATTTCCTCATCAATATCTGCCAGGCGGTCGCCTTCGTGCTGATCGCCTTCCTGGCCCTGGTCGCGTTCATGGACCTGACCAGCATCCTGCCGAATGTCGGCAAGAACGACTTCGGCATGCAGCATGCCTTCCTGTACGTGCTGCTGCTGGTGCCGGGCAATGTGTACCAGGTGATGCCGGTGGCGGCGCTGATCGGCACCATCTATACGATGGCGCAGTTCGCCTCCAGCTCGGAATTCACCATCATGCGCGCCTCGTCGATGTCGACCCGCCAGGCCGCCTGGATCCTGTGCAAGATCGGTGCGCTGTTCGTGATCGTCGCCTTCCTGTTCGGCGAGCTGATCACGCCGCGCACGGCGCCGGTGGCCGAACGCATGCGCCTGACCGCCAAGGGCGGCTCGGTGTCCGGCGCCTTCCGCTCGGGCATGTGGACCAAGGACAGCGTGCACGAGAACGGCGTGCGCGGCAGTATCACCGGCTCGCGCTTCTTCAACGTGCGCAGCATCACGCCCGATGGCGAACTGGTCGACGTGCGGCTCTACGAGTTCGACAACAATATGCGGATGCGCGCGCTGGTCACGGCGGCGCGCGGCGTCTACGGCGGCAACAATACCTGGCGCCTGAGCGATGTCACCGAGACGATGTTCACCAACAGCCGCGTGCTGGGGGCGCCGGGCGCCCCGGTGCCGGAAGGCCAGACCATCCAGAGCACCTACGGCCAGGAAACGGCAGCCATCGCCACGCGCAAGCTGGCCAGCTACGTGCTCGCGTCCGAGATCACGCCCAAGATCCTGTCGGTGTCGAGCTCGGATCCCGAACGCATGTCGGCGGCCGAACTGGCCGTGTACACGCGCCACCTGGCCGAGAACCGTCAGGAAACCGAACGCTTCAAGGTCGCATTCTGGAAAAAGCTGATCGATCCGCTGTCGATTTTCGTGCTGATGGCGCTGGCGCTGCCGTTCGCCTACCTGCATACGCGCAGCGGCGGCGTCAGCCTCAAGATCTTCATCGGCATCATGATCGGGGTGAGTTTCCTGCTCATCAATTCGCTGTTCTCGCACCTGGGCGTGCTGACCATCCTGCCAGCCTTCCTGACGGCGGTGGCGCCGAGTTTACTGTTCCTGCTCATGGCGCTCGGTGCGCTGTGGTGGGTCGAAAGGCACTAGTGGAACGTGGACTGATCCTGTTTGCCCACGGCGCGCGCGCCGCGACCTGGGCCGCGCCCTTCGAGCGCCTGCGCGATGCCAGCCGTGCCCGCCTGCCGGATTGCACGGTCGAACTGGCTTTTTTGGAACTGATGACGCCGAACCTGCCGGACACGGTGGCTGCCATGGTGGCGCGCGGCGTGGTCGAGGTGACCGTGGTGCCGGTGTTCCTGGGGCAGGGCGGCCATCTGCTGCGCGATTTGCCGGCGCTGGCGGAAACGGTCCGCGCCGCCCATCCGGGACTGCGGCTGACGATCGTCGGTCCGATCGGCGAAGATCCGGGCGTGCAGCGCGCCATGGCCGATTACTGCGTCGACTCCCTGGCATTGCCGAAATATTAAATTTGCCGTAAGCGCCATCACTGCTAATTTTCTATCAATAAGCGTGAGAATCTGCCAATTTTATGTTGTTCTGGCGCAAAATTACCTCTCAAAATTTCAATTTCTTCATTTCAACTTGAGTTGTTGTGATGCATGATTGGTGCTGATGCCCTGCCGTCCTGGTGGGGCTTCTTCAGGACACCATCCCCATGTATACCGAGATCGATTACGCGCCGGTCGGCATCGTCGACGACCGCGACACGCTGCTCACGAGCCTGCGCAATGGCGACGTCGCCGCGACCCTGAGCGCGATCGACACCGGCCCGCTCACCGGCGGACGCTGGTTCATCGACGCGCAGTCGCATCCCGGCCTGTTCCGGGTCGAGTACAACCCCGCCGTCGACACCTCGGCGCGCCTGGTCGTGGCCAATGCGGCGCTGCTCGAAGACGGCATGCCCACCACCGTGACGGTGCATTACTACGACCGTAACCAGATCGATTCGCGCGGCAACCCGCTGGCGGGCCGCGGCATCGCCGAGACCCTGGTGTACGAGGTGCACGCCGGTGCGACGAAGGACCTGGCCGGGTTCGGGGGCGAGTTCGCGCTGGGCGCCGCCAGCGTCGCGGCCAACCCGGCCATGGCCACGCTGGCGGACGGCAGCTTCATCACGGTGTGGCAGGCCGGCAGCGTCGATGGCGGCCAGGTATGGGGCCAGGTGCGCGACGCCAGCGGCGCGGCGCGCGGCGCGGCCTTCTCCGTCAGCGCCATCGACGGCGCGGCCGAGGGTGCGCCCACGGTCGCGGCGCTGGGCAACGGCGGCTTCGTGGTCGCCTATACGGTGCAGGACGATGGCGGCGCCCGCATCGGCTACCGCATCGTCGACGCCAATGGCAACGCCGGTCCACAGCGCCTGGCCGATGCCGGCGCCGCCTTCGACACCGCCATGCCCGACATCGCGGTGCTCGGGGACGGGTCGTTCGCGCTGGCGTGGCGCGCCGACGGCGCGGTCGCGGTGCGCCAGTTCGGCGCCGACGGCGTCGCCGGCGGCGCGCTGCAGACATTCGATGCAATGGGCTCGGCCTACAGCCCGAACATCGTCGCCCACGGCAACGGGTTCGCCGTGGCCTGGGGCGAGATCAATGACGGCAATGTGTACATGGCGCGCAGCGGCGGCCAGGCCACGGCGGTCAGCACCGACGGCCTGGCGGCCAGCATCAGCACCGCCGCACCGCTGCCGGGTGTCACGGCGCTGGCCGACGGCGGCTTCGTGGTCGCCTGGGACAGCTACTACAACGCACCGATGGGCTTTGCCCTCAGCGACATCTTCTTCCAGCGCTACGACGCCGCCGGCCGTCCGGTGGGGGGCATGACCCAGGCCAATGTCGACAGCGGCCCGGGACGCTTCGACGCGTCGGTCACGGCGCTGAGCGACGGCGGCTTCGTGGTGGCCTGGCAGTCGGGCGACCATGACGGCAACGGCATCTATGGCCGCCGCTTCGATGCGGGCGGCAACCCGGTCGATGCGCGTGAGTTCGCGATCAGCGAACTGCGCCAGGGCGACCAGAGCAATCCGGTGCTGAGCGCACTGGCCGACGGCGGCTTCGCCACCGCCTGGGTCGACGTCCAGGCCGACGGCGTGGCGCAGGTCGAGGCGCGCGTGCTGGCGGGGGAGAGCGTGATGCTGCCGGACCTGGTGGTGGTGCCGACGCCTGCACCCGTGCCTGAACCTGCACCCGTGCCTGCACCTGCACCCGTGCCGGCACCGGCTCCCGCGCCGGCGCCGAAGCCGGTTCCTGCGCCGGCTCCTGCACCAGCACCGGTTCCTGTCCCGAGTCCTGCGCCGGCCCCGACCACGCCTGGCACTGGCGTCGGCGGCGGCAATGCGACGCTCCCGGCGGTCAAGGGTTCGACCGGCGCTGATGTCTTCAAGTCGGGCGTCGGCAGCCAGGCCTTCGATGGTGGAGGCGGCATGGATACGATCAGCTACGATGGACTGAGAAGCAGCTTCAAGATCACCATCGACAGCAGCGGCGCCACGGTCAGCGACCTGAAAGGCAATGCCGGTACCGATGCGTTGCTGAACATCGAACGGCTGGCATTCCAGGATAAATCGGTGGCGCTGGATATCGACGGCGCCGCCGGCCAGGCCTACCGCCTGTACACCGCGGCGCTGGACCGCGCGCCGGATGCGAAAGGCCTGGGATTCTGGATCAATGCGCTCGACCAGGGACATGGACTGGAAAGCGTGGCGGCAGGCTTTACCGGCAGTGCCGAATTCGCCAGGCTGTACGGTGCGCAGACGACGAACGAACAGTTCGTGAACCTGCTGTACCAGAACACGCTGCATCGCGCCCCGGATGCCGAGGGCAAGGCGTTCTGGATCGGCGCCATCGAGGAGTATCACGCATCGCGCGAGCATCTGCTGGTGCAATTCAGCGAAAGTCCCGAAAACCAGGCGCAGGTGATCGGCGCGATCCAGCACGGGATCGATTTCCTGCCGTGGATCTGACCAGCCGCCGAACCAGGATGGGCGGACGGCCTTGCCGACAGTGGCGTAGACGGCTCTGCCGTGAATGGGTTGGCCGGCTCTGCCGTCCGTGGGATGGATGGCTCTGCCCTTAGTAGGGTGGGCGGCTTTGCCGTCCGTGGGGCTGACGGCCTTGCCGTCCGTGGGGTGGACGGCTCTGCCGTCCACGCGTCCAGCCAGCGCAAGAATAGCCGACAAATCAGCCCGCGCCCGTCGAACGCGTGGACAGGAAACCTGTCCACCCCACGAGATTTTCAAGCCAGTTCAATCAGCGGGTCTCACGCAGGATTGGCCTCGGCGGCCCCGCGGCTGGCCACCGACGCGTTCGATCGGCACATGCACATCGCCGACCACCGTTTCAAACCGCAGCCGGCATCGCGACGATGCGCGCCCTGGTTGAACGCGTTGACGGGAGACCCGTCAACCCTACCTGGCCGGAGCGGGCCATGCGCCGAATGCGCTTCCAGGATGCACACCCGTAGGGTTGGCGGCCATGCCGCCAACGCGGTGATCGTTACCGGCTCCGGTGTCGTGACGAGATGTGCACGCGTGCGTTGAGCGCGTCGGCGGCTAAGCGCGTTGCAGGCGACGCGTTCAATCGGGCTGATGCTCCCGCCGCGCCAGCGCTTCGCCCATCATCACCAGCACCGGACCATGACCGGGTTCGAGCCCGCGCGCCAGGTCCGTGAGCGTCAGGCGCAGGATGCGTTCATCGGCGCGGCTGCAGTTCTCGACCACCACCACCGGCAGGTCGGCGCGCCGGCCTTCGGCCAGCAGGCGTTCGGCAGTGGCGGCAGCTTCCCGTCCGCCCATGTACTGCACCAGCGTGTCGGTTTCGGGCAGTGCCGGATGATCGGGTTCGTCGGGCGCCGTGCTCGATGTGAAAAAGGCGACGCTGCGCGCCAGCCCGCGTCGGGTCAAGGGCTGCTTGGTCGCCGCCGCCGCCGCCACCGCGGTGGTGATGCCGGGGACGACTTCCACTTCGATGCCCTCGGCTTCGAGTGCGCGCAATTCTTCGTCGGCGCGCCCGAACAGCATCGGGTCGCCGCCCTTCAGGCGCACGACCAGCTTGTATTCGCGCGCGCAGTCGACCAGCTGCTCGTTGATATGCTGCTGCGCCATGGAGCGCTGGCCGGAGCGCTTGCCGACCGAAATCAGGTGCGCCTGCGTGCACAGGGCCAGCATCTCGGGCGTGACCAGCGCGTCATACAGCACCACGTCGGCCTCGGCCAGCAGGCGCGCACCGCGCACGGTGATGAGATCGGCCGCGCCGGGTCCGGCGCCCACCAGATAGACTTTGCCCAACGCCGCCATACGACCTTTCCTGTGTTACCCGTCGATCCGGATCATACCTGCTGCGACGGTCTGGTGGGTGACTTCGTCGATCAGGATGAAGGCGCCGGTCGCGCGGATGGCGGCATACGCGTCGGCGGCCAGCGCCTGCTGCACGGTGATCTGCACGCGCGCGATGTCGTTGAGCTTGAGGCTCTGCGCGGCATCGGCCGGGTGGCGCTGCTGCGTGTTGACGTCCAGGACCGAGTCGATGCCCTTGATCCTGGCGGCGCTCTGGCGCGTGCCGTGCTTGATCCAGTACTTGCGGCGCAGGTCGAGCGGCTCGTCGGCCATCCAGCACAGGTCGGCCGTCAACCCCTTGAGCAGGGTCGCCGGCTGGCTGGCGCCGGCCAGCGTGTCGCCGCGCGAGACGTCGACGTATTCGTTCAGCACCAGCGTTACCGATTGCCCGGCCACGGCCGAGGCCAGCGAACCGTCGAAGGTGACGATGTCCTTGACCGTGGCTTCCTGGTTGGACGGCTGCACCAGCAAGCGGTCGCCCACCGCCACGCGGCCCGACTCGATGCGGCCCATGTAGCCGCGGAAGTCATTCGCCTCATGGCCGTTGTGGCGCGCCACCAGCTGCACCGGGAAACGGAATGGCGCCGCGTGCGATTCGTCGTAGACCGACAGCGATTCGAGCAGCGTGATCAGGGTGGGGCCTTCGTACCAGGCCATCTTGTCGGAACGCTCGACCACGTTGTCGCCGCTGAGTGCCGACAGCGGGATCGCGCTGATGTCCTTCAGGCCCAGCGACTGGGCAAACCGGGTGTATTCGGCCACGATGCGCTCGTACACGCCGCGGTCGTAGTCGACCAGGTCCATCTTGTTGACGGCCACGATCACGTGCTCGATCTGCAGCAGCCGGGCGATGGTCGAGTGGCGCTTGGTCTGGGTCAGCAGGTCGACGCTGCCGTCGTCGTTCAATGTGACTTTCGACACGTCGACCAGAATGATCACGGCGTCGGCGGTCGAGGCGCCGGTGACCATATTGCGGGTGTACTGCTCGTGACCCGGCGTGTCGGCGATGATGAACTTGCGCTTCGGCGTGGCGAAGTAACGGTACGCCACATCGATCGTGATGCCCTGTTCGCGCTCGGCTTCGAGGCCGTCGGTCAGCAGCGACAGATCGATGGTGTCGCCCACGGTGCGCTTGTGCTTGGCGCGCGAGACGGCGGCCAGCTGGTCGGCGAAGATGCCCTTGCTGTCGAACAGCAGGCGGCCGATCAGGGTGCTCTTGCCGTCGTCCACCGAGCCGGCGGTGATGAAGCGCAGCAGCGTCTGGCCGCCCGCTTCAGGCTTGTCGTCGAAATTGTCAGTGCGGGCGTTCATCAGAAGTATCCTGCTTTCTTGCGTTTTTCCATCGAGGCTTCGGAGGTCTGGTCGTCCATCCGGGTCGCGCCGCGTTCGGTGATGTCGGTAACCGCCGTCTCGGCGATGATGCCGTCGACCGTGTCCGCACTGGAGGCCACCGGGCAGGTGCACGAGATGTCGCCCACGGTCCGGAAGCGCACCGTGCGGGTCTCGACCGTCTCGCCTTCACGCGCCGGGGTCAGCGGGGTCAGCGGCACCAGCAGGCCATTGCGCGGGATCACTTCGCGCTGGTGCGCAAAATAGATCGGCGGCAGCGCCAGCTTTTCGCGGGCGATGTATTGCCACACGTCGAGCTCGGTCCAGTTGGAGATCGGAAACACGCGCATGTTCTCGCCCGGGTGCACGCGCGTGTTATACAGGTCCCACAGTTCGGGACGCTGGGCCTTCGGGTCCCACTGGCCGAACTCGTCGCGGAAGGAAAAGATGCGCTCTTTTGCGCGGGCTTTTTCCTCGTCGCGGCGGGCCCCGCCGATGCAGGCGTCGAAGCCGTGCTCGGCGATGGTTTCCAGCAGCGTGACCGCTTGGGCGGCATTGCGCGAATCCGTCGCCGGATTGCGCAGGCGCACGGTGCCGCGCTTGATCGAATCCTCGACGCTGCCGACGATCAGGCGCTCGCCAAGCTCAGCGGCGCGGGCGTCGCGGAAGGCGATCACTTCGTCGAAATTGTGGCCGGTGTCGATGTGCACCAGCGGGAACGGGAACTTGCCTGGGCGGAAAGCCTTCTCGGCCAGGCGCAGCAGCACGACCGAGTCCTTGCCGCCCGAGAACAGCAGGGCCGGGTTGCTGCATTCGGCCGCCACTTCGCGCAGGATGTGGATCGCTTCCGATTCCAGTGCGTCGAGGTGGGCGGCGTTCACGTCGTTCAGGGTGTCAGTTGTCATGGTCATGCCTGTTCTGGCGTGGCCTGGACGGCCACGGATTTGATACGAATGAGTTTGCCGTCCACCACGTGCAGGCCGCATTCCTTCGATTCCGGGTTTTCCCACCACCAGCGGCCGGCGCGCACGTCCTCGCCCGGCTGCACCGCACGGGTGCACGGTTCGCAGCCGATCGACGGGTAGCCGCGGTCGTGCAGCGGATTGGTCGGCACGCCGTTGGCGCGCAGGTACTCCCAGACGTTGTCCTCGCTCCAGTCGGTCAGCGGATTGAACTTCTGCATGCCGTGGGCGGCATCGTCTTCCTGCACGGCCAGTGCGGCGCGGGTGCTCGACTGGGCGCGGCGCTGGCCGGTGATCCAGGCCTGCTTGCCGGCCAGGGCGCGCCCCAGCGGCTCGACCTTGCGGATGCGGCAGCATTCCTTGCGCATGTCGACGCTGTCGTAGAAGGCGTTCAGGCCGTTCTGGCTGACGTAGCGCTCGACCGCCTCCGGCTGCGGGCGGAACAGGGCGATGTCGTAGTCGTAGCGCTGCTTGACGCGCTCGACCATCGACAGCGTCTCGGGATGCAGGCGGCCGGTCTCGAGCGAGAAGATCGCGATCGGCAATTTGTCCTGCAGAATCAGGTCGGTCAGCACCATGTCTTCGGCCGCCAGGCTGCTGGCGAACACGGCGGGCGAGAAATCGCGCGCAATACGGGCCAGGATCGCGCGGGTTTCTTCCACGCGATGGTGTAGATCGCTCATGCTGGGCTCCTAGATGCCGGCGCCGATGTCGCGGTGTTCTTGCGGCGTGTCGCGGGTGGCGCGGCGGAACAGCGGGATCGGATTGTCGACGCTTGCCTGGTAGGTTTCCGAGAAAACCGACAGGCCTTTGACCGCATCGTGGATGCTGCGATCCTGGCGGGTGGCGTAGGCGTCGAAGCCGCAGCGCGCCATCTGGAACAGTTGGTCGCGCAGCACGTCGCCGATCGCGCGCAGCTCGCCGGTCCAGCCAAGGCGGCGGCGCAGGTTGTAGGCGATCGAATAGCCGCGCCCGTCGGTGAATTTCGGGAAGTCGATGGCGATGACCTGGAAGCGCTGCAGGTCATCGCTGATCGACGCTGCCGACTCGTCCGGCGCCAGCCACACGCCCAGTGCGGTGCGTGCGGCCAGGGTGTCGCGCTGGGCCAGCCACACGGCCAGCGGCACGATGATCTTGCCGGCCGGGATTTCGACGGTCTCCGCGCTCTGGCCCTCGTCGAGCCTGAGTACGCTCCAGTCGTCATCGACCACCTCGCGACCCCTGATGATCTGTGGATGCGCATTAAGCATAATGGTCTTCTCCTGTCAGTTCGCCGGCCGGGATCGGCGTGGCATAGACATGTTCCTTGAACGGGGCCACGCCCAGGCGCTGCACGGTGTCGACGAAGCGCTCATCCTCGATGCGACAGCGCACATACACGTCGAGCAGGCGCCCGATGACTTCCGGCATCTGCACGGCCGAGAACGACGGGCCGATGATCTTGCCGATCGCCGACGCGTTGCCCTGGGCGCCGCCAAGCGAGACCTGGTACCACTCGCTGCCGTCCTTGTCGACGCCGAGGATGCCGATATTGCCGACGTGGTGGTGGCCGCAGGCATTGATGCAGCCCGAGATATTCAGTTCGATGTCGCCGATATCGTGCTGGAAATCCAGGTCGTCGAAACGCTCGGCAATGGCGGCGGCGATCGGGAGCGACTTGGCATTCGCCAGCGAACAATAATCGCCGCCAGGGCAGGCGATGATGTCGGTCAGCAGGCCGATGTTCGGGGTCGCCATGCCTTTCGACTTGGCCAGCTGCCACACTTCAAACAGTTGCGACTGCTCGACGTCGGCCAGCACCAGGTTCTGCTCGTGGGTCACGCGCACCTGGCCGAAGCTGAAGCGGTCGGCGAGTTCGGCCACGAAATCCATCTGCTCGGCGGTGGCGTCGCCCGGCGGCACGCCGGTTTTCTTGAGCGACAGCACCACGGCGGCGTAGCCCGGCACCTTGTGCGGCTTGACGTTGCGATTGATCCAGTTGGCGAACGCGCGGTTGTCCGGCTGGCTGGCCAGCACGTCGGTGTCCGGCAGCGTACGGTAGGCGTGCGGCTGGAACCATTTGGCGACGCGGTCGAATTCTTCCTGCGTCAGGGTCTCGGGACCATCCTTCAGGTCGGCCCATTCGGCTTCGACCTGGCGCGTGAATTCCTCGACGCCCAGGGCCTTGAGCAGGATCTTGATGCGGGCCTTGTACTTGTTGTCGCGGCGGCCATGCGTGTTATACACGCGCATCACCGCTTCGGTATAGGTCAGCAGGTGCTGCCATGGCAGGAAGTCGCGGATCACGCTGCCCAGGATCGGGGTGCGGCCCATGCCGCCGCCGGCCATGAACTTGAAGCCGACTTCACCGGCCTCGTTGTGGATCACGGTCAGGCCGATGTCGTGCACGGCGATGGCGGCGCGGTCTTCCAGGGCCCCATTGATCGCCACCTTGAACTTGCGCGGCAAGGCCAGGAATTCCGGGTGGAAGGTGCTCCATTGGCGCAGGATCTCGGCGAACGGGCGCGGATCGATGATTTCGTCGGCCGCGACGCCGGCGTATTCGTCGGTGGTGATGTTGCGGATGCAGTTGCCCGAGGTCTGGATCGCATGCATCTCGACCGAGGCCAGGTGGTCGAGGATGTCCGGGGTCTGCTCCAGCTCGATCCAGTTGTACTGGATGTTCTGGCGCGTGGTGAAGTGGCCGTAGCCGCGGTCGTACTTGCGCGCGATGTGCGCGAACATGCGCACCTGGGCGCTCGACAGCAGGCCGTAGGGCACCGCGACGCGCAGCATGTAGGCGTGGCGCTGCATGTACAGGCCGTTCTGCAGGCGCAGCGGGACGAATTCTTCTTCGAGCAGTTCGCCACTCAGGCGGCGCGCCACCTGGTCGCGGTACTGGGCGATCCGCTCGCGCACGATGAGATGGTCGTAATGGTCGTAACGGTACATTGGCTGTCTATCCGGTGAGGGCGAATGTTGTCCGCCCATTAAATGTATGGTCCGATGATACGGAGGCGGGCTTATATTCCAAACGACGGATAATTTATTTGCTTATATACGTAACCCGAATAAGCATCTTAAAATGTCGTTCGCAGTCAAATCCATAACAATATTTCCCTGATGAATCTCCACCAGCTGCGCTTCGTGCGCGAAGCCGTCCGCCAGAACTACAACCTGACCGACGCGGCGAAATCCCTGTTTACGTCCCAGCCGGGCGTGTCGAAGGCCATCATCGAGCTCGAGGAAGAGCTGGGCGTCGACATCTTCACCCGCCATGGCAAGCGTATCCGCGGGCTGACCGAGCCGGGACGGCTGGTGCTGGAGTCGGTCGAGCTGATCATGCAGGAAATCGACAGCCTGAAACGCATCGGCAAGGAATACGCGGCCCACGACAGCGGCAGCTTCACCATCGCCACCACCCACACCCAGGCCCGCTACATGCTGCCGAAGGTGGTGCAGGCCTTCATGCAGAAGTACCCGAAGGTGCGCCTGTCGCTGCTGCAGGGCAACCCGAAGCAGATCGCCGACATGGTCAAGAACGACCAGGCCGACCTGGCCATCGCCACCGAAGCGATCGCCACCGTGGACAACCTGATCACGCTGCCGGCCTACCAGTGGGAACACGTGGTGGTGATGCCGCCCGAACACCCGCTGCTCAAGTCGCGCGCCGTCTCGCTCGAAGAGATCGCTTCGTACCCGCTGATCACGTATGATGCGGCCTTTGCCGGACGCAGCAAGATCGACCACGCCTTCGGCCTGCGCTCGCTGAAGCCGGACGTGCTGCTGGAAGCCATCGACGCCGATGTGATCAAGACCTATGTCGAACTGGGCATGGGCATCGGCATCATCGCCGGCATGGCCTTCGACCCCGAGCGCGACCGCAACCTGCGCGCGATCCCGGTCGGCCACCTGTTCGGCATGAACACGTCGCGGGTGGCGATCAAGCAGGGCGCCTACCTGCGCAGCTATATCTATACTTTCATCGAACTGCTGGCGCCGACGCTCAACCGCAAGATGGTCGAGTCGGCGATGCGCGGCGGCGAGAACTATGAACTCTGATGCATGAACTTTGATGCATGAACTCTGAAGCACAAGGAAACAAGATGGACAACAATCCCGTCGTCGGCTACTTCGACCGCATCGCCTTCCAGTACGACAACCGAACCGCCGACTATTCCGAAGAGCAGCTCGAAGACCTGGACGAAGCACGCGAGCAGCTGGGCACGCTGCTGGCGGGCCATCGCGTGCTCGAACTGGGTTGCGGCACCGGGGCCTGGACCGAGGTGCTGGCCGAGACCGCCGAGTCGGTGCTGGCGATCGACGCCAGCGCGGCCATGCTGGAGCAGGCGCGCGAGCACGGCGAAGAGCTGGACAATGTCGAATACCGCCAGTGCGATGTGCTGGATCTGCCGGACGACCTGGCCGGTGACGGCAAAAAGTTCACGGCGGTGTTCATGGCCGGCCTGTGGGCGCACCTGACGCGCGACCAGCAGGATGTGCTGCTGGCGAGCCTGAAGAAGCGCCTGGGCAAGGACGTGCTGCTGGTGATCTTCGACGACGATTACGTGGAAGGCGAGAGCGCCACCATCGCCCGCACCGATTTGCAGGGCAATACCTACGAATTCCTGCTCGATGCCGACGGCGAGCGCCACGAAGTACCGAAGAACTACCCGACCGACAGCGCGCTGCGCAAGCGCCTGGGCGCGGTGGGGCGCGAGATCAAGGTCGCGCGCTGGGAGTTCTACTGGGTACTCACCTGCCGGCTGAAGTAATGCATATCTGGGTCGACGCCGACGCCTGTCCCGCTGTCATCAAGGACATCCTGTTCCGGGTAGCCGAGCGCACGCAGCTCGAGGTCACGCTGGTCGCGAACCAGTTGATGCGCGTGCCCGGCTCGCGCTTCATCCGCGCGCTGCAGGTGCCGTCCGGGCCCGACGTGGCCGATGCCGAAATCGTCGAACGCGTGCAGCCGGGGGACATCGTCGTCACCGGCGACATCCCGCTGGCGGCGCAGGTGCTGGACAAGGGCGGCCTGCCGCTCAATCCGCGCGGCGACTGGTACACGAAGGACACCATTGCGCAGCAACTGACGATGCGTGCCTTCATGGACGAGCTGCGCGGCGCCGGCGTCGATACCGGCGGGCCGGCCGCATTCAGCCAGGCCGACCGGCAGCACTTCGCCAATGCGCTCGACCGGGAACTGGCGCGCCGCAGGGTGCCCGGCAAGCCGTGACCCCGGCAAGTATTTCCAGGGTGTAAGCGCCAAAATTTTTGGCCTTGTCATCCGCGCTTTGGTCACCACCATGATTACATCCTTACATCACTTTGTTCAATCTGGAGGTAATCATGAAGAAACTCATCGTCCTGTTCACCGGTGTGATCATCGCAGCCGGCGCCGCCGCCCAGACCGACAAGACCGGTTCGAACGCACAGCAAGCCGCACAGGCGGATCGCCAGGCGCCCGTCAGCAGCGAGCGTGCCAAGCGGCCCAACACGGCAGCCGAGCCTCAGGAAAGCGCGAACTCGGTCGATCCCGACTTCCAGGGCAGCAGCGGCCAGCACACCACCTCGTCCGGCATGGGCCAGCCGAAGAAGGACACCACGCGACCCACGAAGGCGGACAAGACCGGCGCTGACGTGCAGGACATCGAAGACAAGACCAAGAAGCAATAATCTGCAGCCGTGCATTCTGGCCGGCGCGGCTGCGCTGGCCGATTGCGGGCGCCATCCTGCCGGTTCTTGACAGGCGTGGGAGCATGGGGCCACCATTCATCAAATGGAGGAAACATGACCACGCTGTCACTGATGCTCACAGTCCTGTCGTTCGTCACGTTCTGGCTCGTCATTCCAATGTTCGTGCTGCTGCCATTGGCAGTGTTCTTCGCCTGTAAAGCGTATCGTGTACGCCATCGACGCAATGCCGGCGCCAGCCGTTTGCAGAAGTTGCAGTGGTCCGTGCCGATCCTGATCCCGATCGCCGCTTTCGTGCTGCAGATGGTCATCCTCAACACCGGTTACAACGCCTGACAGCGCCCCCCGTTCTTCTTCCTTCCTCTACTGTCTGCATCGCGTGCCTGGCCTCGCTCCAGTGCATCAAATAAATACGCAATATTTATATAAGCGCTTATGTAAATAGTGCTACCATCCTGTTATGAAACCGGGACTGGGCACGCAATTGCGACACCTGATCGAACTGCTCGACGGCGCGGTCGAGCAGTCCTACGTCGACGCGGGGCTGGACTACCGACCGCGCTATACGCCGGTAATGCGGGTGCTGGCCGAGCAGCCGAGCGCGACGATCGGCGAGTTGGCCGCGCTGGGAGGCCTTACCCAGCCAGCTGCTACGCAGACCGTGGCCCTGATGGCGAAAAAGGGCCTGGTGACGGTGAGTGCTGGTGGTGAAGACGGCAGGCAGCGCGTGGTGCGTCTCGGCGCCGCCGGCGCCGCGTTGCTGCCCAGGCTGAGCGTGTGCTGGCAGGCGACCAGATCCGCAGCCGACAGCCTCGACGCGGAACTGACGTTTCCCTTGTCCGCTTGTCTCGACCAGGCGATCGCGGTCCTCGAGAAGCGTTCTTTCGGGGCGCGCATCCGCGACGCCAACGCAGGAAGCACGCATGGCAACAGAGCGCCCGCGGCTGTCCACGCCGACGAGAGCGCCACAATGCCTGACGATCGATCCACCTGATCCGGCCATGCCTGCCCAAACCGATCCGATGACGCCGGCAGCACGGCACCTCGCACAATTTTTTCACACGCGTTTCAACCGCTGGGTAGTACAACCTGGAGACGGCTATGTCAGACAAGAAGAAGTGCATTGCAGGCGTCGTACTGGGAATCCTGTTGTCGGTTAACGCTTTCGCGGGAGAGGCGGCGTCGTTGACGGCGTCCGATCGCACGGCGATCGTGCAGGCACTGGTGACGAAATTGAACGCGAACTATATCGACCCCCCGGTGGCCGACCGCGTTGGCCGGGCGATCAGCGCGAAACATGCCGAGGGAGGTTATGCGTCGGCTGCCAGCGCGCAGGCGTTCAGCAAGGCGCTGGCGACGGACTTGCGAGAATTCAGCGGCGACCAGCATTTCGGCGCCTCGGTCAGTGAAAGTTTTCGTGAGAGAAGCAGCGCCGATGAAGTGCCGACGCTTGCCAGGATGGAAGAGGTGCGCGACTGGACCATGCGCCGTGGCTATGGCATCGAGAAGATCGAACGCCTTCCCGGCAACGTCGGCTACATCGACCTGCACGGTTTCGGCGCCACCGAATTTGCCGGTCCGGCCTACACGGCGGCAATCGGACTCCTGGCGGGAACCGATGCGCTGATCCTCGACCTGCGCCGCAACGGCGGCGGCAGTCCGGCCAGCGTCGCTTACCTGATGAGCCATTTCTTCCCGCTCGGCGACAGGCGTCACTTGCTCGACATGTACAATCGCCCCGCGAACACGACGACGCAGTTCTGGACGGTGCCGACCGTGGCGCTGCGTTACGACAAGCCGGTTTACGTGCTGACGTCGGCCCGCACGTTTTCCGGCGGCGAGCATTGCGCCTATGACTTCCAGGCGCAGAAGCGCGGCACGCTGGTCGGCGAAACGACCGGCGGCGGCTCCAATCCCGTCGACTGGTTCAGCGCGGGGCACGGCATCGTGGTCGCGATCCCGACCGCGCGTGCGACCAATCCCGTCACCAGAACCAACTGGGAGCACGTCGGCGTGAAACCGGACATTGCCGTACCCGCGGCGCAGGCGCTGCAAACGGCGCACGTCGCCATCCTGCGCAACCTGGTCTCGTCCGCGAAAGATGACAAGGAGCGCACGACGTTGCAGGGCGTGCTCGCGATGGCGGAAAAAGGCGAAGTGGAAAGGCCGATGTACACGCCCCGTGGCGAGCCTTGAGTGAACCCGCGCGGACGCCTGATGGGCAGAACGAGGCGGACTAAGGCTCGCGTAACAACCTGAACTGCTGCGCCTGCCTGTGATACCCCGCCACCGATTGCTTGATATACCGCGTCAATGCATCCCCGGTCAGCGAAAACGGATACAGGCCGGCCTGTTCGCGCTGTTGCGCGAACCCCGGCCGGTTTTCCATCTCGGCAAACGCCGCCACCCAGCGCCGGTAATCGGCCTCGCGCACATCCGGACCCATCCACACGCCGCGGATCACCGGCCACACCACGTCATACCCCTGTTCGCGCGCGGTCGGCACGTCCGCCAGCCGGCCCGGCAGGCGCCGTTCGGAAAACACCGCCAGTACCCGCACCTTGCCGCCGCCGGTATTCAATAGCGCCTCGGAGGTGTCGCCCGACACCGCCTGCACATGGCTGGCCTGCAGTGCGATGAACTGTTCGCCGCCGCCTTCCAGCGCGACGAAGCGCATCTTGCGCGGGTCGACACCGGCCATGCGCGCCAGCAGCGCCATCTTGATCCAGTCCTGGCTGCCGACCGTGCCCGACATGCCGATCAGGACCCGGCGCGGATCGCGCTTGAGTGCGCGCAGCAAATCGTCCAGGTTGCGGTAGGGCGAGTCGGCGCGCACCGCGACCATGCCGTAGTCGGCGCCGAAGGCGGCCACCCAGCGCACATCGTCGGCATCGGCCTTGCCGAACTTGCCCAGCGCAAGGTTGAGCACCGATCCGCCCGAGAAGGTCACCAGCGTGTTGGCGTCGGCGCGTCGCTGCGACACGATCGTGTGCCAGGCCACTGCGCCGACGCCGCCCGGCAGGTAGCTCAGCTTCAGTTCGGGCATGCCGGGACCGTCGTGCAGGGCTTTCTGGGCCAGCTTGCAAGTGACATCCATTGCGCCGCCGGGCTTCGACGGGATCAGGCATTCGGCGTCGAGGGGCAGGGCGGCGCCGGCCGGCAGGCAGGCCAGTGCAAGGGCGAACGACGACAGGGAACGCAGGAGCTTCATGCCGCCCATGATAGCGCCCCGCCGTCTGCTGCGCCGGCCATGGTCAAAAACGGTGCTGGATGCCGGCGGTGAGGCCGCTCTGGGTCGAACCGAAGCCCGGATCGTCGCGCGACAGTCCCACCAGCTGGCCGTGGTCGGCGCGCGCATGTGCCCCCGACAGGTACAGCACCGTGCGCGGCGACAGTGCATACATGGCGCGCAGCACCAGCATGGTCGGGTTGGCATCCTGCTGCGCCGGCAGTTTGCGGGTGTCGATGTGGTAGACCGCGCCGGTCAGGGTCCAGGCGTCGATCTCGCGGATTACGCCGGCCCAGTACGTGTTCGCGCGCTGGGCGACGCCCTGGCCGGGCTGGCGCTCGTAGCCGCGCATGCCGGCGATGGTGCGCCAGTCGCCCGCTTCATGGCTGGCCGCCAGGTGGTAGGCTCTGGTTGCGTCGCGCCCCAGGCCGGCCGTGGGCGCATTGCCATTGACGCGTTCCCAGGTCGCCATCAGGCCGATGCCGCCGCCGAACCAGGAGCCGCCCAGCGCGACCTTGCGCCCGTCCGCGGAGCCGCTTTCGCGTTCGCCCAGGCCCAGCGTGGCGCCATAGGTGAATCCGCCGCTTTTACCCGTGTACTTGACCAGGTTGTCGAACTGGGTCGTCATGCCATACTTCGACGGGCCGGTGGCGCTGCCGCCGGTGGCCCACGAATAATTGGGCGCGAAGCCGAGCGGATCGAACTTGATCACCGTTTCATAGGTGGTCGTGAACGAGCGCCCGATCACGATGCGGCCCAGCCTGCCGTCCAGGCCCACGTAGGCCTGGCGCTTGAAGATGGCGCCGTCGCTTTCGCCGGTGTCCATCAGGATGCCGCCTTCGAGGTTCCAGACGGCCTTCAGGCCGCCGCCCAGCTCTTCGCTGCCGCGCAGGCCCCAGCGCGAGGTGTTCTTGCCGCCCGACACCACCTTGACCAGGCTGCCGCCGTCATCCCTGGCATGGTTGACGTATTCGACGCCGGCGTCGATCAGGCCGTAGAACTGGGTGGTGGTCTGCGCCTGGACCGACGCGAAAGGGGAAAGCGCTGCCAGGACGGCGAGCGCGCGTGCCGAATGCTTCATATTGTCTCCGATGCTTGTTATGACTTGCTTGTTTGGCTGGACTATAGGCGTGCGCGGCTTTCAGTTCGCTTTCAACCATTGCCTGGCCTGGTGGCATGCCCGTATCGCAAGGGATGCATTTGCGCTTACACTGGCGCGATGAGAATCCTGCTTGTCGAAGACCACGTCGAACTGTCCCACTGGGTCGCCAAGGCCCTGCGTGACGCCAACCTGACCGTCGAATGCGCCGCCACCGGCGCCGATGCCGACGCGCTGCTGCATACCCAGGACTATGCGCTGGTGATCCTGGACCTGACCCTGCCGCGCATGGACGGGCTGGACGTGCTGCGCCGCCTGCGCGCGCGCGGTGGCGCCCGCGGCGGCACGCCGGTGCTGATCCTGACTGCGCGCGGCGGCCTGGAAGACCGGGTGCAGGGCCTGAACCTGGGCGCCGACGACTACCTGCCCAAGCCGTTCGAGCTGGCCGAACTCGAAGCGCGCGTGAAAGCGCTGCTGCGCCGCCGCGGCGGCAACGAAACCCTGGTGCACCGCTGCGGCCAGCTGGCCTTCGACACCGTCTCGCGCATGTTCTCGTACTGCGGCGAGCCACTGGCGCTGACCCCGCGCGAGCACGCGGTGCTCGAGGCCCTGATCGCGCGGCCCGGGCGCGCCATGTCGAAAGAGAAGCTGTTCCACGAAGTGTTCGCGCTCGACGACGACGCCGGCGTCGACGCCATCGAACTGTACATCCACCGCATCCGCAAGAAGCTCGAGCGCCATCCGGACGGCGGCGCGGCGATCGTCACGCTGCGCGGGATCGGCTACCTGCTGCAGGAACGCACCGACTGACCATGCCATTGCGCGCGCTTCGCCACCGCCTGCGCTCGTCCATCGACGGCACCCGTCCGCTGGGCAGCCTGCGCCAGCAGCTGCTGCGCTGGCTGATCCTGCCGCTGGTGGGCCTGGTCGCGCTCAACGCCTGGTCGCTGTACCACGACGCGCTGGACGCGGCCGACGTGGCCTACGACCGTTCGCTGCTGTCGTCCACGCGCGCACTGGCCGAGCGCGTGACGGTCAGGGATGGCAAGGTGGTAGCCAACGTGCCCTACGTGGCGCTGGACAGCTTCGAGACCGACACGCTCGGCCGCATCTACTACAAGGTCACCGGCCTGGAGGGGGAAACCGTGTCCGGCTACGACGATCTGCCGGCGGTGCCGGCGAACGTACCGCGCAGCGATCTGTATCCGGCGCTGGTGCGCTTCTACCACGCCGACTACAACGGCGAGCCGGTGCGCATCGCGGCGCTGCTGCAGCCGGTCTACGACGACACGATGCGCGGCATCGCCCTGATCCAGGTGGGCGAGACGCTGGACGCGCGCCAGGCGCTGTCGCGGCGCATCCTGTTCAGCACATTGCTGCGCCAGGCCTTGCTGGTGCTGGCGGTGGCGACCCTGGTGTGGTTCGCGGTGCGCTTGGTGCTGCGGCCCCTGATGCGCCTGAAGCACGCGGTCGAGACGCGGCCCTTGTCCGACCTGTCCGACATCGACGGCGCCCTGGTGCACAAGGAGGTGCGCCCGCTGGTGGCGGCGATGAACGGCGCCATGGCGCGCATGCAGGGTCTGGTGGCCAGCCAGCGCCGCTTCATCGCCGACGCCTCGCACCAGTTGCGCACCCCGCTGGCGGTGCTCAAGACCCAGGCCGAACTGGCGCTGCGCGAGAACGACCCGCAAGCGATGCGCGCGATCGTGCAGTCGATCGCCGGCACCACCGATGCGGCCATCCACCTGGCCAACCGCCTGCTCACGCTGGCGCGCATCGAGCACGGCAACGGCAATGCGCAGATGGCGTCCGTATCGCTGGCCGGGGTGGCCGGCCAGGTCGGGCTGGAGCTGGCCGTGCCGGCGGTGGCCAAGCACATCGATCTGGCGCTCGAAGCCGAAGAGGGGGCCGACACCACCGTGGATGGCCAGGAACTGCTGCTGCACGAGCTGGTGTCGAACCTGGTCGACAACGCGATCCGCTACACGCCGCGCGGCGGCCATGTGCTGGTGCGGGTGGGCCGGCACGCCGGCAGCGTGCTGCTGGAAGTGGCCGACAGCGGTCCGGGCATCGGCGCGGACGATGCCGACAAGGTGTTCATGCCGTTCTACCGCGCCCAGGCCACGCTGGAAGCCAATCCCGGCGGCACCGGCCTGGGGCTGGCGATCGTGCGCGACATCGCCGGCATGCATGGCGCCACGCTGGCGCTGGGGACAGGCGCGGGTGGCCGGGGCTTGCGCGTGACCGTGACGTTCCCGGCGGGCACACGCAGTTTGGCGCCTGAAAGCTGATTGAAAGCTGCGCGCGCATATAGTTGGCACAAACAAAGCAGTACAACGATGCCAACATATGGAGACACCATGAACAATCCGGCCATCCCGCGCGCCATCCCGGCCGCATCCTTCCCCCTTCCTGTCGCCTTCCCCGCGCCCCGCGCGCAGGCCTGACCCGGCACGCTCGATCTTTCGTGCCGCGTGCGTCCGGGGCCTGCATGGCGCAGGCCCGGGCACACCGTCACGCGCTTCACGCAACAACAACGCGGGCATGCGGCCCGCAAGGAGACTGATGATGCTGACCGTGCTCGCCTACTCGATGGTGATCGTGTTCATGTTCCTGATCATGACCAAGCGCCTGCCGGCGCTGGTGGCGCTGATCGTGGTGCCGATCGCCTTCGGCCTGATCGGCGGCTTCGGTGCTGACCTGGGCCCGATGATGCTCGACGGAATCCGCCAGCTGGCGCCGACCGGCGTGATGCTGATGTTCGCGATCCTGTACTTCGGCGTGATGATCGACGCCGGCCTGTTCGACCCGGTGGTGCGCAAGATCCTGCAGCTGGTGCAGGGTGACCCGATGAAGATCGTGGTCGGCACCGCGGTGCTGGCGATGTGCATCTCGCTCGACGGCGACGGCGCCACCACCTACATGATCACCGTGTCGGCGATGCTGCCGCTGTACAAGCGCCTGGGCATGAACCGCCTGGTGCTGGCCTGCGTGATCATGCTGGCGGGCGGCGTGTTCAACATCCTGCCATGGGGCGGCCCGACCGCCCGCGCCGCCACCGCGCTGGGCGTGGACGTGAGCGACATCTTCGTGCCGATGATCCCGGCGATGATCGTGACCGCGCTGTGGGTGCTGTTCGTGGCCTATGTGCTGGGCATGCGTGAACGCAAGCGCATCGGCGTGGTCAGCCTGCCGGGCGAATCGAAGGCGTACGGCAAGCGCCAGGGCGCCGGCCTGCCGGCGTATGGCGAGCTGGCCCCGGCCGGCGCGATGGGCGGCAGCATGGCGGCCGGCGACGACGCTCCGGCGCGTGACGCCAGGGTGCTGGCCATGAGCGGCAACCGCCTTGAAGCGGCCGGCGTCGGCGGCGCCGCTGCACATGCAGGTGCCACCGTCTCCGGCGAGATCGGCGTGTCGTCGCCCGACACCGCGCGTCCGAAGCTGATCTGGGTGAACTTCGCGCTGACCGCGCTGCTGCTGGTGATGCTGGTACTGGGCGCGTTGCCGCTGCCGGTGCTGTTCATGATCTTCTTCGCGGTCGCCATCATGGTCAACTATCCGGGCCTGGAAGAGCAGAAGGAACGCATCGCCGCCCACGCACCGAACGTGCTGCCGGTGGTGTCGCTGATCTTCGCGGCCGGCATCTTCGTCGGCATCCTGCAGGGCACCAAGATGGTCGACGCGATCGCCTACAGCGTGATCGCCGCGGTGCCGGAATGGATGGGGCCGTACCTGGCCATCGTTACCGGCCTGCTGAGCATTCCGTTCACCTTCTTCATCTCGAACGACGCGTTCTACTTCGGCATCGTGCCGGTGCTGGCCAAGGCGGCCGAGGTGTACGGCATCAGCGCCGCCGAGATCGGCCGCGCATCGGTGATCGGGCAGCCGGTCCACCTGCTCAGCCCACTGGTGGCGTCGACCTACCTGCTGGTTGGCATGTGCAAGGTCGAGTTCGGCGACCATCAGCGCTTCACGCTGCTGTGGTCGATCACGGCGTCGATCGTGATGCTGGTGGCGGCGGTGATCTTCGGGGTGGTGCCCCTGATTGGCGGGAACTAGTCAGCGTATCCGATTTACACAACCGCATTTCTAGCGTGGCTTCAGAAGCTCAAGCTTGTGAAGCCACTCGTCAAAATGCGGACACTGCTCGCGCATCGGTGCAATACCGATTTCACAAGCGATGAGCGGTCCATGAAAAGTTTTCTGGTACTGCGGCATGTTCGAGAGAATTCGTTTGGATGGCGCGGTCGAGGGGCTGTCGTTGATGTCCTCGGGACTGTCGTATTTTTCGGCGCAGGCCTGAAACGCGCTCACAGCGGATGCATCGGCCGTCCATTCGCCAAATGCCGCGGGACTGACAAACAGCAGCGCCTCGAATTCGTGCACCATGAGATTTGGAATAAAGTTCGTTTGACCGATGTCTTGGGCCAACTGCATTTCCAGGAAGCTTGCCTTGTCGGCGCCGCTGCCGACAGTGGGATACTCAAGCGCTCCCTGACCAGGGAAATCACGGGGTAGCGCGTACAAGTCGAACATCGTGGTGACCCAGGCGTCGCTGTCCTGCTTGCATAGCCGGAGGATCTGTACCTTGGCTTTGCCATAGCTGACAACGCCGCCTTTGTAACCGGGGCTGGTGCTCACGATGATCGGCGTCAGGAACAGGCCTGACGATGCGTAATGCGGAACGAGCAGTTCCTGGACAAACGCTTCTTCGGTCTGGCCTTCCACCAAGATATATACGCGGATCATCGTCCAGGTCTCCCGCCAAGCAGGTTTTTTTTCCAGACTTCTCCCAGACTGTATTCTTCCAGCCAGTCGTGCAAGGCCTCGACATCGGGCCGCGCAAATGTCGACGCGCCTCCGCGCTTGTCAACGACAATCAGATCTTCCGCATCGAACTCGTTCACGAGCTCTACCGACTGCGTGGATATGATCAGTTGGTGAGAAGTCGCACACGATTTCATGAGACCTGCCAGCGCTGTCACGGCAAATGGATGCAAACCAAGTTCAGGTTCGTCGATCAGAATCGCTGCAGGCATGAAGACTTCAGGCTGCAACAGCACCGTGGCAAGGCAGACGAATCTTAAGGTGCCATCGGAAAGTGCGCTGGCTGGAAACGGTTCATCACGGCCACGTTCGGTCCATTCGAGCTCAATGGATTTTTCATTGCCTACGGATGGTCGAAGATGAAAACCTCCAAAGAACGGCGCGACCAGTTGAATGGCTTTGGTGATGCGGTCGAAATGCGCCGTATGATGCTCTTTCAGGCGGTACAGGAAAGCCCCGAGATTGCGTGCGTCGCCACGCAAGAACTCGTTGTCATTGATATTGTGTACCTGCTTTACAAGCGCCGTGTCGCTGGTATCGTGCACGTGATAGATCCGCCAGCTTTCCATGGCCGGGACAACAAAATCATAGATGCGCGTCTGTCCCTTGTGGTCTGCGACGTACGACTCGAAGTGGCCGGATCGGGCTTGCCAGTCGCCGGACACGTTCCACCATAACGCCTCGCGCGAAAATACCAGCCGATTGTCGAGCGTCGGCTTCAAGCGGAATTTATAGCCGTTATTCCCGAAATACAGTTCGGCAGTGAGTTCTTCGGTTGTCTTTCTTCCGAAATGCAAAATGGCGTCGGGGCCACCTGCCTCACTGGTAGCGATCTGGAGCTGTTCGTCGAGGATTCGCCCGATCAACTTGAAGAATCCAATGAAGTTGGATTTTCCAGCACCGTTCGCACCGATCAACACATTCAACTTGCCCAGCGCAATGTCGCAATGTTCGATGGATTTGTAGCCGTGCAATACGAGACGGGATAATTGATTTTGATCGTAAACTTTTTTTATCATGGTGAACCCTTTCAATTTCGCGCGTAAGCCAAACGGCATGGGCGAGCGAAAACGACGCCGGAGATTGTCCCACGCTGGCAGCAACTTGTCCAAAACAGGCCACGATGCTGGTACCAACCACGATCTCTGAATCCTGCGGGGCCTGCAGGGCGCGCTTCATCCGGCTCCTCCGGTAGAGTTCAGCCATGGATGACACTAAGGAAGCACTGATTTATCCATGGCGGCGGCCTCGGCCATGATTCGTGACCGATTCCTGCGCGCCAGAATACATCAGTGTTTCCCTCATCCGGCTAACGGAGCTTCGCATCTGCCCGCTCGGCAACTTACAGGGACAATGCACATGAAATTTGCCACACCAGCACGTACCAACCCGATCGACCGCCTGAACGTGGTCGGCAAACCGACCCGGCGCATCGATGGCGCCCTGAAGACCAGTGGCGCCGCGCCGTATGCCTACGAGCACCAGGAGACGCCGAACGCGGCCTATGGCTACATCGTCGGCGCCGGCATCGCCAAGGGCCGGATCGTGGCGATCGACCTGGAACGGGCGCGCGCCGCGCCCGGCGTGCTCGGCATCGTGACGGCAGGCAATGCCGGCAAGCTCGACAAGGGCGCCTTCTACGTCGCCCGGCCGCTGGCCGGACCCGAGGTCGACCATTATCACCAGGCGGTGGCGATCGTGGTCGCCGAGACGTTCGAACAGGCGCGCGCCGCGGCGGGACTGGTCGAGGTGCGCTACCAGCGCGCCCAGGGCAGCTTCGACCTGGCCGCAGCGCGCGCGCGGGGCGCGGCCAAGCGGCCGGCCAAGCCAAATCCCGAGCTGGCGTCCAGCATCGGCGATTTCGACGCCGCCTTCGCCGCTGCGCCGGTCACGCTGGACGCGACCTACACCACGCCCGACCAGTCGCACGCGATGATGGAACCGCATGCGACCATCGCATCCTGGCAGGGCGACCGGCTCACGCTCTGGACCGCGATCCAGCTGGTAACCTGGGGCGTGCGCGACATCGCCAGGACGCTCGGGATACCGAAGGAAAACGTGCGCGTCGTGGCGCCGTACATCGGCGGCGGCTTCGGCGGCAAGGGCTCGGTCATGAGCGACGCCGTGATGGCCGCGCTGGCGGCGCGGCAGGTGGGGCGGCCGGTCAAGGTGGCGCTGCAGCGCGCGCTGATGGCCAACAACACGACGCACCGCGCCGCCACCATCCAGCGCATCCGCATCGGCGCGACCAGGGACGGCAGGATCACGGCGATCGGCCACGACAGCTGGTCGGGCAACCTGGGTGACGGCCCCGAGACGGCCACCGCGCCGACGCGGCTGCTGTATGCCGGCGCCAACCGCATGACAAAGCTCAGCGTGGCCCACCTGGACCTGCCGGAGGCCAACGCCATGCGCGCGCCGGGCGAAACGCCGGGCATGATGGCGCTCGAGATCGCGATGGACGAAATGGCCGAGAAGCTCGGCCTCGATCCGGTCGCGTTTCGCATCCTGAACGACACCCAGGTCGACCCCGAGTCGCCCGACGTGCCGTTCTCGACACGCCGGCTGGTCGAGTGCCTGCGCCTGGGCGCCGAGCGCTTCGGCTGGAGCGCGCGCAGTGCCAGGCCCGGTGTGCGCCGCGACGGCCGCTGGCTGGTCGGCATCGGCATGGCGGCGGGCATTCGCGGCGCGCCGGTGGTCAAGTCGGCGGCGCGGGTGCGGCTCGAACGCAGCGGCGCCGTCACGGTCGAGACCGATATGACCGATATCGGCACCGGCAGCTACACCATCCTGGCCCAGACAGCCGCCGAAATGCTGGGTGTCGGCCTGGACCAGGTATCGGTGCGCCTGGGGGACTCGGCATTCCCGGATGGCGCGGGATCCGGCGGCCAGTTCGGCGCGGCGTCGTCGACCGCCGGCGTGTATGCGGCCTGCGTGAAGCTGCGCGAAAAGATCGCGCAGCAGCTCGGCTTCACCGGGACCGATGTCGAATTCACGGGCGGGCGGGTGCGTGCGGATGGCGCCAGCCGGCCGCTGCGCGACGCCGTGGTCAAGGGAGCCCTGAGCGGCGAAGACACGATGGAATACGGCGACCTGGACAAGCGCTATGCCCAGCAGACCTTCGCTGCCCACTATGTCGAGGTCGGCGTGGACGCCGCCACCGGCGAGATCCGCATCCGGCGCATGCTGGCCGTGTGCGCGGCCGGGCGCATCATCAATCCGCTGGCTGCGCGCAGCCAGATCATCGGCGGCATGACGATGGGCGCCGGCGCGGCATTGATGGAAGAGCTGGTGGTGGACAAGCGGGTGGGCTTCTTCGTCAACCACGACCTGGCCGGCTATGAAGTGCCGGTGCACGCCGACATCCCGCACCAGGACGTGATCTTCCTCGACGAAGTCGACCCGACCGCCGGGCCGCTGAAGGCCAAGGGCGTGGGCGAACTCGGTATCAGCGGGGTGCCGGCCGCGATCGCGAACGCGGTCTACAACGCGACCGGCATCCGGGTGCGGGACTATCCGGTCACGCTGGACAAGCTGCTGGACCGCCTGCCCGGCGTCCAGGCGTGAACGGGCAGATCAGCGCAGCGCGGCTTGCAACCCGTCCCGGCCGGAACGACTGTCACCGGCCGGGACAGGTGCTTAGTCGCCCCTGGCCATTTGCCCGAACACCTCGTCGCGCCGTACCCACGCGTGGTACAGCGCGGCGCCCAGGTGCGCCAGGATGGTCAGGAACAGCGCATACGCCAGCACCGTGTGGAGCGGGCGCAGGAAGCCGTACATTACCGGGCTGTGCGGCAGGATCGCCGGCAGGTTGACGCCGTCGAACAGCACGACCGGGTAAGCGCCCGCCGACAGCATGGCCCAGCCGATCAGCGGCATGGCCAGCATCAGCGCATACAGCACCCAGTGCGACGCGGTGGCGGCCCACACCTGGATGCGCGGCAGATCGGCCGGCAACGGCGGCGGTGCGTGGCGCAGGCGGTTAATCAGGCGCACGATCGCCAGCAGCAGGATCGCCAGCCCGAGCGGGCGGTGCAGGTCGATCAGTTGCTCGCGATGGCCGAGCGACACCACCATGGCGGCGCCGATGAACAGCATGGCCAGGATCGCCACGGCCATCGTCCAGTGCAGTAATCTAGCCAGCAGATTGAAATGGCGTGGGCGGTTCATCGGTTGTTTCCTCCATGTGCCAGACCCTGGCTGATTTCACGTTCGCGCCGATTGAACGACACCGAGTAGACCGACGAGCGCGCATGCAGGACCGGATCATCGCTGCCCTTGATCCCTTTCGGCAGGATCAGCGGGTCGAAATTCAGGTCGGCGCAGGGGCCGTTCGCCTGCGGTTTTGCGCTTACCAGCCTCAAGGTGCCGGCAACCGTCTCCGGTCGGGTGTCGGGCCAGGCCCGGGACGGGTCGTCGATCGGGTCGCCGGGCGCGGCGAACTGCATCACCAGGTCCCATTCGAGCGGCCCTTCAGCCAGGCGGCGATCCAGGTCGGCGGCCAGGAAATCGCGGTCGGCGGTTTTCAGTTGCGCCGGGTCGGCCGCAACGAACGGCGTATGGGGGCGCATCGACCAGCGCACCGCGCGCACCTTGCCCTGGGCATCGGTCAGGTAGAACGCGTTGACGCCGTTGAAGCGGGTATTGGCCAGGCTGTCGGGTGTGCTGGCGCTTTGCGACCAGGCCATGAAGTGCTTGATCTCGGGATGGTTCGCCAGTACCGCTTCCATCTTCGCCGGGTCGGGCTTGCCGGTGGCCGGATCCGGCAGTTTGGCCGCATTCATGGCCTGGAATCCTTCCGGCGTGGACGATGCGAAGAACGGGAAGCTGTTCATCGCCATGCGCCACTCCTGGCCGTCGTCGGTCTTGAGTTGCAGCGCCATGCCGCGCACCGCCGCCTTGTTGTCGGGGGCGTGGGGATCGTTGCCGGGATTGGAAAACCGGCCCAGCACCGCGGTGGACGGCTGCGCGAACACGCGCGCGGTGGACAGCTGCGCCGCCTCGGGCGTCGGCGTGAAGCTGCCGGCGATGCAGATGCCCTTGCTGTGGGCACGCCGGAAGCCCGGCTGGGGCGAGCCGGCCGCTTCGGCCGTGGCGATCATTGCCTGCGGCGTGACATTGCGCTTGCCGATCCAGCCGCCGGCCCAGGCGAACAGCAGGGCCAGCGCGGCCAGGATCAGGCCGATCGGAAGCAGGAACAGGGGAGAGCCGCGGCGCGGGCTGGGTGTAGGCATGGGGAACTGCTTTCAAGAGAATCACGGAATGCGCCCGGATGAGCGGCAGCGAATTGTCGCATAATCGTCAATACCGCGCGGCGGCCCGCGTGCGGGTCGGGAAAGAGCGCCATGCAACGCAAAATGCCGGCTCGCGCCGGCATTCGCCGCCCCTGCAGGCGCAGGGGCGGACAGGGAGTCGACTTCGTTTAGAACGAGTGACGCAGACCCACGGTCAGCACCGATGGATCGGCGCCCAGGGCGGTGCCCGGTGGGGTGACGTTGTTCGACGATGCGTTGATGCCGAACACGCCGCGGCTGTTGTTGCGCAGCTGGGCGTAGGTGCCGTAGATATTGGTGCGCTTCGACAGCGAGTAGGTGTACGACACGGCCACGGTGTTGCCCTTGGCGTCGGAATTGTCCAGCTTCTGCTGCTGGAAGTTCAGGAACACCTTGTTGGCGCCGAAGGCGTACGATGCGCCGATGTTGGCGTTGGTGTACTCGATGTCGGCGGCGGCGCCGGTGCCTTCCAGCTCGGCCTTCATCCAGTTGCCCTTGACTTCGAACGCGCCGAAGTTGTAGCCCGCGCCGAACGCCATTTCCTTGTCGTCGCCTTCGCTCAGGCGCTCGATGGTGTGGTAGCCGGCGCCCAGGTACAGGCCGCCGTTCTTGTATTCCAGCGATGCACCCAGCAGGTCGCCCGACGGATCGACGGTCTTTTCACCGGTCGAGTAGGCGGCGTTGACGACGAAGCCCGACAGCGTGTTCGATTTGTAGTTGACCGAGTTGGCCAGGCGGCGGGTCAGCCTGTTGGTGCCGAAGCCCGACAGGTTCGAGCCGTACAGGCCCTGGCCGTTGATGTCCGATGCGGCGGCGACGGCGGCGATCGGCGAGTATTCGCGGCCGATGGTCACGGTGCCGAAGTTGCCCTGCAGGCCGACCACGGCGCGGCGGCCGAAGGTCTGCGAGTCGGTGGCGCCGGTGTCGAGCGACACGCCGGCTTCGATGTTGAACAGGGCTTTCAGGCCGTTACCGAGATCTTCGGTACCACGGAAGCCCAGGCGGCTACTCGACTGGTTGCCCGAACTGACGGTGGTGCGGCGGTCCTCACCCGGTGCGTCGGTGTCCTCGAGCGCGATCGCCGCGTCCATCACGCCATAGATCTGGACGTTGGTCTGGGCTTGGGCGAACAGCGGGAGGGACGACAGCACGGCGGCGGCCAGGAACGTATACTTCATGAAGATCTCCAGTTTGGTTTCACAAGATGTTGAGTTATCAATCAACTCAGATCGAGGGAGATCTTACTCAGCGTATATTTCCAGCTAATGACATCCTGGCTATGTTGTATTCACGCAATAGGCGGTGGATCAGCCGGTCGACGCGTGTCCTGCCAGCGGCAGGACGATATCGATGCGGGTGCCGGGCGACTCGTCGCCCGAGATGACGATGTCGCCATGCAAGCCCCAGACCCGTTCGCGCATCCCGACCAGGCCCAGCGATTCGGCCTTTTCCATGTCTTCGGCGCTGATGCCGCGGCCGTCGTCCTGGATGGTCAGCAGCAGGTCGCTGTTGCTGCGGTACAGGTTGAGCGTGACGTTGCGCGCATCCGCGTGGCGCGCGATATTGGTCAGCGCCTCCTGCACGATGCGAAACACGGCGGTGCTGGAAGCGTCGTCGAGGCGCAGCTCGGCCTCGTCGGCCAGCAGGGTGCAGGCGATGCCGTGGCGCGCGACCCATTCGTCGCGCAGGCCCTGCAGGGCGAAATACAGGCCGCCTTCGTCCAGCGCGCGCGGGCGCAGGTTGGTGGCGATCCGGCGCAGCGAGGCGATCGCCGTGAGCAGGTTGGCTTCCATGCCGTCGATCAGGCCGACGCTGGCAGCAGGCAGGTGGTCGACCCGGGCCAGCAGGGTCAGGTCCATGCGCAGCGACGCCAGCAACTGGCCGAGATCGTCGTGCAGCTCGCGCGCGATGTGGGTGCGCTCTTCTTCGCGGATGCCCTGCAGCGCCGCCGACAGCTGGCGCAGCTGGTCATGCGAGCGCGCCAGTTTCTGCTGCACCAGGTGGCGTTCGGACACGTCGCGCAGGATCACCGTGTACACCGTGCGGCCATCGTGCTCGATGCCCGAGATCGACCCTTCGATCGGAAACAGCTGGCCCCCGGCGCGGATGCCGGTGACGGCATAGTCGGTGGCGCGCCGACCGGCGCGTCCGCCCCCGGCAGGGAAGTAGTCGAGTGGCGTGAGCGCATGCGGGCCGGGCGGCTGGACGAAACGCGCCAGCGGGCTGCCTTCCATGTAGCCGGTATGCGTGGCGAACATCTGGGCCGCGGCCGGATTGGCCAGCAGGATGGTGGTGTCCTGGTCGATCGACAGGATGGCGTCGCTGGCGCTCTGGACGACGCGCCTGCTGTCGACGTGGCGCGCGCTGCGCTGCGCCGGACGGGCGCGCCGCAGCGATGCCGCTACGCTGCTGAAGCAATAGCCACCAAGGAAGCCGGTGGCGACCAGGCCGGATGCCGCGCAACGCCGGCGCGTGAAGCGCTGTGGTTTCATGCGGAGTTCATAAGGAGGGAAGGGCCGCGAACGCGGGCCGGGTCCTCAACCTTACGTGATGCATCAGTCAAGAGCGTTGATGGACGACAAGGCGCCCCGGCCGCCAGCGTCACATCTGCTTGAACAGGTGCAGGAAGCTGCGGCTGACTTCGAGCTTTTCCGAGCGGCCCTTGACGAGTACCAGATGGCGGCCGCGGATGTCGCGCGTCACGCCTTCGATGGCGTTGACATTGACCAGGGTGGCGCGGTGGATCTGCCAGAACAGCGATGGATCGAGCTCGTCGGCCAGGTCGCGCACCGGTTTGCGGATCAGCGCCTCGAACCCGGCGGTCTGCACGCAGGTATATTTCTCGTCCGAGCGGAAGAACAGGATGTCTTCGACCGGGATCATGCGCAGGTCCTGGCCGATGCTGGCCTGGATCCACTGCAGATGTTTCGGCTTGGGCGCGGCGATCTTTTCGGCCAGCTGCGACAGCATGGCGGTCACGCTGTCGTTGACGCCCGCGCCGGCGCCGGCGCCGGCGCCCGCGGCCTGCGGCTGCGCCAGGCGTTCCTTGAGGCGCTCGACCGTGATCTTCAGGCGGTCGGGCTCGGTCGGCTTGAGGATGTAGTCGACCGCGCCGCGCTCGAACGCCTCGACCGCGTACTGGTCATATGCGGTGACGAACACGATCTGGCTGCGTTCGCCGATCTCGCGCGCCGCTTCCATGCCGGTCTTGCCCGGCATGCGGATGTCGAGGAAGGTCAGGTCGGGCTGGAGTTCGCCGACCAGCTGCACCGCTTCCTCGCCGTTCTTCGCTTCTCCCAGGATCTGCAGCTCGGGCCAGGCTTCCAGCAGGCGCATGCGCAGCTGGTCGCGCATCAGGCGTTCGTCGTCGGCGATGATTGCAGTAGGCATGGTGGTCTCTTTTCAGGTTTATTATTGATCGATTATTCAACGAAACTGCGCGTCAGGCAAGCTGGAGGAGGGCCGTCAGATCCGCTTCGACAACTGGTAGGGAACGTCGATCGTGGCGATCACGCCGCTCGGGCTGTTGGCGCCGATATGCAGGCTGGCGGCGTCGCCGTGCAGCATGTTCAGGCGGTCGCGGATCGTTTGCAGGCCCAGGCCGGTGCCGTCGCTGGGCACGACCCCGAAGCCGACGCCATCGTCGGTGACGGTCACGCGCAGCCTGCTGTCGACCACTTCCGCCACGATGCGCAAGGTGCCGCCCTCGGGCTTGCACTCGAGACCGTGCTTGATCGCATTTTCGACCATCGACTGCAGCATCATCGGCGGGAAGGCGGCGCTGCGCAGGCCGTCCGGGATGCGCAGGTCGACCGTCAGCCGCTCTTCCATGCGCATCTTGAGCAGGTCGAGGTAGGCGGTGACCATGTCCACTTCGCGGCCCAGGCCGGTGACCACGGCGTTGTCGCGCATCTGCGGCAGCACCGCGCGCAGGTACTGGATCAGGCTGCGCTGCATGGCCGAGGCGCGCGGCGGGTCGACCCGGATCAGGTGCTCCACCGAGGCCAGCGTGTTGAACAGGAAGTGCGGCTCGACCTGGGCCTGCATCATCTGCATTCTGGTTTCCGATAGTTGCCGCTGCATGGCTTCGCGTTCGGCCGCGGCATTGGCGACCTGCGCTTCGGCATCGGCGCGCTTCTTGCCGCCCACCAGCGCCTTGGTGCCGAACAGGGCGATCAGGAGCAGTAGCACGAAGTTCATGAACCAGGTCGAGGCCTGCTTGTGGTAGCGCGACACCTTCTGTTCGGCGGCGTCCTCGACCGCCGCTTCAATGGCGTTCGAGAGTTCTTCGCCGATCTGCGGTGGCAGTTCGATGTGCACCGCGTCGCCGTTGGGGTAGATGCTGACGCCGCTCCCGGCGCCCGCTGCTTTCGCCGGCGGCGCTGCGGGCGCCCCCGGTACTCCCGGTACTCCCGGCACTCCCGGTACTCCCGGTACCCCCGGTACCCCCGGTACGCCAGGCGCTTCGGGCGCTGCGGGTGCCTCCGGCGCTTCCGGCGCCGCCGGCACGCTGCCACGCGGGCGGGTACGCGGATTGAAGATGATGCCGCTTTCGTCGATCTGGATGCTGGCGTTGCTGCGCCGTCCACTATCGCGTGCAATGTCTTCTTCAGCCGGGCCGTTGAACAATTCTTCCTGCAGGATGGCGGCGGCGCTCAGGGTCAGGAAGGCGAACAGCAGGAACTTCCACCACGACAATTGGGTGACCCAGGTCGCCACCGCGTCGAAAACCCGGTACAGCCGGGCCAGGGCGCTGGAAAAAAACTGTTGTGGGGTGCTGCGTACGTGCATGTCGTCGATCTCTCGTGGTGCCCGGCGCGGCGCCGGCCGGCGCCGTTGGAATGATGCAACTTTAACGCGGGCCGTCCGCCAGGGCCAGCCTTCTGCGACAGCCTGCAGAATTCGGGGAACAGGCCGGATGTTATGCACTGTCCATGATCGACGGCGAAGGCTGTTATTTGGAAATTTCGCGGAGTAAGATGACCAACTTGCATGACGATTTCCCGGGCCGCCCCGCATCGCCGGGCGCCGACCTCGTCCAACGCTGAAAGGGTGTGCCGATGTCTGCTCTTCCCAACAAGTACCGCCTCGTGACCCGCAGCGATTTCGACGGCCTGGTGTGCGCCGTACTGCTGCGCCACCTCGACCTGATCGACGACATCCTGTTCGTCCACCCGAAAGACATGCAGGACGGCAAGATCGCCATCGGTCCCCGCGACATCACCACCAACCTGCCCTACGTGCAGGGCGCACACATGGTGTTCGACCACCACCTGTCGGAAACCATCCGCAATACCGGCCGCCGCGAAAACCATATCATCCACCCGCAGGCGCCGTCGGCGGCGCGCGTGGTGTATGACCATTACGGCGGCGCACGCGCCTTCCCGGCGCTGTGGGACGAGATGATGGCGGCGGTCGACAAGGGCGATGCCGCCCGCTTTTCGCGCGAAGAAGTGCTCGATCCGCGTGGCTGGGACCTGCTCAATTTCTTGATGGATGCGCGCACCGGACTGGGCCGCTTCCATGAGTTCAGGATTTCCAATTACCAGCTCATGATGGACCTGATCGGCCACTGCGCCACCAAGGGCATCGACGAGGTGATGGCGTTGCCCGACGTGGCCGAGCGCACCGCGCTGTACCTGCACCACAGCGAACTGTGCAAGGAGCAGATCCGGCGCTGCGCCCGGGTCGAGCGCAACCTGGTGGTGCTCGACTTGCGCGATGAAGCGCTGATCTATGCGGGCAACCGCTTCATCATCTATGCGCTGTTTCCGGAGACGAATATCTCGATCCACGTGCTGTGGGGACTGAAACAGCAGAACACGGTATTCGCGACCGGCAAATCGATCCTGAACCGCACATCGAAGACGAATATCGGGGCGCTGATGCTGGAGTACGGCGGTGGCGGACACGAGAACGCCGGGACCTGCCAGGTGGATAACGAGATGGCCGCGGATGTGCTGGGAGCGCTGGTGCACCGGATCACGGCGGAAGGCTAGTGTCCTGAATCAGAAGTAGCGCTCAAGCATCATAACGCCGCTCGGCCAGCAGCGCGTGCGCCGCGTCGGGCGACAACGGCGCGCTGAACCACTGCCCCTGCAACTGGTCGCAGCCATGCTCGCGCAGGAAATCCACCTGCGCCTCGGTCTCGACCGCTTCGCCCACCACCGCGATATCGAGGTTGTGGCCCAGGTCGATCAGGGCCTTGGCCAGCGAGCTGCCGTGGCCGTGGTCGGCGATCGCGTGCACCGCCGCCTTCGACAGCTTGAGCTGGCGCACCGACAGTTGCTGCAGGAACGAGATATCGGAAATGCCGCGGCCGAACTCGTCGATCGACAGCATGGCGCCGACGTCGCGCAACTGGCCGGCCAGGTCGCGCCCCAGGCCCGGGTTGCGCAGCAGGTCGGCTTCGGGGATCTCGATTTCCAGGCTGCCCGGCGGCAGGCCCTGTTCGGCAAGCCGGCGGGCAATGCCGGCGATGAAGTCGGGCCGGCTGTATTCGCGGTGCGACACATTCACCGCCACCGGCAGCCCGGTATAGCCGGCATGGCGCAGCTGGCGCGCGAAGGCGCAGGCCTGGTCCAGCACCCAATTGCCGATCTCGACGATCATGCCGCTTTCTTCGGCTTCGCCCAGGAACGCGGCCGGCAGCATCACGCCCTGGTCGGGATGGCGCCAGCGCACCAGCGCCTCGAAACCCCGCACCTTGCCGCTGCGCGCATCCATGCGCGGCTGGAATAGCAGGAACAGTTCGTCTTCCTCGAGCGCATGGCGCATGCTGCCGGCCAGGGCGGCGCGCGCCTCGGCCGCGGTGCGCATCTCGGCCGAATAGAAGTGCACGCCGCCGCCGCTGTTCTTGGCGCGGTACATCGCCATGTCGGCCGCGCGCACCAGTTCGCCGGCGCTGCAGCCGTCATTGGGGTAGGCGGCCACGCCCAGGCTGGCGCCGACCGGGATCTCGCTACCCCTGAACGACACCGGCATGACGAGCGCCTTGCGCACCCGCTCGAGCATGCGCAGGGTGTAGCGCAGCGTGGGCTGGTCGACCAGCACCATCACGAATTCGTCGCCCGACATGCGCGCCACCGTGTCACTGTCGCGTACCGTGGCCAGCAGGCGCCGCGCGACCACCTTGAGCACGGCGTCGCCGGCGTCGTGGCCGAAGGTGTCGTTGATGGTCTTGAAGTTGTCGAGGTCGATCAGCACTGTCGTCACCTTGGTCTGGTGGCGCTGGGCCAGGTGCACGCCTTGCTCGAGCCGGTCCCACAGCAGGTTGCGGTTGGCCAGCCCGGTCAGGCTGTCGTGGTTGACCTCATGCTCGAGGTGGTCGGCGCGCTGCTTGGATGCGGTGACGTCGACCACGATGCCGATGAAGTGGGTCACCTTGCCGTTGTCGTCATGCACCGGTGTGATATGCAGGTCGTTCCAGAACAGTTCGCCATTCTTGCGCAGGTTGCGAAACACCGCGTGCACCGAACGCTCGTCATGCAGCGCCTGGCGCACGCGCATGCGCTCGCCGGTGTCCATGTCGGGCGCGGCCATGAAGCGTGGGTCACGCCCGATCACCTCGGCGGCAGGATAGCCGGTGATGCGCTCGAAGGCCGGGTTGACGTAGTCGATGATGTGGTTGGGATGGCCGCCGTTGCAGGTGATGACGACGCCGTTGCTGGCGGCGTTGAGCGCGCGCTGGTACAGGTGCATCTGGCGCTCGCGATCGCGCCGCTTGGTGATGTCGAGGCCCATGCCGAACAGGTACTGGTGGCCGCCGCAGTCGATGCGTGCGCCGCGCAGCAGGACCGGCGTTACGCGGCCGCTGCGGGCCACGTAGTCGACTTCCATCTCGAGTTCGGCATCGGTGCTGAAGATGCGTTCGACCTGGTCATGGAAACGGGCGCGGTCGCGGCGCTCGAGCATCTGGAAGGCGTTGCTGGCGGCCAGCTCGTCCGGCATCATCTCGCACACGCGTTCGAGATTGTGGTTCCACATCAGGAAGCGGCCGCTGCGGTTCAGGATATAGAAGGTGCCGGGCAACAGGTCGACCACGTCGGCCAGCTGGGTGCGGCCGATGCGCTCGCTCTCGGACGGGGCGTCGGGCGGGGCGGTCGTGATGGTCACGGTAAAACCGCGTGGCTTGCCGTCGGCGTCGTATTGCGCCGCGATGGCGATGCTGGCGCCCCGCGGATGCGGCGCCGAGGCGATCTCGGCGTCGCGGCTGCCGTTGCCGGCTTCGGCCAGTGCAGACCAGGTGGAGGCGCCCAGCAGCAACTGGGCGGACTGGCCGATCACGGCCGGGGCTTCGCGGCCGAACAGTGCGGCGCAGGCGGGGTTCCAGGTGGCGACGTTGCCGCTGTCGTCGGCCAGAAAGCTCACCTGCCCGGTAGCATCGAACGTGGACATCCCGTTCCGCCTTTCTCGCTGTCAGCAATCACGCGGCGATCACGCGACGCTCATGCGCCGCGCATGCCTGCAACCTAGCTTACACCTGTTCGGGATTCGCTTGGCAAGCGTTTTATGGCGTGTGCAGCAGGCGCTGGGGATGGCTGTAGACGACATGGCGGCCACCGCGCACGAAACCGGCCAGCGTGACACCGGCCCCATCGGCCACGCGCACCGCCATGGCAGTCGGGGCAGAAATAGCTGCCAGGACAGGGATGCCGGCGCGCGCCACCTTTTGCACCATCTCGAAGCTGGCGCGGCTGGTGACGACGGCAAAGCCGTCACCGGGTGCGATGCGGGCCCGCACCAACGCGCCAATCAATTTATCGAGGGCATTGTGGCGGCCGACATCTTCGCGCACCAGCGCGAGGGCGCCGTCGGGCGTGGCCCAGCCGGCGGCGTGGGCCGCGCCAGTGGCGTGGTGCAGGTGCTGGCCGGCCGTCATCGCTGTCATCGCACGCTGCAGCGCCTGCGGCGCCAGTTGCAGGCCGGCGCCGTGGGCGCCGCCGTCGCGTGCGTCGAGCAGCGCCGCTTCGCGTTCGAACCAGGCCAGGCTGTCGACCCCGCACAGGCCGCAGCCGGTCTTGCCGGTGCGGGCGCGCCGGCTCTCCTTGAAGCGCGCCATCGCGCCGGGCGCGATCTCGAGCGAGGCCACGATGCCGGCGGCCCCCCGGGCGATGTCGATGTCACGGATGTCGGCGGCGCTGCGCACGATGCGCTCGGCCAGGCTGAAGCCGACCGCGAAGTCTTCCAGGTCTTGTGGCGAGGCCAGCATCACGGCGTGGCTGATGCCGTTGTACACCAGCGCCACCGGCACTTCCTCGGCCAGCAGCTCGGCGCCCTGGTCCAGTTGCCCGTCGCGCCAGGCGGACACGGGCACGCTGGCGGCGACGCCGTCGATCGGTGGCGTGGCCATGCAGGGCGCGCGCGCGTTCATGCGGGCTCGGCCTGGGCACTGCGTTCGAGCCGCACGTCGATCGACTTGGCCGCCGGCACCTTGCTTTCCTTGGCGTGGTGCCATAGGGGAATCAGCGGATTGCACTCGGGGTAATAGCCGGCGATGCAACCGTCCGGCACGTCGTAGGGCACGATCTGCAAATCGTCGACACGCCGGTCGACGCCGTCGTCGGCCGCCGTGCGCAGGCTGACCCGGTCGCCTTTGGACAGGCCAAGGCGCGCCATGTCGGTCGGGCCCATGAACAGCACCATGCGGCTGCCGTGCACGCCGCGGAAGCGGTCGTCGTTGCTGTAGACAGTGGTGTTGAACTGGCCGTCGCTGCGGATGGTGAACAGGCGCAGCACGTCGCCGCCGCCGTGCATGTCGGGGTTGCCGGGCAGCTCGTCCGGGACGGTGAATTCGGCTCGCTTGCTCTCGGTGTTCCAGACCCGTTCGGCCGCGCCAAGCGGTTTGCGGAAGCCGCCCGGCGTCCACATGCGCGCATTGAAGTCGTGGAAAATCGCGGGGAACGTTTCGCCCATGGCGTCGCGGATGGTGCCGTAGTCGGCCACCCAGGCATCCCAGTCGACGTTCGGGTTCGGGTCGAGCGTGGCCTTGGCGATGCCGGCCACGATCGCCGGTTCGGACAGCAGGGTGCTTGCGGCCGGTTCGGCCGCGCCGCGCGAGCCGTGCATGCACGAGGTGCTGTCCTCGACCGTGACGGCCTGCTCGCCGGTGTGCTGGCGGTCGATCTCGATGCGCCCCAGGCAGGGCAGCAGCCAGGCATCCTTGCCATGGATCACGTGATTGCGGTTGAGCTTGGTGGCGATCTGCACGGTGAGGGGGATGTCGCGCCAGGCTGGTTCCATCAGGCCGGTCTCGGGCACGGCGCGAAGGAAATTGCCGCCGAGGCCGATGAAAGCCTGCAGCTCGCCCTTGAGGACGGCTTCGCAGGTGTCGACGGTCGTCAGGCCCGTTTCGCGTGGTGGTTCGAATCCATACTGCTCCTTGAGCTTGTCGAGCGGGGCGAGCTCGGGCTTTTCGGTGATGCCGACGGTGCGCTGGCCCTGCACGTTCGAGTGGCCGCGCACCGGGCAGATGCCGGCGCCCGGCTTGCCGATATTGCCGCGCAGGAGCAGCAGGTTGACCAGCATCGTCACGTTCTGCACGCCGTTGCGGTGCTGGGTCAGGCCCATGCCGTACACGCCCATCACGGCGCCCGCCTTGCAGTAGACATCGGCCGACGCTTCGAGTTCGGCTTGCAGCAGGCCCGACTCGCGCACGATCGCATCCCAGCTGCAGTCGCGCACGGCGCGCTCGAAGTCGTCGAAGCCGTGGGTGTGTTCCTGGATGAAGGCGGTGTCGATCACGCGCTGCTCACCCGCGGCGCGGGCGGCGTCGTCCAGTGCGAACACGGCCTTGCAGATGCCCATGATGGCGGCGGTATCGCCGCCCGGCTTGATCTGGTGGTACTGGGTGCTGATCACGGTTTCGTGGCCGGTGAGCATCTCGAGCGGCGATTGCGGATTGGTGAAGCTGACCAGGCCGCGTTCGCGCAGCGGATTGAAGGTGATGATCGGCACGTCGCGGCGGCGCGCTTCCTGCAGCTGGTGCAGCATGCGCGGGCTGTTCACGCCCACGTTCTGGCCGAAGAACAGGATGCAGTCGGTGTGCTCGAAATCCTTCAAATGCACGGTGCCGACGCCGACGCCGATGGTCTTCTGCAGCCCGACCGAGGTGCTTTCGTGGCACATGTTCGACGAGTCCGGCAGGTTGTTGTTGCCATACATGCGCGCCATCAGCTGGTACATGTAGGACGTCTCGAGCGAGGCGCGGCCCGACGCATAGAACACCACCTTGTCGCGCGCCATGCCGCGCAGTGCTGCGCCGATCGCGGCGAAGGCGCTGTCCCAGTCGACCGGGCGGTAGGTATCGCTGGCCGCGTCGTAGCGCAGCGGGACGGTCAGGCGGCCCTGGTCTTCGAGCTGGTGGTCGCTCCAGCTCTCGAGTTCGGTCAAGGTATGGCGCGCGAAGAAATCGGCGCCGATGGTCTTGCTGGTGGTTTCCCAGGCAGTCGCCTTGGCGCCGCTGGAACAGAATTCGAACGGATGCGGATTGGCCGGCTTGGCCCACGCACAACTGACGCAGGCATAGCCATCGGGTTTGTTCTGCTTGAGCAAGAGGCGGGTGTCCTTCAGCACGACGTTCTGGTCGGTCAGGATCTTGCCGACATCGCTGACCGAACCCCAACCGCCTGCCGGCATATCGGCTGACTCGACTTTGACCTGCTCTTTTTGCTCGTTCATTTCATGTGCTCCCGCTGATCGAAGGTCTACCGTAACGGCCATGGGCGAATGACTCGGTGCGGCCCCGCACATTGAAGAATGGTCGACAGCGCGATACCGGTTCATTCGCGAAGTGCGCCTGCCACTGCGCAGGGAGTCATTACGGCACCATGCATTGGTCTGAAAACTATCGAATCGATCAAGATAATTAATTTCATAAATAGATGACCTGTCTATATTATTGCTATCGCAATTTAAACATCGATAGGTCCTTACTATGAAATATACGATTTCTTCCGTGCGCTACGGTGTCCTGTGCGCATTGACCCTGTCTGCCGGCCTGATGGCGCTGACACAGGGTGCCACTGCCCAGACCCTGACCAAGGACAATGGCGCGCCGGTGGGCGATAACCAGAACAGTCAGACCGCCGGCCCCGGCGGCCCGACTCTGCTCCAGGATGTCCACCTGATCCAGAAGCTGCAGCGCTTCGACCGCGAGCGCATTCCCGAGCGCGTGGTGCACGCGACCGGCACCGGCGCCCATGGGACCTTCGTGGCGACCGACGATCTGTCCGACCTGACCAAGGCGAAGATGTTCCGGCGCGACGCGGTTACGCCAGTGTTCGTGCGCTTCTCGACGGTGATCCCGAGCCGTTCGGGCGCCGAGACTACGCGCGACCCGCGTGGCTTCGCCACCAAGTTCTATACCCAGGAAGGCAACTGGGACCTGGTCGGCAACAACCTGCCGATTTTCTTCATCCGCGACGCCATCAAGTTCCCCGACATGGTGCATTCGCTCAAGCCCGATCCTGTCACCAATGTGCAGGAACCCGAGCGCGTGTTCGACTTCTTCTCGCACATCCCGGAATCGACGGCGATGCTGAGCCGCGTCTACTCGAACTACGGCACGCCTGCCAACTACCGCGAAATGAACGGCAGCAGCGTGCACGCGCTCAAGCTGGTCAATGACCAGGGCAACTATGTCTACGTCAAATTTGCCTGGGTGTCGAAGCAGGGCGAACGCAACCTGCGTCCACGGGAAATCCCGCTAGTGCAGGGCAAGAGCACCAGCCACGCGACGGTCGACCTGTATGAGGCGATCAAGGCCGGCAAGTTTCCGAGCTGGGACCTGACCGTGCAGGTGCTGCGTCCGCAAGACCTGACGAAGTTCGACTTCAACCCGCTCGACGCCACCAAGGTCTGGACAGGCGTGCCGGAACGCAAGGTCGGCACCATGACCCTGAACCGTGTGCCAGACAATTTCTTCGAGTCGACCGAGCAGGTTGCAATGGCGCCAGGTAACCTGATTCCGGGCATCGAAGCATCGGAAGACCGCTTGCTGCAGGGCCGCCTGTTCTCGTATATCGACACGCAGCACCACCGCATGGGGCCGAACTTCCAGTCGCTGCCGGTCAACCGGCCGCTGGTGAAGGTCGTGAACCACCAGCAGGACGGCCAGGGCAATATCGACGGCCGCAAAGGCACCGTGAACTACCAGCCTAGCCGCCTGGCGCCGCTGGTCGAGGATCCGAATGCCCGCTCGAGCAGCCTGCCGTTGTCTGGCGCAACCCAGCAGGAGATCATCGCCAAGACGCTCAACTTCCGTCAGGCCGGCGAGTTCTACCGCTCGCTGAGCCAGCAGGACCGCGACGACCTGATTGCCAACCTGTCGGGCGACCTGAAGCGTGTAACGAATGTCGAAACGCGCCAGACCATGCTGTCGCACTTCTGGAAGGCCGATGCCGACTACGGCAAGCGGCTGGTGCTGGCGGTCGGCGACGATCCGGCGCAGATCGCGGCGCGCGTGGCGAAGCTGAAGGAATGAGGTTGTTCGATTTCCCATAAAAAATGCCGTTGCAGCCTTGGCTGCAACGGCATTTTTCATGGAGCGAAGCGCCGATTACGCGGCGACGACGTCCTGCTTCTCGGGCAGTGCGATCTCGTTGTTCACGCTGAACTGGTAATCCTTGAAGATGTGTTCGGCGCTCAGGATCTGGTAATTGCCATCCGCCAGCAGGTGGGACGTGTCCTTCAGGCGGTAGGTGTAGTGGCCGCAGGTCCAGCAATTGAAGTTGCGCATGTGCGTGCACAGGCAGGTCTTGTCCATCACGACCACTTTCTTCTGGTCGGGATTGGCCTGGACTTCGCGGTTGTACGAGTTGATGTACGAGCAGTTGCCGGTGGCATCGAGCAGGTAGCCGTACGACTCGCAACCCGGGCGGATGCCCGAGCCGATGGCGGGGGTATTCTTGAGCATGCGCATCGGATAGCCGGTCGGCGAGACGCCGTTGACTTCGATGTCGCCTTCGCTGGCGCGGAAGTATTCCTGCTTGACGCTGTCCGGCAGGCCGCATTCGTGGGCGACCGTGAAGCGGGTCGCCACCTGCACGCCCCCGGCGCCTTTTTCAAGGAAGCTCACGGCGTCGCTGCCGGTGAACACGCCGCCGGCGGCGATCACCGGGATGCCGAGATCGGACGCTTTCATGAACGCGTGCACCTCGTCCATGATGGTGTGCAGGTCGTACTGCTTCCAGTCATCCAGGCCGAAACCCAGGTGGCCGCCGGCCAGCGGGCCTTCGACGATGACGAAGTCGGGCAGGCGGTCCAGGCGCGAGACTTTTTTCAGGAACAGTTGCAGCGCGCGCACCGACGACACGATGATGCCCAGGTGGGCGTCGCGGAAGCGCGGATGGTCCTTGATCAGCTCGAACGAACCCAGGTGCAGGCCGGCCGACAGCGTGATGCCGTCGATGCCGGCGTCCAGCGCCGCCGACAGGCGCGTGCGCAGCGTTTCGCGCGGCGCGTTCATCGTCAGCTTTTCCATGCAGTTGACGTAGACCAGGCCATCGCCTTTCTTGGCTTCCATGGTCGAACCGACATGGCGGCGGGTCGCGTCGGCCAGGTGATCCAGGTCGAACTGGACCACTGCCTTGTTCATGTTGTTGATGTTGTGCTTGTAGAGCTTGGTCTTGTCCTTGACGAAGGTGGTGTCGAACTTGCGGTCGGACACATCCTGGGACATGGCGTCGGAAATATGGCCGATGCCGCCCAGCCGGGCTGCCTCGAGGGCGAGCTCGGACGTCGAAATGTCCACGCCCATCCCGCCAATCATGATGGGCACATATTCCTTGTTGCCCAGACGCAGGCGGAAATCATCAACACGTTTCATTGCTATCCTTAGACTACCAAATCTGCCCGGAGCTCCGGCAGCGCGCACGGCGCCATTCTACTCCAAGCGTATCAAAGCGCCCCGGCCGTTATGCTCCGGAGCGCCTCTTCACCTGGCCGGCATGGCCGGCGCTTGCGCATCGAGCAGCGAACTTCTCAATCGCGGAAATTATTGAAGGCCAGTGGCAGGTCTTGCACTTCCTTGCGCAGCAGCGCCATGGCGGCCTGCAGGTCGTCCCGCTTGGCGCCGGTCACGCGCACCGATTCGCCCTGGATGCTGGCCTGCACCTTCATCTTGCTTTCCTTGACGGCCTTGGTGATCTTCTTGGCGTCCTCGGTTTCGATACCGTTACGCACCTTGATCACCTGCTTGACCTTGTCGCCGCCGATCTTCTCGACCTTGCCTTCGTCGAGGAAACGCACGTCGACCTTGCGCTTGGTCATTTTATTGACGAGCACGTCGCGCACCTGGCCAAGCTGGAAATCCGAATCGCCGAACAGGGTCAGTTCGCGTTCCTTTTGTTCGACATTGGCCGAGCTGCCCTTGAAGTCGAAACGGGTCGTGATTTCCTTGTTGGATTGTTCGACCGCGTTTTTTACTTCGACCATGTCTGCTTCGCAGACGACATCAAACGATGGCATGGTTTGTCCTTGTTTTGTAAAGCATGTAGATTAATCCCTCTATTTTAGCGGGAATCGGGTTGTTTCGCGACCGTTTTGCCCTACTGGAAAGCTCGGGAATCGCCAGCCACTATAATGGGGCGAACTTTTCTCCAGCCTTTCGTCATGCACATTCTCCACGACCAGCCGCTCGATTCCCTGAACACCTTCCGCATCGCCGCGCGCGCCCGCCATTACCTGCAGGTCACCAGCGCCGAGCAATTGGCCGCGGTGCATGCCGATCCGGCGCTGGCAAACCTGCCGCGCCTGGTGCTTGGCGGCGGCAGCAACCTGTTGTTCACGGGCGACTTCGACGGACTGGTGCTGCACATGACCGGCCGGGGCCGGCAAGTGCTGGGCGAACAGGATGGCCGCATCCTCGTCCAGGCCCAGGCCGGCGAGAACTGGCACGATTTCGTCGGCTTTACGCTGGCGCAGGGCCTGGGCGGCCTGGAAAACCTGTCCCTGATCCCGGGCACGGTCGGCGCCGCCCCGATCCAGAACGTGGGGGCGTATGGCATCGAAACGAAGGATGTGTTTCACAGTCTCACCGCATTCGACATGGCTAGCGGGCAATTGCGTACGCTCGATGCCGGTGCCTGCCGCTTCGGCTACCGCGACAGCATCTTCAAGCATGCCGAGGGGCGCGACCTGGTCGTGCTGGACGTCACCTTCGCACTGCCGGCGGCCTGGCAACCGAACCTGCGCTACGCGGAGCTGGCCAATGCCGTCAGGGACGCCGGGCTCGACCAGCCTACGCCGCTCCAGGTCGGCGGCCTGGTCGAGGCGATCCGGCGCCGCAAGCTGCCGGATCCGGCCGAGATCGGCAATGCCGGCAGCTTTTTCAAGAACCCGGTCGTCAGCGGCGCCGAGTGCGCGCGCCTGCTGGAACATTATCCCGACCTGGTGCACCACCTGCAGCCGGACGGCACCGAAAAACTGGCGGCCGGCTGGCTGATCGACCAGTGCGGCTGGAAGGGGCGCACGCTGGGCGCGGCCGGCGTCTATCCGAAGCAGGCGCTGGTACTGGTCAACCTGGGCGGCGCCACCGGCCTCGAGGTCGTCAACCTGGCCGGCGCGATCCAGGCCGACGTGGCGGCGCGCTACGGCGTGGCGCTGGAACCCGAACCCGTCTTCGTTTAAGGACCCACCATGAAAAAAGCCATCGTCACCGGCCACACCCGTGGCCTCGGGGCCGCCATCGCGGCCGAGTTGCAGGGGCGCGGCATCGCGGTGCTTGGACTGGCGCGCGGGCGCGCAGAACTGCCGGGCATCCAGCAAGTCGAACTCGACATGGCCGATGCCGGCGCGTTGCAGGTCTGGCTGGCCGGCGACACGCTGCGCCACTTTCTGGCGGACGCCGATCAAGCGCTGCTGATCAACAATGCCGGCGTGGTGACGCCCGTGGGTCCGCTGGCGGTGCAGGATCCGGCGGCGGTGCTGCGCGCGGTGTCGCTGAATGTCGGCGCGCCGCTGGCGCTGGCGGCCGCCTTCGTGCAGGCGGCGTCGCAGGCCGAGCGGCGCATCCTGCATGTGTCGAGCGGGGCGGGGCGCAATGCCTATCCTGGCTGGAGCGTGTACTGCGCAACGAAGGCCGCGCTCGACCAGCATGCGCGCGCGGTGCTGCTCGACGGCGATGTGCGCGTGCGCGCCTGCAGCCTGGCGCCCGGTGTGATCGACACCGACATGCAGGCTGCAATCCGCGCGACGCCGGACCAGGATTTTCCAATGCGCCAGCGCTTCGTGGAACTGAAAGAGACCGGCACACTGGCTTCGCCAAAGGATTGCGCGCGTGCACTGGTCGACTATCTGCTGGCGCCGGCGTTCGGCAGCGAGGCGGTGGACGACTTGCGCAGCCGGTGAAGCGTAGCCGCTGAGCAGACGCGGGTGCGGCGGTGCGCCGACCACACCCCAGGCGGGGCCTGAATGCAAATGTGTTGACAGTAGTGTGACCAGTGTCGCATGATTGCGTCAATCGTCGCATTCGAAGGTTCGCCGCATGTCCGTCCCCTCCGTCTCCGAACTGAGCCTGCTGAAAGCGTTGTGGCGGCAGCAGCCGCTCAGCGCCCGTGAAATCCACGACGCCGTCGTCGATGAACTCGGCTGGTCGTATTCGTCGACCCGCAAGACGCTCGAGCGCATGTTCGACAAGGGCATGGTGCGCCAGCAAGTGCGCCACGGCGTGCAGGTCTACGAGGCGGTGTGCGGCAAGGTCGACACGCTGGCCGCCTTCGCCCGTGATTTCGGCCGGCGCGTGATGGAAATCGACACGCCGCTGCCGGTGAATATGTTCACCGGCAGCAAGCTGGTGGACGACAACGAGCTGGCCCGGTTGGAGCAATTGCTCAACGACTGGCCCGACGACACGGACGACACGGACGACGCGCCATGAGCGCCTTCGACCTGTTCACCGTGCGCTTCCTGCTCGCCAGCGCTGGCTGCCTCGCGGCCGGGCTGGCGGTGTGGGGCGCGCTGCTGCTGTGCCGGCGCTGGCTGCCGGCGCTGGCGCTGCAGCGCACCGGCTGGCTGCTGGGGCAGGTCGTGGTGGCGCTGACGTTCGTGCTGCTGCTGGCGCCGCAGGCCCGGCCAATGCATGCGCTGCCCGTATTCGAGGTGGACCTGAGCCCGGACACGGCGGCTGCCGGCAGCGGCTCTCCCGCACCGCTCGGCGCGGCGAGTGTGCACCCGGCCGGCGCGGCCGGCAAAGCGTGGCTGGCGCACGCCGCGCTGGCGTGGCTGGCCATGTATGCGCTTGGTCTTGTCGTGATCCTGGTGCGCCTGGTGCAAGGCCAGCGCGCGCTGGCGCGGCTGGTACGCGTGGGCCGGCGTATCGAGGCTCCTGGCGCCAGGCCGGCCATGATCGAAGTCGACGCCCCGATCCCGCCGATGCTGGTCGGCGTCATGCGGCCGTGCCTGCTGCTGCCGCGCGCACTGTGCGAAGGCGATCCGCTCCAGCGCGAACTGATCGTGGCGCACGAATTGACCCATTGGCGCCGGCGCGACCTGTGGTGGCTCAGCGCAGCGACGGTGCTGCAGATACTGCTCTGGTTCAATCCCGCGATGCGCCTGCTGCGGGCGCGCCTGGCCTGGTCCCAGGAACTGGCCTGCGACCGCGACGTATTGCGCGGCCGTCCGGCAGCGCAGCGCCGGGCCTATGCCGCCGCGCTGCTGGGCCAGATGGACGCGCGGCTGGTGCCGGGGGCTGCGCTCGCCTTCGGCGGCGTCGACCCGGACACGCTGTCGGCCCGGGTTGCCCTGATCCGTACGCCGGCCACCCTGGCCCGTGCCGGTCATGCGCGCGGCGCCGGCCTGGCCGTGCTGGCGCTGGTATTCGGCGCCAACCTGGCGCTGCAGCCGGCCCTGGCCTGGCACGCCAGGGCGCCGGCTGGCCTCGATTGCACCATCATGCTCGACGCCGTGAGCGGCGCGCCCATCGCCGAGGAGGGTGACTGCGGCCTGCGCGCAACGCCGGCCTCGACCTTCAATATCGCGGTGAGCCTGATGGGCTTCGACAGCGGCATCCTGCGCGACGCCCATGCGCCGGCACTGCCGTTCAAGCCCGGCTATGCCGACTGGCAGCCATCCTGGCGCGCCACGACCGACCCGACCGACTGGATCCGCAACTCGACCGTGTGGTACGCCCAGCAGGTCACGACCCGGCTTGGCGGACAGGGCCTGCGCGATTATGTCGGGCGCTTCGATTACGGTAACCAGGATCTGTCGGGAGGACTGGCCAATGCCTGGATCACGTCGTCGCTGCAGATTTCGCCACGCGAACAGGTGGCCTTCCTGCGCAAGCTGGCCATGCGCGAGCTTCCGGTGAGCGCACATGCGCTCGACATGACCGCGCAGCTGCTGCGGTTGCCGACGCTGAGCAATGGATGGAACGTGTATGGAAAGACCGGTACCGCCTTCCCGCTGCTGGGCGACGGCAGCGAAGATCCCGATCGCGCCTGGGGCTGGTTCGTCGGCTGGGCCAGCAAGGATGGGCGGGCCGTCGTGTTCGCCCGCCTGGTATTGGCAAAACGGCAGTCCGAAGGCGCTGCCGGACCACTGCTGAAAGCGTCGTTCCTGCGCGAACTGCCGGCCCGGCTGGAGCGCATCCCGGCGGTCGACGCCGCAACAACATCCTGAAGGAGAATGCGATGATCAAAACATGGTTTGCCTTGCTGCTGTTGCCCGCCAGCGTACTGGCCCACGGCGCCGAATGGAAAGACAGCGCACCGATCGCGGCGCTGTTCAAGGCGCAAGGCGTGACCGGCACCTTCGTCGTGCACGATGTCGCGGCCGACATCTATACGGTGCACGACCGCCAGCGCGCCAATACGCGTTTCATCCCGGCGTCGACCTTCAAGATCCCGAACTCGCTGATCGCACTGAGCAACGGCGCGGTCGCCAGCGTCGACGACGTGGTGCCGCTTGGCGACGCGCCGGTCGAGCGCGCCGAGTGGGCCGGCGAGATGGGGATGCGCCAGGGGATCAAGGTATCGAACGTCCCGCTCTACCAGGCGTTGGCGCGCCGGGTCGGCATGGACCGCATGCGCACCGGACTGGTCAAGATGAAGTACGGGAATATGGACCCGGGCACGCGCGTCGACCGCTTCTGGCTGGACGGTCCGCTCACGATCAGCGCGGTCGAGCAGACGGCGTTCCTCACCAAGCTCGCGCAGGGCCAGCTGCCGTTCTCGAATGCACACATGGAGGCGGTGCGCGAGATCTGCCGCCAGGAGGGCGAAGCCGAGCTGTATGCCAAGACCGGCTGGGGCCGCAGGCCGGGCGAGGCGGACCTGGGGTGGTGGGTCGGCTGGGTCAAGAAGGATGGCAAGCTGTACGCGTTCGCGCTGAATATCGATATTCCGGATGGCGCGCCGGACAGGCGGGTGTCGCTGGCGAAAGCGGCGCTGAAGGAGCTGCGGCTGCTGTAGTGCGGTTAGCTGTAGTGCGGTTAGCTGCAGATGGTGGCGAACAGGTCGTGCCAGTCGGGATTGCGGGATTGGACCAGGCTGATCTTCCAGTCGCGGTGCCATTTTTTTAGCTGCTTTTCGCGGGTAATGGCGGCGCGGATGTCGGTGTGGGTTTCGTACCAGACCAAGCGTTTGACGTCATATTGTCTGGTGAAGCTGGCGCTTGACGCCTCGCGGTGTTGCCATACCCGTTTGATCAGGTCGGATGTGACGCCGATGTAGAGGGTGCCGTAGGGGCTGCTGGCCAGGATGTAGACGTAGGATGGCTTGTCCATCTGGACAGTGTGCGTCGCTGTCCGTGGGTGCGTTTGTGGCGGCTCAACGGACTTGGATTCCCGCCTGCGCGGGAATGACGGTCTTTCGGGCGCGTGGCAATAACAAGAGCGCGGGCTGGCGGCATTATCCTGGACTCCCAGCCTAAAAGCCGTCATTCCCGCGAAGGCGGGAATCCAAGTCCGTCGCTCAGCCACCAACCCAACAACCGGCCACAAAACAAGTCCGTCACTCAGCCACCACTCCGCCGACCGGCCACAAAAAAGCCGCCCGCAGGCGGCTTCCACATCAAGCCCGACGAACCTTACTGCCCGCGCTTGGCGCGCGCCTTGGCCGCAATGCGCATGCGCAGCGCGTTCAGCTTGATGAAGCCGCCCGCATCTGCCTGGTTGTAGGCGCCGCCGTCTTCGTCAAACGTCGCGATATTCATGTCGAACAGCGAATCGGTCTTCGAATCGCGCGACACGACGATCACATTGCCTTTGTACAGCTTGATGCGCACCCAGCCGTTGACGGTGGCCTGGGTGTGGTCGATCAGCGTCTGCAGTGCGACGCGTTCCGGCGCCCACCAGTAGCCGTTATAAATCAGCGAGGCGTAGCGCGGCATCAGGTCGTCCTTCAGGTGCGCCACTTCGCGGTCCAGCGTGATCGATTCGATCGCGCGGTGGGCGCGCAGCATGATCGTGCCGCCCGGGGTTTCGTAGCAGCCGCGCGACTTCATGCCCACATAGCGGTTCTCGACCAGGTCCAGGCGGCCGATGCCGTGCTTGCCGCCCAGGCGGTTCAGCTCGGTCAGGACGGCGGCCGGCGACAGGCGCACGCCGTTCAGGCCGACGATGTCGCCTTTTTCGTATTCGATGTCGAGGTACTCGGCCTCGTTCGGCGCCTGCTCGGGCGACACGGTCCAGCGCCACATCGATTCCTCGGCCTCGGCGCTCGGGTTTTCCAGGTGGCGGCCTTCGAACGAAATGTGCAGCAGGTTGGCGTCCATCGAGTACGGCGCGCCGCCGTTCTTGTGCTTCATGTCGACCGCGATGCCCGCGTCTTCCGCGTACTTCAGCAGTTTTTCACGCGACAGCAGGTCCCATTCGCGCCATGGAGCGATGATCTTGACGTCCGGTTTCAGTGCATACGCGCCCAGCTCGAAACGCACCTGGTCGTTGCCCTTGCCGGTGGCGCCGTGCGAGATGGCATCGGCGCCGGTCGCGTTGGCGATCTCGATCAGGCGCTTGGCGATCAGCGGACGCGCGATCGACGTGCCCAGCAGGTATTCGCCCTCGTACACCGTGTTGGCGCGGAACATCGGGAACACGAAGTCGCGCACGAACTCTTCGCGCACATCGTCGATGTAGATGTTTTCCGGCTTGATGCCGAACTTGATGGCCTTGGCACGGGCCGGTTCCAGTTCTTCACCCTGGCCGAGGTCGGCGGTAAAGGTGACGATTTCGCAGTTGTAATTGTCCTGCAGCCATTTCAGGATGACCGAGGTGTCCAGGCCGCCGGAATAGGCAAGTACTACTTTCTTGATGTCGCTCATGGGAGTTCCAAGATGGAGGGATGGTAGGGGAGGGTATGGTCAGCTGGCACGCGAATCCATCCGGCCGTGACGACAGGATGGATGGCCAACGATCAAGCTTTGCGGGTAAAAAACTCTAAATTAATTTCCTTCGACCTGGCCGAGCAGCAGGTACTCGATCAGGGCTTTCTGCACGTGCAGGCGGTTCTCGGCTTCGTCCCAGACGACCGATTGGGGGCCGTCGATGACCTCGGCGGCCACTTCCTCGCCGCGGTGCGCCGGCAGGCAGTGCATGAACAGGGCGTCGCCGGATGCGCGCGCCATCTTGGCGGCGTCGACGATGAAGCCCTCGAACGCGGTCAGCCTTTCCGCGTTTTCCTTCTCGTAGCCCATGCTGGTCCAGACGTCGGTCGTGACCAGGTGCGCGCCTTCGCAGGCATCCGACGGATTGTCGAACAGCGTGTAGCGGGTGGTCGACACCAGGCTCGGGTCGAGCTCGTAGCCCTTCGGGGTCGACACGTTCAGGTGGAAGCCGAACACCTCGGCCGCCTGCAGCCACGAGTACAGCATATTGTTGGCGTCGCCGATCCAGGCAACGGTCTTGCCGGCGATCGAGCCGCGGTGCTCGTAATAGGTGAAGACGTCCGCCAGCACCTGGCAAGGGTGATGCTCATTGGTCAGGCCATTGATCACCGGCACGCGCGAATGGGCGGCGAAGCGCTCGATGATGTCCTGGCCGAAGGTGCGCACCATGATGATGTCGCACATGCGGCTCATCACCTGGCCTGCATCCTCGACCGGCTCGCCGCGGCCGAGCTGGCTGTCGCGGGTATTCAGGTAGATGGCGGCGCCGCCCAGCTGGTGCATGCCGGCTTCGAACGAGAGGCGGGTACGGGTCGAGCTTTTTTCGAACACCATCACCAGGGTGCGGTCGACCAGCGGGTGGTACACCTCGTAGGCCTTGAACTTGCGCTTGATGATCGCCGCGCGCTTGATCACGTACTCGAATTCGGCGAGCGTGAAGTCGGAGAACTGCAGGAAGTGCTTGATCGGTTTGGTGCCTGGCATGGTGGTGTCTGCTCTATGTTGTCCCTTGATTATAAGGGGTTTTCTTTCCGTTAGGGAAAGGCGTTATGCGGTGCCATCAGTACAGCGTCTGCGCCGATTCGTGCAGCAGCTGGCCATACAGTTCGTGGCGCATGCGCGCGATCTTGCCCTCGGCGACCGCGTCGAGAATCGCGCACTGCGGCTCGGCCAGGTGGCGGCAATTGTAGTACTTGCAGCCGCCCAGATACGGTGTGAACTCGACGAACGCGCGCTCCAGCATGCCTTCGCTCAGGTGGTACAGGCCAAATTCCTGGAAGCCGGGCGAATCGATGATGGACGAGCGCTGGTCCTTGGCATCGTCGAGCCAGTACAGGCGGGTAAACGTCGTGGTGTGCTTGCCGGTGTCGAGCGCGGCCGAGATTTCGCGCACCGCGATATCGGCGTCCGGTACCAGCAGATTGATCATCGACGACTTGCCCATGCCCGACTGGCCGATGAAGATCGACGAGTGGCCCGCCAGCAGCGGCGCCAGCAGCGCCACGGTCGCTTCGGGCGCGCCGGTGGCCGACACTTCGTGCACCGGGTAGCCCAACGCGGCATAGGGGGCGACCCGTTCGCGCGCGCGCGGCAGCAGGTCGGCGACGTCGGTCTTGTTCAGGATGAGATGCGGCTCGATGCCGGCCGCTTCGCAGGCGACCAGCGCGCGCGAGACCAGGTCGTCGGTGAAGCCCGGTTCGGTGGCCACCACGATGAACAGGCGCGAGATGTTCGCCGCCAGCAGCTTCGATTTGTACTGGTCCGAGCGGTACAGCAGGGTGGTGCGCTCGGCGATGCGCTCGATCACGGCCTGGTCGTTCGAGGTGCGCTTCAGGTGGACCACGTCGCCCACCGCCACATTGGTCTTCTTGCCGCGCGTGACGCACTGCAGCTTTTCGCCGTCCGCGTCGGCCAGGTAATGGCGCCCGTGGGCGGCGATGATGGTACCGGTCAAATCACTCATGCATGTGCTTCCAGCGCGTCGATTTTCGCCGCGCAAATAAAATCGTTCTCGGTCAGCGCGCCGCCGGCCGAATGGGTACTGAAGGTGACGCGGCAGGTGGTGTAGCCGACGGTCATCTCCGGGTGGTGGTCCTGCTGTTCGGCGATGTCCGCCACCGCGTTGACGAAGGCGATCGTGGCGCGATAGCCGGGCAGCGTGAATTCACGCAGCAGGACGCCGTCGACCGCGCTCCAGCCGGGGACGTCGGCCAGCAGGGCGTCGATCGCCCACGGGGCGAGCGGCCTGGCGTTGTTCAGGCAGGTGCGGTTGGCGAGTGTCATGCGGCCGCCATGGTGAGGTGTTTGACGCGCACCGCAGCCGGCGGGTGCGAATCGTAGAAGGCCGAGTGCAGCGGGTCGGGCGTGAGCGTCGAGGCGTTGTCTTCGTACATCTTGACCAGCGCCGACACCAGGTAGCGGTGGTCGGTATGCCGGGCGGCGAAGGCGTCGGCCTCGAATTCATGCTTGCGCGAGGTGATCGACGACAGCGGCGCCAGCGGGAAGGCAAATACGGGAAGCACCAGCATGAACAGGATCAGCGCCATGCCGTCGTTGGACATGTTCATGAACGGCAGCACGCCCAGGCCGGTATAGAACCAGGCCTGGTCCTTGAGGTAGCCGAGCAGGGCCAGGAAGGCCAGCGACATGGCGAACATCACGACCACGCGCTTGACGATGTGGCGCAGCTTGAAGTGGCCCAGTTCGTGGGCCAGCACGGCTTCGACCTCGTGCGGATCGAGGCGCTCGAGCAGGGTGTCGAAGAACACGATGCGTTTGGCGCGGCCGAAGCCCGAGAAATACGCGTTGCCGTGGGCGCTGCGCTTGCTGCCGTCCATCACGAACAGGCCGCGCGACGTGAAGCCCACGCGCGCCATCAGCGCTTCGATGCGCGCCTTCAGGCCGGCGTCTTCCAGCGGCGTGTACTTGTTGTACAGCGGCGCGATGACGTTCGGGTAGATCGCGATCATCAGGAGCTGGAAGCCGCACCATACCAGCCAGGTATAGAACCACCACATGGCGCCGCTTTTTTCCATCAGCGTGAGCACCACCCACAGCAGCGGCAAGCCAAGCGCGGCGCCGATGGCGGCGCCCGTAGCCTGGTCGCGCCACCACAAGGCGCGCGACATCTTGTTGAAGCCGAAGCGCTGTTCGAGCACGAACTGGCGGTACCAGTCGAGCGGCAGGTCGAGCAGGCTTGACGCGATGCCGAAGGCCACCACCAGCGCCAGCTGATGCCACAGGCCGGGGCCGGTCAACGGCAGGATCGCCAGCGACAGCAGTTGCAGGCCGCCCAGCAGGGTGAAGCCGATCAGGATGGCGCCGCCCCACAGCGTGGACAGCAGGCCGAGGCGGGTCTTGGCGACGGTGTAGTCGGCCGCCTTGCGGTGCGCGGCCAGCGGCACTTTCGATGCAAACTCGGGCGGCACGGCAGCGCGGTGGCGCGCGACGTGGCGCATGTGGCGCGTGGCCAGCCAGAAGCGCAGCCCGAGCGTCAGCACGAAGAAAACAACGAACAATACCGAAAACCCGAATGAAGACATTCTGTGCCTGTGAGAAAATGCAGGATTGATTAGGCAAAGAGAGAATTATGTCACAAGCTCCACAAAATAACGGCCTGGCAACGCCAGCCCGCCCGAACGAATTCAACCTGGTCTGGGTCGACATGGAAATGACCGGCCTGGATTGCGACAACGACCGCATCATCGAGGTGGCGGTGGTGGTCACCGACCCCGAGCTGAACATCATTGCCGAAGGCCCGGTGTTCGCGATCCACCAGTCGGACGAGACGCTCGACAAGATGGACAACTGGAACAAGGGCACCCATGGCAAGTCGGGCCTGATCGACCGCGTACGCGCATCCACCGTCAGCGAAGCCCAGGCCGAGCTGGAGCTGATCGCCTTCCTCAAGCAGTACGTGCCGGCCAACAAATCGCCGATGTGCGGCAACTCGATCTGCCAGGACCGCCGCTTCATGGCGCGCGGCATGCCGAAGCTGGAAGCGTTCTTCCACTACCGTAACCTGGACGTGTCGACGCTGAAGGAACTGTGCCGCCGCTGGAAGCCCGAACTTGCGTCCGGCTTCAAGAAGCACCAGAAGCACACCGCGCTGGCCGACATCACCGAGTCGATCGACGAGCTGCGCTACTACCGCGAACACTTCATCAAGGTGTAAGGGCAGACGGCCGTCAGGTTCTGCCCACACCGGGCAGAACCGAAAAATCCGGCAATATGGCCGGGAAGATGTGCGAGAATAGCCGGCATGGTCCAGCCCACGCACACCGGCTTCGCGGGAGACAGCCAGATGGCGGCGCGCATGCGCGGCCACGACTGGCGGCAGTCACCCCTTGGCACGCCCGACACCTGGTCGCCGTCCCTCCGGACCGCGACCGACATGATGCTGCATTCATCGTTCCCGATGTTCATCGCCTGGGGAGCGCAGCTGACCTTCCTGTATAACGACGCCCATGTGCCGATCCTGGGCGAGCGCCATCCCGCCGCGCTGGGGCGCGCGATGGACGAGGTCTGGGCCGACGCCTGGCACGAGGCCGGGCCGCTGGTCGAGCGCGCGCTTGGCGGCGAATCGATCTTCCTCGAAGACTTCGGCTTGACGTTGCAGCGGCGCGGCTACCCCGAGCCGGTCTGGATCACCTTTTCGTATGCACCGCTGCACGACGCCGACGGCGCGGTCGCCGGCATCGTCTGCACCTGCATCGAAACCACCGCGCGCGTGCTGGGCGAGCGGCGCGCCGCCTTCCAGCTCACCGTGTCCGACGCCCTTGCTCCGCTCGAGCATGCGGGCGAGGCGATCGCCACCGCCAGCGCGCTGCTGGGCCTCGAACTGAACGCGGCGCGGGTGCTGTATGCCGAGATCGATCCGCTCAGTGGCCGGCTCGACGCGCCGCAGTTGTGGCACCGCGCCGGCGCCGCGCCGGCGCCGGCGCGCTCGCCGCTGCACGACTTCAGTCCGGCGGTGGTGGCCGAACTGCGCAGCGGGGCGGTGGTGCAGATCCACGACGCGGCCAACGATGCGCGCGCGCAGGACCTGCGCACCGCCTGGGTCGACGAGCGCATCGGCGCGCTGCTGGTGGTGCCGCTGGTCAAATCCGGGCGCCTGATCGCCTGCCTCGGCGTCGAGTCGCCCATCCCGCGTTCCTGGAGCGCGCACGAGGTGCAGCTGGCGCGCGACGTGGCCGAGCGCACCTGGGCGGCGGCCGAGACCGCGCGCGCCCAGTCCATGCTGCGCGAAGAGCGCGACCGCAGCCGCGACATCTTCGACAATATCTCCGAAGGCTTCGCACTGTTCGACCGTAACTGGATCGTCGAGCGCATGAACGCCGAAGGACTGCGCATCTGCGCGATCGCGCGCGAGGAGGTCATCGGGCGCAACCATTGGGACGTGTTCACCGCGATGGACGACAGCGAGGCCGGGCGCATGTACCGCGCCGTGATGTGCACCCGCCAGGCCGGCAGCGCCGAACAGTGCCACGTCTTCCCCGACGGGCGCCGCGTCTGGACCGACATCCGCGCCTACCCGATGCAGGATGGCGGCATCGCCAGTTTTTTCCGCGACATCACCGACCGCAAGCTGGCCGAGGAAAAGCTGATGGAAGCCGACCGCCGCAAGGACGAATTCCTGGCGATGCTGGCGCACGAACTGCGCAACCCGCTGGCGCCGATCAGCGCCGCCGCCGAGCTGCTGCGAATCGGCAAGCCCGACGAGGCGCGGGTGCGCCAGAGCAGCACCATCATCGGGCGCCAGGTACGCCACATGACGCGCCTGGTGGACGATTTGCTGGACGTATCGCGCGTCACGCGCGGCCTGATCACGCTGGGCCAGGCGCGGGTGCCGGCGCGCACCGTGGTCGAGGAAGCGGTCGAGCAGGTGCGGCCGATGATCGACGGGCGCTCCCAGCAATTGACGTTGCGCCTGCCGCCGGCGCACGCCGCGGTGCGCGGCGACAAGGCGCGCCTGGTGCAGGTGGTGGCCAATGTGATCGGCAACGCCAGCAAGTACACGCCCGAGCGGCGCGGCATCGACGTGCGCGCCGACATCTTCGGCGCCCGGCTGGTGCTGAGCGTGCGCGACGAAGGCATCGGCATGGACCGTGAACTGACCGGACGCGTGTTCGACCTGTTCACCCAGGCCGAGCGCTCGTCCGACCGTGCGCAGGGCGGGCTCGGGCTGGGACTGGCGCTGGTCAAGCACCTGGTCGAGCTGCACGGCGGTACGGTCGGCTGCTCCAGCCCGGGCCTGGGCAAGGGCAGCACTTTCGTCGTGTCGCTGCCGCTGCTGCCCGATACCGTGCCGGTCGCGCCGTCCGCGCCGGCGCCAGCCGTGCCGGCGCAATGTCATGCGGCGGGCCTGAAGGTGCTGGTCGTGGACGACAATCTCGACGCCGCCGACATGCTGGGACTGGTCATGGCCGAGCAGGGCCACGAGGTAGCGGTCGAGTACGGCGCGCTGCGGGCGCTGGAGCGGGTGCGCCAGTTCCAGCCCGACGTCTGCCTGCTCGACATCGGCCTGCCCGAGATCGACGGGCGCGAACTGGCGCGCCGCCTGCGCGCCGACCCGGCCACGGCCGGCGCGGTGCTGATCGCCGTGACCGGCTACGGCCAGCAGCAGGACCGCGCCGATGCGCTGGCGGCCGGATTCCGGCATCACCTGGTCAAGCCGGTCGATGTCGACCTGCTGCTGCGGCTACTCGACGGCGTGGGCGAGGGCCTGCGCGAACGGGCATCCGGCGCCGCGCCGGTCACCTTGCACCTGTCCGCCTAGGCACGGCCCTGATCGCGCTGCCTCGCACCATATTCGTGCGAATGTGTTGTAATGACGCTCTTTTTACGCACGGTAATGGTGCAATGCCCACATTCTTTCTCTCGCTGTTGCGGCGGTCGCACCCGGTCGCCCTGCCGCTGTCCGGCCAGGCACGCGCCGCCTTCGGTGCGCTGCTCGGCCTGGCGCTGTCCGGCATCCTGAGCCAGCTGGTGCTGGCCCGCACCGCACCCGGCCTGCATGCGGCCTGGCTGATCGCCCCGATGGCGGCCTCGGCAGTGCTGCTGTTCTGCGTGCCGGCCAGTCCGCTGGCCCAGCCGTGGCCGGTCATCGGCGGCAATGTGGTGTCGGCCCTGACCGGCGCCGCCTGCGCCGGCCTGCTGCCCGACCCGATGTTCGCTGCGCCGCTGGCTGGCGGCCTGTCGATCGCCATGATGTTCCTGCTGCGCTGCCTGCATCCGCCCGGTGGGGCGGTGGCGATGACGGCGGTGCTGGGCGGGCCGGCCGTGCACGAGCTCGGCCTGACGTTCGCGCTGGCGCCGGTTGGCCTGAATACCGTGCTGCTGGTGCTGGCGGCGCTGCTGTACAACCGCGTCACCGGCGCCCACCATGCCCATCCGCGTCCGGCCGCGCCGGCCACGGTGGCCGACGAGGACATCGATGCCGCGCTGAAGGAGTTCGGCGAGGCGGTCGACGTTTCGCGCGACGACCTGGCGGCGCTCGTCAACGAGGCCGGACACCATGCCCACGAACGGCGCGCCCGCGCCCTGCATGCCGGCGACGTGGTGGTGCCGCCGCTGGCGCGCCTGCGGCCCGAGATGCCGCTGGCGCAGGCGCGCGCGATCCTGCTCGAGCATGGCATGCCGGCGCTGCCGGTGGTCGATGGGGCAGGGCGCTTGCTGGGCTTGCTGACGCTGGCGCAGCTGGTGCGCGTGTCAGCCGAGATCGCCACGCGTCCGCTCGGCAAACGGCTGCTGCATTCGGTGACCGGGAACGACGGGAACGCCGTGGTGGCGGACCTGATGACGACGGGGATTGCGCTCGATGCGGACGCACCGGCAGGCAGCGTGGCCGCGCTGGCCGCGCGTCATGGCCTGGCGCGGGTGCCGGTGGTGGATGCGGCCGGGATGCTCGTCGGGATGGCCGGCCCGGTGGAAGTGCTGGCGGCCATGCGCTGATGCACATCCCGTCACGACACCGGAGCCGGTGACGATCACCGCGTCGGCGGCATGGCCGCCAACCCTACCTGAAAAGCCCGTGAGATGATCGGTGTGGGGTGGACGGGTTTCCCGTCCACGCGTTCAAGCAGCGCTCGAACAGCCGGCAACACGGTCTGTCCACGACGGTTGAACGCGTGGACGGCAAAGCCGTCCACCCCACGGTGCACAGATTGCGGTGGACAGCTTGCGGTTGACAGATTGCGGTGCACCGATTTCGGTAGACAGATTGCGCTAGACAGATTGCAGCGGAAAGTTTGCTGCGGAAGCTAGCGCGTGGTCAGCCCTTACGCCGACTCGGTGCGCTAGACAGATCGCAGTGGACAGTTTGCGGTGGAAGCTAGCGCGTGGTCAGCCCTTACGCCGACTCGGCTCCGCAGCACTTCTTGAACTTCTTGCCGCTGCCGCAAGGGCAGTCGTCGTTGCGGCCGACCTTCGGCTCGTCGCGCTTGACGGTTTCCACCGCGGCCTTGCGCAGTGGCAGCCAGTAGCGGTAGATCGCCGGCACATTCGCTTCGATCTGCAGTGCCAGCGCGTCGATCTTGACCGGGTCGTCGACTTCGGCCAGTTCGGCTTCCTCGATCTCGTCGGCGCCCAGCAGGTAGATCGGGCGGATCAGTTCGGCGACGTCGGAATCCCAGATGCCATCCCACGATCCGGCGCGCAGTTCGACGCCTTCCCAGAAACCCCAGCACCAGGCTTCCGGGTCGATCAGGTTCTTGCCGTCGACTTCGTGTTCGCAGAACAGCGGCTCGTATTCCTTCGGCGAGACTTCGAACGTGATCAGGACTTCGTTCATGAAGCGCATGATCAGGTTGACGATGCGCTCTTCGTCCTTCTTGTTCTTCCACTTCGGCGCGGCCGCTTCGTCCTCGCCCCAGACCAGCGGCAGCCACTCGGCCGGCATGATGGTTTCCGGGCCGATCGCGATCGCGGTCAGGTAGCCGTGCAGGGTGTCCATCGTCATCGCGTCGTCGGAGCAACGGTCGGACAGCAGGAATTGGTCGAGTTCGTCGAACTCTTTTTCGGAGAGGGGTTGTTCGAGATGCATGGAAGTAACTTTGGCGGCGCAGCGAGCGCCAGATGCTGTAAAGGCGCCAGTGTAACGCCTGCGCGCCCGGCCGGCAGCAAAAAACTGACGCCGGGCGAGGCCGGCGCCAGTCTGCCGTCGCTGTGGCTTAACGCCTGGCGTTGAACGCCTTGGTCAATTCATCGGCGGCGAACTTCTGCGCATCCCTGGCTTTCGGCACCACCGCACCCATGCCGAAGAATTCGTGGGTCACGCCGGTGAAGTGGCGGTAAGCGACCGGCACGCCTTCCTGCTTCAGGCGGTCGGCGTAGGCCTTGCCCTCGGTCATCAGCGGATCGATTTCGGCGGTGATCACGGTCGCCGGCGGCAAGCCTTTCAGCGATGGCGCCTTCATCGGCAGCGCGTACGGGCTCTTCGGATCGGCGCCGTAGTGCTTGAAGAACCAGGTCATCATCGCCTTGTTGAGCGGCTTGGCGTTGGCGTTCTTCTTGTACGACTCATTGTTCATGTCGTCATTAACCACCGGATAGACCAGCAACTGGTGCACCGGCAACTGCACTTTCTGGTCGCGCGCCATCATCGACACCACGGTGGCCAGGTTGCCGCCCGCCGACTCGCCGGCCACGGCCACGCGCATCGGGTCGCCATTCCACTCCTTGGCATGGGCGATGGCCCACTGGTAGGCGGCGAAGGCGTCTTCCGTCTGGGTAGGATACTGGTGCTCCGGCGCCAGGCGGTAGTCGGCCGAGACCACGATGGCCCTGGCCTGCTTGGCCAGCGCGCGCACCGACGCCTCATACACCTTGGTGTCGGCGATCACGAAGCCGCCGCCGTGGTAATACACGACGACCGGGAACGGACCCTTGCCTTCCGGCGTGAACACATGGACCGGGAAGCTGCCGCCCTTGCCCTGCACGCTCATGGTCTTCATGGTCACGCCCGGCTCCGGTGCGGTGCTCTTGCCTTCATCGGCCAGGACTTTCTTGACGCCGTCGGCGGCGCTCGGCTGCTTGCGCGCTTGTTCCGGGCTCAGGGTCTCGATCGGCTTCGGTTTCAGCGAGGCCATGGCGTCCAGCACTTTCTGCATGGCCGGTTCGGCTTTCGGCGGCGTGGCGTTCTGGGCGATGGCGGCGCCGCACAGCAGGCCGGCGGCGAGGGCGGCAACGGTCAGGGTCAATTTCTTCATGTTCTTCCTTTACAGAGATTGTCCAGAAGCGGGCGCATTCCGGAGGTATTTCTGACATGAGACCTTGTAAGAATTTTATGCTCCGTGCGTAAGCGAACGCATCTCTGGATAAATACGCGTGCGTTCCACGTTCGCGTGCGCCGCCGTACAATGCGCCCATGGATACCTTGAACAGCGACAATAACGACACGCCTGCCCACCCGTTCGCGCGGCTCGATCCGGCCCTGGTGCTCGACGCGCTCGACAGCGTCGGCGTCATCGGCGACGGCCGCCTGCTGGCCCTGAACAGCTACGAGAACCGCGTTTACCGCATCAGCCGCGAAGAGGGCGACCCGGTCGTGGTCAAGTTCTACCGCCCCGAGCGCTGGAGCGATGCCGCCATCCTCGAAGAACATGCCTTCGTGGAAGAGCTGGTCACGCACGAAGTGCCGGCGGTGCCGGCGCTGGCGCTGAAAGGCCGCACGCTGCACGGGTTCGAGGGTTTCCGCTTCGCCGTCTTTCCCAGTCGGGGAGGGCGCGCGCCCGAACTCGACGATCCCGCGGTGCTGGAATGGATCGGCCGCTTCATCGGCCGCATCCATACGGTGGGCGCGGCGCATCCCTACAGCGAGCGGCCGGCGCTCGATGCGCAGACCTTCGGACGCGCGCCCTACGCGTGGCTGCGCAGCCATGATTGCGTGCCGCCCGAGCTGGTGCCGGCCTGGTCGAGCGTGGTGGAGCAGGCGCTGGACGGCGTGGCGCGCTGCTACGAGCGCGCCGGCGAGCTGCCGCAGTTGCGCCTGCACGGCGACTGCCACGGCAGCAATGTGCTGTGGACACCGGACGGCCCGCACTTCGTCGACTTCGACGACAGCCGCATGGGGCCGGCGGTGCAGGACCTGTGGATGCTGCTGTCGGGCGAACGGCAGGACATGGTGCGCCAGATGGGCGACGTGCTGGCCGGCTACGAAGACTTCTGCGAATTCCATCCACGCCAGCTGTACCTGGTCGAGGCGCTGCGCACCCTGCGCCTGATTCATTACTCGGCATGGCTGGCGATGCGCTGGAACGATCCGGCGTTTCCAGCCGCGTTCCCGTGGTTCAATACACAACGGTATTGGCAGGATCGCATCCTCGAATTGCGCGAACAGGTGACGTTGATGGACGAGCCACCGCTGTGGCCTGTGTGAAACAAACCGTGGGGCGTGGCATGCGCGGCCGTTTTGCCGGATAATCGAATCGACCGCAGCTACCGAGGAATCGCATGGATCCGCATCCAGCCCAACAAGAAGAAGCCGATTTCACGATCGACCTGAGCCATTCGGCCGGGACGGCCAGGCCCGATGCCGGCGCCGCGGCCGTCGCCGGGCCGGCGCCGGGTTCGGCAATCGAGCCCGCAGCCGGGTCCACAGCCGGGTCCACGGCGCGGCTTGCAGCCGAGCCCGCAGGCAGCCCCGTCAGTACGCCGATATCCGCGCCCGACGCTGCTCCGGCACCCCGCAAGCCGCTGCAGATGCACGAAATTCAGGAAGCCATCGCGCGCGTCGAATCCGAAGCCAAGGCCAATGTCGCCGCCGAGAGCCGCCATCACGCCGAGTCGCGCGCCCGCGCCCTGGCCGACGAGCGCGCCGCCCTCGACGCCGCCGCCGCCGCCGCCGCGCTGGCCAATTCGCAAGCCTCCGAAGACGCGATCGCCGCCAACCGCGACCGCCTCGAGTCGCTGCGCGCCGCCGCCAAGGCGTCCGGCGAACGGCTCGAAGCGATCCGCAACGAAACCGCCGAATTGCGCGCGCGCGTCAAGACCGAAACCGAGATCCGCCTGGCGACCGAAGCGCGTTCGCGTTCCGAAGAAGAATCGCGGCGCCGCGCCAGCGCTCAGATCGAAGCCGAGGCCGAACTCGCCGCCCAGGCCGCACGTGCGGCCGACGAGCTGGTGCTGCAGACCGAGCAGGCGCGCCTGCAGGCGGTCGAGCGCATGGCGGCGGTCGAGGCGGCCAAGGAAGAAGTCCTGCACAACGCCAGCGCCGATGCCCGTATCGCGATCCTGGCGCGCGAGCGCGAGCGTGCCGAGAAATCCGCGCGCCAGACCGCCGAAAAGCTGGCCCAGGCCGAAGCCGACGCGCTCGAACTGACCCAGCAGCGCGAACGCGCCGACCAGGTTGCCTTGAGCTCGGCGTTCGCGCGCGCCGCGGCCGAAGCGCGTGCGCTGGAAGAAGCGCGCGCCTACGCCCACATCGAGCAGGAACGCGAAGCGATCGCGCTGGCCCAGGCCGAGTCCGAAAGGGTGGCCGGCCAGTCGCTGCGCATGCGCCTGCAGACCGAGAAGGAATTGCGCGACGCCGCGATCCACCGCGAACGCCAGGAAAACATGGCGGCCTCGAGCGCCGAAGCGCGGCGCGAGGCCGAGACCCGCATCCTGGCCGCGACCGAAGCCCGGATCGAATCCGACCGCAAGCTGCGCCTGGTGGCCGAAGACCGCGCCCGCGCCGAGGAAGAGGCGGGGCAGGTGGTGCAGGCCCGGCTGGAGGCCGAAGCCCAGGCCGCGCTCGACGCGCGCGCGCGCAAGGCCGCCGATGAAGCCGCCACCGAGGCGGCGACCCGCCTGGCCGAAGAACACCGGCGCGAGCGGGCCCTGGCCGACGAACGCGCGGCACTGGCGCGCGCCGCCAGCGAGGCCCAGGCCGCGCGCAATGCCGATGAAGAAAGGGCGCTGGCGCTCGAAGCCGACGGCGCCGCGCTGCAGCGCCAGGCGGCCGAGGCCGCCGCGCGGCGGCGGGAAGAAGCCGAGCGCCTGGTCGAGGCCGAGCGCGAGCGGCACGCCGCCGAAAGCGCGGCGCTGGCCCAGCTCGAAGGGCGCGTGACGGCCGAGCGCGAACTGCGCGCCGCGGCCCAGGCGCGCGAAGAAGCCGAGCAGGCCGCCGCCGCGGCGCTGCAGGCCAGGGTCGACGCCGAACGGCGCCTCGAGGCGGCCCAGCGCAGCGCCTGGGAAGCGCAGCAGGCCCAGGCCGACGCCGCGATCGAGGAAGCCGTGCAGGCCGAGGCCGCCGCGACGGCCCAGCAGGCCCAGGCCCGGCGCGCGGCCGACCTGGCGCAGGCGCAGACCGAGCGCGCCGACGTCGAGCGCCGCCAGGCGGCGCTGACCGAGGCCGCCATCGTCGCCGAGCGCGAAGCCACGCAAGCGGCGCGCGAATCGCTGGCGCTGGTCGAGCGCAAGCTGGCCGCGCAGCGCCAGCAGGCATCGGCCGACACCCGCGCCAACGAAGCGCAGGCGGCGCGCCTGGCGTCCGAACATGCGGCCGCCCAGGCCGCCCTGGCGCGGGCCGCGGCCGAGGAAACCCAGGCCCAGCTGGCGCGCGAACGCGAACTGGCCGAGCAGGCGGCGGTGCAGGCGGCGGTGGACAAGCGCGAAGCCCAGCGCGCGCTGCTCGAACACGCCCAGCAGCACGCCGAAATGCAGCGCAAGGCGGCCCAGGCCACCATGCAGATGGCCGACGCCCGCAAGCACCTCGTGAACCTGGAAAGCAAGCGCCAGGACGAACAGGCGGCCGAACTGGCCGCGACCGAACGCGCGATCGGCGAGCGCAAGGTCGAAGCCGGCCAGCGCTCGGTATCGGCCGACCTGACCCGCGAAGTGCTGGGCCGCTTCAAGCAGTCGCAGGCGCGCGCCGGCGACACGTCGGCGGCGCAAGCCGCCGCGCGGCTGGCCGAAGTGATCGCGCTGCAGCGCGAGCAGGGCGAACGCGGCGAACGCGGCGAAGGCGAAAGAGGGCAGGAGTAGCAAGGACCGACGTCCCGCCGTCCCGACGTGCAATGCATCGTAGGGTGGACGGCTCTGCCGTCCACGCGTTCAATCAGGTCAGCCTGTTGCTGAACGGTTACGCGTAGGGTTGGCGGCTACGCCGCCGACGCGTTCAACCCACGTAGGTATATTCCGTGACGACAACGGAGCCGATGACGATGACCGCGTCATCGCCGAAGCGCGAGGCCGCCCCGGCCAACCCTGCGCCCGAACGGACAAGCCGTCCACCCAACATGACGACGACCTTGCCGCCCGGGCCGTGCCCGATGCTTATTGCGCCGCCGTCTGCGACGGCAGGCTCTGGGCCTGGTTCGACACCTGGCCCGGGGCCCGGCCCGGCGCTTCCTGCTCGTCCGTCCCGCTCAGTGCGCGGGTGGCAAAATACTCGGTCTCGCCAAAGCAGGTCGTCGGCACGCCCTTGTGCTGTTCATACGTCACCTGCACGCGCTTGCCGATATTGTTCTGCAGCTGCTGCACCACCGCCTCTTCGCGCACGGTGAACGCGAAACGCTCCGGGATCGCGCCGGGCATGCTGGCCAGCAGGATCTCGCCTTCCCAGGTCTTGCACAGCCAGCCCTTCTTGGAGAATTTCTGCAGGTAGCCGGCGCGTTCGCCTTCCGCATACGACCAGCTCAGGGTGAACCAGGTATACAGCGCACCGAGCACGACAACGGTGGCGATGACGGACAGCAGGATGGCGGTGGCGCGCTTGGGCATGGGATTGGGCTGGTAAGGGTTGAAAAATATTGTAAATATGGCAGCGCAGGCGCGGTGCGCGCCCATTCTGCCATGCCTTTCCCGGTTCGCAAACTGGCAAACTGCTCACCCCGCAAGATTTACGCTTCCGACCCCTTCAGGGAAGCTTCCTGCGCCGCCATCCGCCGGCGGTAGCGTATCGACGACCAGAGCGATACCAGGATGAAGGCCAGTCCGGACAGTCCGGTAAACCACTCGGGGATGTGATAGTGCACGCTGGCGAACATGATCAGCGCCAGGATCCCGATCGCATAGTGGGCGCCGTGCTCGAGGTAAACGAATTCCTGCAGCGTGCCCTTGTAGACCAGGAACACCGTCATCGAGCGCACGAACATGGCGCCGATGGCCAGGCCGAGCATGATGATGACCACGTCGTTGGTGATGGCAAACGCGCCGATCACGCCGTCGAAACTGAACGAGGCGTCCAGTACTTCCAGGTACAGGAAGCCGCCGATACTGCCCTGCGAGATCATGGCGCCGACCGACGGGTCGTGTTCCTTTGCTTCCAGCAGGCCGCTCAGCCACTTCACGCCGATATAGATCAGCACACCGGTCACGCCGGCGATCAGCACCGCCAGCTTGCGCGCCTCGGGCATCAGGTGCATGGCGCCGATCACGCCCAGCAGCGTCAGCAGCACCGCCATCCCTTCGGTACCGTAGTGACCGAGCTTTTCCTCGATCCAGCCCAGCCAGTGGAGTTCCTTTTCTTCGTCGAACAGGAAATTCAGGAACACCAGCAGCAGGAAGGCGCCGCCGAAGGCCGCCACTTCGGCGTGGTGCTCGGTCAGGTGGCGCGCATACGCATCCGGATGGTCGATCGCCATGGTCCACACGTCGGTGAGTCCGAGGCCGGTGGCGGCCGCGACGATCACCAGCGGGAACAGCAGGCGCATGCCGAACACCGCCACCAGGATGCCGACCGTGAGGAACAGCTTGCGCCAGAATTCGTTCCAGTGCTTCAGCACCGAGGCGTTGACGACGGCATTGTCGAAGGAAAGCGACACTTCCAGCACACCGAGGATGGCGGTGATCCACAGCGCCTGCAGCAGGCCCGCGACACCTTCACGCGCGTAACCCCACCAGCCGGCAAGGACCATCAGGACGGCCGTGACAATGAACGACCAGCGGAAATGCTGCATTGCTGCTCCTTGTGCGTATTTATCTGTTGAGGAAATATACACTTTTCGTGTCGATGCATGTCGCCGCCGAAACTCGCCCGTCGAGGCTTGCTTCTGAGATAATTCTGTCCAGATTTTTCATACTGGTTGAACATGGACATTACTTACCTCGCAACACCGGTGCTGACCTGGATGGTGGTCGGCCCGATCAAATTCCTCATTTCGAGCGTGCGCTTGCGCCGCTGGGCCTTCGACCTGGTCGGCAATGGCGGCTTTCCCAGCAACCATAGCGCGGTGGTATCAAGCATGGCGACCCTGATCGCACTGCGCGAAGGCATGGGTCACCCGGCCTTCGGGGTCGCGGTAACGCTGGCCTTCATCGTCATGATCGATGCCAACAGCCTGCGCCAGCACGTCGGCCGCCACGCCGTGTCGATCAACCGCCTGCACGACGGCAAGGAAGGTTATGTGATCCTGCGCGAGCGCATGGGCCATACGAAGGTCGAAATCACCGGTGGCGTGCTGACCGGTATCGGCATGGGCTTCCTGATATATACCTTGTTCGGCGCAATGTAAGGACGCCGTTGGCCCGGGCGTCCGTGCGGACGTCCGGGCCGTCCATGCGAAATGCAGCTCATCGCCGAAAAACGCAGTTCATCCATCGAATTTGGCATCTTGAAGGTTCGTCAATTGACGGCGGTGGGGGCCTCCTGAATACTGCGCATTGGCTGTAAATATCTCATTAAACCAACAATACCGAGTCCATTCTCTGGAGAACCAAGATGCTGCGCAAATCCCTCCTCGTCCTCGCCATCGCCGCGAGCCTCGTCGCTTGTGGCAAGGATTCCGCCAACAACGCCGCGGCTGCCAAGGACAACAAGCCGACGCAGCTCACGGTGGCCCCGGAAGACGTGCTGACGGTGCAGAGCGATGCGATTTCCTCGGGACCGGTGATTACCGGCTCGATCCAGCCAGAACGCCGCGCCGATCTGCGCGCCGAGGTCTCGGCGATCGTGCTGCAGGTACTCAAGGAGAATGGCGAGCCGGTCAAGCGCGGCGACGTGCTGGTGCGCCTCGATGAAACCTCGATCCGCGACACCCTGATGTCGGCCGAGGATGCCCAGCGCGCCGCCAGCCTGGCGCTGGAGCAGGCCAACCGTCAGCTCGAGCGCCTGAAGACCCTGACCGCCTCGGGCATGACCTCGGCCAAGGCGCTGGACGACGCTGAAATGGCGCGTAACAACGCCATGAGCGAACTGTCGAGCGCGAAGAGCCGGGTCGCCACCGCGCGCCAGCAACTGGCCCGCACCACGGTGCGCGCGCCGTTCGACGGCATCGTGTCCGAGCGCAAGGTTTCCAATGGCGATACCGCCACGGTCGGCAAGGAACTGGTGAAAGTCATCGACCCGAACAGCATGCGCTTCGAAGGCGCGGTGTCGGCCGATTCGGTCAGCACCGTCAAGGTCGGCCAGAAGGTCAGCTTCCGCGTGAACGGCTATGCCGACCAGCAGTTCGCCGGCATCGTGCGCCGCATCGATCCGGCGGCGAACCCGGTGACGCGCCAGGTCGAGGTGCTGGTGGGCTTTGCCGACAATGCCCAGCCGCGCGTGGCCGGCCTGTATGCCGAAGGCCGGATCGACGCCACTGCGCTCGATGCGCTGATGCTGCCCGAAAGTGCGCTGGTGCGCGTGGGTGACGACAGCCACACCTGGCGCATCAAGGACAAGACCCTGTCCAGGGTCAAGCTGGTGGTGGGCGCGCGCGACGAACGTACCGGCAACTTCGAAGTCAAACAGGGGCTGAGCGCCGGCGACATCGTGCTGCGCGCACCGACCTCGAACCTGAAGGACGGCCAGAAAGTCGAGATGCCGGCTGCGCGGGTCGCCAGCGCCGGCACCGGCGCGGGCACTGGTGCGGTACAAGGCAAGTAACGCGGGAAAACAACAAGGATAACCCACCATGTTCCTGTCCAATTTCAGTGTCAAGAAACCGATCGCGACCGTCGTGATCATCGTGGCGATGATGGCCATCGGCCTGCTCGCCCTGTCCAAGCTCAAGGTCAACCAGAACCCGGACGTCGAGATCCCGGTGATCGTGGTGCAGATCCCGTATCCGGGCGCCTCGCCCGAAACGGCCGAGCGCGAGATCGTCAACCGCCTCGAAAAGCAGATGCTGGCGATCCAGGGGGTCAACGACGTCAATTCCGAATCCTACGAAGGCGGCGCCTCGATCTGGATGGAGTTCGATTTCGACCGCAACCTGATCGAAGCGTCCGACGACGTGCGCAACGCGATCGCCGCGGTGCGCTACAAGCTGCCGATCGAAATGCGCGAGCCGGTGCTGCGCCGGGTCGATCCGTCGGCCCAGCCGGTGATGTCGCTGGCGCTGTCGTCCAGCAGCCAGAGCCACGCCGAGATCTCGCGCTACGCCGAAGACGTGCTGGCCGACGAATTCCGCGCCATCGACGGCGTCTCGACCGTCACCGTCAACGGCGCACTGCGGCGCGAGCTGTCGGTGCTGCTGCGCTCCGAGAAACTGCGTGAATTCAATGTGTCGGCATCCGATGTGACCAACGCCCTGCGCAACGGCAATACCAATGCGCCGGTGGGCAAGCTGCGTAGCGAACTGGACGAGAAGGGCATTCGCCTGATCGGCCGTATCGAGCGTCCCGAAGATTTTTCGCAGATCGTGGTCAAGCGCAATGGCGAGCAGATCGTGCGCCTGAACCAGGTCGCCGAGATCCAGGATGGCTTTGCCGACATCAATACCCTGTCGATGCGTAGCGGCAAGCCGAACGTCGGCCTGCAGATCTCCCGCTCGCGCGATGCCTCGACCGTGTCGCTCGCCAACAAGGTGCGCGAAGTGGTCGAGCGCGAAAACAAGCGCCTCCCCGAAGGCAGCAAGCTCGAGGTGGTGCGCGACGGCGGCGAGGATGCCCAGTCGAGCCTGAACAACGTGATCGAAGCGCTGGTGCTGGGCGCGGTGCTGACCGTGTTCGTGGTGTATGCCTTTCTCAATTCCTGGCGCTCGACGCTGATCACCGCGCTGGCGCTGCCGACCTCGGTGCTGGCCGCCTTCATCGCGGTCTGGCTGTGCGGCTTCACGCTCAACTTCATGACGCTGCTCGGCTTGTCGCTGGCGATCGGCGTGCTGATCGACGATGCGATCGTGGTGCGCGAAAACATCGTGCGCCACATGGAAATGGGGTCCGACCGCCGTACCGCGGCCCTCGAAGGCACCGCCGAGATCGGCATGGCGGTGGCCGCCACCACCTTCTCGATCATGGCCGTGTTCGTGCCGGTGGCCTTCATGCCGGGCGTGTCCGGCGAATGGTTCCGTCCGTTCGCGCTCACTGTCACCTGCTCGGTGATCGTCTCGCTGTTCATCTCGTTCACGCTCGACCCGATGTTGTCGGCCTACTGGGGCGATCCGGTGGACCACCACAGCGCGCCCAAAAAAGGCATCGGCCGCGTGCTCGACCGCTTCAACGGCTGGTTCGACCACCAGGCCGACCGCTACGGCCACGTGATCGCCTGGGCGCTGCATCACCGGCGCGCAATGGCCGTGCTGGCCGTGGCCAGCCTGGTCGGCGCCATGGTCATGCACCATTTCTTTGGCGGGTCGAGCTTCTTGCCGAAGATGGACTCGGGCAATCTGCAGATCGAGGTGCGCACCCCGGCGTCGTCCAGCATCGAGTATGCGCGTCGCAAGCTCGAAGCGGCGGCCGAACTGGCCCGCACGCTGCCGGAAACCAAGGACACCAACAGCAACGTCAAGCTCAGCGGCGGCTCGATCTATGTCGATATCGGCAAGCGCCGCGAACGCAAACGCAGCGCCAGCGAAATCGCGGTCGAGCTGCGTGAAAAAGTCAGCCACCTGGTCGGCGCCGAGTACACCGTCATCGATGACCTCAACGGTAACGGCAAGCCAGTCCAGGTCGAGTTCACCGGCCCCGATTCGCGCAAGCTCATGGAGCTGACCACCGCTTATATGGAAAAGCTGCGCGAAGTCCCGGGCGCGGTCGACGTGGCCCTGTCCGAGCAGGATCCGAAGAACGAGCTGCAGATCGTGCTCGATCGCGGCCTGGCGAACGCCATGGGCATTTCGGTGGGCGACGCGGCGCAGTCGCTGCGCGTGGCGTTTGCCGGCATCGAGGTGGGCGACTGGGTCGACCCGACCAGCGAGACCCGCGACGTCGCGGTGCGCCTGCATCCGGACGACCGGGTCAATACCGAAAGCATCGAGCGCCTGCCGATCTCGGTCACCGGCACCGGCATGATGGTGCCGCTCGAGCAGATCGCCACGATCACCATGGGCAAGGGCCCGTCGGCGATCCGCCACAAGAACGGCGAACGCATGATCACGGTCTCGGCCAACGCCCAGGGCCGCTCGCCGGGCGAAGTCACGGCCGACGCCATGAAGCTGGCGAAAACCTTCGACTTCCCGCCGGGCTATGGCCTGGCACTGGGCGGTTCGGGTGAAGACCAGGCCGAACTGTTTGCCCAGATGATGATTTCGCTGGCCTCGGGCATCGCGCTGATGTACCTGATCCTGGTGATGCAGTTCGGCTCGTTCACGGCGCCGATCGGCGTGATGCTGTCGCTGCCGCTGTCGCTGATCGGCGTGGTGCTGGCGCTGATCATGACCGGCCACACGCTCAACCTGATGAGCATGATCGGCATCCTGATGCTGATGGGCCTGGTGGCCAAGAATGCGATCCTGCTGCTGGACGCCGCCCGCGCCCTCGAGCACGAAGGCATGGACCGCGAAGAGGCGCTGATGGCGGCGGGCCGCAAGCGCCTGCGGCCGATCCTGATGACCACCTTCGCGCTGATCGCCGGCATGCTGCCGGTGGCGCTGGCCTTCGGCGACTCGGGCGAGTTCTACCAGCCGTTGGCGATCGCGATCATCGGCGGCACCATCACCTCGACCCTGCTGACCCTGCTGGTGGTGCCGACCTTCTACGACAGCATCGAAATCGCCCGCGACCGCATGGTGGCCAAGTTCGGCCGCCGCGCCGAGCGCTTCCACGCGCTGCCGGCGTTCGCGATGACCTTTGTCGAAGTGATCCTGACGCTGACCTTCGTGCGCCTGATCTACCGCGGCATCGTGCGCGCCGGCCGCTTTGTCCTGGGGCGCGGCCGCGGCAAGGCGGTGCCGGCCTGAGGACGGCCTGAGCGACGGCCAAACAGGCCCGGGCCTGGCCGGCCGGTAGCGAACCTGTGAAAGACACGGCTGGCCTGGCGCTGCCCGTGTCTTTCTTGCATCATGGATGCCGTTCTTCGCGAATCGTCCGCGTTCCTTCGCTTTCAATCCGTTAAAACATTCCAAACGAACATATTGTCGCGCGTTATGTTCTAATGGCACGCCTGCCAGACCGTCGCAGTCTCCTCATTTGCCATTTAGGCAACCTTTTTTGGTCTCCGCTATTCATGTCCATCCGTACGCCCGATCTTTCGCCTGCCGTGTCCATTCCTTCTGCCGACCTGAACTGGCTCGCGGGTGGCGGCGAGATGGGCGAGCTGATCCGAAGCATGGACTGGTCGGCCACGGCGCTCGGACCGCTGTCGGAATGGCCGCAGAGCCTGCGTACCTCGGTCAGCCTGTGCCTGTCCTCGACCTTCCCGATCCTGGTGTGCTGGGGACCGGACGACATCCAGATCTACAACGACGCCTACCGTCCGATCTGCGGCGACCTGCATCCGGCTTCGATGGGCGCGCCGTTCAAGGTGGTGTGGGCGTCGGCGCTGCCGATGGTGGGCGACGCCTTCGAGCGCGCACACCAGGGCGAGGGCGCCTATATCAAGGACCAGCACATGGAGCTGGACCGCAATGGCTACCTGGAAGAAGCCAACATGACGTTCTCGTTCTCGCCGATCCGCGATGAATCGGGCGCGGTGGGCGGCATCTTCCACCCGATCACCGAGACCACGGCCCAGGTAATTGGCGGGCGCCGCACCCAGCTGCTGCGCGACCTGAGCGCCAGGCTGGCCCCGACCCGCTCGATCGACGAGATCGGCCGGCAGTTCACGGCGCACGCGGCGCAGATGGCGCCCGACGTGCCGTTCCTGCTGTTCTATGAACTCGATGAAGCCGGCGGCGCGCTGCACCTGCGCGGCAATGCCGGCCTGCCCGCCGAACATGCGCTCGCGCCGCCCACGCTGCTGCTCGACGACGCCTGCTGGCCATTCGCGCGCAGCGCCGCCTCGCATGCGGCCGAGCGCATCGACGGCCTGGGCGCGCGCCTGGCTGGCACGCCGTGCGGCCCGTACGCGGAAGCCCCCGGTTCGGCGCTGGTGTTGCCGCTGTCGCTGCCGGGCCAGGACGGGCTGTTCGGCTTCCTGGTCGCGGGCGTCAGCGTGCGCCGCGCGCTCGACGCGGAATACCGCAATTTCTACGAACTGCTGCGCGCCGCCGCCGACACCGCGATCGGCAACGTGATCGCCTACGAGCGCGAGCAGCAGCGCGCCGAGGAACTGGCCCAGATCGACCACGCCAAGACCGCGTTCTTCTCGAACGTCTCGCACGAATTCCGAACGCCCCTGACGCTGATCCTCGGCCCGCTCGACGACGCCCTGAGCGATACCCACGAACCGCTGGCCCCGGGCCAGCGCAAGCGCATCGACGTTACCCACCGCAATGCGCTGCGCTTGCTGAAGCTGGTCAATTCGCTGCTCGACTTTTCGCGCATCGAGGCCGGCCGGGTCCAGGCCAGCTATGTCGCCGCCGACCTGGCGCTGCTGACGCTCGACCTGGCCGGGGTGTTCGAGTCGGCCATGGCCAAGGGCGGCCTGGCCTACCACGTCGAGCTGGCGCCCTTGCGCGAGCCGGTGTATGTCGACCGCGACATGTGGGAAAAGATCGTTTTCAATTTGCTGTCGAACGCGTTCAAGTTCACGCTGGCGGGCAGCGTCACGGTGCGCCTGGCCGAACACGAGGGCATGGCGCGTTTGTCGGTGATCGACACCGGCACCGGCGTGCCCGCACACGAACTGCCGCGCATGTTCGAGCGCTTCCACCGCATCGAGGGCGCCCCGGGCCGCACCTACGAAGGCACCGGCATCGGCCTGGCCCTGATCCAGGAACTGGTGCGTCTGCACGGCGGCACGATCGGCGTGTCGAGCGTGTTCGGCGAAGGCACGCGGTTCGACGTCGACCTGCCGTTCGGCCAGGCACACCTGCCGCAGGACCGCATCGAGGGCGTGCCGGACAGCGCGGCCGACCGCCAGCGCATGGGCGCCGCCTTCGTCGAAGAGGCGCTGCGCTGGCTGCCGGACGAGCAGGACCCGCCATGCGCACCCGCGCGCGACGACGCGGCGCCGCAGGATCGGCGCGAAGCGGTGCGCCCGCGCATCCTGATCGCCGACGACAACAACGACATGCGCGCCTACCTGAAGTCGCTGCTGGAGCCGCACGCCGAGGTGCGCGCCTGCGCCGATGGCGAAGCTGCGTTCGCGCAGCTGCTGGCCGATCCGCCCGATCTGCTGGTGAGCGACGTCATGATGCCCAAGCTCGACGGCTTCGGCCTGATCGCGCGCATCCGCGCCAGCGAGGCGCTGCGCCTGCTGCCGGTGATGCTGCTGTCGGCGCGCGCCGGCGAGGAAGCCAAGGTCGAGGGCCTGCAGGCGGGCGCCGACGATTACCTGGTCAAGCCGTTTTCGGCCAACGAACTGCTGGCGCGGATCCGCACCCAGATCGCGCTGGGGCGCGAGCGGCGCCAGGGCGAGATCGATGCGCGCGCGCGCGAGGTCCATGTGCGCGCGATGATCGATGCCTCGCCGGCGATGCTGTGGATCACCGATAACGAAGGCCGCTGTACCTACCTGAGCCAGCGCTGGTACGACTATACCGGCCGCTCGCCCGGGCAGGACCTGGGCCTGGGCTGGCTGGAGAACGTGCACCCGGACGACCGCCAGCGCTCGCGCGAGATCGTGGTGGCCGCGCATGTGGCGCGCGAGCCTTTCTCGTTCGACTACCGCCTGCGCCGCCAGGACGGCAGCTACCGCTGGTTCATCGACGCGGGCCTGCCGCGTACCGACGCGCACGGTGAGCCGGATGGCTATGTCGGCACCGTGATCGACATCCATGCGCGCAAACTCCTGCAGGACCGCTTCGAGCGGGTTTCCGAGGCCGGCGACATCGGGGTCTGGTATGCCGACGCGCCGTTCGACGCCTTCCAGATCAATGCCGAGATGGCGCTGCATTTCGGTTTGCAGGGCGGCGGCCAGGCCTCGGCCAGGCAGCTGTTCGAGGCGGTCGACCCGGACCACCGCGAACGCTTGCGCACCAGCGTGGAACACGCGGTGCGTGCCGGTGCGCCGCTCGACATCGAGTTCCGCTGTGTGGGTGGTGGCGACCGTGCGCCGCGCTGGCTGCGCGCCATCGGCTGGTGTGGCCTGGACGAGCACGGTTGCCCGGAACGGTTCGACGGCGTCACCCTCGACATCGACAGCCAGAAGCACGCCGAGCAGGAGCTGCAGCGCCTGGCCCACGAGCTGGGTGAAAAGAACCGCATGCAGAGCGAGTTCCTGTTCACGCTGGCGCACGAGCTGCGCAACCCGCTGGCGCCGATCCGCTCGGGCCTGGAACTGCTGCGCAGCGGCGCCGCCGGCGGCGAAGTGCAGGCGATCATGCGGCGCCAGGTCGACCACATGGTGCACCTGGTCGACGACCTGCTCGACATGGCGCGCCTGGCCGAAGGCAAGGTCACGCTGCGCCTGGAGCGCGCCGTGCTGGAAGAGGTGGTGCGCGAGGCGGTCGAGATGAGCCGGCCGCTGATCGAGGCCGGACAGCACGCGCTGGCGATCAGCCTGCCGGACGAGGCGGTGGTGTTCAGCGCCGACCGGCACCGCGTGGCCCAGGTGCTCGGCAACCTGCTCAACAATGCGGCCAAGTACACGCCGCCGGGGGGCGCGATTGCCGTCACGGCCCGCATCGATGGCGCGGACATCGCCATCTCGGTGAGCGACAACGGCATCGGCCTCGCCCCCGACATGCTGGAAACGGTGTTCGACATGTACGCCCAGGTGCACAGCGCGGCCGGCATGGCGCAGGGCGGCCTGGGCGTCGGCCTGAACCTGGTGCGGCGCCTGGTGGCGCTGCACGGCGGCCGGGTCGGCGCCGAGAGCGGCGGGCCGGGGCAGGGCAGCAGCTTCACCGTGTGGCTGCCGCTGCCGCGCGAAGGCATGTTGCCGATGGAGACTGACGTGGTCGCCGACCTGCCGGTGGAAGCTGCCCCTGCAGGTTCCGGGCTCGACATCCTGGTCGTCGACGACAATGTCGACGCCGCCGAAACGCTGCAGGCGCTGCTGGAAATAAATGGCCATACGGTGGTGGTGGCCCATGATGGCGCCGCGGCGCTGGCGCTGGCCGAGGCGCGCGCGCCGCAGGTCGTGTTCCTCGACATCGGCCTGCCCGACATGAGCGGTCACGACGCCGCGACAGCGATGCGCCGCCTACCGGGCATGGCCGGGGCGACGCTGGTGGCGCTGACCGGCTGGGGTGCGGAGCAGGACCGCCAGCGTTCCAGCCAGGCCGGCTTCGACCATCACCTGACCAAGCCGGCCGACTTCGACATCGTCGAGCGGCTGATCGGTGAAGTCGCGGCTCAGCGCGCCGGGGGCTGAACGACGGGGCCGGATGCGCGCCGGCCGCCGTGCCCGGTACGGTGGAACACTTCCCTGGCATCCCCCATCAGGCTGATCCAGATGGAGAACCTGCCGGGGTGGGCTCTTGACGCTGAAAGCGCCAAAAAAAACAGCCCGCTGGAATAACCGCGGGCGTCGGTACTGCGGTCAAGCGCACCTTGCAAGGCAAGGCGCTGCTCGACCCGGGTGCCATTACTGGCCGGTGGTGCCGGCTGGTGGGGTGGTGGTGGTGCTTTGCGGATCGGTCGTGGTTGGCGTGGTGGCGCCTTCCGCGGTGCCGGTGCCGGTGGTGCCCATCGAGCTGGTGCCGGTGCCAGCAGCGCCGGTGGTGTCGGTGGTGGTGCCGGTGGTGCCGGCCGCGCCGGTGCCCATGTCGCCAGTGCCGGTCATGCCGGTGCCGGTCGCGCCGGTACCCACGTCGCCGGTGGCGCCCGAAGTGCTGCTCGGGGTGGTGGCGGTGGTGTCAGCCGGCATGGTGGTGGTATCGGCCGCTTCGTCCTTCTTGCAGGCGCCCAGGAGGGTGGCCAGAACAGCAGCGGTCAGCAGGATTTTTGGTGCTTTGGTCATTGCTTTCATTTTTACACTCCTCGTCTACGTCTATCGTGTGCCGCAGGATCCAGAGGTGGGTCTGGATTGCCAGCGGCGCCAGGTGCAGTCCCGGCAGGGGCAAGCCCCGGGTGGCGGAACTGACGGGGAACCGACGCAATACGCGGCCCCAGTGGGTGGTGCGTTCCAACGTTGTCGATTAGACCTCAAGCCGAGGCTGCGGTTCGTTAGTTGGCGCACCCAAACTCGTCATCGCCCGATTTACGACACAATTAAGCGTAACCGGATGTTACGAATGCGACCCGGCGCAGGCAACCTTCATGCGCCAAGCTGTTCGTCACCCGGCACGGGTTGCGGCGCCGCGCCGGTCTTCGCATCGTCGCCGCGCCCCAGCTGCTCCAGCAGGGCAGGTATTTCCATGGAAATTTCACGCGCCAGATAACCGAGTGTCCCGAGCCGCGCGGCCAGGCGGTCGCCGGCGCGCGCATGCAGCGCCACGCCCCAGCACGCGGCCTGGGCCGGCTCGGCGCCGCGCGCCAGCAGGCCGGCGATGATGCCGGCCAACACGTCGCCCGAGCCGGAAATCGCCAGCCCGATATTGCCTGCGCCTTCGTGCTGCCACAGCGTGCCGTCCGGCGCGGCGATCACGGTGCGCGCGCCCTTGAGCGCTACCACCGCGTTCCAGTCGCGCGCCGCGCCCAGCGCCGGGGCGTCGGGCGCCTCGACCAGCGTGTCCTTCTCGACGCCGGTCAGGTGCGCCATCTCGCCGCAATGCGGCGTCATGATCACCGGCCGCTCGAAGCGCAGCGGCTTGCCTTCGGGCCAATCGGCGGGCGGATACAGCAGCACGTCCATGGCGCAGGCGTCCAGCACCAGGCCGACTTCGGCTTCGTGCAGGTGCGGCAGCAGCGCGTGCACCAGGCGCGCGGTGCAGGCCGCGTCGCGCATGCCGGGGCCTACCAGCACGGCGCCCACGCGATCGGTCAGCGGGTCGAGGCTGTCCAGCGCATCGAGGCGAAAGCCGTCGGTATCGTGTTCTTCGAGGCCGATCACGCGCGCCTCGGGCATCGCCAGCGCCACCAGTTGCGCCACGCTGGCGCCGGTGGCGATGGTGAGCTTACCGGCGCCGGCGCGCAGGGCGGCGGTGGCAGCCAGGATCACCGCGCCCGGCATTTCGCGCGAGCCGCCCAGAATCAGCACGTGGCCGCGCAATTCCTTGTCGCCGCCAGCACCGGGCTGCGGCAGGGGCCAGCGCCGCAGCAGGTCGGCATCGACGTCCTGCACGTGGGGTTGTTTCTCGGGCATCTGCATGGGGCGGTTCAGGCGTTGGGTGCGGCCGGCAAGTCCTTGCCGACGGTGACCGGGGTGCCGGTGTCTTCGAGCGGCGCCACGAAATTGACCAGGCGCAGGCCGAGGTCGCCGCGCTTGCCGATCGAGGGGTCGAACTGGTAGGACGTCACCGAGCAGTTCGGCACGTCGCCGGCGCGGTCGAATTCCAGGATCTGCGCTTCGTCGAGATGCTCGAACAGGTAGCGGAAACAATTGACCGTCACCTGGTGTGCGACGATCAGGACGCGCTCGCCGCAGAACTCGCGCTCGAGGGTGTCCATCACGCTGCGCAGGCGCAGGATCACGTCGCACCAGCTTTCGCCGCCGGGTGGCCGGAAATAGAACTTGCCGACGTGGTGGCGCTGCTCGTACAGGTCGGGGAAGTGGTGGGCGATGCCGTGCGTGGTCAGGCGGTCGAGCACGCCGAATTCCTTCTCGCGCAGGCGCTCGTCGGCCAGTTCGCACAGCAATTCTTCGCGCGCCAGGTGGCGCATGATGTGGTTGGCGGTCTCGGCGGCGCGGACGTAGGGCGAATGCAGTACGACATTCGGCTGCTGCTCGGGTGGCAGGCTGGCGAACCAGGCCCCGAGCGCGTCGGACTGGCGCTCGCCCAGTGCGGACAGGGGCACGTCGACGTCGCGCTCGGCGATGTCGATGCGGTGCCCGGAAGCGGCCTCGGCCAGGTCACGCGCGACGTTGCCCGCGCTTTGGCCATGCCTGACCAGCCAGATTTCTTGCGGCCATCGTTGTTCCATCGCCTGTCGCCGAAAAGTTAACATGGCGTCATCTTAGTCGGATTCGCAACGGCGTCAGCGCACGATTGCGGCGCAGTCCGGGGCGACGCAACGGGCGCCGCCGGGCCGGTTACACGGTCTGTTCCTCGCCCTCGATCTCCAGTTCGGCGTCGCTCTGGAATACCGCCATGTCGCTCTGTCCGAGCACCCGGCTGGTGACGGTGCCGGCAGCGATCGAGCCGCTCACGTTGAGCGCGGTGCGGCCCATGTCGATCAGCGGTTCGACCGAAATGAGCAGGCCTGCCAGGGCCACCGGCAAGTCCATCGCCGACAGCACGATCAGGGCGGCGAAGGTGGCGCCGCCGCCGACCCCGGCCACGCCGATCGAGCCGAACGCGACGATCGCCAGCAGCGGCAGCAGGAACGACGCGGTGAACGGATCGATGCCGACCGTGGGCGCGATCATCACCGCCAGCATGGCCGGATAGATGCCGGCGCAGCCGTTCTGCCCGATGGTGGCGCCGAACGAGGCGGCGAAATTGGCCGTGCCTTCCGGCGTGCCGAGGCGGCCGGTCTGGGTCGCCACGCTCATCGGGATCGAACCGGCGCTGGTGCGCGAGGTGAAGGCGAACACCAGCACCGGGAAGATCTTCTGTACATAGCGCCACGGCTGGAAGCCGGCCAGGCCGACCATCAGCAGGTGCACGCAGAACATCAGCGCCAGCGCCGTGTACGAGGCGGCCACGAAATTGAGCAGGCCGAGGATGTCGTGCAGGCTCGAGCTGGACACCATCTTGGTCATCAGCGCGAACACGCCGTACGGTGTCAGGCGCAGCACCATGGTGACCATGCGCATCACGATCGTGTGGGCGACGCTCACGAAGCGGCTGAACGCGGTGAAGTCGTGGGGCTTCTTGGCGGCGATGCCGATCGCGGCGATGCCGATGAAGACGGCGAACACCACCACCGCGATGGTCGAGGTCTTGCGCGCGCCGGTCATGTCGAGGAAGGGGTTGGCCGGGATGAACGACAGCAGCATCGACGGCAGCGAGACCTGCTGGGCCGCAGCCAGGTTGCCCTGCAGGTATTCGCCGCGTGCGACCTCGGCTGCCGAGGCGGTGAGGCCGACCGCGCTCAGGCCGAACAGCTTGGCCATCAGGATGCCGATCGCGGCCGCGATCACCGTGGTGACGAGCAGGATGCCGATGGTGAGCGAGCTGATGGCGCCCAGTGCCGAGGCGTCACGCAACTTGAGGATGGCGCCGATGATCGACACCATGATCAGGGGAATGATGATCATCTGCAGCAGCTTGACGTAGCCGCTGCCGACCACGTCGAGCCAGGCGCCCGTGGTGGCGATCTCGGGCGACGCGGCGCCGTAGACTGCCTGCAATCCCGCGCCAAGCAGCACACCGAGCCCGAGACCGGCAAACACGCGCTTGGTGAACGAGGCGTGAGCAGCCTGCATGCGGTACAGGAGGAAGCAGACGGCCAGGGCAATGGCCAGATTCAGGAGCACGGGGAAAGTCATAAGGCCTCGACGGGGGCGGCATGCATGATGCGATGCTCGATTGAAACAAGCATGTCATTTTACAGCCAGCCACGTATTGCTGCTGTGCCATTGTCAATTTTGCTTATGCGGAAATAGTGCATCGCGCCCGCATAATTTCTTGTTGTTGAGGGACGACGCTTTTTTGGCTGTGTGACAAACATTGAGATGAGAAAAATGCGTGTGACACACAATGCTTCCCAGAAATGGAACATTGTTTCTATAATCCAATAGAACCTCCTTTTTCCGCTTTCCCGCTTTCCCACATTTCTATTCAAGGCCAAGGCCCGCGTCCATGTTCAAACATCTCAGCATCAAGTCGCGTCTCATCTTCGTCATCGCTTTTCTCGCCGTCGAGCTGGTCGCCGGCGCGGTGATCGGTATCGTCAACCTCGGCGTGGCGAACGCCGAAATGAAGCAGATGTACGACCATCGCCTGGTCGGCCTGAGCCAGGTGAGCCAGGTGACGCAGCTGATCACCGCCAACCAGCTGGCCGTGGCCAAGGCCGTGAGCCAGGAAGATGCGGGCCAGCGCAGCGCCGCGATGGCGGCGGTCGACGCCAACATTGCCGCGATCGACACATTGTGGGGCCAGTACAGCCAGCTGAAGCTCAATGCCAATGAAGAGGCGCTGGTCACCCAGTTCACCGGCGCGCGCAAGGAATTCCTCGAGCGCGGCTTGAACCCGGCCGTGACGGCGATCCGCGCCGGCGATACGGCCCAGGCGCTGCAGCTGCTGAACGGTCCGATGACCGCGCTGTACCCGCCGCTCAACGACCTTGGCGCCAAGCTGGTCAAGGAGCAGCAGTCGGCCGCGCTGGCCGAGTACCAGGATTCGCAGGCGACGTTCGAGCTGGTGCGCGCGGTGTGCCTGGCCGGCCTGGTGTTCGGCCTCGCGATGGCGGCCGTGGTCGGCTGGATGCTGGTGCGCGCCATCGTGCGCCCGATCGAGCGCGCGGTGGCGATCGCCGGCGCCGTGGCCCAGGGCGACCTGACCCAGAACATCGAGGTGACGTCGAACGACGAAACCGGCCGCCTGCTGCAGGCCCTGAAGGACATGAACGGTTCGCTCGTGCGCATCGTCAGCCAGGTGCGTACCGGCACCGACAACATCGCCACCGCATCGAGCCAGATCGCGGCCGGCAACCTCGACCTGTCGTCGCGCACCGAGCAGCAGGCCGGCTCGCTGGAAGAAACCGCCTCGTCGATGGAAGAACTGACCTCGACCGTCAAGCAGAACGCCGATAATGCGCGCCAGGCCAATGCGCTGGCGACGTCGGCATCCGAAGTCGCCGGCAAGGGCGGCGCGGTGGTCGAGCAGGTGGTGCAGACCATGGGCGCGATCAACGCCTCGGCGGCGCGCATGGCCGATATCATCTCGGTCATCGACGGCATCGCCTTCCAGACCAATATCCTGGCCTTGAACGCGGCGGTCGAGGCCGCGCGCGCCGGCGAGCAGGGCCGTGGCTTCGCCGTGGTGGCGGGCGAAGTGCGCAGCCTGGCCCAGCGCAGCGCGGCGGCGGCCAAGGAAATCAAGACCCTGATCGACGACTCGGTCGACAAGGTGCACCATGGTTCCGAACTGGTCGACCGGGCCGGCGCGACCATGGCCGAGATCGTGCAGAGCGTGAACCGCGTGACCGACATCATGTCGGAGATCACCGCCGCCAGCCAGGAGCAGACCGCCGGCATCGAGCAGATCAACGGCGCCGTGGCGCAGATGGACCAGGTGACCACGCAGAACGCGGCGCTGGTCGAGGAAGCGTCGGCCGCGGCGGCCTCGCTCCAGGAAGAAGCGACCGCGCTGGCGCA